>Ga0247610_10000007_pt1 | contig 363334 bp, 448 predicted proteins | sample 174DNAGHGhighgp2_FD_193483 | JGI IMG/M metagenome (GOLD analysis project Ga0247610, IMG submission 193483) | Sheep rumen microbial communities from Palmerston North, Manawatu-Wanganui, New Zealand - 1742 DNA GHGhigh gp2 | ecosystem: Host-associated > Mammals > Digestive system > Stomach >...
GACAGTTTATAAGACTGAGGAGATACACCCCAAAAAATTACAAGGTTCTTAAACACAATTAACAATTTTGATTTGTTTGATATTATTGCTGTATGAACCTTTACCAAAGAGCCGGCGGGAGGACTCGAACCTTCGACTTGCGAATTACGAATCCGCCGCTCTACCAACTGAGCTACGCCGGCATTTACCATCGTTTTGGTACGATGGAGAGAACCTGTACTTGAAACCACTACAACCTAGGCAGCGGCGTACATCACCTGTTCGGTGTTTCTATTAAAGTTGCCATTTAACTGACCTATGAACCTCTCCGTTTCCCATACTCATACAGCATCAATTCCAATGTCATCCCCATTAGTTTCTTTTTTTAATTGTGGAGATGCCGAGACTCGAACTCGGGTCTACCATACTTTCCTAAAAACATCAACGAAATCCATTTGTGAGTACTACAAGACTCGAACTTGTACCTTTCTCCGTCCGGAGAACGCTCTTCTCCTATTCACACCATACCGAATCACACGGATTGGTTTATCGCTAAGCACTCAACTCTTATTTATGAAAATTTTTTTTCGAAAAATACAAACTGTTTGCTGATATAAAGGTGGGATTGGAAACCCCACCTTTTATATTCCATTAGTCTTCTTCAAACACATCGCTTCTAAAAATGACATTAACCGTGTCATCGTTGCAGTCAAGAACGAAATCGTCGTTCTCATAACCGTCAAATACCGGATTCTTATCGGTAACATCACCGGTTATACAGTCAACATACACCTGACGGGTCTTGTTTCCAAAAATATACTGCGGATTGCAGTTCTTCGGACCAACTTCCTTACGGAGTACGCAGTGTCTTGAGTGTGGTTTTACACAGTTTGTTTCCATCATTCTGTTCCAAGCGGTCGGAAAATCAACATCAAGCGGAACAAATTCACGCATATCGTTGTCACCAACCCATAAACCTTCCTTTACTTCATATGCTGTTGTATCTGCTGTATGTGCTATAAGAACTGCAATAGGTCTAAATCCGCCGGTAATACTATCCACATATATTACCTTAAAGACATTGGCGACACCCGAAACATTGAAAGTATCGGCTTCGTCGATAAAATCGACCATATCGATGCAACTTTCCATCCACTCGTAGTTCTCATAGTGCATACCCATATAAGAAAAGTCGTTCAACTGGGTTTCTGTAACATCGATACAAGCAAATTCGGTATTTTCCGGTTCCAAATCCTTTGGTTTCGAACAGCTGTTGCAAGAAACCATAAACATTGCCAAGGCAATTGTTGCCAAAATAAAAATTCTCTTTACCATTTTTTTAGTTTTTTTTGTTAGTTATAGTGCCAAAGGTGGGACTCGAACCCACACCCATCTTACGATGGACCAGATTTTGAGTCTGGCGCGTCTACCAATTCCGCCACTTTGGCATTTTCGGGGGACAACCAAAGGAAGTCCCCCTACCAAACTTATGCAAAATATACCAACTTGTCCAACATGTCAAAGAACCTTTTTTCGTTCAAATTAAATATAACAAAAAATAAATCCTTGTGTAAAAAAATTTGAACTTTTTTTCAACCCTCTTGAGAATGGAACTCAAACCAAAATTCTGAAAGAAATTCCGAACTTTTTAAGGTCGTTTTCTGTATCTCAAAGAGCGTTTGTTTTTACATTGCAAAGATACTATCTTTTTTTAAAAAACAACAAAAAAATTTAATTTTTTTTTCAATGTTGATTTTCAATCACTTATAAGTACCTTTTATACTCTTCCGGTGAAACTACACCCACATTTTGATGGAACAGACTTATCAATTCCTTCGTGTTTTCGTCATTTTTTATTAAATTCCGAAAAGTTTCCTTCGCTATCTTCAAGCAGGTCTGGCGGGTGATTTCCGGATTCGAGCAAGCGTTACTTATAAGTACATCCAGTATCTGCTTCACAATACGACCCGGCTTTATGTTAAGGGCATCCATTATGTCGTTACCGTCCACAGGGAGCTTGTATCCGAACATTTTCGAAACGGACGCACATTCCATAAATTTCCTGTACTGTCCCGTTATGCAATGTGACTTCTCGTGTGCAAGGTTGTCGTCCTCTATCACACGGCAGGTTCTCTCGAACCTCTCCATAGTCCCGCAGATGTACATAAACCTGTTCACGTGCTTGTTCTTCATCTTGCGGCAGTCGTTCTCGAACCCCTTCGTCCTCATATGGTTCCTGATTATGAAGCAGACCTCATCTATCGTATGGTTGTCGAACTTCAGTCTCATCAGGATTCCCTTCGCCACATCCGAACCGATATATTCGTGGTCGTAGAAATGAACCTTTCCGTTCTTCACGGTCCTGCACATTATCTTCCCTATGTCGTGGAGGAGGGCGGCGAGACGGCAAATCAAGTCCGGTTCGAAAAGTTTGCAGTCGTTTTCAAGAACCGCCATCGTATGAACCCATACGTCACCGAAATGGTATGCGTTCTGTTCAAGACCCTTGCAGAGGTCGAGTTCGGGGATGACATAGTTCATCGCCCCAATCTCACTTATGGTTTCGATACCGTCCTTTGCATACCTTGACATAAGGATTTTGCAAAGTTCCGTGTTGATTCTCTCCGCCTTTATGATTCTGAGCCTGTTCACATTCCTCTTCATCGCCTCGAATGTCTTGTCGGAAATCTTGAAGCCGAGCTTGCAGGAAAACCTGATGACACGCAAAATCCTCAAAGGGTCGTCTATGAACGTCTGGTCAACCATCTGGTCCGAAACCACCTCCATAGGAACTCTCAGAATACTGTCGTGAATGTCCTGTATCCCGTAACCAGTGAAATCCTCGACCTTCTTCTCGCTTATATTATAGTAGAGGGCGTTTATGGTGAGGTCTCTTCTGGTAGCATCCTCCTTGATGCCGGCAAACTCGGTGACGGGGTTGCGTGAACCCAAGTCGGTGTATTTCTCACCACGGGTCATAACACACTCTATCTCCTCTTCGGGGAACTTCTTGAAATGGAACATAGCGGTACCGTAGGTCTCGTATATGACAACCTTTCCGGTAAGACCTTTCGTCTCACAGAAATCTGCAAATCTGATACCACCTTGAGGGAGGTCTATAACAAGGTCTATGTCCTTGATTTCCAATTCCATAACCAAGTCACGAACAGAACCGCCCACAGCGAATATGTGTCCCTCGAACTCACTTCCCTTTGTGATTTCATCAATATATGATGTTATTTCTAAAAACTTTTCTTTCTTCATTTCCTATCTCCTTAAACTAATTGTGCTTTCTTCCAGTTCTTCGTCCAGTGTTCATCCGTCTGAACGTGATTTGCACGGACATATTTACAGACACATCGAGGAAACTCGTTGATTGGGAACGAATCCACCAGTCTCATAACGATACCCTCTCTGCCACACCAACCATAGTATGAAGTGTGTTCCATCAACTCATCGATGATTTCCTTCACTTCAGACTCTTCCCTCAACACTGTACGGTGAAGTTCCGGTACATTTGGTACATCAAGTATCTTGGCAAACTCTTTCACTTCATCCCAACCATACCACAGATTTCCGTCATTCACGGCGAAAAGATGCCAATATGAAGTCAGACAGTCGTAGTGGATTGAGTGTTCACCATACAAGTTCTCACCGTATATCGTTTCGTTTGGCCCGATAAGATTCTTAATCTTCCAATATAAACCGTCGGATGAATCCCAAAGGTTTCTCGACCAAGGTGAACGAGTTGGAGCACCGTGAGACCTTGCATAGACATCCACACAGTTCATTGCAGTGTTTTCGCCATCGAGTTTCTCGGTGAATACGACTTCCTTTCCTTTGTAGAAGTCGAACCATCCGTCTTGCAACCTTTTGTCGTCACTTGTTGCTCCTGGTGAAAACGGGAGATGATATGTTCTTGGGTATTTCATTATCCTATTTCTTTCATTGCATTTTCAACACAACCGTATTTTTCTTTTATTTCGTCACTGAACATATATGTCATTGTTGTGAAATCATCCACAATCTCGTTTAAATACCACATTTTGAGACATTCTTTGAAATGGGGTATCATAAGTGTCATAACCACCCTGTTATACAAATACACACGCTTTAAACCTTCGTTGTATCCAACGATATGCATTGTAAACGAAACGTCTTTGTTGAAACCGATAAGAACCGCCATTTCATTTTCATTTTCTTTCTGACGGTTTTTCAGTCTCTCCTCCAATTCGGACATAAACTTCTCTTTACGAGCCAATTCCTCCAACATTCTTTTGTCTGCCATTTTATTTTTTTACAAAGATACTATTTATTTTCCATAAATTATCACTTTTGTGAACTCCGGACGGTAGTTTCCTTCAACTATGTCCCAGTAGTTCTCGACCTCAACGCAAGATACGTGAGTATCCGTGCAGTAATACACATAACCGTCACAGTCGTCGAAAGTCCCGTCTTCGAGCATTTTCTTCGCCTCCTCCATAGTGAGGATGTAGTCACGCCTGTTAATCTTTCTTTCGAGAACTTTGTCTATATCAATGGTCCTGTTCTTGTTCTCTGTTCCGTCACCCTCTTTTTCGAAATGATGGAGGAAAGTCTTGAATACATTGGAACAAATATCCAACGACAGACCTATCTTTTTACATTCACGGAAAAGCGAACACCCTTCCGGATTGCACACATCATTGTAACCTTTGACAAGGATGTGCTTGACACCATCTATTACTATAAAGTTATCTTCCATACCTAAATTCTTTCTTCAAGATTTTTGATAGCAACAACAGATGTGCGAATGTCTATAAAACAACAAGTTGTACCACCTATTTCAACGGGTTCGCTTGTTATGAACGCTTCTTCTCTTTCCTCAAATCCCAAAATCGGATAATACCATACTTTCTTTCCAACTATTATATCTTTCTTTTTCATAATATTAAATTATTTTACTTCATTATCACAGCATTCATAGTCACAACAACCGGTGCCATCGCAAGTCAAATAAGACAACTCACAGGTATACTCTGTTGTACAATGAATACACATATCGTTAATGTAACTCATATCTCAATTATGTTTAGTATAAATCTTCACTGAATAACTCTCTATCATAACCACCGTTGTCATCTATCTGACCTGCGGCTTTCGCTATTTTCCACGCCTCTTTACGGTTGACAAACCTGCCGGTGGTTGTGATGAAACCCTGTACAGTCTTGCAGCGGGTAAGTGAACCTTCCTGCCATCCGTACTTGTACTTCAGCTCCTCGTACTTCTGGATTTCTTCCTTATTACCTTCGGCGAACATTCCCTTCAACCAATATGGATTCGTTGGAAGTACATCAAGAATGAATGGGTGACGGTAGCCACACAAAACAAATCCGGTCTCTACTCCATAAGTAGAGGTCTGGAACCTGTATTTCAAACCGTTGTCATAGTGGATTGCCGCACACAATATTCTTTCATCCATTTTTTGCATCATCTCTCACTAAGTTAATTTAAACGTTAAGTTGTGTCATATCATTTTCATCGGTAAAATTCACTTCATCGTATAGTGTTAACATCCTTTGTGCAATGGCATTATAAATGTAATCAAAGTTTCCTTTTTTACATGTATCGCAATATCAATATATTTCTTATCCATAATATATTGTTTTATTTGCTTCTTTACTTTATTTTTTTTCAGATTCATCATCTATTGGTTTATATTCAACATTAATTTTATCTATATTATTGTCCTTTACGAATTTTCTCATTTCATCATCCTGATTTAATGTTCCTTGTGCAATGATACCATTAACATAATAAAGATATTCTCGTTTAACATTCACTACAATATCAATATCTTTTTTGTCCATAATATATTATTTATTTTGTTTATGTTATTCGTTATTGATTTTTATTTTGTTCTTTTCACACCACTTTTCGTAAGTTGTGGTTCTTGCACCGTTACGCTTCAAGATGAGCATCTCATATGAATAGGCCGCATAATTCTTGTCCGTATTGATGCGTTCTATTCTCTTTCTGTGGTTCTCATCACATTTGTCCATAACTTCCTCCAGATGGTCATAATATTCCTTCCAGTTTTCAATTCTTGCGGCGGACTCCAGTTCGGTCTCCTCACGCTCTATCTCCTGTGTCAGAAAAATCTTATATTCTCCACCCCCTTCTTCGTCATACTCCTGTTCAACCACATTATAACCTATCTTATGGTCAACGACTTTGAAACCGTCGGCCTTCATTCTTTCAATGTGGTTCTTACACCTTTCGATAAACTCCTCCATTTCCTCGATGGTGCGTTCTCCTGCGTCCGCTATACAATCTTGCACTCCGGTAACTTCAACGGTTACCTTATCTTCGATTTCGTTTCCTTTGTATTTCATCTTTATTCCTTTTTAAAACTTCTTATTAATGATAATATCGCCAGTTTCTGCTCTTCATCCAAGTCTTTCCAGAGAGTTTGAATATCATCTTCCATCTTCGATGTGGTGTTTTCGTGCTGAACTCTCCTTTTGACCATATTGGCCGAAATCATATCGTCCTCACTCAGAATATCCATATGTGATTCGAGGACACTCATAAGACACTTCGTCTCCCCAAGTGTCGCCGACCTCATACTGTCGTAGTCGTTGGGACAGAACCAACCCTTTGTATTGTAGTCGTCCACTTCACCGTTCTCGTTTACGTGGATGCAGAACCTGCTCTTGATTTCGTCCGACTTGTCCTTCTCATATTCACAGACATAATCGACTATGGCCACCCATCTCCAGTTCTTCTTTTCGTTCACGAATGTGACAACCTCGTCCCGACTATAATTCGGACGCCAGTTGATACAAGTGTTTTCATCGTCATCGAACTTATTTCCGCTTTCAAGCAATATGGTTTTTCCCTCATATCCCTTGACCGTTTCAACTCTGCGGTATCCGTCTATGAGACTCTCACCCTTTACATAACTACGACAGATGTGGACTATACTGGAACCGTCCCATTCGAGACCGTTATTTGCAAGGATTTTCAAGAAGGCCTCTCTCTGATTGTTATTGGCAAAGGTCCAGTCCGAAACATCCGCACACCCAACCACATCACCGTTTTCGATATAATAGTTGATGCAGTTGTCGCTATACACACTCTTCACCATACCCAGTTGATTGGTCTTCTCGTTATAGATTACGGTTCCTTCCTGAAACCAAATCGTCTTCCAGTTCTTCCAATTTCCACAGGGACAATGATGTTTCTTGTCGCCAGGAAAAATTACACACTCTCCATCGGAGCAAAGTCTTCCGAATTCGTCAAATCCCACCGATGTACCCCCTTTTCTCGAGAGAACGATTAAATTCTGGCCGTCATCACTGGTGGTAAACATCAAAAACTGCATATTACCGAACGCCGGTGAGAAAAATTCAAGGTTTTCAAGGATAACATCCCTTTCAGCAAGCGATTTGAGCAAACGATAAATATTAAACTGTTCCATAACTTATTCTTTTATATATTCCGATTTATTCCTCCTTCGTTATCTTATATCCGAGCGATTGAAGATGCATTATCTCGGAACGAATCCTTTCACATTCGAAATCCTTCTGGTACTCTTCTTTCTCTTTTACCATACCGTCGATTCTCTTCTTTTCACTTTCAATTCTCTTCTTCTTGTCGGACTCATTTTCGGGTTCAGACCATTGAAGTTCACATGTTACTTGAGCGTCATTATAATCAGTCTCTTCCATTCCGGTGATATTCACACCGATATTTCTTACTTTTATCCCCTTCTCCTTTAACTCCGCTTCCTTGTCTTCGATGACCTTAATCAGATTTTTCAGGTCTTCCTTTTCAGCATACCAATTTCGAGAACCGTCTTCACCGAACTGGGGTAAATCTTCGTAATAATAAGCGGGGTTCTCGTCCACTATAAAATATCCCTTGTAATTCATAACTATTTTTCTTTCACCTCCACATATTCAGATTTGTTCATATCAAAGATACGATTATCCGTTCCACTGATAAACTCTTTTGCCTTCTTGATGTCATTTTTACCACCCAAAATTCTATTCTTGTTGTCAACGATGACATATCTGGGTATAATCATATCCTATTCCTCCGCTTTGGTTTCACAATTTCTAAGTCTGCTCTCGTAGTCTTCCAATTCCGTATTGTACTTCGTGACCATCTTTTCATAATATTTGTTTCTCGTCGGTTTCTTTTCGAAATTGACATAATCCCATAATATACGGTCGAGTATGGAACATTTCCAGTTCTTGAATGTAGCGAATCTTCCGGACGGATACAAGGATAAGGTTTTTCTAATTCTCGGATGGTCCATCCCAAACAGATTATTATATTTCTTCGCCACATTCGATTCTCCGAAGTTGGATTCGAGTTTACAGCACGCCTTCAGTATTTCGGGATGCCACGCCACACCCATTTCGGCAAGGTAATCTATATATGCACAAATATTTTCCTCGTTGCACTCACCACAGTCCTTTTCAAGTGAAGCCTGACCGATTTCGGCATATAGTTCCAGTTCACTTTCCATATATTCCTTGCTGGAGATTTCCTCCCTCAATTCCTTTACCGTTTCAAAGTGCTTTTGTGCCGTAACCTCGTGTTCACCGACCTTTCTGATTTCAACACCAAGCAGCAATACGAGAAGACACACTATCGTGATGAGTAGTATCGTTGTCCTTGATATAAACCTTTCCTTCTTGTATACCAAGTTTTCATCATCGAAAGAATACTTTCTCTTTCTTTCGAAAAAAGTCTGGATGTTTTCTATAAGTCTTTTCATTTTCTAATTTTTTTACAAAGATACTATTTTATGCAAATATAACTAAAAAAATCGGTATGAATTTTGCATACTATATATTATACAATAACAAAAAATAATACGTATTATGAAAAAGATAGTTTTTACATTATTGATTCTCTTCTCTATGGCGTTCGCTTGTGTGGCACAGGAAGTATTGACTGCAACAAGAGTTGTGAAGTCAAGAGGTGCAGAGAGTGAATATGTTATTCCGGAAGGTGACTTTGCAATCGAAAGACCGGTTCTCTCAAGAGGCGGTTGCGTAGTAAAGCTCGACAACTGGACAGGTTATTATGTAGATATCTGGGTTGACAAGAACTACAAGGGAAGATTGAATCCTTGGGAAAACTCACAGATGATTATGCCTAGCGGTTTCAATGAAATCTACTGCCGCACAATGGGTGAAAGTTACCAGTGGATGGCCGGAGGGGAATGCAACGAACAGTTCGTACTGTCATTACCGGAAGATGACGAATAATAAAAAATGGGATGTGAATCACATCCCATTTTTTTAATTCTCTTCAGTTTCCTCCGTATAACCGAGTTGTGTCTCAACATCAACTTCACCGGCGTCAATCTGCTTCGCCTCTCTGAAACGGAAGGCGTTGGTCTTTAATTTAAACGCTTCGGGTTTGACATCGTTGTCTATACGGACAACAAGTCCTTCACGGGGAACCTTGGTCTTACACATTGTCTCGTCCATCTCCATTCCGAACTGCTTGTCTTCCTCAAGACGGCTAAGAACCTTCTGACTCCAATATTCTTCGGATGTGTCAATATCCGGATAAAGGTCTCCGAGACGACCGTGATATAAAGTCTTGATAGGTTTTATCTTCGTTTCGAGTTCGGGATGTTCGTCGAGAAGTTTCAATGTCCACCTATATACATCCTGCACATCCCATTCCTTATGATTTCCTTCCTCATCGGTTTCGGTAATCCTGTAAGGCATCAAGATATTCTCACCCTGTTTACACCCATAGTCGTATCCCTTCTGTATCCAGCTCGTTGTTCCGGTGACATATCCTGCAATCTCACCGTAGAGTGTCATTCCTTTATTCAGGAACGGATATATGAGTTTTCCGTATTCCGACCAGATGTCAAGTTTGTAGAATCCCTTTCCAACATCCTTGTTGATATACTTGTTCTTGATAACACCTCTCGATGAAGTGACCTCACCGTACTCAATCCGGTACTTCGGATAGACGTGTTCCCTTTTCTTGTGGTCTATCGAACTCAATACCCTTCTGAAAAGGTTCCTTACCCTCCTGATGAACTTCTCAAAGAAGTTTTCCTCACAATATTTCTTCGTGAGGATATTACCGCAGATAAAACTTGTACCGTGTACCTTGACACTTATATTGACAACAGTGTCCGGTGTGAATCTCCAGATGTTATCCTTCAACTGGTTCGTGTCATAGTGGAAGGTGAACTGACCTTCAATCATACGGTCCAACTTCTCAATCCTCTTTTTTCTCTTTCTCTCCCTTCTCGTAGTTCCGTCACCGATGTTTCTCGGCTGTTTCACCTCCGGAACGAAGGCCTTGACGAACAATTCGCCGTCAATGGTGTCGAACTCGAAAGGAACTACAACACCGTCCTCGTTGGGTTTGAAGCAGTTTTCGAAATCGTACTTCCGTACATCCGGTTTCCACTTCGCTAGCGAACTTATCGGGAACAAACATCCCTCCGAAGCACACCCACGAAGTTTTACGATACGGACACGACCATGCTTGTTGAAGTATCCGACCTTCTTCTTCGCTTCATCCTCCTTTCCGTCATCAATGAGTTTCTGCACCTCCTCGTAGTTCTTGTTAAGATGTCTTTCACCAATCTCGAACTGGTTGTTGGTGGACAGAAAGTCCTTGTTGATGGCGGTTTCAAGCTTACAGTACACCATAATGTCTCCGGTCTTGACATCATTCTTGCCGACAACCACCTGGTATACCCCTCCGATGTTCGTCTTTGCAAGAAAATCGGAACCCTCTATCGGGATGAGTTCGCCAATCCTTACAATCTGGGCACAGTATTCAGATTTAATCCCATCACTTTTTGTAAACATATCTACTTTTCTTTTAATATAACTTCTTTTTTAATTCCATTTTCACCATTGGTGGTGTATTTTCCACCCGTACACCTCCCGATGGTCTCCTTTATCTTGTCCCCCATCTTTTCAGCATCTAAAGGTTCTATTTCAATACCTAATGTCTTGCTGACGATATCGAGTGCAAGCGCACCATAACTTTCTTCCAATTCTTTCTTTTTGTCCATTTCCTTATTTTTATTTTCTATTATCTCCTTTTCCATTTTTATAATTTTCCGTTTCAACGATACCACACGAATACATCCAAGTCTGGCGAGATAAAGTCTCTGTTCGATGGTAAGTTTAATACATCTTTTGTTCTCGACCGGACATTTGGCCACATCTATCCAGTCATTGTCCTCATAGAAAACCACCACACCCGCCTTGACTCTCCAATCCTCCTTATTTTCGAAAGAATCCAGAAAATTCAGCACCTTGTCCTTTATCGAAGACGGGACACAATAGTAGAAATTCTTGATATAGTCGGACTGATGGTCGTGTTTTTTCTTGAAATCCGCCAAGAAATCTGAAAATGAACGCTTTATCTCTATTTCCGTAAGATAACCGGAATTTGTGCAGACAAGCACGTCACATTCGTGCCATATCGGTAGAGCGCCTCCTTGACAGATGGCGTTGAATACCACGATTTTTTCAAGAAAATTGAAATGACTCGACTTTACAAGGGCGACTTCTATCTCATACAAACTTCGTTTCGTATCCATACCTACATCTTTCCACAAGCCTTGTTACGGAATATGTCACACAATTCCCAATATGAAATCGGTCTGTAATTGTTCTGGTCAACTCCGACATCATACTGGTTCTTTCTCAATTTTGCCGGTACATCACCGTCTATCCCGTAACAGGTACCGTCATTCAAAGTGTGGATATGACCGAATACCTGATAGTCCCCGTTAAAGGCACAGCAGGGATAATGTTCTGCATATATTTTCACACCATCCACTTCTATGAAAGCCTTGTCGACCACTGCAATAAGTTTTTCATTCGGACTTTCGTTAAGTGGAATACGGTCGTGGTTGCCTCTGATGAGAAGAATATTTCCGTTAAGTTTCCTCATAAACTTCAGATACGCCTCCGTATTCGGCTTGTGGATTAGCATAAAGTCACCACAGCAAACCACTATTCCGTCTTCCGGAACAACCGAGTTCCAATTCTCTATAAGCGTATTGTCCATATCGCTTCTCGATGTGAACGGTCTGTGACAATACTTGCAGATATTAAAATGACCGAAGTGAGTCAAGTGTCCGAGGTGAAGTACAACTTATCTGGATTGAAAACATCCAGTGTGTACATCCCTCGGACAGTATCTCCTTTATACATTATTTCTTTCATTTTCTTTTATTTTACGAATATCTTTATATACTAACCCTTCTTTTAAATTTAATTTTTCACAAATTTGTTTTGCAGAATAACCACAATTATACAGATAACTTACATTTTCAAAATCTTCTTTTGATTTTTCATTTCTACCAACATAGTTTAAGTCAATAATGTCCCATTTTCTTTTAAGTGGTTCAAAACATATTCCTTCTATATATTTTTTCTTAAATCTCTTTAATAATTGTGTATCTCCTATTATTAATCGAGCATAACCTTGTTTGTTTATTTTTGTATGATTGTCTAAACCAAATAATCTTTTTTCAAAAATCTTTAAAATATCATACCATGATGAATGTACCTTTATTTGTAAATTAAAATCTTTTCTTTTATGTAAATTTCCAATGTGACCATCTCCATCTACAAAACCAATAAACAAATACGCCAACATATCAATATCCATATTTTCAAAAATTGTTTTTTGTGGTGGATTATATGTTTTATCACTTTTTATGTCAAATTTTTCTTCAATTTGTTTTATCACATCAACATTCATAATGGAAAATTCGGCACAATCAATATCTGTTCTATATTTTACTTGAGTTTCTGCTTCAATATATTTTTTAAATTTTTCAACAGACACTTTATCTTCTCCATTTTGTGTAAATCTAACTCTATAATTTTTATAAAAATGTCCATCTGCCAACAAATATCCAATCCAATAATATGATTCAGCGGTTTCATTTAAAAGTTTTTCAATTTTACTAGGGTAATTTTTCTTATGTATCTTTTTTCTCGCACAACTTCTACATAAAAAACTATTTTTGTTTGCAGTAAAACTCTCAAGATTTTTATAAATCTTTTCTTTTCCACACTCAATACAATATCTTTTATATTCCATATCCTTACTTATATTATACTATATTTATGTGTGTATCATTTGTAAAGTTATTTTCTGGATTATTAACCTCCAATGTGTACATAATTATTTCTTTTTCTTTTCATAAACTTCCACAATCGGATTCTTGTCTATCCTTGAATATGTTACATATCTACCTTTGGCAACAAAATTCTCATCCTCAAGTTCACAAGTTTCATCTCCACAGATACCTTGCTGGAAGTTGTATACCAAATTCATACCACTATAAACAAAACACCCCTTTACATAGTCTTTCTCGATGCTTGAATGTACCGGTTCAATCTTACCGTCACACACAAACGACACAGGATTCTCATTTTTAAAAACCGTAAATTTCATAATCTTATATCTTTTCTGAGTTATGAGACTCAATTAAATCCTTGTACCTCTCATATGTGTTCCTTATGACACTTTCACCAACGGGATTTGGTCTCTTCGAGTCACGCTCTATACACACTTCCAGCGGTGCATATATGAAACGGTATTCTATCTTATACCCAAAGAGTTCTGCCAGCGTCTTGTAGTTCTCCAAAGTCGTCGGGTTCATATTCATATTGTCGGAAACCACATCCTTTCCGGTATCCATCGCCGCCATCAGGGCCGCAGTTTCAATTTTGGTGACCACCTTTTCGAGTTTAGGGTTGAAAGGAAGTCCCATCATCAGTCTTATGTCGTCACGATTGACTCTTATACGGTTGTCCGGGTCTTCGAGTACAAACTTTCTCGCCAAAGTACTCTTTCCACTGCCCTGCAAACCTTGATATACATAAAGTGTCTTCATTTTTAGTACAAAATTTGTTCGTCTATAAATAAAATATAACAAAATATTACGAATAAGATGGAGAATTTCTTAAATAAACTCAATATCGTGAAAGATTATGTCATAAAATTCGGAAACATCATCCTGATAGCGGCCGTCATAGTCCTTTCTATCATACTCTGTGGAAAATGTTCGTCAAACGACAAACTAAAAGAGGAACTCAAAAGACAGTATAACAACGAACTCGCTATGAAGGACACTCTTTCATCATATGTCGATGAACTCGGAAGGGTGAATGCAGAAAAACACGCATACCGGCTCACACAGAAGGAACTCGAGGACTCGATAGACTACATAAAGAAGAAAAATTCCGAGTATATCTCATATTTAAAGACACAAATCGGTTTGAAAGACACCGTTGAACTCCTCTGTTACATAGACAGACCATACAAGGACAGTACCAAACTCGACAACGGCATAATAAAGGTCGATAGTACCGATGTTTACGGAAAATCAAGCCGACATCTGTCGCTTTCCATACCTTACGACATAGACACTTCACTGAATATTGGAGGTTGCACCTTCACTCTTGAACAAAATATATTCTTCGAGGGGTGGCTGGAGAGAAACAAGAAGACCGGTGAGACTTTTGTCCATCTCCGTTCCGACTATCCCGGTATTTCGTTCAATTCAGGCGAAGGTTTTGTGGCCGAACCGTCTGCAAAATATGAAAGGAGTATGAGAAAGACTATGGGAGTCGGTGTTTTTGTCGGTCCGACTGTCGGTTTCGGATACACCCCGCAGAAATGGCAGCCATATGTCGGAATATCGCTCGGAATAGGTTTGACATATACTCCAAGAGTATTGCAATGGTAGAAAAAATGGCGGACTATTGAAGTTCGTCATTTTTTATAACCCGTTCTATAAGTTCAACCGCCGTCTTATACCCTTCTTCGTTCCCGTCTATGAGTTCAAAGGGGATATCGTGCAGTTGAAGCCACGACTTCATTCTTTCGTCTATCTCCTTGGCTTCATCTTCCGTCTGGTTTCTTCCATTCGGGTTGTATTTCTTCACCCTGTTGATGAACAAGTTCAAGTTGTTGTACTTACCAAACTCTTCAAGTATGGCGTGACCGAGCATAACCTCGTTGTCCTTCAGATACTGTGCCCCGATTGCAATCGGACTGTCGGTGACTATTATATCGACCTTCCCGCAACACCTTTTTATCTTGAAGACCTGTTTTCCGGTAATGTAGAACTGAGACTTGAACACCTCGCCGTTGTTCTCCCACACCTTGTCCTTTGCAAACTCCGATACATACTCGCAGTCATATCCGTCCATCTTCAGTTTCGAAAATATATAAGCAGCACCTGTGCTTTTTCCGGCACCGGGTCCTGCAAAGAGATTGACAACCAATGTTCTTTTACTCATCTTTATTCTCTTTTATTCTCTTTTATTCTTCTTTTTTCATATTATTCTTTTATAATAGTGTTTAATTCAAGATATTCCTCCGTTACCTTTATGAGGTATTTGGGTTTATATCTCTCACAGTCTTTATCGTTTCTTTCTTTAAGAGACTCGTAAAACTCGTTCATCCGTTTCAGTTCGTCTTCCAATTCTCCTTCGTTGCAGACGTTATATCCATTTCCGGTGACTATACGATATTTTACAATCGGATAATCTTCTTTTTTGTGTTTTTTCATTATTATGATTTTAAAATTTCGTTTATAGGAACTTTTTCTTCCACATATCTACTGTTTTCACCACAACCTATCGTAAAACAGACTCTGATATACTGATTTTCCGGATTATCGGGATTATCTACAATACTATTTAGTATAGCACCATACTCAAACAAGATTGAAGGTAAGTAGTCATTCTCATCAGTATGTTTTTTCAGAAGTTCCTCCTCGTGTTCATTGAACCACTTTCTGGATAAACCGTTAATCTCATTCCAGATTTTCCTATAATCCCTTATGTTTTTAATATAGGCATCTACTATTTTCATTTACTTTTATTATCTCTGTTCTTTCCAATATGATAACCGTCACAGAAAAGGCACTTGTAGGTACTGAAATGGACACCGTGCTTCTTTGACATCGCTTCTGCACTCTTCAAGGCGGTTTTGAAGGTATTGTATGTAACCTTCGGTTTACCGGTCGTCTGATTTATGTGAGAGTTTATCGAGAAAGCACCCCAAGCGTTCCTTGAAATGAAGAAATTATAGAAAAACCTCTTCCTTTTCCACTGGTCCTTGAACCATATCCAGAAATTCTTAAATTTTATCCTGTTTTTCATCATTGTTTATAGTTTTAATAAGAGCCTGTGCAACAACCCATCCCATAACAGGCGGAACAGCGTTTCCGATAACCTTGTATCTGGATTGAAGCGGTATGGATGAAAAGAAGAAATCGTCCGGAAAAGACTGTATTCTTGCAATTTCCCTCACCGAATACCTTCTGTTTTTCACCGGATGTGTAATTCCACATTTCTCCGGCTGGGCGGAAGCCGTAATTGTTCCATTTATCTCACCGAAGGCGAACCTTCTGAAAAAATTCGGTGCGTGATATTTCTTCGGGTCATCGTAGATTTTCCTGAATCTGGTCGTCAGTTTGTCGGGGTCGATGTTTTTCCAAGACCTTCCTTTAAACACTATCGAAGGAAGTGTATCCTTGTTAAAATCTCCCTTGAACAGTTCAAGCGCCTTTTCACCGTGTTCACAACCGCTAATCAGTTCAACCATATTCTGTGTCGCCGTACTGTAAGGCCAGTATTCAGAATCCGGTTTATCGTCCAAGTCTTGAAGTACAGACCCGACCATCAGACTTTCATAATTCCCGTTTTGTAAGGACGGTATCTTATATTCCTCGACAACATCATCCATCGTCTTGAAGTCGAAAGTTCCAATCTCCTTGTCGATACCGACAATAAGAACCCTGTATCTGTTTTGGGGAACACCGTAGTCACTGGAACAAACGAGTTTGATACTGACATTGTAACCCATACCCTCCATCCTTGACTTAATTTCATCAGGTACCGTCGTACCGTCCGGCATTTTGGATGACAAAATACCTCTTACATTTTCAAATACAAAACCCAGAGGCCTTTTTCCACTGTCAATCTTCCCTTGTAAAATTCTCTGGCATTCCTCGAACAGAGTACCTCTTCCGTCATCTACACCCTTTCTCTTTCCTGCGTTTGAAAACGGTTGGCAAGGAAACCCCGCTATCAGTATGTCGAAGTCGGGGATACTGTCAACGGAGACATCACGAATGTCTTTCATAAGACAATTCTCCACAAAGTTGTTGTTGTAACAGGTTACTGCGTCCTTATCGAAATCATTGGCGAACACGATTCCGGTAGGAAGTTTCGGATATGACCTGCCCATAAATTCGAAACCACCGCTAAACCCCAAATCAAGTCCACCACAACCCGAGAACAATGATGCAATTCTTAACATTTGCTGTACTTTTCTATTTCAGATTCTATGAGTTCGATTGACGCATTCACCTTCTTGAGTATGACATTCTTCTTTGTAACATCTATGTCGTTCATTTCTTCAAGAGTGGTCTTGATATCAACAAGCTGTTCGTGGGATTTCTTCGCCGTACCCAAGTTATATACGGTATCCGAAGATATGAGAGAACCGATTACGAACCATTCGAGTTCGTTTTCAATCAACCCCTTCATCATAGAATGGAGAAGTTTCTTCTTGCTCTCCTTCTTGTAGTCTTCAATTACTTCACTGACAAGGGATGTTTCCGTCTCGTTACCCGAGTATTTAAACGGTACGACTGACATTATCTCACCGATTATGTTCTTCCATTCGTGTCCGACAAGACCGAGTTCGGTGATACAAGTTTCGTCATCGTTCATATCGAAGAACGGAATACTGCGTCCGTCCTTCATTATACATCCGAGACAAGAGTGTTCGGAATGACGATGGTCCATATCGTAGTCAACCTTTACTGTGAACCCCTTTGATATGAGTTCATCTATCTTCAATTCGCTGATAATATGTATCGACTTTATCATAATTAAATCTTTTTAGTGTATATTTTATCTATTAAACCGTATTCCAACGCCTCATTGGCGGTCAACCAGTGGTCACGGTCACAATCCTCGATGACCTTTTCATATGGTTGACCCGACCTTTCGGCGAGCATCCTGCACAATTCCTCCTTGACGAGCTTTATCTGTTCGGCCTCAATGAGAATGTCGGAGGCCTGACCCCTTGCTCCACCAAGCGGCTGGTGTATCATCACTCTGGAGTGTGGTAAAGCACCTCTCTTGCCCTTTTCACCGGAAGAGAGTATGACAGCACCCATACTTGCCGCCATTCCCATACAAACCGTCTGAATGTCGTTCTGGATGTAGTTCATAGTGTCTATTATCGCCATACCCGAATACACCTCTCCACCCGGTGAATTGATATTGAAGCATATCTCATCGTCTCCGAGTGACGACAGATACAGCATCTGTGCGTTCACTATGTTCGCCACATCGGCGTTTATTTCAGTACCGAGAAATATTATCTTCTCCATCATCAGACGGGAGAATACATCCATCTGGGTCACATTGAGCTGTCTTTCCTCGAGTATTGTGGGGTTGATGTACCCAGCGTTTATTGAACTCGTGTAGTCGTCGAGAGTATGTCCGTTCACACCTCTGCCTCTTGCAAAATTCCTGAAATCGTTATTATTTTTAGTCATACTTTTTCAAATTAAACATTTAAAACCAAATATTCCGGGTCTCCACCGTTGTCTGTGAACCAAAGATACTTTCCGTTTATCATCTTTGTCTTGTAGAAGTTACCCGACTTTTCGAACTCACCGCCACAGTCAAGTCTGTTATCCTCGTAGAACATCATAGTGTGTCCGACAACTTGATGATACTCGCCATATGGGTTGAAAGAAAGTGCGTGAGGCCTAATCCAGGTCGGACCTTGAAACGGACTGTCTCCGTATCCGCTGTAATCGTGTGATGAGAAACCGACGAGTGACGAAAGTTCCACAGCCGTCCATCCGACTTTCTTCAATTTTTCAAAAGTGTATCCTTTGTATTCGGCGGTGTTCTTGAACCACACATCACTCAATCCGGCGTGACTGAAAAGAAAGTTCCCATATTCGAAAACAAGTCTCGATTTGTCAAGGTTTCTAGCGATGAGGTCTCCTATCTTTCCAACTTTTCTCAGGTCCCTGCAAGTCCTGTTCGTACAATCCCACTCGATGATGTATGTGGCGAGGTCGTGGTTTCCGAGAAGGGATATTATCCTGTCGTCGTTCTTCATACAATCGGTGAAGTCGTTGTATCTTCCAACCATAGTGTCGAAAGATATGCCGTCATACGGGTCAAAATGGTCTCCCATCACGACAATCTTCTCGACCTGGTTGTTATATTTCAGGATATGTTCGTATCCCTTTATGAACTTGTCCGTACCGTGTATGTCACCTATTACCGCTATGTTGTTCAAATCATCCATTATAACAATGTTTTTGTATGTGGATTATACCTTCTTACGGTGTAGTACAAGATAAGATACCTCTTGCCATCCACAACCTTGTATGCACACTTGCTTCTCCAAATGAACACATAGTTTCCTAAGAGCATCCTTTTGAGGAACTGCGTAAGTTGTGAGATGAACTCGTCGTCACTCATATCATAAGTGTGGTAGAACTTCTGCTTCTCTATATCCACATAGAAGGCCACGTCGTTTTCAATCGGAAGTTTTGTGTTCAGTCCGAACAACACACCCTGCGGTCTTACATTTACCCTTGGTGCATTTACCTTGATGACTTTTGAACTTTTGCAGAAGTTATCGAGGGTTTCATCCACCCTCTTCTTCATATCAGATACCTCTACACCCTTTTCGTAAAGTATGTCGACTACTTCCTTTTCAAAGTCCTTGGTCGCTTCCGACATTTCCTCTTCCAGATGTTCATTTACGATAGTTTCGGCATCCTTTTCCTCCTCCGGTTCTTTTGTGCAGTCCGTGTCTGCACAGATGTCTGTTTCGTTCTCTTCGTCACAACTGTCACAACTCGGAATAACATTTTCAACCTTGAAGACGATTTTATCGTCACGGATAAACATATCATTCAAAAAGAAAGTCGAGTTGTCGGAAGAGAATACACGGGATACATACAGTTTGTCGAATTTCTTCAGCAAAGTGTTGTCCGACATCAACTCGTTAAATGTACGATTGCCGTTGTCGGAAACCCTCTTGGCGAGATTTTCAGTCAAGTCGAGAACGAGTTCATCGGTCTTTCCCGACACGAGGTCTTCGTAGGCGGTCTTTTTCGCCTGTACTTTTATCAATTCCATTTCTCTTATTTTTTATTTTGTCATTTCTTCTATTGTCTCATCGAACCATTTTCCAAAATCGTCCGTTTCGGGTGCAAATTCAGGTTCATTCACCTTCAACCACTCACACTGTCTGATGAACTCGTTTCTTACATCAGTCAAGTCGTAGTTGCTGTACTTCTTTATATAACCGAGACACTTGAATATTTCATTGCCGAAAACCATAGCGCCGACATTGGTGTAGTCCGTGAAGACGCTCGTAACAATCTTGTCACCGACCTTGAAGTTGTCGTGGTACTCCTCTATCTTTCCGGTATATGAAATCCTTAACACCGAATCCTTCATAAAATGGTTCTCCTCTATCCACGAATAGTGCAAGTCTACGACACCTTTCGTGTTTATGAGATTTCTCGTGTACCAGAACCTGTGTACATCACAGTAGTGTTCCGGAAACTCGGACGGTTTCATCTTGGTCTTGTAACTTCTCTTTTCCCTTACGGCGAACACTTCGTTTGATTTCGAGGGGTCGCTATCGTAGTAGTATTCATTCGCTAAATTCTTCATATTCTAAAAATTTGAGTTTTGTATTCTTAAATCATAATCGACATAATCCTTAAATTCAAGTTCATCGTCCAAAATCCTCTTTTCAACGATTTCAGGGGTACTGCCCTTTCTTTCAAAAAGTCTCTGTCTTCTTACATCACAGTCGATGTCCACATATATTATGAAACAGCTCTTCCTGACACCAAGTCTGTTTATGTTCCTTACACCTTCCGGTGCAAGAATCATCACATCCGACATTTCCCACTCCTTCCTTGATGTCCCGTAATAGTTCTCTCCGAACTTCTGGTATTCGAGGAACTCGTCGTTTTCAACCATTCTTTCAAACTCATCCTTTGAAACGAAATGATATTCGACACCATCCTTCTCTCCGGTTCTCATAGGTCTCGTAGTATGTGATACGAGATGTCTGAAACCCCTTTCTTCCAGTCGTTTGAGAAGATGGTTCTTACCGGAAGCACCTTTACCTACAAGTACAATTTTCTTCATTGCAGTTACATTTTGGTCTCAGTGTCCTTAAATTTATTTCCTTCTCTATCGATTCACAGAAACGCTTGTCGAAGTCTATCAGAAGCAAAGCCGTTTCCTTGTTTCTAATTTCATCGTAGAAACGCATTCCGAATGTCAACTTGTCTTCCATTATTTCTTCTCCATATACTGTGACGGAACATCGGTTCCACGGCGGCAACATACCTTGCAGGATTCAGTCTCCTTACTCAGACACACTTCACAATATTCCTCGAGACTGTTCAAGCTCCTTTTCTTACGGAGTATTCCGGTAAGTCTGTCCACAAATAAATTCCATTCATCCTCATTGCTCTCCTTGAAACGGTACGAATGGTGGTTTTCAAGGTCACCCATAGAAATTATACCATCCTCATAGGCGGCAATCCTCACGTTCTTTTCACCGGTCTTCTTGTTTATGTCGGTGCAAATGGAAATAACCGTACAGATGAAGCGTACACCGGCAGTACCGTCTCCAAGGGATTCCACACCATCCACCCTGTAAATCTGACTGGTCTTTACATATGTCTTCTCGAAATCGAGTTCATAAAGATTAGTGTAATACAGACCGCAATACTTACTTTTTAATTCTTCTATTTTCATTTTCCTTGAGTTTTGCAAGAATGAATATATGATAATATTTGATTTGTTTTATTCTTTCGTTAAGTTTCTTTTCAAGGGATTTTCTAATTCTACCGAATGTAACGATACTTATGAACCTATGTCCTTTCAGAACCTTGTCCATACGGTTTTTTGTCAAGTTCTTCACCGAACTGATAAGATTTGAACAGTTCAGACACTGTTCATATGTCTTGCATCCCTTGATTGTCTTCTTGATATAATATTCATTTTTTCCAAGATTTTCGAAAATCCGGAAAACATCCGATATAAAATTCTCAATCTTTATCATAACACACTTTTTTAACCATTGAACCGTCATTCATTTCCTCATATCCCATATGTTCCCAGAAACTGTGGGCGGAACTGTCAAAGGACTTCAATGTAACACCATCCATACCGTTGTCAAAGGCGTATCTTTCTATCGCCTCCACGATAACCTTTCCGAAACCCATTCCCTTGTATGACTCACTTACCTCCATAGCGGGGATTTCCAAGTTGTTACCCTTGTTTTTAACACAGAATACGACAACATAGTCTCCGTAACTGCACATTATCCATCCGTCCTTATACAGTTCGTCGTTAAGGAACTTCGACTCGTCGGGTGTCACCGAAAACGAAGTGTCACTGTTTATCTCACAAGTGAGCATCTTGAAGTTATCGTCATATTCTATCCTTTCCTTGACTTCCCGCTGTGTGAGCGGTTCGACAAAGAAAACGATACTTTTCTCATCCATACAGAATTCCTCTATACTCTGTGCCAAATCATATGTGTCCAATATCGTCTCCATATCCATAAGTTTACTCGTCAAGACCACAAGGAGTATAAACATCCACCCGTGTGGAGTGTGAAGCGAACACACTGTCGCCCCAGAATAACTCGGTGGTCAGCGTACCATCGTCACATTCATTCTCGACGGTCAGTTTTTCACGGACAATGTTCGTGACAACCGGTCCTATAATCTGCATCAACGCCTTGCCTGTCCTCGTTATCTCGTTGGACTTGCAGTTACTGGACATCTCGATTTCCTTGATAGTCTCCTTGAGTTTCTTTATCTCATCCATCAGAGAAGCGTTCTCTTTTTTCAGAGAGTTACACTGTTCCTCCAATTCTTTCTTCGTTATCATAGTTTCTCCTTTTTGCAAAGATACTATTTTTATTTAAAATATAACAAAAAAGGTGACTATATAAATAATCACCTTTTCAGATAAGAATGTAATCTTTTAGTTTTCCTCTATGACATCGAATGACGAAGCGAACATACGGGTTCCATCGAGAAGGATGTATCGGTTGTGGTCGTCATTTTCGAAAAAGTCTTGTATCCCGTTCATATCTCCGAGATTGAAAGTCCTGTATCCTCTTTCGGAAAGACAGTTTGTGATTTCCTCTTCACCGGAATATTCCGAAACAGTTTCACTGTTCAAGTCGAGAATGAAAAGACGCATGCCGTATTCTTCGTTGTTTTCGAACATAAACGGACAACCGTAAGGTTTTTCATCGCTTCCGTATACTATGTCGTCATCGGCATTGTAGTAATACCAGTTTCTGGTCAAGTAACACTCGTCATCGGAAACTCTCTTCAAGTTGAGTTCCTCATTGACAAAATTATCGAAGTTCTCTATATACCCAAGCATTATTTCAATATTTCGTTAAACTCTTCTTCGGTTATTTTTCCTGAAAGGAACAAGTTGAGGTTCAAGTTTTCCTCGTTTACCCTGTCTATATCCCTTATGATATTACGAAGTGTGTCTCTTGTCTCTTCGGTAATGTTGACAGCAACCTCGAAGTTTCCACAGGAATATTCCTCCGTTGTCATCTTTCCGTTATTGAAACGATAACCTTTACCGTTTCTTTCGTTTACACAGCCGAATGTGCAGATACCTTCGTTGTAGCTCTTACAGTTCCTGCAAGCAGGTTTGTCGTTTGACTTTTCAATAATACCATTGATTTTTTCCTTTAATTCAACAAATTCTTTCATAACCATTTCTATTTATACAATATTTATGAACACTCGAATCATAAATACATCAAATGATTTTATATGGGTGTTCTTTTGAATTTGACGGATGAATATTTCAAGGTAATTGAAAGAGATGAGGATAGGATAAGTCTGCCCTCTGTAAAAGAAAGGAGTTTCACCGACAAGAACGGTAAATTTCACAAAAAAGGCTATTATATAGATGAGAATGATAGCAAAAAAGCGAGAACCATACTTCAAAATTTAATCGAGAAAGCGGTTGATATTAGAGGTTTCGAATGTGACTTGAACGATATTGACGTTTCAAACCTGAAGGATATAAGTTATGCTTTCGGTTATATAAACGACAACAAGTTCAACGCCGATGTTTCTGGATGGGATACTTCCAATGTCGAGAATATGGAAGGATGCTTTTATATAAGTAAAAAATTCGACGGGGATTTATCCAAATGGAATGTAAGCAAAGTCACCAATATGAGGAATATGTTTTATGGATGCAGTTCATTTAAAGGAAAAGGTCTGGAAAAATGGAACATAAACACAGATGAGGACATTTCCATAAACATGGTTCAAATGTTTGGCCATTGTCTTGATTTCAATGCAGACATAAGCGAATGGGATGTATCAAGAGTAACCAAAATGTCCGCTATGTTCTTATGTTGTGGTAATTTCAACAAAGATTTAAGTAAATGGAAAGTCTCCAATGTGAATAATATGGCCTCTATGTTTGAAGGATGTACTTTGTTCAACTGCGATTTAAGTGGATGGGATGTTAAAAATGTAGAGAACCACTCGAATTTCCATCTCAATTCCGGAATATCAAAAAAATCATTCCTTCCAAAATTCACATCTATTTAAAATAAGCACGATTATGGGTATTTTATTAAATCTGACAAAGGAATATTTCGGCGAAACCGAAAGAGAAGAAGATAAAATAACACTGACTAAAGACATTCTTTTGGATTACGTCGTAAGACACGATTTCACCGATATGAACGGGAAACACCATCCACAAGGTTTTTTTATTCCATCGGGCAGCAGTGATATTTTGTCTCTTCTTCTGGATGAAATATTTGAACAGAAGGGTTTGAAATGTGATTTGAATATGATTGATGTGTCAAATATAAAGGACTTTGCCGGTTTATTCTCCAACATAGATTTCAACGGCGACATTTCCGGATGGGATGTTTCAAGTGTGGAAGATATGAGGAAAACGTTTTACCTTTCGAGTTTCAACGGTGACATTTCCAGATGGAAAGTGGAAAATGTATCCGATTTCGAGTCTATGTTCAAGCATTCCGCATTTGACGGTGACATTGAAGACTGGAAGGTGAATGATAAGGCGAATATAGATGATATGTTCTGGGGTGCCCCTATAGAAAAACATAGGCCTATATGGTGGTGGGAAAGAATGGGGGTCAAGCAACCCAAGAAAAAATCATAAATATGTTATAATCATTTAAAGTTATGAGAGATTTTTTACCAGATTTCAGTACTTTCGTAAGCGAAGGAGCTCTTACGAACTACAGGAAGGAAAAGGACGGACAGAAAATACACGGACAGGATATGGTCGGAACATTCGACGAGATTATCCATCACCTCATCAAGGAGAGGATACCGTTTTATTTCGACTGTGAGTTTGGAAATTACAACAGGATAGGTTATCTTATGCACGAATCCTTGAACGGACAGACCTTCGGAGGATATATCCTTGATTCCAACAAGTCGGAGGATGTTCTTTGCAAGGAATTTACGGAGAAAATATGCAAGATGGTCACGGTTGAGAAACCAGGTAAGCTCCATATAGGAAGATGTGATTTCTCCGACTTGCAGAAGGCGAACGACCTCGACACGATAATAGTTGTTGTGAAGGCATTCAAGAGTTACGCAAAGGACAAGGGTCTCAACTCCCGTGAAATAACCGGAAACAAGTATGAGGCGAAGGTAAACATCGACTTCCTCTGTGATACGAACACGAGGAACAACATAATCGAGTTTGTTTTCTAATATACAAAAAAGGAGGTCGATTGACCTCCTTTTTTATGACATATTACCTTTATTTCATCAAAAAGGATACTTCATAGTTATTTCAATATTTTTTCAGAACCGACTATATTTCCATCTTCATAGATATGAACCATATACGGTACTTTCAAGACAAGTTCCTCGTCATCGTGGGGAAGTAACTTTCCTTGCCATATAGTCCTTCCCAATAAGTCTGAACAGACGATGGTAAGTACCTTGTCATTTGAATGGACTTGAACAAGGTTGTCGTATCTTGTGAAGTACTCCCAATTGGACATCTTCTCAGAAGTCCTTATGCAGGACACTATCTCGGAGGTCGTTTTAGAGCCGTCGTAGTCAACTTGTGTAAGTCTATAATAAGTTATATCAGGAACCGGACAATAGTCTCTAAATTCATAGTCTAACGGTTCCAGAGAGCTTCCTGCACCACTGACATTATAGACCTCATCGAATACTACTGCATCCTCGGAACGCTCGAGTATGAATAAGTCATTATTCTTTTCAGTTGCTGTGGACCACTGAACGAGGTTGTATTCAGGCTGTGGAGAAGCTGTGAAAGAGAGGAGGGAGATTGGGAGTGGAAAATCCTTCGTGTATAATTTGATATTATTTTGCTGTTCGTCGCTGGTTACACACATGTGTGGTCCAGTATATGACCCAGTATAATTCGTAGATGTAAGATAATAATATTGCATATATCTTTTGGTATTACCAACAGTTCTATAAAACGCATGGTTTTGATATATCCATTTCGTTGCATTTGAAGAGTATGATGCTGGATATAAATCTTTATAACTGGTACTACTCCACGATGCCAAATAATAATTTTCTCGTCCAGAATGTATAATATACCCATCTTGAATATTTCCCTCAAATATCCAAGTACAATATTTTAAATCACTAATACCATATTTTTCTTCAATATCCTCTAAATTTGTACCATTGATACAGGCTTTTACTGTGTAACCGTACCAATTTGCACCCTCTGCACTTGTATAATAATTAGAAGGACCTGGTGCATAATTTACTGCCAAATACACATTACCACCATCAACTAACCCTATAAGATATTCCTCGCCTGGTATTATTATGTCTGTTTCATACCAAATTTGCTGTCCTACACTCACAAAGCTCATCAGAAGCATTCCGACGAGCAGTGCAATATGTTTAAGTGTTTTTAATATTTTCATAATTAAGAATTTTCAGGCATTTTTTAATAATCTTATATGTTCTATAAATTGGAAAACTGAATCATCTAATGTGAAGATACGTCCAGATTCATCTTTATAAAATAAGAAATTATCGGTTACTGTTATTTTTATAGGATTTCCATTATTTATTGATAAAACAATAGCATTATTTTCAATAGCATAGTCTATAATACTATTAAGTTTAATTTCGTGTGTTTTACCATTTGGATTTTTAAAAATAATTCTTTTATTTGTTAAATACGTTGTTCCTATTGGTTCAACAACAACCATTTGTTGATTTGGCCAAGCTGATACATTTCCAACAAATGAGCGAATACCATTTTTAGAATATCTACTACCAACACCAGTTATCATTGTTGATACTGTTTTAATTTTTGATAGAGCAGTACTTTTATGCTTATAAACAAGCTCTTCATTTTTATTTAAAAGTATATCAAGTTCCCCACCCTTTATTATTAAATTTTTTCTAAAAAATAAAGCTTGATGGACGGCATCTAATACATCTTTATCATTTTCATTTGTAACTTTTTCAATTTTATCACTAAATTCCTTAAGTTCTTCATTAGATGGAATCTCATAATTGTGAAGAAAATTAAGCATATCATTATATAATTGCAAATTCTCTCCAGATACTGTTTGAGGTTTAATAGTATTAGTACTTCCACTTAATTTATAAGCTATTACTATAATACACACTAAAAGTGCAAAAACACAAATTATTATATTTGTTGTCATATCTCTTTATATTATTTATTTTTTAATTTTTTTCTTTAAGAATTGTTTTCTATTTTTATATTAAATATATCAATATCCGGGTTATTTCCGATTTTCGAAATTCTCAACAGTATCTTTACAATATCATTCACAATGGTTTCCTTGTCCACCTTCACATACAGGTTCCGAACGTAAAATACATCACCTTTGTGAATATAATAATTATTAATTCTTAACTGTATGTTGACATAATCGGGTTCATAGTATTTTGCAAGTTTACCCATAGTGAAATTCAATGAGTTTTCTTTGTTATTATGGGTAAAATCTATAATAATGACACTGTTGAATTTTAATTCTACCTTATCAATATTTTCCTTTATGGTTTTTATTATTTCATCTTCGGTCATATTCTATGTCTTAATAATCTTAATTTAATTTTTTCATTTATTTGTTTCTTTTTTATATATTTATAAAATGCTTACCGGAACACTCCGATAAGCATTGTACTTCATTTCCAATAGTTACCATCTTCCGGAAGATAACCGTCACAGTGCAGGAATGATGCGTTGTGCCACGGGTCATACCAGTTCTGTATGTCCTCCGTCCTGAACACCGAGTTCTTATGGTTACGCTTGCAGTCCGAACACTTCCATGCTATGCCTCCCCATCTGCAATAGAAGAATGGCTCGGGTTCCTCCGAAGGTTTTGGTTTCTGTGCGTTAACCTCACGCATCATCTCGATATACTCCTCTATCGTCAAAGGTCTGTATTTTTCCGGTTTCTTACCCATACTATTTCAATTTGTCCTTGATTCCCTTGATGACCGTCTCCCTGTTCAATCCGTTTGTGAAACCGTCTTTGTACCGGTCGAGTTCGGAATAGATTGTGGATAATATCTTATCTACAACCTTGTCCTCGTCCGTAACACTCGTACAGAAATATCCTCCTATATCCTCCTTTATCTCATACCTTTCCATATCAAGCGGCTGGTCACAGATTGTTCCGACAGTTATGACCTCGATTTCCTTTCCGTCCTTGTACAGAGGTTCACCGTATTTCTCCTCAAACTCGGCCATATAATACTTTACCGTCTTCTTCGTAAGGTTCTCCTGAAGTATTTTCAACAGTTCCACCGGTTCAAAGCTATAGAGTTCACACATTACACGGAAGGTGTCCGTCCTGTGCTTATCGTACTCCATACTGTAATCGTATGATTTCATATTCTTCAGTTTGGCGGTCTCGTTGTCGATTCTCTCAATCGTTTCCTTTCTCGCCTTTTCGATTGTGTTCTCCATATTCCTTATCTTTTCGAGTACACTCATAAGTTTCCTTACCTCCTCGTTGTCCTTGCCTATGAGTTCCTTGTTGCAAAACCTGATTTCACAGGCTTTCTTGATGTAATCCATTTCTCCTCTTGTAAATTCAATCATAATTATTCCTCCCACTCTATATCTTTTGTAGTAATATATCCCGTATAATCGTCTTTGTGTTTTAGAGCTTCTTCCTCCGTCCCGTATATCTCTGCGGTCAACCGCTCCGGGTTTCTCACCCCGCCTATCCTGTATATGTTCATCCACTTCTTATACTTTACCGGAGCCATCATCAGGTCACAGTCGCACATATCATTGCTGTCACAGCAACTATTACCATTGGAATAGTATTCTTCAACATATTCCCCGTTGTTTTCGCTATTTTTTACCAATGCAACAATCGTTCTGTGGTTACGGGCGTTTGTGGCTTTATCATAGCATATGATTCTCACCGGTCTGCCGTCCCTCGTGCATACCGGTGCCCCATTCTTGGCGGCTTCCAAATCGAAAGGTTTCATATTCATAACATTAAATTATTTTTATTTCTATTTTTATTCTCTTTGTCTTCTTATGTAGTTTGGAATTTTATATATGACATACACGGTGAGAACCAAGTATACCGGACAGAAGAGCCAAGGAGTGAATTTCACGGTATCGTCCATAATGACATATATAACCAACATCAGTTGCAATATGCCATACACGAAGAATATGGAAAACCACCCCACTCTGTTGATGTCTTCAAAAATCCAATCTAAAAATCTGTTGAACATCTTCATATCTTTTTTGACAAAGATACTATTTTATTCAGAAACTTTCGTAACATCGTATCCGTATTTTTTCAGATACTCCGCCGCCGCCGAACATTTTGCAAAGGAATATCCGTCATCCTTCGTGAAGTCGGTCGCTTCGATGTATTCGTCTATCTTCCTCTTTTCACGCTCTATTCTCTCGTCACGCTCACCGTTGGTTTCCAGCTGTTCCCAGTGCCATCCGACCCAAGCCTCGTACTCGTCCTTGTCATCCTCGCTGTGTGAGACCTCAAACCCAATCGAAAGGTTCCTGAACTCAATGCCTTTCTTTACAAACTCCATTGACATATCGACCAGTCTTTGCTGCCACTTTTCGAGTTTGTCGTAGTCGGCCATAAAGTAGTCATCCTTTACCGTTACCGATTCGATGTACACGAACCGTGCGTTCCAGAGATTGTTCTCATCAATATGTTTTCCTTTGTATTCCATGAGTTATTTCTCTTTGATTCCGAATTCCATATTGAACACATCGTCGAGACAGTCGTTCTGTCCATTTATGAACCAGCAGTCGATGTTCCTGTTCATAAGTTCGGTCATAACATTCGACAAATTCGAAAGATACGATGACCAGTTTCCGCTTCCGTTCCTTCCGCCGGCAACCGAAATCACCATAGTTCCGTAACCGTCTATGTATTTGTCGGCCACATAAATCCTGTCGTCGTTCTTCATTTCATTGAATACATCCTCCACCTTTGCGAACAATGTCTCTTGTTCGAGACTGAAATCCCTTTTTCTAATTAATATTTTCATACTCATTCTGTTTATTTTTCTTCTCGTTTAAAAGATGTCTCACATCACCGATGACTTCCACATTCACATTGCTGTTCAAGCCGTCCTTCTCAATCATCTCACCCATATTCTTCACGAACATAAGTGTGTCTTCCATCGACTTGAATGCGTACACAATCCGTTTAATCTCGCTTCCGATGATATGGAACTCCGTATATGGATTGTTCTTCATACCCGAAAGATACCTCATATCGTCTCTCGGAAACGCAGTCACCATATATTTCTTGTGCTTCTTGTTGAAGAGTGCGTATATGTCCACATACGAAATACTTCCTATCTCCTCCGCCTTGATGTGTTCTGTCTTCAACATTTCAGCGACCTTCGGACCCGGTCCTTTCAGGTTTATAATCTCGGAATTGGTGTAGTCATCGAATGTCGGAAATATCACCGTATCCTTCTCTTTCTTCTCTTTCCTCTCATCACTTTTCTTCATTATGAAAGTGACGAGTGACACAAGCGCCAATATGACAAAAACCACAAGAACAATCGCACCAATCATTGATACCGCCTTAATAAAGGCGTTGAACAATACTTCATTCGTATCCAATAACATAATTCCCATATTTAATCTATTATTTTAAATTCACCACAGTCAAAGAAAACCCTGAAGTTTATGGACGAAGTGTCCCCGTTCTCCTTTATGTACAGTATATAGTCGCCGTTGCGGTCTATTATCGTCCCTTCATAGATTTCACTCTCCTTGTATGGATTTTTGTCCGGAGATTCTATACGGAACTTCTTTCCCGCTTGAATTTCATTGAGTCTTCTGTTAAAATCCACCGCATAATTTACCAAGAAACCCATACCACAAAGGAATATGATAACCACACATATTTCACATATGTTCCACTTAATCCAACCCAACATGACACGGGCGATTTTCGAAATCTTTTTAAACACTTCCATCTATTTTTCTTCCCTGACTTTTTTAAGAAGTTCCGTCTGTCTGCTGTTCAGACGCTTCGGCATCTTCACTATGAAATTAACCTTTATGTTTCCAAGTTCTCCACCCTTGAATTTCGGGAAACCCTGTTCTGGAACGATTATGAAGCCTCCGTTCTGTGTATATTTCGGAACTTTAACGGTGATTTTCTTGTCGAACATCTTCACTTCCATTACTGTTCCGAGTATGGCGTCAAGCCAGTCAACACAGACCATCATCTCCAGTGTACCGTCCTTGTCGAGATAGTACTTGTCGGAGTTGGTGACCTCCACGAAGACAAGCACGTCGCTTCTGACATAGTTACCGTATATATCATATCCGTCCTGTCCGAGTCCGGAGAGCTTCAGTATCTTTCCACTCGTTGTTCCCACGGGTATATCGACATTGTATGACTTCCCCATAAGGGAAATTGTCTTCTTGCATCCGTGATACGCCTCCTCTATCGTAATCGACAGCTTCACGTTGATGTCGGCGGGTCTTCTCATACCTCCGAAGAAACTGAACCTCCTTCCGCCGCCTCTTCTCATATCGTCGTATTCACGCCTCTTGTCGTTGTCACCGAGTATGGAATACGCCTCGTTTATCTCCTTGAACATAGTGTCGTCACCGTTGTTCTTGTCAGGATGGTATTTGAGACTGAGTTTCCTGAACGCCTTCTTTATTTCTTCGACCGAAGCCTTTTCATCGACCCCGAGTGTGGTATAGTAGTTTTTCATCTTTTACAAAGATACTATTAACTTTTCAAAAAGTTTAGTATTATTTCCGAAAGTTCCATAGCGTTACCGCTTTTCGAAATGAATACGGTCTCCGGTGTAAGCGCCGGTTCCTCTTCACCGTCATCATACTTTTCCCTTGAAACTCTTTCAAACCACTGGTGGAAACCACCGTCCTCGTCTATGATTTTGGAATTGGTCACACCGAAGTAGTCGAGACAGTCGTTTATACGGTCGTTCCATTCCTTTATATGTCCGTCCTTTTCAACCGACATCTGTATGTAGTCTCCGTAACCGTATCCTTCACCGATATACAGGAACTCGGGGACATACCCTTCCTTTTTACACACAAGGGTTTCACCGTAGTATAGTTCATATACTCCTTCATCACGCAGTTTGTCGAACATATCGACTTCCTCTCCGTTCCAGTTCATAACTGTTCCGTTCTCCAAGTCTATGTCCCAGACGACCTTTTCGAAATCGGGAGAGTATCCGGTCACCCTTTTCAATGTATCTTCGGTTTCACATCCTTCAATGGTGAACGGATGTTCATCTTCCGACCAGCAGGGTATATGTACTCTCAATGTCAAAACATTATTTTTCTCCATAACTTTAAATTTCTTTATAACATAAAAATAACAAAAAATCATAAATATAGTATGAAAACGGAACAAGAGGATTTTATATTGAAAAAAATCAGACACTTCCAAGGTACGGTGGAGGATTTCTCGACCTTCTGGAAAAAGAAGTGTGAGGAAGGCAAGTCTGAAGAAAGCGAGGGGACGAAGGCTCTCAGGAAGAGAAACGACGACCTCAACAAGGCATATACCATAATTCCTGTCAAAAGGGATGAGGATGAAGAATAAAACCGTAAGAGATGGCGAACACAGAGATTACATTCAAGAAATATAACACCCGTGACGAAATGATTAGCAGTCCGGAGGTGAATGAGGCTACATTTTCCGTCATAAGAACCACAGGTTGCAATGAAAACGAGAACAACAACAATTCGGGAAACATAAAGGACTTGTATCTTGGTGACACGAAGATGACGGATGTGTACAATTCAAGGAAGGAAGGCGAAGATGTAAGGACAACGGTGGAAGTCGGCGGCATACCCGCAGGAACGAAACTTTCGGACTTGACGAATATGTCTCTCGGAGAAGTGCTTGACAAGATGCTGTTCAAGACATTCTATCCGTCATACACGACACCAACCCTTACGATAACCGGACCGTCCGGCGACTATCTTGTCGGTTCGTCGTATCCCGAGATAAGCGGATACACTCCGAACAAGGGAAAATATACAAGCTACAACAACGACCTGAACTACGCCGGAGAACCGGTTGAAGGAAGTTTCGAAGGGATAAACACGACCGGTGGAACGGTCGGTACCGGAACCATAACGATAAAGGGTTCGATAACTTTCTCCGCCGGCCCGACACCGAAGGACAGCGATGGAAACAACTATACGAATGAAGGAAGCAACATCCCTTATACCGGAGGAACCGTCAATTCAAACGAGTTGAAGATTTATCCGTACTACGAATGGTTTGCAACCGGTGAAAGTGTATCGTCGGAAACCGCTCCGACAATAGACTACACATCGTATATTCCATTGAAAGGGTTGGGTGTCGTAAGAAGTATGGGTATCACCAAGAAGACGGTTATGTTAGACATAAGTGGTGGTGACATCGCACACAAACAGACGATAAAGGTTCCGGGTGTAATTGAAAACGTGAAGGTTCTGGTTCAAGGAAACTGGCAGAACTACAACTTTTCGGACTTGTATGATGACAGTGGAACCGAAACGATAAACAATAAAACTTATCACATATACACTATGAGGGATATCGCTTATCCGGATGGTGGAAGTTTTGGTGGAAGCCGTTTGAAATTCGATGTAATACCGTAATTAAAAACAAGATATATGAGCAAGATAAAAGGTGTATATAAAAGTGCAGACATCATAGAGGTGATAACATCCCACCCGTTAGACCCGAGAGTAAAATGGGACAGCTGGGATTCTCTCACAACACCGGTCGACTGGCCACAAAACAGTGAGGGGAAACCGTATCTTTACGCTGGTTTGATTGTGTCGGTAAACGAAGGAAACTCTTCGTCTCCGGACTGGGAGATGTATATTTTGAACGACAGTTCCAAATGGGACATACCTTTCGGAGAAGAAGGAAGCGGATGGAAAAAGATTGTCACCGGAGACAACAGTCTGTTCTGGGAGGATGAAACTTCCGATTCGGACTAAATATAATATAAAATGAGTATTATGAAATTTGTGGTTTTACTTGATAACGGACACGGTTCGGACACACCTGGCAAAAGAAGTCTCGTACTTCCGGACGGAAGGCAACTTTTCGAATACAAATGGTGCCGTGATACCGTAGCCGTACTCGCAAAGAAACTTGAAAATCTTGGAATAGAGTATAAGATAATAACACCCGAACTTACCGACACACCCCTTTCAACCCGTGTCAAGAGGGCAAACGACTTTGACACACAGGCGAAGAAGGAAGGAAAGACCACAGTATTCATCTCCATTCACGTAAACGCACTCGGAATGGGAGACAAGTGGATGAATGCACAAGGATGGTCAACCTGGACAACGAAGGGGCAGACAAAGGCGGACCCCTTTGCACAGTGCATCTGTGATGAGGCGAAACCATATCTCGAATCTCACGGTTTGAAGATGCGTGCAGACAAGTCGGACGGTGACAGTGACTATGAAGCAAACTACTATGTGTTGAAAAACACCAATATGCCCGCCACATTGAGCGAGAACTTCTTTATGGACAACGAGAAGGACTGCGAGTTCCTCCTTATGCCGGAAAGTAATGAAATCTGTGCCGAAATCCACGCCCGTGGTATAGTCAGATATATGAAGTCTCTCGGTCTTTGGGAAGAGGTGGCGGACAAAACCGCTGGAGGAGACTTCCACAAATGCAGTCTAGTCTAAAAACAAAAGGTTGGGAAAACTCTCAACCTTTTCATCTTTATATGGTCGGAAAAATTTCAAATTATTCCGACTTTTTTTATTTTTCTATGTCATTGGCCGACATCTGCTGTATTGAAACGCCTATGTTCGTACATTCCGTAAGAACCGATATGTCGTACTGATGGTTGTCTATAATCGTAGGAGTACTTCCGGCACCCGGTTTCACCACAACGATTGAATTTCCACCACCGAGTCCGTTCATAGAAGATTCGTCCAAATCCTCGTCGGTCCTTCTCCTGTTGAACACATTCACCTGAACCGGAGGATTGTCCGTAAAGATACTACCGAGTCTCTTTCCGTACTTGTGGACATACTCCTCGCCGAAAGTCCTGCTGCTCTTCTTGACGGTAGTCGTGTTATCCTCCGTGTTGATTATCCTCAATGTATCGACTATGGTGAAACTTACATCTAGATTGGCGTACATACAGACCGGTCTGTAAACTATACTCTCGTCTATCTCGTTGTCATCCTCGTTGTACGAAAGGTTAACAAGATGGTATTCGGAGTGTGTCTTCAGTATTCTGGGTTCTGTTTCGTTTGAGAACACACAGTTCTCGTACAGTTCTATCTCGTGCATTATGATGAAGTTCGTCGGATTGGCGTCCATACTGTAGATGAAATCGGAGAACGATATTGACTTTGCACCGCCGGCGTTGACGGAAGCGGATATGATAAAGTAGTCGTTGTTCATCTCCGCTGGTTCTATATTGATTGAAACCTTCTTGTATGTGTCATAGTACGGAACGGTTATGGTGTTCAACTGGATTGTGTTGAGGGTGAGGAAACCTCCGTTTATAAGGGATGATTTCACACCCAGTATGTCGAATGTCAACGGAGTGTCCTTTTCAAGTTTGCCGAATCTAGATATTTTCTTCAGGAATGTCTTTCCGTTCTGGTTGATTATGAAATTCGTACTCGGTATCTTGAACGACATATGTGTCGTATACAGCCTCTGGTTTATCAACATAGGCTTGTCGTTGAGGACAACATCGTCCGTTCTCTTGAAAATGATGTCGGCGAGATTGATTTTATATCCGTCCAAATCCTTTATTGAAACTTGAAACACAAGTGATTCGTAGTCTCCGAAATAATCGACCCCCGTGAAATGTATTATGCAAGTGTCGAAATAGACATCACCTGTATTGCTCCCCTCGAATTCAACCTCCGTTGTCTTGAACTGTTCGCTGTAAAGTGAATTGTACATCAAGTCCGGTGTGGTTTCATTCTGTATCTTGATGAGTTTCGTGTCATTCTTGTTCAAGCCAGCAACTGCATTGCTGTAGTTCACACCGGTCTTGTTGTCGTTTCTGCCGTCCCTGAACAGAAGATATTTCTGTCCGTTATAGTCGTCTTCCATAACGAACATCTTGTTTTTTCTCTGCAAATCAATGATTCTGTCGGTTGCATCACCGGTCGTGTCACTTTCCATATCCACATACACATACTCCAGAAGTATGTCGGGAGTAAGCTGGTAATATCTCGTCGAATTGGCCATTTGATTTAATTTTATAAAGATTATATATTATTTATGAATGACAAAACATAAATAACTTATAAATCAACAATGAGTAATGGCCAACACTTTTTATTACAACGCTTGTGAAATGGATGCAAAGATGTCTCCGGTTTCATATGTGGAACAAATCAATAAATCCGTCATAGACGAAGGTACCGACGGAAACGGATTGAGGTTCTACGGGAGTGCATCCGACAGAAAACTTTACGCCCCTTCGGCCATTATGAACGAAAATGTCGCCATAAACTACAGAAGCATATACAACTCGTATCCGTCCTATGCAAAGAACGTGGCGTTTACCGACTACGACGACTATCTGAAGTGCATACAGAAGGATGAAATGAACCTCAAATGGTTGAAGGCGAAGCAGAACCCGACATATAAGAATATCATATTGTGGTACGGAGACCCTCTGTTCGACCCTTATGGTCTGGCCGCATACAAGATGCAGGACTTCATCTACCTGAAATATTACAACCAGATACCGAACAACTATATGGTCACACTCCGCCGATACACGAGACCTTGTGTTGACAATATGTTCGGTCTCGACTACGATGCGGCCGTGTCAAACGCTATGAACGGAAACCCCGAAAGTTATTTCGCCCTCGCCACGGCTGTGACTTATATGGGTGACAAAGCCGGAAACAAACTCTCCGAAATATTGAAGTTCGACTACGGTATGAACTGGGAGGACAAAGAGGCGAAGGTGGAGACACTCAAAAATTCGGACGGTGGTCTTGCTCAACAGTTGCAACAGAACGGTGTACGACAAAGACCGAAGGCTACCGAAAGTATGATGTCCGCCACAACCGACAGAATGGGTATGAGAAGAAACGCCACCGACTCGATAAGGCAGGCTCTTGTATTCTCGGCGGCGGTACAAGGTAAGGGAAAAAGTGTGAATGATGCAAATGCAAGTATGCACGCATATGAAGGCGACGAGTTCGCCGCAAGATACGGTGAGGAGTTCTACGGCGATGTCAATGTCGTAAACAAGGTGAAGATGAGAAGCAGGGGTCTGACATTCACAAATTCATTCTCACTTAATTTCGAATATTCACTCAAATCGTTGAAATGTGTGAACCCGAGGGTCGCTATGCTTGACATTCTCGGAAACTTTATGATACTCACCGGTAACTACGGTAACTTCTGGGGTGGTGCAACATTGTTCTACGGACAGCACAGCATAGCACCACAGTACGGAGACCCCGAACTGTTAAGAAAAGGACAATACGGAAAATATCTGCATTCATTGTGGGATGACGTGAAAACCGGTTATGAAAGACTTGCTACAAAGGAAAACGGTGAAAAGGGAGGTTTTCTCACGGCATTGGGAAATATAGCGAAGGGAGGTTTTCAGGACTTAATCGGAAACCTGCTCGGCGGTAATGTCGGTGTCGCCGGTACAGCCCAAGCGCCACCGGCACTTTTGAGTGGTAATCCGTCAGGATACTGGCATGTCACTGTCGGAAACCCTCTCGACCCGATTGCAATGATGGGAAATATGTGTGTGACAAAGACTTCGGTACAGTTCAATGACATTTTAGGATATGACGATTTCCCGACGGAAATCAAGTTCACAGTCGAACTCGAACACGGAAGAGCGAGAGACAACGCCTTCATACAAAGTATGTTCAACGCCGGTAAAGGTAGAATCTACTCCTTCAACAACAAGGGTCTCGAAGACGCTATGCACAATGTGGATGTTCTGAATAACTTCCAGGTTAACGCCGACCAGAACAAACAGGAAATGAGTGTAACATACGATAAGAACGGAATACCTCAGAATGTAGGTGGAAGAATGGTCGGTCTCGACCAGATGAAAGTTATGGGTGGCAATTTATATAACTAATGTAATATGGACAAGATATTGGATAAAAAGAGAAGAACCACATCCGATGACGGGGATGAAATGTTGGAACTCGGAATACCTTGTGTGAATATAAACAAGATAACCGCCAACGGTGTAATCCGTGTATCACAGGACCAGAAGGGAAGAATAGACAGGTTCTCGCAGTTGAACGTGGGTGAGGACAGAATGTCCATAGACCTCGTTATGTACTACAACCATATATTCAATCCGTTTTCAATAGACGAGGGTGACATTATCTTCACGCCTCTGTACAGTGAAAATTGCTTGAAATCCACGGGTGAACCGGTACTTCCCGATGGAAGCAAACCGTCAACCAAGGCAAGTGGTGAGAAGGAACTGACATATGCAGAAAAGGTAGAAAGGGCGGCAAGAACCGGATTGGGAGTTAGATAATTATGGAATCAGGAATAGTTATTGACAATTTCGACCCGATATTCAAGGGGAGATGTAAGATAAGGGTGTATGGAAGACACACCGAAACTGTCGGTGGTGAATATGTGATACTTGATGATGACCTTCCGTGGGCAAAACCTGCCATCGCCGGTGGTTCATTCAAAGTACCCAAGATTGGACAAAGGGTTTCCGTCCAAGTGGTAGACCCCTATACCATCCTTTATTATGGACCGGTTACGACCGACTGTGGTGTACAAGACATTCTGTATGAAAACGCAGATGACTGTGAAAACGCACAGATACTTCTTGTGGATGGTGAAATCGGAGGGGACTATGTGAAGATATACTATATTCCGGAAGAAGGTCTCGACATAGAGTGTCACGGACACAAGATATGCCTTACCAAATACGACGGACTGAAGATAGAGGCGAAGAACGGGGCGAAGATAACAATAGACGAGAGTAGCAAGGATATAAACATAGACACTACAGGAAACATAAATCTGAACTGTGCCAATATAAACCTTTCAAACGAGGCTACAGAGAAACTGATACTCGGAAGCAGACTTATGGAGGTTTTCAACAACCATACACATTTCTGTCCCGGAGGAACCACCAACACACCTACGGAAAAACTTACCCCGAAGGATTTTTCGAAAAAGATAAAGATAGGATAAACATAAATACAATACATACAAAAAGAAAAGATTATGATTAAAAAATTTGAAGAATTTACATCACATCCAAGAAAATATGGAAAAAGGGTAGTATCCGAATCGAGAACGAGATTATCTATTGGTGATGCTTTTGACAAGATGGAAGTTGCTACAAAATGTTTGAGCACTCTCTATAATCTTTATCGGGAGGCCGAAAATTTTAGAATACAAGAAAAAATAGAGGACACTTTTGAGGATTTGGATGAAAACTGGTGTTGTTCAAACGGTGATATCTTATTATATTTGGCCGCCTGCTGGGCTGAATATGAACCAGATACAGAATGCACAATCCAAAACATAGACGAGGTTTCACAAAACGAGGAAATAAAGGAAGACTGTTTTGCTGGCAGTTGGTTTGAAACACTGTCAGACGAGGCGTATTATTTTATTTGGAATGAGATAAAAAATGACAATCATATTTTTGAAATTATGTCTCAACTTGTGGATATCTTGAAAAATGAAGAATTTTCCCACGATGGTCGTACAACAATTGCATGGACATTGCACCAGATTGACGAAAATGGGATGAAGGAAAATTTTATTGGCGAATTTGTGAAAGCGTTCTTAACAAATGACTGGGTAACATTTTCAGACAACATATAACAAAAAGGAGATGTTGAACATCTCCTTTTTTTATGAATACAATGTGTTTTTATTCCTGTAAAGACTTGCAAAAATATCCGTGTCCGAAGGACCGTACAGCGACCGCTGTTTATTATCATTCATATAATCATTGTTATCGTATACATTCGAGAACTTTTCATCGAGTTTCATCTCAAACAGCTTTGCGATTTCCTCGTTTCCTTCCTCGTACATAACCTCCTCCATCATAACATCCAGATAAGGATGGTCGTATATGGAAGTCAAGTTGACAGTAGACATCGCCAAATCATCGTTGTCCCTTGTCGCCTTCCAGGAGTTTCCGACCCTCGAGAACACTTCAAACTCACCGACAGTATCATCATCCGTCACTATAATTCCATCCGAAGCGACAAGTCCCTTGAGTTTTATACACATAATCGGCTTGTTGTCAACCCTTATCTTCAAACCGTATTTTCTTGTTGTGGCGTCATCCGAATGCTTGAACTTCAAGACGGTGGAAATATCAAATTCATTCTTGTCACCGAAGACATTCTGCAACCTCATTATGAACTCACCTCCGAAAGCGTTGTATTCACATATAATCCTTATCTTATCAGGATTTATGACTTTTGGTGTCAATATGTTGACCAGTTTGGCGAGTTTGGTTATGTCTATCGTATTGGACTTGAACCTTCCGACTTGTACAAACTGGAAGAAATCCGACTTTACATAGTCTTCCGACTTTACATCTATATGTGCTATAAGTTCCTTCGGTTTGGTCTGAAGTCTGAATATGTTCAGTATTGAACTGTCTCCACCACCACCTTCGGCAAGGTCTATCGACATAACCCAGCAGTATTTGGGGTTTTTAAGGTCTGATACGTCGAAGTCCGGATGCCATTTCAAGTTCGACCATTCCTCGTCCCAGTTCATTTCAAGTTCCGGTATGGTCCTGTATATGTATTTTACACGGTTTTTCTGCAATTTGGCAAGAGAATCCGGTGACAGAAGGGTATTACCGGTCGAGAGGAACGAGTTTCCATATTGTCTCATAAACTCGTCCTCGCCACCACAGTCGAATATCATCTTCTCCTTCCACTTTTCGTCACGACCCGGTACCTGCCACCAGTCCACCCTTATGGGGTGATATGAGTTCTTGCCGTCAACAGCACCCTGGTACAAGTCGAAGAACTTGTTGTATCCGTTTGGTGTGGAAGTCACTATTATCTTGGAGTCTTCCATTGAAGATACGGTAGGCATAATATTCTCATAGAACTCATCGAGTATGTGTGGTTCGACATGAGCGAACTCGTCAAGGTACAAAAGATGTATCGTATAACCGATAAACGAGCGTTTTGTCGTGGATTGTGCCTCTATACGGCAACCGTTTGCAAATGACATCTTACTGATGTTGTTGACTTTCACGCCGGGTTTCATAAAGAAAGGAAGATAATTCATCATTTCCTTTATCTTGTCCATAATTTCCGTAGCGGTTGCGTATTTGTTGGCGGCGATGGCCACGTGCCTGTCAAAGTTGAAAATAATGTAATGGAGTATGAATATGGCGGCAATAACCGTATTATGACTTAAAATATTGTTTCCGAAATACGAATGTTCTTCGGAATCTACAGTCACATCATACATCGAAACTTTAAATTTTGATTTTTCAACACTTTTTACCTTTGATAGACCATTTTTTGTTATTACAAAATCATCTTTTGTCAAATCCTTCACAAATTTCTGCACAAACCCTTCACAGAATACTATATGGTTGTCAGCACATTCAAGTTTGTCACCGGATTCAAGTGTTAATGTGTAAATACGATAAGGTTGTGTCTTGTGTATATGTGTTATCGGGTGATAACCATCGTGTGACAGAACTTTCAGATTATCATTTGATATATCTATGGTGTCAATGATTTTCTTGGAGATGTCATCCTCATCGAGAGACATATTCCTATACTCGTATTTTTCAATCAATTCTATTAAAAATAGAATTATATTCTTAATAATTTTTCTCATAATCAATCGTTTGTTAAGAAATCTATACATTTCTGTATCGTTCCTTCCTTGTCTTTATTGTATTCGGATTCCCATACAACCAATACGGAATATCCATATTTTTTGGCACATTGGATTTTAATTGCATCATATTCCCAAATTTCCAATGCTGTCATATTTTTTACTTTATTGTATGACTTTTCATTATATATATCCGGGTTCATATGCCAATAGTCACCATTAAACTCTATAATTTTATTACCTATTGTTAAATCATATGAATAATGATTATTGTTTTTATCCGATATATATTTTTGTTTTTCCGGAATATCTATTTTTAAATATTTACATATTCTTTCTTTACATTGTTTTTCAAAATTACTTATAGGTGTTCTAGAATCACCATCGTGTTCAAATGAGTTAAACAAAGATTTTTTCCATTTCTCTTGTCTTTCCTTCCATCTTTTATAACCGTCTTCCAATCCGTACTTTTCAATACATTTCTCCAATGTGAATGTCCTTTGTCTTTCAGAAACTTTCTCTTTTGCTTCCTCTTCCGAATATCCCTTTTTTATCCAATATTCAATCTGATTTGTTGATTTATCAGTTCTATCACATTGGAGGTGTTTCCTTATATTTTTCTCCTTTTCATTGTCCGACATTCCTTCATATCCTTTGAATGATTTTGAAAACGGAGAAATGGATTTCCTATGTTCTTCCGTAGTGTTGCATTTTGCGTTTGGATTCTTATCACCAGACATTTTTTCAGAGTACATTTTTTTCACTTCCGGTCTATTCATAAACTTCTTTGACTTTTCAGAAAGTGTTTTTGATGTCTTTTCACAAACAAGTTTTGCATCCGGAAACTCTTCCATATACTCCTCTATGGTTTTGTCCGGATGCCTTTCGTTAAACCATCTTCCAGTTATACGGGGTGTTGCAAGACCATTCCATCTGTCAATCACATAATCAACATTTTCAATTCCTTCAAGAAGTTTCTTCTGTTTAACTATGAAAGCGGAAGCCTTATTCCTTTTTAATTTTTCTTTCTTTACTATTTCGGAACATTCATTGCAGAAATGAACATAACCCGATTCGGCTTCAAATTCTTTACCACACCTTTCACAAACTTTTATACATTTCTTTTTACTCATATATTATAATTTTCGATAAATTTTCATTAAAAAATGTTTTATACGAGATAAAATTCCATCTTTTTTCTCATAATAAACATCCTCAATGTATTTATGAAAGTTATTTTCATTTTGTTGTAATTCTAACTCGTTGAAAATGTGGCATTTACCCGTTTGTCTCGATGTTAAAGAAATTGAAAATCTGTTATTTACATAAGATTCCAACATCTCCTCCTGATAATCTCTCAGTTTCAAGGGCTGATAACCCTTTGTTCCCTGCAAGCAATATCCGTAGTTGTTGGCGAAATAGAAAATGTCGTTTGCACATTTCGTCAACTCCTGTATTTCCTCCGGTGTATATTCGAAAATTATATTCGGGTCTCTGATACCTATCATACCGTCCAGCCAGGGACTATCCTTGTGTGCTATACCTTCTGCATAGTCTCTCATCCAGTCGTCAACCTTTTTGGTCGACCAGACGGTTTTCTTTTTCTGTGTCTTATTTGTCTTGACCACCTTCGGTGAGGTGGCGGTGTTATCATCTACTATTCTTCCCATAAAATTGTTTTATTATATAGAATTAAACCCCCTTTGGTAGAAACTCCGGTTTCATTTTGGGGCATTTTGTAAACATAAGACTTGATGTAACGAATTTGTCAGAAAATTTCCAGTTACTCAAATCCTTGCATAAACTATCACAACCGTAGAACATTTCGGCGGTATGAACCACATTGGACACATCCCATTTACTTATGTCCCTGTCAAAATCCTTACAATTCTGAAACATTCCGGTCATATATACTTCATTCTCCGTATTGAATTTCCAGTTGTCTACATTACCGTTAAATTTATGGCAGTCTTTGAACATCTCCGTAAAGATGATGACATTGGATACATCCCATTTGTCTAGATTGCAATTAAATTTATTACAGTTGTAGAACATTCTATATGTATTCTTGCAATTCGATGTGTTCCAACCGGACACATCCCCGCAAAAATCGGTAAATTGAAATATACCCCTCATATTCTCAACATTGGAAACATCGACATCGTTCAAATTACAATCATCACCCCTGAGGTCTACCAAATTTCCAATTAATCTGTTTAATATGGAATTAACCGAATCTTCATCATCATCTTCCTTTATAATGATATAATATCCGTTCTTATGTCTTTTTCCATTCATATCGGTGAAATCGTGTATTCCCACTCCTTCCGGAAGTTTGTCCAACATCGGAAGTTTATTCTCTGTTCTTTCAATTTCACCGAAATATTCTTCCGTTAAATTCTTTAAAATTCCCATAAATATACTATATATTCTTAATTATTTATGTTATGAAATTTGGATTTGACAAGAATACAGGTATTTACGGTCCGAAAAAGGATGAAAACATATATTTCGGAGGCAGTCAAGGCGGTGGTATTATCGTCGATGACAAAAAGAATAAAGTAAGATACATCATAGAAAAGGATGGAACTATAACTTGGTTGCTTTCAACGAGAAAAGACCTTCATCTGTACGATATGAGAGACGGAAGAATGATTGCCGACAGAGTTATGAGAAAATTCGGAAACGGACACAAATACTCCGATTTCAGATATTTCGTAAGGAATATGAGGGGGGCGGACGAAAGTTTTCTACCGACATTCGATGAGTTCATAAATGAAAACAAAATGCATTTTGAATGTACTTGTGCAGATGTGACACCCGAAGAATGGGATGAACGTATGAAAGGACGGAAAAAAATGGACTACAAAACACTTGTTGAAAAAATAAGAAAGGATTGTCCGGACATTTATAGAAAACTTCGTTTGGAACTTCATAATCCATACAAGGATGAATGTTATGAAACAGACACACACTATATTCTGACACATTCAGCAACAAATTATTTTTTTAAAAAAAGCAAGTAAAATGGGAATACTGAAAAATTTGACGAAAGAATACTTTGGAAAAATTGAAAGAACCGAAGACAAAATCGATTTACCGGAAGAAATAGCGGATGATGTAAAAAGAAAGAATTTCACCGATAAAAACGGTAATAAACACTATGGATTCTATGTTGTCGACGGGAGTTTGGGAGTTCTTAACGCCCTCGTCAATAAATTAATCGAAATAAGAGGAGACAACTGTGACCTGAACGACATATATACGGCGAACATAAAGGATATGGCGTTTCTTTTCAGACAGAACGACTGGATGGATAACTATAGTATAGACAACTCCTCCTTTAACGGGGACATATCCGGATGGGATGTTTCCCAAGTTGAAAGTATGGAAGGTATGTTCATTGATTCCCAGTTTAACGGAGATATTTCCAAATGGGATGTAGGACAAGTTACAAGTATGTATCAGATGTTTATGGGTTCGGATTTCAATAGGGATTTAAGCGCTTGGGAGGACAAGGTTTCGGAACTGAAGGAAGTCGGTGATATGTTCTGTGACTGTCCGGTTGAAAGTAATGACAAAATACCAAGCTGGTGGTATGAAGTATCGTCACGGGAGATTGATGGAGAATAAATAAATTATGGGAATATTATTGAATTTGACAAAAGAGTATTTCGGAGACATCGAAAGAGAAGAGGATATAATTATATCACCTGATGATTTGCCTTACGGTGTGGGCATTCACGAGTTTATCGACAACAACGGCAAGAAACATAAGACCGGATATTATTCCATAGACGGTTCAATAATAAGTTTAAAAACAATCGTCTATAAGATAATGTCCCTTAAAGGAAGGAAATGTGACTTGAATATGGTCGATGTTTCAAACATACAGGATATGACGGATTTATTTAGGGATTTGGAGGACTTTGACTGTGATGTTTCCGGATGGGATGTCTCCAATGTGAAATCTATGGAAGGAATGTTTTTTCGTTGTAAAGATTTTAAAGGAGACCTTTCCAGATGGAATACGAGAAATGTGACCGATATGGAAGGAATGTTTTACGGATGTTCAGACTTCAATAGTGCAATAGGGGGATGGAATGTGTCCAAATGTCTTTGTTTCAACTATATGTTTAGTGATTGCAAAAAATTCAATCAAGATATAAGCAACTGGCAACTAAATACGGACGAAAAGAAAAAGATAGAAATGAAAGCTATGTTTTATGGTGCAACCATTTTTGACCAGCCGATTGGAAAGTGGAATGTTTCAAGGGTAAAAAGAATGGAAAGCATGTTCAGAGACTGTGTAAATTTCAATCAGCCGCTCGGGGACTGGGACGTATCCAATGTCGGTGATATGTTTGCGATGTTCTCCGGATGTACAAATTTCAACCAGCCGATTGGAAAGTGGAATATGAAGAAAGTGGAAGATGTATCCGAAATGTTCAAGGACTGTATAAATTTCGAACAAGACATAAGTGAATGGAAAATCAGTCCAAAAATAAGAAAGCAAGCGGTTTTCGTCAACTGTCCTATATTAAAGAGAAATGTACCGGAAAATTTAAGGAAATAAGCAATGGGAATATTATTGAATTTAACAAAGGAATATTTCGGTGAAATTGAAAGAACAGAGGATGAACTTCCGATGTTGGAAAGAACACCGGATGGTGTTCAAATACATAAGTTCAGGGATGCAAACGGAAAAATACACAAGAACGGGTATTATATTCCAACTGGAAGAAAAGATGTTTTTTACCATTTAGTATCGGAACTTATACGCTTGAGAGGTGTGGGGGCAAACCTCAATGACATAGATGTTTCAAATATCAGAGATTTAAACAGTGTATTCGGATATGAAGACTTCCGTGGTGATGTGTCGGGTTGGGATACATCAAATGTCATAAGTATGTATCGTCTATTCAAGAGATGCAATAAATTCAACTGTGACTTAAACAACTGGGATGTTTCAAATGTGGAAAATTTTGAGGAGATGTTCGATGGTTGTGAAACGTTCAATGGAAACATAAGTAACTGGAAACTAAGTACCGAAAAGGATATACAAGCCGAATATATGTTTAGGAACTGTTATAAGTTTAATTGTGATATCAGCAAATGGAATGTTTCAAAAATAACCAATCCATATGGGATGTTCTGGGGTTGTCATGCCTTCAATAGAGATTTGAGCAATTGGGAAATGACCGATGGTAATGCGTTTATAAATTCCAAGGTGGATATGAAGAACCTGCCAAAAAAAATTAAAGTAAAATAATAAATATCTTATGGGAATATTATTGAATCTGACAAAGGAATATTTCGGTGAAACGGAGAGGGAAGAGGACAAACTCCCTATGTTGGATGAACTGCCAGGTGGAGTGGAAATACACGATTTCACCGATATGAACGGGAAAAGACACAAGGAAGGATATTATATTCCCAGTGGGAAAAAAGTACATCTGGCCCGTCTGATTGGTTCTCTAATAGATTTGAGAGGTTTTGACTGCAACTTGAACGATATTGATGTATCAAATATCAAAGATATGTCCGGATTATTTTCTCCATATGAAGACTTTCAAGGCGATGTGTCCGGTTGGAATACATCGAGTTGTACAAATATGAAAAGTTTGTTTAGTGGTTGTGTTCACTTTAACTGCAACTTGAACAAATGGAATGTATCAAAAGTAAAAAATTTCGAAAAAATGTTTTATCATTGCTACAATTTTAACGGAGATATAAGTGATTGGAAACTAAACACCAAAAAAGTACCCAAAGGTTCACCTTCATATAAACAATCAACCATAGTAACCGATAATATGTTTGAAGACTGTCATAGATTTAATTGTGATATCAGTAAATGGGATGTTTCAAATATCATATCGGCATATCATATGATTGCTTGGTGTATTGATTTTCACCAAGATTTAAGTGGTTGGAATTTAGCTTATAAAAATGAAGAGATAGTCTACGCTTGTGTCAAAATGACGGATGACTTGATGCCCAAACATTAGAATAGTCTCTTCTTTTCACACGGTTCAAGTGTTTCAAGAAAATCCACTATCGAATCAAACCTTTCAATCTTAACTTTCTTATCCTTCGTATAGACATATTCACCCGTATCCACACAAGGATACTGCTTCGTGTCCTTGTTGTATGAACGGTTTATCAGCACACATCTGTCTGCATTTATTTCCTGAAAATACTGTGGGTTGTCGTCCACCATCACATCGACATCGGGAAGATTTTTCGCCCTTTTGGTGCAGAATGTAACCGAATCATAAGGTATTCTTGCATCTTCAAGCCACATAAGGGTATGCAGTTTGTTCTTATATGAAGGCTGGTATGTGATGATGTGTATGGAGTGTCCGTTCTCCATTGCCTTGGTAATCGCCCCTATCACATCCGGAAAAGTGTCCGAGAACCTGTTCACGGTCTCACCGTTCTGATGTGAAAAGAAGAACTCGTGGGCGGCCATTTTAAGTCTTTTCTCCACAAGTGGAAACGCTTCATTCACAGCATAGAATTTAACATCTTCGGTCTTCATATTTTCACCGAAACTCGTATTGTATATATTTACCATAGTGTTCACACTGTCTCGAAGAACACCGTCAATATCAACTGCTATTCTCATTTTACCAAGTTATTATAGGAATATTCAAATTCTTGTTCTCATTCTTAAAATCATACCATAGGAATGCTCCTATCTTGCCCGTTGCCGCAACAACACCACGCAAATACCTCAAACTCAATTGTTCGGTTTCATACTGCAAAGTGTACTTTATTATTGCAAAATTGTCATAACCATCCACTGGAACATCTTTGAAGTTTCTTTCGGTTTCCTTCAGTCTCTCTTCACGTTTTTTGTTCAGTTCGTGCGGCGTAAGGTCACAACCACCGACTTGTTCATATATATATCTCTTGTATGCAGCTCTATTGACAAGTATGTCGTAAGTAAGTACTCCCAATGGAGCATCCATAGTATCCATTATTTCGGCCAATTTCCTTCGTGTCTGCCTTAAAAAATAACAATAGTGTTTTTCATTGACTTCGGAAATCATATATGCAGAATTGAATTGAAGCATCTGCTTCGCCATATCAAGAATCTCACATACAGTAAGATTGTCATACATATTATAATTACTCATTCTTATCCTCCATTTCCTTTGTCATTTCAATAATATCCTTAATCATCTCATCCGTAACATAGATGTCGTTGACACCAACAATTTTATATTCCACACCCGCTTCACTCGGAATCCACAAGCAAGATATGTCGTCAAAAATATCACTCCATACCTTTTCTCTAAAATACCAGTCACGATTTGATATACCCTCCGGTTTGTCGGTCTGGTCCTGATAGTGATAGTCAACCGCTATACCACGGTCGAACAACATCTCATAGTTATCACGACTCTGGTCGTAATATATTCCATAAAGTTTGTTCTTCCTTTCGAATATTGACACTCCAAATTCAAAATAGAAATCGTTGTATGGTCTTCTCAATTCATTACGAAGCAGCCTTTCAAAATCCCAACAGGAGATTTTCTCATTTTCATTCTTCGCCTTGTTGTAGAGAAACGACATATGGATGAAATTCAAGGATTCCTTGTCTTGAAAGGTTTTCATCACATTTTTCTTAGCCTCTTCCTTCAAACCGTGAAGCTGTCTTATTACTTCACTGAGTTTATTCGACTTGAATTTAATTCCATTGTAAAGTTTCGTACTCATAAATTTACATTTTATTCAAATTAAATATAACAAAAAATACATAAATAAAATATATAATCCAATATTTTCTATGAGTAAAGTAAGTACACTCGTTGATTGCAGTGAAGCGGAAGAAGTTGAATGCTTAAATGACTTTATCGAAAGTATTCAAGCCGAAATGTCTGTAAACTGTTCTCTTCCGTTCAGTATTCCGGCGGAATCAATAGCACAGTTGGCAAAAAACGCAAAGCAGTTATTCTACAAGATGTATGAGGATGCACACGAAGAAATGTTCATAGCAATCCCACACAAGGAGATTATGAAGAAACAGTTCGGTCACGGTGTTGCCCATATGGAAGGTGAAAGTGACAAGAAGGTTTTGAAAGACAGAAGAGGTACATATATGTTACCCGAAGGAGTGATTTCCGTCGTAGGAGTATACGAAATAGGCGGATGGTCCGGTGAAGCGGGCTGGAACTCGGGTCTTCTCGGTAAGACTTCCGGTGATATTTCCCTTCACAGGATGGTGTATCAGTCGGTATACGACAGGACGATGGCGATTTCTGCCGACAACACTATGTATTACATCTGTACGGAGGCTTTTCTCGATATGTCAAGACAGATATTCCAGAATATGATTTCGTTCAGATACAACCGTCTGACAAACAATTTGAGGTTTTTGGGTGAACTTCCGAAGGACGATGTTGTCATCGATGTTCTTGTCAGAGTTCCGGATTGTGACCTGTATAACGATGAAATGTACCGTAGATATGTCATAGCGAGCTGCAAACAGCAACTCGGTAGAATACTCAACTCGTTCACATACAATCTTCCTGGTAATGTTTCCATAAACTCGGAAGCGATAGCGGACGAAGGAAAACAGGAGATGGAGAACATAATGCAGGAGTTGAGAGATATGTCTGGTGCTTGGTATATAATGACTACATAATAGTTGTTATCATAACAAAAAAGAGAGTCGATTGACTCTCTTTTATATTAAAGGATAATTTGTTTCCTCCTTTGGTTTGTTTTTCTTATTCTTGTAGTAGTGTTTTTCTTTTTTCATCTCTTTTCTTTTGAATTTCATTTCTTCAAAAGAAAAATCTTGTTCCTTCATATCGTCACCAAAAAGATTTTCACCATATGTTTTTAATGACTCATTCTTTATTCTTCTTTCTGCAATCTTTTTATATTTTTCGGACAATTCAAATCCAATCCAATTACAACCGTATTTTTCAGCGGATATAGCAGTTGTACCACTACCTATGAACGGGTCTAATACAATTATATTTCCAAGTTCCTTTATCATTTCTTCTGTACCAAGAATACTTGGAATAATCCTATCGACAAGTTCTATCGGAAAAGATGCCGGATGTTCATTTTTTATATCAATATTAACAGGCCATATTTCATTAAGTACACTAATTTTACCACCGTTATTATATCTTTGACGACTAAATCTAACATTTTTGTTCCCCTTTGTCATCCAATAAATTAGTTCGGTATTTGGGAGATAGTGTGATAGATTTACATTAATAGAACGTTTTCTATCCCAAATTATAAGTTGTCTAAATACCAATTTACTTTTTAATAACCAAACAGAAGGAAGAATACCAATATTATTCCTTGAACGAACTTTATGATTATAAAACAAACTACCACCCTCTTTTAATACACGATGAATTTCATTAAGTATCTCTATCTGCCACTGCTGATATTCACTTTCTTCTTTATTGTCCGAATATGTATCATAATCAACTTTTGATGACCACATAGCAGTTTTACCCGATATTTTGTCTCCCATATTATATGGAGGCGAAGTGATAACCAAATCAATACTATTGTCATCAAGTTCTCTTAATCCATCAAGACAATCGCATAAGTGTATTTTATTTAGCTCCAACATATCTTATTTAATTTATAACATACTGTATTAAATATAACAAAAAAGGCGAACCATTGATTCGCCTTTTTTGAAAATTAACCATCTCATTATTCTTTCAATGCAGAAACTTTTGTAATTATAACATCTTTTATTCCCACAACTTCTTTCAAAAGTGAAATTTCCTTTGGAAGGTCACCCGTCCTAACATCCTCATCCTTTTCATAAAAAATAAAAGCACAAATATCTTTAATATGACGTGGACAAATTTCAACAAGTCTAGTTGGCGGGTTTGAGTTACCATAAAATGTCCAATATCCGTCACCAAATATGAATATTACTGCATCTTTATCTTTTGATTTTATTCTATTTATTTCATTACCAACATCACTGAAATTCTCGATGCCACCACCAATATAACCTCTTTGACTATTAAAATATTCCAATGTATTTGCCAACACTTTTTCATAACCGTCTTCTTCTAACATCTTATGATTAATAATTCTCGGTAACGATAAATTATCACCAAATACATAGGTGCAGATGTCGGTATATTCAAGTCTAAAACACAAATGTAATATTCTACCTAAAAATGCAACGATAAGACCAGGTTGTGAAGCGACAGAACCGGAATAGTCAACAAAGCAATAAATTGATTGTGTTTCAGCACCGCCCTTTTCATATTTTTTAAAATATCTCACATCTCTTCTCCACAAATGATTCTTATCACCCAATCTTACTTTTTTTACCTTCTCGTCTTCAATCTCACCCTTGTGTATAGATTTATCTTTAAGTATTTTTTCCACAAGTTTTTCCCAATCATCATCTTCTATTTTAGCGGCTTTCAAAGAATGATATAATATAGATGTTTTTAGTGATGAGTATCCTTTACATTTTTTATCCAGTTCAACCATCGCCTCCCTTCTTATGGAATCCAATTCTGAATCTGACGGTGGTTCTGCGGAAAGAGCACCTTCCACGGTTGATTCTTTCATTCTTTTTATTTCTTCAGGAGAAAGTTTTGCCGCTTCTATTTCTTTTTCAATTTCTTCTTTCGATGGTGCAGTTTCAAGTCTTCCAGCCAACGATTTTAATTTGTCAAATTTTTCCTTTTTTCTTGATTTATCACCGATAATTTCTTCTTCTTTCCTTTCTATATCATCAACAGTACTATTATCGTCTTTAAGTGCTTCAATAAGGTCTTTTAAATCTTCTTTTTCTATATCCGTTCTTTCTTTCAATTTTTCCAAAGCATCTCCGATGGAACGTTCAAGTTCACTTTTCTTTTTCTCACTATCGACATCATCTTCTCCACTACCCCATTCAGTTTCAGTATCTTCTTTTTTCATTTTTTTTCTTGATGATTTTTTTGATTCATCATCATCTGTTGAATCATCATCAATATCACTAGATTCGTCGTCTCCATCACCGTCACCAGAACCTTCTCCACCTTCCGAAGCACTACTAACACTTTTTTTTGATTTGTCTAAAAAGTCATCATAGTCATCACCGGTTTTATAGTCGGAATCACCATCATCTTCAATCTCATCTAGTGCTTCCGCCTCCAATTCGAGTCTTTTAATAAATTCATCCTCACCCCATTCAATTTCTTCACTTTCCCAATCTTTTTTTGCGTCTTTACTATCATCAAAAATTGGCAAACGTCTTCTTATGATAGGAGGAAGTGGTGGCTCTGGTGGTAAAATTCTTGGGTCTTCCGAATCTTCATCGGAATCATCATCACTCCCACCATTATCCAAAAGTTGTGACTTAACATAATTCCTAACATAAATTATCGCTTGTTCTGCGGTTTCCATATCTTTGGAAATAGGAACATCAGAATAAGAGACTTCGGTCTCTTTTGATTCCTGTATAGAATTTAACAATACATCTAATTCTTCAAATATATTCATATTAAAATATTTTTTATTTAATTATGTTTAATCTTCTGTCGGTAATTTGAATTCTCGTCTAAGACCTTTTTCACCTAATTCTTCATATATTTTGTATAATCTTTTATACTCTTCATAATATGCTTTTTTATACTCCTCTGAAGGTCTTACTTTCGCTTGTCTATGAAATTCTGTTCCGATTCTTCTTAAAGAAGAAAGTGCAATTTTAACAACACTTACATATTCTGTTTCCGTGTGTTCTTCTTTTAAAAAGTCAAACATATGTGTCGTATCCTCATAGAACGCATCAACCAAACCTGTAAAAAAACGGTCATCTCTGTCAATAAGTATCTTCTCTTCTCTCAATCTTTTCAAATTTTCAAAGAACGATTCTTTTAATTTTCCTATCACCACATAAATTTCAGTCAAATCACTTTCATTAATATCGTGTATTTCTTTTTCCAATAGAGGTTTTACCAAATCTGCATATTCATTACACAACTCAAATGACTTTTCATCCAACCTTTCGTGATAATAAATGGCCGCCATATCTTTTATTCTTAAATAGTAATTGTGAAGAATATGTTTTTTTCTTTTTTCTTCTCTAAGTTTTTCCGCTCTTTTTTTACGCCTCTCTTTCAATTCCTTCATCTTTCTCTCAAACTCTTCCTTTAACTTATCCTTTTTCAGATTATCGGCAATAAGTTTACTGATAGAATATATGATTTTTTCGGATATTTCATCCCTTTCGTCATAAGTTAATTTGGTTTCTCTATTCAAACGAACAACACCATCAACCAAAGTAGTCCAACATTCTTCATTGTCCTTTAAAAAGACATCTTCATCCAAAGTAAATTTCTCACTGATTTTTGTAACACATCTCTCCATTTCTTTTTTTAATGTGTCAACATCATCAATAAAACCATTAAGGTCACTACTTGTCATATTAACGGGACTTACATCAAGGTCATCTATAACTTTTTTCAAATACGGTCCAATTTCACCAATTTCTTTTATTCGTGTTTTTTGGAGCATTTTAAGTCTCTTTCTTATTGTCATTTTTGTTTTACTTTCACCAAAAAGTTTTTCAATAATGTCTCTAAGTTTTGTGGAGGCAATATCTTTATCTCTTTCTGTGGAATTTGGGTCACGAAGTACTTTTAATGCTTCAAAAATTGCCTTCAGCGCCTCTAAATATTCCGGTGGTAAAACTGTACCACCGTTAGATAAATATCTTTTTAATAGTTCATCACCATTTTCTCTATATATGTCCTCATACATTTTTCCAAAGTAATCTTTATCGAATACGCCTTTCATTTCTTTCCAGAAATCTGCTGTTACAACACCATCGGCAACCATATTGCAGTTTACTTCCATATCTGCACATATATTTTGTTTGGTTATTTCCAACTCATATAATTCTTCACTTGTCATTTTCAATTTTCGTCTATCTTCCATAGGTAAAATTTTTAGACCTATTGATAAATGATTCAGAAAATTATGCATCAACTCGTGGAATAAAATACCAAAGATTTTTTTTACATCACAATCCAAATTATTGTATATAAAATGTACATTTAACCACAAATTACCAAGATTATCCACAGACATTGTTTTATGAAAACAATTTTTATCTTCGGGATTCGCTAAAACATACATTGGTCTACAATGTTGAATATATGAATACATAAAACTATACTTACTTCCAATTAGTCCAAGCGCTTTATCCACAGACTGTATTATCGTTTTTAATTCAACATCAACAATTTTATCCAAAGACTCTACATACATTGGAATTTTACCAACCCTTAAAGTTGCCAATTTGTTTCCTGCCGATTTATCTGTTACCGATTCAATCAGTCTATATCCTTGCTTGTTTCTGATATTGTATCTATCATATATCAAATCATTATATACCATAAGATATTATTTTATATATATTTATTTGGGATTATCTACTTTTTGTTATTATACTGCAAAGATACTATTTTTTTGGAATTTTTGCAAGTTTAAGTAGATAATTCCATATTTATTTATGAAAAAAAAAAGTGTCAGATTACTGACACTTTTTTTTCATTTTTTAATTCATATCTGCATAATCAATATCATAAGTTTCACCAACAAAATTGATATAATCAGCCAAATTCTGTCTTATCGGTTCATCTTCGGGATATTCTTCACTTCTTATTTTAAGAATATTGGACACAATATCAGTATGAAGTTTTATCAAATGGTCCGAACTCAGTTCACCATATGCTTTGTCAAGGTTTTTCGCCATTTGTAAAAACATTTCACCTATTTCCGGTGTTCCTTTTGCAACAGTACTTCTTTTGTATTTTGACATAATGTAGTTTTCAACAGACTTCACTGCTTCCGTAACGTGATATACGGTCGTGTCTATATCTACCGGACCTTCAAATAAAGATTTTGTCGAAGGTCTAGATGAACCAAGTTTCCTGATTCTATCCATATAAGTACAATATTCATCGGCTATCGGTAATCCAATTGTTGCAATGGCTTGTTTTTTCAATAAACCTGGGTCAATTTCAAGAATACTATCCAAATCAAATTTGACAAGCATATCGTGAACCCAAGACATTAAATTTGACCAAGAACGTGGTGATGCAAAAATCATTTTATTTTCCGAACCAAGTTCGTGGAACTTTTCTGGGTCTAAATCGTGCCACCTTCTATATACTCTTGTTTTACTTAATCTACCTTTTTTACCGATTGTTTCTACATCTTCAAAATTGTCTGGTGAATCGAATGAAATAAATTGCAATGTATCTTCATCAAAATAACCACTTTCTCTTGCCCATTTAGACCAAACTGCAAAATCTGGAACAAAATTAAATGCACCACCAGATATTCTGTTACCAAACGCTGGAGCAAGTTTTGCAAAACGCTTTTTAACTTCATCGTCATCACAAGGTCTATTTGAACAAGCTATAATAGACCACTTTGAACCAATTCTATATCCACCAGAAGTTTGTCTTTTTGTTATTAACTGCATAATTGTTTTGAACAATTCGTCATCAGCACGTAAAAATTCATCAAACATTATTATACCGCCTTCATAAGTTGCTTCATCAACCGGTTCAAATTCTTCAAATGCATCATTCCAAACCATATCCTCAACATAATATGTATTGGCATATAAGTTTTTTGCTCTATTGACTTTTATATCGGTACTTGGTTTATAAACAGGAAGCCAAGTTTTTGGAGATTCTTCTGTTTGTAGAATACGAACTTTTTCCAAATTTGCAATGTCTGTACTATCAAAACCTAATTCCACCAATTTTTTAGCAAGACCACTTTTCTCTCCTATAACTTTATCCATAGTTGTATCATCTGGCATAGGAAGATAAAGACCACCTAATTCCAAATCACCACATTCAATAACAATAACCGATTTCTTTTTATTTGGATTCGACTTATTGTATTCTTTAATGATTTCTTGAGGTATTGTTGTCTTACCAATACCCGGTGCTCCAAAAATAAATGTTGCTCTTGAAGATTTTCTACCTGTTGTGGAAGGATTATCTTCCATAATGGATTTCACCATTGTTTCAAAATCTTCACTTGAAATATCTGGAATATTATCAAGAAAACTTCCCTTTGCCGAAAGAGGAACTCTTGCTTCTTCTACCGCACTAAGTTTATATCCATCATCAAACGCCAAATCTGGATTTGCCATCATATCAATCCATTTCAAAAAGTTTTTATATTCTTGTGATTTTTTGTCGATAAAATCATAAAAACCTTTTTTCTTATCGAGATATGCGGTTGATTCAACATTTTTATTAAGTAATGGTGAATCAATCTTTGTGAATGCACTAACACCTTTCACATTACCTCCGGCAAGATAATTAAGTGTCGTATAGACATTGGTCTCATCTTTCATTTCACCATCTTTTGTGAAAGTTGCAACATAGAAGTTATTGAGTTTTATCATAAAAGAATTTATCTTCTGTTTAATTTTCTTAACACCTCTCTTCACACCGCTTTTAATGGTGTCATATAGACCTTCGTTTACAAATTCGTCTATTGTTAAAACGTGTTTATTTTCTTTCATAGTTTTTGTTTTTGTTTTTTTATCCAATTCATCGAGTTCTTTTAATTTTTTTAAAATTCTTTCATTTTTTGTTGCGTTTATATCAACAAGACGAGCACCTATTTTTGGTAACTCTGCACTTTCCCATCTTTTGACAACTCTATGTCTTCCGGTCTCAACACCAGTTTTAGGGTCAATCTCGGGTTCTATTTTTGCATGTCCACGTTCGTCAAATACTGTTACGAGAACTTTACCGGGATTCCATCCGGAAATATCGTGTGAAAACCTAGATTCGGTAAACATATTTTTAAAATTTATACACGAACTAACATCCCAATTTTCTATTGATGGATTGTCGAATGTTGATTTATAAAACATACCTTCCATATTCTTGACATTAGAAACATCCCAACTAGATAAATCCAAATTAGGAATGTTTGCAAATGCAAACAATGCCGCCATATTCTCAACATTGGATGTATCAAGAAGACAAATCATAGGATTTGTTTGTTCGTTTTCTTTATTGTCTTCAGAAATACATCTATTATACCAGGCATTTACAACAACGAATATATTATGTTCATAATCCTTACCATTATTTACATAATATCTTCCCCTTATCTTGGAGACTATTTCCTTTTCTTCACTAGATGGAACAAGAGTAACTGGTTCTGGTTCAATTTCCAAATCGTCGTCTACTTCAAACCCTTCTCCCTCATCATCGTCATCGTCGATTTCATCACCGGTTTTATCGTCAATTTCATCTTTTACTTTTTCGATTCCTGGTTCTTTTTTAACGACTTTCATCCCCTCATCCAATTTACAATATTCACTTAAATCTATAGACTCATTTAATTCTATAAGATTTTCGTTTTTTTCGAACCATTCATCAAACATCAGAAGAAACTCTTTATTACTAAGGTTAGGATATTTTTTATTTGTTTCGTTAACCCAATTCCTAACATCTTTACTGAAAAATTGTTCTTTTGTCATATATTAAAATTTTTTATTTATCTCTTGTTGCATCAATCTTCATATTTCCGAGAATTTTTTCTCTCCATCTTTTTTGTCCAAAGAACAAATATTCCCTGATATTTTTAATGATACCCCAATTCATCAATCCATATATCTCGTATTCGGTATTATAGTTACCCTCTATAACATCATCAATCATATTCAAAACTTCTTCTAGATTATAATCTGGAATTGAAGATTCTGTTGGTAAAAGTTTTAAATCATTTGGTATACTTTCATCGTTCATATCACTAACGATTTTTCTTCTTAACCAATACCAGACAACTTTTCTTGTAGGACTGATGTCTATTGGTTCCATTCTCCTTTGTAAAGCACCCCAGTGGTCTTTTGCAGTTTTTATAAATGTTGTTAATGTCTGATTAGATATATATACGATAATACCATTAAAATAGAATCCGTCCGGTATCAAGACTTTTGCATTTTCTTCTTCAAATTTTTCAAAGTCTCTTAATGCAGTTTCTTTGACACTCTCGTCACTTATCATCGCTTCCCATTCTGGAGATGTTCTTGAAAGTTTTTCTTTTTTTCTATAATAATCACGAATTTCACTCTCTTTCTTTTTTAACCATCTTTCCTTTTCATATGGTGTAAATTTACCAACTTCTCTGAAATATGATTCTTGTCTTGTTACATCGGCCTTCTGTGCGGCATAATATATATCACTTTTTCCTCTAACTTCACCATCGGGTGATACAATCCAGCGTTTCTTTTCTTCTGCCTCCATTGCACCTTTCCACAAAGAAATTTTCGATTCTGTATTGAACATTTCTGGTGTATCATCATAAATCAGCAACATATTATTATTTTCGTACAATTCTTTATAGACCTCTCTTGCACTTGTAGTTGCATTACCCATCCTCTTATAATGAACACCGTTAATAAGACCCGTATCTACTATTGCCTTATCCAATGAATAAGATTTACCTATACCAGCGACACCTGTGATAAGTAAACCCCTATGTGTACCAATTTCTCTTCTAATCGAAATATCCCTACCACCACTCTTAATATATTTACAAATCGCTTCCGATGCATCATAAACAGAGTCCATTTTTTCTTGTAATTCATCAACTCTTTTTTCCACAATGCCTTTGGCTTCTTTGACGACGTGTCCTCGTCCAGCTATAACTTCAACCGCTATTTCACCAGATGCACCAGCACCCCAGAACCAAAGGTTAGGTAATTTTGATGCGATTGCCGCTGGCGCATCACCAACATTACCACATATAACAAAATGTATAAAGACAACAAATCTCATTGCCGATACATAGTCGATTGTTCCATCGTGTTTTTTACCAATAACCGCTCTTACCGTTTCAAGATATTCATCATCCTCTTCCAAATCTTGAATCTTTAAAACGATTTCATTATCCGTTTTATCATTATAATTTTTAATAAATTCTTCCATAAGGTCTTGGTTGAACTTATCGACAGAAGCAGAATCATCATAAAGATTTTTATAAATCTTTTGCCAAGCTATTGCTTTATATGGTACGGGTGCCGTAACCTCTTCATTTAAACCAGCATTCGTATTATCAAGAGTTAAAATGGAAATCAATGTACTCACAGCTTTTGTTATTCCGAACTTACTTGTTGAAACGGAAAATTCAGACTTTAAGTCTGGAAAATCTGCTGGATTTTTTGTAAAAAATGTAATAACTTTATTGATACCTTCTTTATATATAGCAAAATATTTAGTACCGCTTTCAGAAGAAATCAACGAACAGTCTTTACCGTCAATTTTGAAAACAAAAGGAGAAACCAAAAAATTATCATTTATATTTTTTCTTAAATTATTAAGTACAAGAAGTGTCATTTTTGAAAGAATTTTGTTATCATAAACCATTTCCAAATCTGGTTCACCATAAGTTTCCAATTCTTTCTGTTCCACTGAATCAAGAACAACATCGTTTCCAAAACTTTCGTTGCTCTCCATAATTCTGGAAGTTCCTCTATTCAAAAAACTGTTAAAACTTTCAATCATATTTTTATGTTTTATTTTATACATAATTATTTATGAAAACACTTTCAGCATTTATTCAAATGACTGAAAGTGTCTTTCTTCGTGGTTTCAAAAACATTGTCAAACATAATATTCTCCAATCTAGCGTGATGTATGAGGAATATGTTGAGTTTTAACTCTTCGCCCAGTTCCTTCAACAGTTGGAGCATATCCGACACACCGTCTATGTCTATGTTACTGAAAAGTTCGTCTATGAAAAGCAGGTTTAATTCACCATATTGTAATTTCAATAGTTTCACAAAACTTATTATGGTGGCGAAATCGACCCTTTTCTTCTCACCCATACTCAAAGTGTTGTATCCGACCTTCATACCGTTCTGCATAATCGTAGTGTTGAAACTATTGTCGAACACAACGGAATATGGGAGATTCATAAATTCTATCGTTGATGCTATTATACTATTAAGGTCTTTTATATAGGATTTTGCTATCCTCTGTTTTATTCCGTTTTCGTCACCGAGAAGTTTAAGGAGTATGGCGTATTCCGTCCTTTTCTCTGTAAGGGTGTTCTGTTCATCCGTAAGCTTTATTATGTCCTTTTCAATTTGTTCCTTTGTTCTCAAAAGGGGGTCTATCTTCTCCCCGTTTATCATCATCTTACTTTTGAGGTCGGACTTCAGTTCCAGTATTTCAGACCTTTTACTATTGTTCTTAAACTTCAATATATTGCTGTCAAGGAGTTTTATCTTCTTAACGGTATCCTCTATTATAGTGTTCACCTTCCAGATTGTGTCTTCACATTCACCCCTCTCTTCAACGAGGTTCTGTCTTTCCTTTACAAATTCCTCCGTTTCAAGGGAACTTCCACAAGTGGGACATCTTCCGGAATCAATAAGGGCTATCTTTTCGTCTATCTCTGAAATCCGTTTTCTGGCACTTTTTATGTCACCGTTGTTCTCGATGGCGTTTTTCTTCATCTCATCGAGTTTGGTCTGGAGTTTCTCGATATTTTTATCGTTAATCCTCTCACTCTCCTCGTTCTCGTTTATCTTTCTTGAAAGTTCATCAAGTTCATCCTGTGTCACGGAGTTGTTCTTCAACTCTTCAATCTGTTGTAGAATCCTCTCCTTTGAACTACTGTTTGTCTTCAACGAACCTGATTTCTCGGAAATCTCACCGTCGAGGTATTTGACATCCTCCTTCACCATCTTCAACATATCGTTGAAAATGGTGAACCCGAAAATACGGTCTATAATGTTCCTCTTGTCCGCTGCACTCAGATTGACAAGAGACTTGAAATCGTTTATCGAAAGGACGATTATGTTCTTGAATACGGAATAGGGGATACGGAAATAGTTCTCCTCCAACATAGACTGGACATTGTTCTTTCCGGCTGTGTCTATTTCATTTCCGTCTATCGTAACCTTGAACATCGACGGTGCAAGACCACGCTCTATTATTACTTCGTGTCCGTCACAGTCAAGTTCAAGTTTACCATAGAAGTTCTTGTTTGTCCTGTTGGGGATTTCAGATGAAGTGAACCCTTCAATCTTACCGTACATCAGATATGTTATACATTCTGAAATACTGGTCTTTCCGGTTCCGTTTGAACCCACTATCAAGTTCAGGCACGCTTCATCTGAAAAGTCAAGTTCTGTCATCGCATTGGAATACGACTTGAAATTTTTCCAGCACAGTTTCTTTAATTTCATAACACAATTCCCTCTTCTGATGTAATGAATGAAATCTTATCACCCATTATACTAGAATAATATTCATAAGTTTTAAGTTCCTCCTCATTCATACCAGGTGTAACAATAAACACCCTGTCTATATTGACGAGTGAAGTTATGACAATCTGCTCGTATACATCAAGAAGATTTTCGTCAATATCACCCGTAAGGAACTGAAGGACACATCCGTCATACACAACATTGTTCCTCTTGTTCTGTCCATATGTCTCCTTCGCCATATCGACTATGCCGTGTACTTCACCTATTTTCGGTTTCACCGCTTCCGTTTTAAGAAACCTGTTCAACCTCCTGATGACTCTTTCAACCACCTCTCTGTCCTTGCCAAATACTGCTACCTTCATAATCTTATTCCTTAAATTACCTTAATGTTATTTTATCGTTTTCAATTACCGCTTCAAGGATATCCTCCTTCTTTCCAAGTATCTTGGATTCATTGACCACAAGGTTGGCGACCTCTTCCTCTATCTCCTGTTCAAGAAGTCTTATAATCGGTCTTGCACCATTGTGTTCCTCCTCCACCTTGTTTAATATCCAGTTTTCCACTTCGTCACTCAATACAATATCCTTGTGGATTATATTTCTGATATTGACGTTCATTTCCTTCATTTCCTTCTGTAAGATTTTCTTCAAAACATCACGACCTAGATTATTGAAATAACATACGGAGTCAAGTCTGTTCAAAAATTCCGGAGAGAACCTCTTGGCGAGAGCCTTCCTCATAATACTCTCCTCCTTCTTGTTCTTCAATTCCTCGTAATTTTCGGTGAAACCCATAGGATTGGAGAGTTCCTTCGCCGACTTTACTCCGATATTCGATGTAAAGATTATGAGAGCCTTGCTTCCATCCACCTTCACGCCATCGGAACCGGTTATACTACCTTCATCGAGAAGCTGTAACAAGACATCGTAAATCTTCGGATGTGCCTTTTCAATCTCATCGAAAAGACATACACATTCGGGTTTTTTGGACAGACCCTTGACAAGAAGACCACTCTCCTTGTATCCGACATAACCGGGGGCGGAGCCGAGAAGTTTAGAAACATCGACTTCCGACTGAAATTCGGACATATCGAACCTTATTATATTCTCTTCACTGCCAAAAAGGTTCTTGGCGAGAGACTTTGCAAAGGCCGTCTTTCCGACACCGGTAGAGCCTATGAACATATAGTTGCCGGCCGAATGTGCCTTCTTTCTCAATCCGAGACGGTTTCTCCTTATGTTCTTCACAATCTTGTCGATAGTTTCATCCTGTCCTATGATATCCTTCCTTATTTCATCCGGAAGGTTTCTCAAAAATTCGGTCTTGTCTTTCGAAAGTTTTGTCATAGGAACATTTACTATGAATCCTATCGCTTCAAGAACATCATTTTCCGTAACCTTGACTTTCCTTTTGTTCCTGTTCAACTGCTTTATTTTATCTTCTATAACTTCCGATTGATTATTAAGTTCCTTAAACTTGTGATAATCACCTTTTTGAGCATAAACACTCATTTCATTCCTCAATTTGGAGTTTTCCATTGCCAGTTCTTCCGCCTTTCTGCTCCCCGCTCTTTTGTTACGGTACAGATATGAACAAACCTCTTCGAGAAGGTCTTCCCCTTTCTTCGGGAACGGGAATCTCTTTATGTACTTGTCTGCGTTTTCACACACCATTTCACAGACTCCTTCCGGAAATATTATCTTGTACTCGTCTTCGAAATACGGGATTAAATCCGTGAGGATTTCACAAGTCTGCTCTTTATTGAGTTCAACTGGTCTTATTATGGTGAAATAGTCGAGAACTTTCTTGAAATGCTTGTCAAGTTCGTTGTACTCGTCGTTAGTGGCCGTTGAAATAACCCTCAAACCTTCATATTCTATGTGTTTCAAGAACTCGTTCAAGAAAATATACCCTCCGTTTTCAAAACAGTTGGTGTTTATCACGTGTCCGAGATTTTCCACGAATATTATATTGTCCCATCTCTCGTCCGTCTGAACATACCTGAACACTTCCTTCAAACCCTCAACATAGTCCTTCTTGCTGTTGACATAGTTCATAATGGTCGTGAAGTCAAAATGTATCACCCTGAAAGACGGATTTTTCTCAACGAAAGCCTCGATTATGCTTCTTTTTCCACAACCGTAGTCACCCACGAGAAGCACGGACTTGTTGTTGCACTTGTCCATTATGTTACGGATTCTCTCTATTTCATTGTCCCTGAATTTCACTTCAAAATCCGACCTCTGGACAATATCACCTATATAAAGTTCAATCTTTTGATTTTCACCTTCTTTTGAATTCGGTTTTATTTCCCTATAAATTTCACCCATCTTGAATATTTAAGATTAAAAATTACTTCTGAATTTCCTGCTGAAGTTCGTATATGTTGGCGAGAAGCACAATGACCGGGTCTATGCACTGCTTCAAGTTCATCTGATACTTTGCGTTAAGTATGGCGATGACAGGTATCCTTCCGACCACATTCGGTCTGTTTTTCAAGATATACTGTACAAACGGATTACCAAGAGCCGATATGGCGTCATCCACACAGTTGGAATAGTTCTTCATAACGAACTTGTAGTTTTCAACGGGGTTGTCCTTTGTAAGTACCATATCGTAGAGTTCTGCATATTCACTTACATTATCCTTTACATCATCAACGTCAATGGTCTCCTTACCTTCCAGCTTGTATCTCTGCAAATGGTTGACTATCGAGCGGAAATCCGGAAAATATGTCTGAACCATCTTCAATGCGGCCTCCTTTGTGATTTTGAGACCTTCCTTCGAGCATATTTCACACACTCTCTTGAACTGTCCGATTTTTATCTCCTTCATCTCCTCGTTGGTGAAATTGAAGTCGATAACTTGGAAACGAGACTGTATGGGGTCCGGAATCTTTTCGAGATAGTTACAAGTACCGATAAAACGAGTGTTCTTCGCACATTTCTCCATAGTGGCACGGAGGGCGTTGTACGCCTGCTGGCTCATACCGTCCATCTCATCCATAATGACAACCTTTATGGGATTGTCGTAATGGATTACTGAAGTGTTCATAGCGAAGTCCATAATCGTATCCCTGATGGTATCGACACCGGTTGTCTCCGACATATTAAGATAAAGGGTGTTGTGTTTGAACTCCTTTGTAATCGCCTTTGCCGCCGATGTTTTTCCGATACCCGCCGTACCGTGAAGAAGGATTGACTGAACCACTCCGTTTTTCAACATTTCACTCACCCGCTTCGGAACAATGAGTTCCTTTATGCAAGTTGGTCTGTACTTCTCTGTCCAGAGAATCGTATCAATATTGTTTACTGACATATATTATAATTTTTAAATCTTATAATCTAAATATAACAAAACAAAATCCCCATAAATACAATATGATAAAAAAGATTATGATTTTAAAAAGGGTGTCCGTCAAGACACCCTTTTTTAACATTTTATCATTTCCTTGAAAAAACTGCTCATAACATCCACGACAATCGAATTTCCAGCGAGTTTCAACATCTGTGCATCCGACAGACCCGTTTCCTTTATCCGGTCGGCTTCATCCCTTTCAAGCCCCATAAGGAGAAGACCTTCATAACCACTTAACTCCCTGACCTTGTATTCACCCTCGTCCGTTATCAGAATTTTAGGTGCCATACATAATGTGAGTGTAGTACAACACCCCTTGGCAGAATACACCCTTCCGTCCTGAGGATTTCGAAAATTCTTCCTGTTGATTCTCAAATTTCCGAGTTGAATAAGATGTGGGGTTTTGTCGATTTCAACATCATCAGTCTTTTCACCAAAAAGATTTTCATCCGCCATTATTTCCTCGTCTAACTGTTTGACGAGAGTGTTGACGTGTTTACTTTGTTTTCCCTTCTTTATTTTACTTACATCCATATCAAATTTTTAATTTCCGTTATGAAAATAGACACTCATTCTCCAACGCAAGAAACCGAATATGATTTCAGAACCGAAACCCCGTTCAAGATTCTTTTTACGGAAAGATATACACGGAAGAATAAGATAGTCTGCGTTTTTGAAAAAAATCAAATGAAAAGGCATCCGTTTCGGACAACCTTTTGTTAAAAATACTTCCTTCATAATAATCTGTTATTTTTGTTCCACTGCGAATTTAAGAAAATGTTTGTTGTAATGAATATAATTGTCAACGATTTCCTTATTGACACACAATTTATTGTACAAGTCTTCACCAAGTTCCTCCTTTGTAAGCATATAGTCCTCCATCGAAGTCTTTACGCCGGTCGGTTTCGGGAACTCGAACTCGTTCTCCGGATTCATAATGGAAACCATATAAACCCTCCTTCTGTCTTGTGGAATACCATATTCAAGACCACATAGAACTTTCCAGTAAGATGTATATCCTATCGAATCAAGGAAATTTACCCACTTCATAAAAGTTGGTATAAAGTTCCTTGAAACCAACATCTTCACATTCTCCAACATCAGATATTTCGGTTTCTTGATTTCAATCGCTTTCTTGCATTCCCACAAGAGAGAGGATTGTGTTCCCGAACCTTCCTCACCGCCCAACATCCTGCCGGCAATACTGAACGAAGTGCAAGGCGAACTGTAAGTAAAGAAATCAAAATCAGGTACTTGTGTCCAGTCAATCTTGCAGATGTCTCCGTAGTTTCTGTCCTTGTATTCGGGAAACAAGGCATCGTGTGCTATAATGGCTCTCTTTTCTATCTCACTCCATCCGACCAAATCAAATGGTATCCCCGCCTTCCGTAAAGCGAGACACTGACTGTCGTAACCGGAAAATGTAGTAAACACCCTCAAAGGGTTTTCTTCAGTGTATTTCATCATATAATTACAATCTTATACACTAAATATAACAAAATAAGAAGTTCTACTCCTCTATTTTTTCACCGAATTTAATTATGTATGCATCCATATTGTAATTCACAAGTCTCCCTTTTTTTATCCACTCGAACTTATATCTCACCGGTTTTATATTACTCTTGAATCTGTGGTAAAATTCAACTATGTCATATTCCTTGTCTTCAAGGCGTTTTGTCCAATATGGTTTTATTTCACGATAATCGTGTGTAAGTTGTCCGGAAACAATCAGATTGTACCAGTATTCGTTCACCGGAAGTCTCAAAATTCTCATATTCAATTTGTATTATATGATATTTATGACATAAATAAGATATAGTAATACACTTTATGGGAATATTAAAGAATTTAACGGACGAGTATTTCAAGAACACCGCCAGGGTCGAAGACGGAAGATACATAGACTTCTACGGTATTAGGATACTAGTACCGGCGGATTATGATACCTATGATTTTTTGAAAAAGGTCGAGAGCATATATACCGAGTCATTCAAGCACGGTATGGTGAGTTTGCCAGATGATGACACCGACCAGACAAAATTTAAAATCAAACTCAAATCAAAAAACAAGTATATGCTCATACCGGTTTTCGAAAAATTCAAGGAAATTTCCCAAGAAAATGAAGATGTCGACCAGAAACTGTATGATACATATGTTCTGGTTATGAGACATTTCCTCAAAGATGTGGAATTGATGAAAAATACGAACTGGCCGTGCATAGTGCTTCAAAACATAGACTTCATATACGACGAACTGTCAGACAACGGAGAGATAGACAACGGTTATGAATTAGAAGATATTATGCAAAAAACAATAAATGAATTTTTCAATGAGTTCAAGAAGAAAGCGGACATAATAAAGGATGAATTTCATATCACAATAACACACAGTTATAAATGTATCACCTTTATGGACCTGACCAACGAGTCAAGTTATTTTGAGTTCAAGACACTTATATATGCAAATGAGATGGTTGAGTGGTGGAAAAACAAGACCGATGAAATAAGAAAGAAAGGTGTTCTTAACTATTTTGGATTATAATTAAATGATGAATTATGGGAGTTTTAAAGAATTTGACAGACGAGTATTTCGGAAACGGGATAAGAACCGAAGACAATATGATATCTAATCTCATCAGAAGATGTGTGGATGAAAACAGAAGAGACATATTCGTAAGACTCAACAAAGAATGGGGTGAAGATGGCAAGGAGATTCTGGTTTATCACAAAGACGCCACAATAAGTGAAGCGAAACTTATGAGTGTCGATGAGGCATTGGGGTTCTTCAAGCACGATAACAATATATTTAGGACTGACTACCGGTGTCTTCACATAGAGAACTTTATGGCCACACCGGACACATACAAGGTAAGTACCTTCCATATGCTTCCGGAAAACATACAAGAATCTTTGACCGAAATGTTCGAGTTATACTGCAAATATCCCGAAACTATCAGTTTCTTTACACATATTATCTATAACCACAAGGAAGGCATAATAAACAATATTTTTCCTGGAGAACTCTGTAATTATAAAGGAGATGAATATTTTGAAGGTTTTGATGAATATGAGAATGGTGATGATGTTGTTGAATTTATAACGACTGACGGAGATTTCTTCTGTTATGATGACGAGAAGTATTCGTCCGAATGGGGAAATATCTTTAACAAGATATGCGAGGCGTTTGAGAACGAAGGATTCAAAGAGGCTTTGGATATGTGTGACATAACTTCAAGCGAAAAAAGATTTTTCTTCGGAAAGATAAAATAAAATACTGAAAATGGGAATATTAAAGAACTTGACAGACGAGTATTTCGGAGAAATCGCAAGAACCGAAGATGGAAAATACATCACTGTACATGGATGTAAGGTATTGGTTCCAGTGGACTATGATGAGGAAAAGTTTCTTTCATATGTGGATGAACTGCTTGACACTGAATATTATGACAGTTATCCGGCGGCATTGATTGTACCATCGAGTTATATAAGAGAGTATGATGATAAAACAATAGTGAATTGTGACGGAGCATATCTTGTACTGTATAATTTTTCCGACATCGACAGTGAATATATACCGGAAGGTACGGATGAAAAACTATATGACTCGTTTATAAAATTCATGAAACATATCGCCGATGGTGTTAGTCTTATGATATACAGTTCCACCGGTCACATCTGTCTTGTGGATGAAAGTACTATGTATAATGACTTTGATATGCTGTTTTATGAAGCAGGTGTCGATGGGGATGAAAGTTATTGGTGTTTCAATGACCTTGTGGATATGTTCATTGAAGAATTTGGCGGCAAGGTTGACATAGACAAGGACGACCTTGTGTTTATGTCATATAACAACTATGCATCAAATATTCTTTTACCGGTAGAAAGTTCGGATGATATCATCAATTTGAAAAGACTTATGTACGCAAAGGAAATGACGGAATGGTGGGAAAGAGAATTTAAAGCCATAAAGGACGAAGGTGTATCGGATTATTTCGGTATCGACCCGCCTGAAGACGAACCAGAAGACGAATAATCACATAAATAAATGTAGATAAAATATTTTGTTATATGGCAGCTGATAATATTAGAGAGATATTCAGAACCGACACTGTTGGTGAATTTATGGATAAGTGCAACTGGAACTTCGGTATCATTTCAAGACTCGGCGGACCGAGAGGTCTTCAGGGTGAACAAGGTGAGACCGGAGCGAGGGGAAGACGAGGAGCTATGATGCACGTCATAGACGGAGAGTCTATGTCCGGTATGGACTTTGACACGGATTCGGCCAATGAAATCCTTGAAAATCTCGACGAGGATTTGAGAAACGAGATTGAAGACGGTGATGTCGCCGTTTTCAGTAACGGATGGGTATGTGGTGTCAATGTCGAAAACGACTCCATAACCGTAAACGAACCCTTGTTCTCGATAGTGGGTCCACAAGGTGAAAGGGGAGCCACGGGTGCAAGTGGTGATACCTTGTTTACAGACACCGAAGATATGGCATCATTGAATGGCCGAAGACAACTGTTGATTGATAACACCATTTATTTACCATCAAATAATTCCAATAGTGGTGGTATTGTATTTTCCGAACTTGAAGAAGAAGGCGGTGTTTATAATGGAATGACTAATACAAAGGCACATATCAACTTTAAAAACGATGGGTTGAGTATAAATTCAAATAATAACATCAGAATAGGTACAAGTAGTTCAATCAATGAAATCAACTTTAATATTGGGAATGGTAATGATATAATGAAAGTTAACAATAACGGAGTTAATCTTTATAAGAGTTTGAATTTTAGTGCATCTACGGGTAAAATAACTAAAAGTGGTAATATAATAACTTTATACCAAGATAAGACACAATTTAACAAACCTATATGGTCTGATTCCATAATATCACAATATAATCAATTCAGACTTAATAATTCTGTGGTGGGTACTATTGGTGCATATAGTAATAACGGTTTACTTATTTATAATCAAGAAAATGCATTTGTTATAGGTCCGCAGGCTAATGCACCTTATAGTTCAATCGTTTTTTCAGAACGAAATGATAATACGATGAATGGTTTAATTTTTACTAGTAAAGATTTTTCGGAATTTATTTATGATTGGAGTCTCAATAATAGTAATTCTACAATAATATTTCAAGATAAAAATCTAAATAACCTTAACATAATAAAACATAATAGTAATAATCCCACCAATATCATAACCATACAAAATAATTTAACAAATTTCTCAACACCTGTCAAGGGTATAGTCAACGGTGAATCTGTTTTTCTCGGAGTACCGACATACACTATGATGACATATCCGGATACACTTCCTGCACCGCAGGGATGGGCAAGATTTGAAGATAACTTGATTCTGTTTACCGATGGTACAAGTTATAATACAACAAGTTTTGATATTAATGCATATAATGACAGTGACTCGAATTTTTACATATATTATAACGATGGTGAAACTACTGGTTATCAAAGAATAATAGCGGTAAATACATTACCTTCCGACTTTGATGTCCAACCATCAAATAGTCAAAAAATAAGTTATAATTCCACACCAAAAAATACTGCCAGTTCAAAGGAATCTATGAGTGAAGTTCTTAATATGTCAAGTAAATTAAATATCACCGAAAATAGTTTCGAAGCCATTCTTGCTTTTGCAAACACCAACGATAAAGGAACACCTGGTAGTGGAAATACTCCCTCGACAATTCCCGTATATGAAAATTTACTCAGAAAGATATTCAGAGACAGACATACTAATACTTACGAATTTGGTATGGGAAAAATAGTTTCCGACAATCAATTTGCATTCTATTTCCCAATGCCCGTTGCCCCGACCGGATTTACATATATCTTCAAGACGGCATAAAAAAAGAGGTGAAATTCACCTCTTTTTTTTCTAAATCTTCTTTATCGTGAAACTGAAACCGAAGTCCTCCTTACATCCTTTCTTCAGATTATATGTTATACATCTGTCGAACTGGTTCTCCGTCATCTTCTTTATCGAGAAAGTATTGACTTTCTTCATATCCTTCGTGACCTTCACACTGTTATCTATAAGTATGAATTTCTTGTAGTTGTTCTCTATACGACTGTCGTGGATACCGACCTTCTTCTCCTTCACCCACATTTCTATCTTGTCGAGGTAATAGAGTTTCATTATGTTCTTTTCTATGTATGAGGTTATGTCATCCGATATAGTGGTCTTGTCACCGTATGAATATTCCGGATTAACATATTCCTCGAAGACATACTTCAGACCACTCTCCCTTGCAAAATACCTCACTATTCTGTTATAGAGGAAAAGATAGAAACTTACAGATGTACCGTTGACCTCCTTACACATAATGTCGGACAACGATATTTTCGAACTCGTTATGAAGTCATCGTTCCAGTCTATGCATCTGTTGAATGTTTCTATGGTTATCTCCTCCGGTACATTCAGGTATTTGCTTCCGAACATAGACATCTTGTTGAGGGAACCGGATGTTCCAGCACACCTTTCCGTAGTCTTCTTGTCAACCTGTGTGGTGAAGTACTTGTCGTCCCAGTTGCTTTCAAAAATATTATAGTCCCTGTAGTCGAGTGCAAACTCACCTATCGCCGGATAGAGCGGGTTCATAAGTTTTATTATCTTGTCCGGATAATATTCGTTCACCTTATGGAACCAGAGGTTCTTAATGAGTGCAAACTGTCCGTAGAAATCCTTGTATCCCAAATCGAAGGATGTGTTTGAATATTTGTATGTCGGAAAATCGTTATCTTCGAAGACCTCTTTTTCCACGAGTTTATAATATTTTCTGATACAAAAATATGAACTACTATATTGATTCACTTCCGATGGTAGAAATGGTCCATATGCGGTATTCCCATAGTCAAAATCATCCTCATTTGTCAATTCATAACTATAACTTGTATATGTATCTGATTGAAGTTGATAATATTGCTCATTGAGATATATGTAGTCCTCATCTTCTGCGGTTACATTTTGAATATCCGCTCTATATGATGGAGAATATCCTTGCGGTATTTCTCCAAGTCCAATGGATTCATATGAATATTGAAGTCCATAAACACCCGTGACATAATAATATACAACCCCATCGGTGTAGTAATCGGAATCCGAATCACTTTCCGAACTCGGTCTTTCATATACCCTGACCAATTCCTGTCCATCAAGTTCATCTTCGTTTATTAGTATAAAACCATAATTTGTCTCATAGACAAGTTTATATAACTTATCTATATAAAGTAAATATTCATTTTCATATGAACTATGTGTAAAATAACCATTATGGTCGTTGTCTTCGGTGAGTGGTGTATATATCACAGATGCATTGTTGGGAAAATCATCGTTTATTTTTTGATATCTATATACCGCTCGATAAAATTGATTAACAATATATACAAACTCATCTGAATCTGAATTGGCGTCATAATAATCATCCGAATCACTCGAATCAATTAATGAATCCACTCTTACCGCTTCTGATGTGAACCCACACTGTTCATAATAATATGATATATGTCTTTTGTAAAATTTAGAACTGTTAATACAAATATATTCGGGAGGAGGAGGGGTAGTAGTTATACTAGTCCAACTATAATATGAAAGTAAATTATTATCATTCACTCCCAATTCAGCATATATACCACTATTCTCACTACTTGAAACTATTGTATATTCTTCACCTTCAATTTCTCCCTTTTCTATTTCAACATACCAATATTTAAGTTTACGTTCATAATAACTAGCATATGCTACATATTCATCAGAATTATCTTTTGGATTAGGTTTTTTATCTAAAAATGTAGGTTCTTCACTCGAATCAATATCACTTTCATCTATCTCTTCATAATCAACCACCACACGCTTATAATATACTCTTTCACAGTATATATAGTCCGGGTCTTCGGGTGTCGGGTCATTTGGAACATTCTCCATATATACATAATTGTCATTTTCTTCATTCGTTGGTACATAGTGATATGCCATATCACCACTTTCTTTACACAAATAAAGTTCTCTGGTATATACATATTCAGCGGGGTCTTCCGAAGATGATGTGGGGTCATCGGGCACAGTTACAACCGGTTCCATTACTTCTGCAATTTCAGTAGTTTCTTCCACCGTTTCATATGAAGATATTTTCTTATAAAAATCACTGATAATCGTCACATGGTCGGGACTACCCTCTGCCGCTACAGGCAATGTATAGTACTTATCACTGGTGTGACCTTCCGTATCAATTTCATCATACCAATAACTGGTCGTTGATGATTCCACAAGTTTATACAGTTCATCGGTATATATAAACGGACTGTCGTCAATAGAAGGTGATTCCGGTACAGAATCCCTTTTATCACAAAGCGATTCATTTACATCACTTTTGTCAACCGGAACATATTTATACTCCTTCCTGCTCATATATTCGGAATCGCTGTCAGAATCTTCTCCCGAGTCATCTTTCATACGATAGTCGTTATACATAAGTACCGGATTGAAAATAGGATTGTAGTACCCCGAGTATCTGTTTATTGTCTTCAACACTATGTCGTTGGTATTGTTCTTCAAAGTTATTTTCGAACTTGCCGGTACATTCTCGTTACTCTCCTGTACGATATACGGATTACCCATAAAAATATCATAGGTGTTGAATGAAATCGGGTCTTCTATCTCAATCTTGTATTTTCCATCGGTTGTGGAATAATAGTGTGTCATAGTCTCGTCTTCGAGTCTCTCCTTTATGGCACAAGTTGACAACGATTCATATATGCTGTAAAAATCCTTGAATACAAGTGAATCACCGGTTTCATCGGGTTTATCCTTGAATGTCAAGTCCACAACCAGTTTGGACAAATCCTCCGTCCTCATTGACTGGTTGTTCTCTGAATCGAATCCAATGGTATTATTTTCGACTTTTATACCGGTATATTCACGACCATATTCATAATCACTATTACGTATGACCATACTTGATATGCAATACTCATCGTCAAGATTGTCTATTATTCTTATAATGGACTGGTTTACAATAACAAGACCATTAATTTTAAACCAATTATATTCATCTCTTTCAATTTCTTCAAACAAGGATTCAATAGGAATATTCCTTAAAGTGATAAAATGATTATCACTTTCACTTTCACTGTCACTTTCACCTTCATCGAAATCGGGCAAAGTCAATAGTCCGTAACATCCCCCGTATATATACGCCTTACCGAAGTTATCTATGTTATATTTTGAACTGACATTGGAAGTATCCTTATCGAACATATTGACCAGTATGAAACCGACTATGAACTTGAATGTATCGTTCTTTACGAAGTAAATGTCATCACTGTTGAATATCGAATTGAGTGCCACGGGTATGTATATGAAGGAGAACTTATAGTCGTTGTAATCCGTTCCTTCCATTTCCATATCATCGTCATTGACCTTCTTTATGTTGAATTTGACACCTCTGAACAAAGTGGTGGCGAAATGGTTCTCGTCACCGAACTTCATCCTTGAATACTTCTTGTTGAACCTCTTGTCGTTGTCGGTCTTGTATGAGAAAAGTCTGTCGAAATTATCAACTTCGGTATCTTCAAAAAGTTCTATACATTTTTTCACACATTCATTATATACACCCCTTGAATCGTGTGTATAATTAATCATATCCAATATACCAATAGTGTCATTCACATACTGGTAGTCCATATTTTCCTCCGTACTTTCATCCTCCGATGTCTTTTTCTTCACAAGATAATAGGGCATAGAATGGGTGTGTTCATTGATTGAATACTGATTGGAGAAAGTGTTTGAGGACAGATTGCTCGTTCCGAAAATCTTACTCATATTCAAACGGTACGGATTCTCACAACTGTCCTTCTCGTCGTCATAATAACCCCATTTGGTTATATAAGGAACACATTTGCTTACCGTTGAGAGTTCGGGTATGAAATTCTCCATAAAGTATTCGTATTCCGTGTCTATCGGCCTTCCACCATAGTCTTTCATATAACCTTGTGCAAGTGTGGTGATTTTACCTCTGTTGTATTCACTACCACCATCATCGTTTTCCAACGAGTGTTCTTCAAGTTTCGCACATTCATTATAAAACGCTTGGTAGATACCGTATGAAGAGAATACGGTGTCGAAGTCGAAATCCATAACCGGGAAGAAACTCAACACACCGAACTTCGGATAGAACCTGTCTATGATTTCAACCATATTGGTGTTAGACACATTCACATTCACACCCTTTTTATCCGTTGTCAATTCAAAGTAGTCAGACTCGACCTCACCGTTTTCGTTCACATACGGAACACAGGAGAGTATCCTTGAATTTATCTTGTTCTCACCAATGGTCTTCAAATATCTGGTATCAAGGAATATGTCCTTGTCCTCCTTCTTGACCTTGAACACACAGTCTTTCTTCTGGAAATCCTCATCCACATTGATGTCACTCTCATATACAGTGACTCTTCCGTTGTTTACCAACGACTCGTCCAACTCGATAACAAGGTCGGTGTGGTTGTATCCGACATAACTTATACACCTTATCACGACCATATTCTTGTCATACAAGGCCTGATACAACGCAAAACCGTCTTCATATGATGTGTTTATACATTCACAGAGGGCTCTCACCATATCCTCGACCGAACCTTCGGCGGAAAACTTGGTACCCTCAAACTGTCCGACTGGCAGCGGATTCTCATCATCGTCAGTAACCGCCGTGAACTCCTTGTATATTCCGTCTCCGAACCACAGTCTTATCTGCTCGCCCTGCTTGAAATTCTTGTTGACTTCAAACGAGAACTTGCCGGACCTGTTAAAATTGTCAACCCTTTCACAGTATGAAGACACTCCGGTTTTTTCGAAACCACATACCGTTGACAAGTCAAAAATCTTGTCCACTATCTCTATGTCCAAAGTGTCGGTTTCACTGTCGCTTTCACCGACATAGTTCTTTATACTTGAAATCTGGTGCAAATCGTTGTTCTTGTCCTTTATGTAGAAGAAAGTCTTTTCCTTTTCATTACCTTCGATATCAAGTCCACACAGTTCCTCGTCATAGTCCACGGTAAGTTCCACGGGATTTCCGACCAGCAGAGGACTGACTATATTCTCGGGTTTGTCCACCAGGTCGTGACGGACTTCAAATTCATAGAGGTCTATGTCATTGCAGTACATACCGAAATATCTTGAAAACTCATAGTTTTCAGTATCATCGTCGTCAAACAGGAACTCCATATTGAAGATATACGGATATATAAGACCATTTCTCTTGTAACCGCTTGTAATCCACTCGTCGGAGTGCATTATCGTATTGTCGTTTTCAAGGAGTTCCCTCTTGAAATTCTCCTTCTTGGTGGTGAGTACGCCGTATATCTTGTCTATACCGTAGTACACTATCTCATTCGTGGTGAAATTCACATACACCGACTTGTCGTATTCGAAATTTGACTGCTCGACATATTTCTTGATATAGCTTCCTATCGGAGTACCCTCCCTCAAGTCGAAGGACTTTATAATCTTGGCGTTCTTGAAAACATCTTCATAGAGCTTGAACTCAAAGTCCTTGAACTCTTCCGAATTCTCCTTACGGGTAAGATTGTAGTTACTCGGTCCGTCAACCTTGAATATGACGAAATAGTTGGGAAGTTTCTTCCTTATATACAACGGAGCTATGAAACCGAGCTCCTGCGGGTACTGCTTCGAGTTTATACTCTCCACCCCGCACCAGTACATAGTCTCGAACTGCTTGTCGTAACTATCACAGATTGACATATCAGATTCCTTCTCAAACACATCGTATGCAGAATCACCGCTGTCCGTCAAGAAATTACGGATATCCATATTGAACGGAGATGTTCTCTTCACCCTGAAATTCTTATATCTCTGTGTGGTCAGAAGTGGATTTGCATCGTATGATTCAAGATACAAATTCTTGCCGTCATACATCAGTTTTGTATTCGTGGTTAAAATAGGATTTGTTCTGACAAGCTGGATACTGACATCATCGTCAAGTCTCGTATAGTTTCCGTTGAATATCTTACTCATAAAATTGTGTGTTTATGTATAGTTATTTATGGTATTAAATAAAAAACGGGGTTTGCAAACGCAAACCCCGTTTCGGTTTTTCAATTTGATAAGTTACTTTTTCAGTTTGTCGATAATTCTTTCTATGAAACTCTTTTCGTTCTCAAGTTTTTCCTTGTACTTGTTCAGAAAATCGGACAACATCACACCATACCTTCTGTCAATTTCATCGAAAGTATTCGTAAGGTTCGATGTTATAAGTTCCTTTTTCTTATACTCCTTGAACCTCAATATAAGACACTGCATAATAAGTATGAATTGAGTGTAGTCCATCATTCCGTTCATACCTCTGTAACGACATTCATACGACTTCAATGTCTTCAAGAAGGAATCTTCCGATATATAAGGTTCGTCGTCCAAGTTACACTCGACTTTCAGTTCGGACGTTTCCGGCAGATTTATGGTGTAACCGACGACAACATCCATTTTTCTATCGTTGATGATAAGTTTACCGATTCTTTTCAGATATTCACTTACTTCATACATATCACGTGAATAATCCGTTTTCCAGTCATCGGAAACTTTCTTTCCTTTGAAGATTTTCAGAAACTCACCTTCAAACGGAAAAGTCAATGTAAAGTCTTTTGGTGGTTCTTCACGAAAATACCTTCTTATACGAATGGTAATAGTAGATGAAGATTTTCCATTCAAATGTATCGACTTTATCCTTTCAAACTCCTTGTTATGCTCTTCTGTGGAATCAAATTCAACACGCTTATACTTTGCATACTTGTTCCATCCACCACCATCGGGGTTGCCGATATATGTACCACTATCCGCTTCCACGAAATTACCGTACTCGTCATAGATGTTGTGTGTGTCACAACTGTCATTTATCAGGTCGAACATTATCCGACCGTCAGTCTTTCTTCTTATTTTTTCAAAACTCCAACTCATATACTGTTATTTTTATTCCGTTTCGTTCTGCACAGCGGTCAAATCAGATATAACGCTGTTTATTTCACTCCTCTGTTTCCTATATGCTTCTTCAAGTTCATCTTTTGTGAAATCGTCCTTGTTCCATACTTCACGAATAGTCCAGCACCAACCAATTCCAAGAATCCATTCGACTTTTTCAACATAATCTTCTATGAACTTCAGTCCGTTACTCGATATTTCATTTCTTGTCATAAGTCGTATTTTTGAATTTATTACGCCAGAACTTATATACAAGACGATGATACGAAACCCAAGTGGTGTAGTCACAACATTTGCAGGTCCATCCTTCACCACCCTGTGAATCGGTGTCAAACTGCTTCATTTCCTTTCCACACACCGGACATATTCCGTTGTTCCACCTCTTGTATTCATAATAGGAAGCGATATATGAGATTGCTATCATAATCACAAGTACGATGAGTACCATCGCTAAAAAAATCAAAAATTTAACCATATTAACTATACTTTTCCAATGTTAAACTATAACAAAACCGTATATCCCATACTTGTAAGAAATTCAATGGATTCTTCTATCTTATCCATTTCTTTCTTTTCTCCCATTCTTTTCTCTCTTTCTATTTTTGAATCTATCTTTTTCTTCTCCGATTCTATTCTCCTTTCATGTTCTTCGTCGGATTCCATTTCATCCCACACCACATTGATGTCCATACATCCCGGTGTATTCTGCTCCGGATAGTCATCGTTATAGTACGGTTCACAAGAATCAAATTCTATGGCGAAATTCTTGCAGGAATCCTCCCTCCTGTAAAGTTTTTCCTGAAATTCCTTTTCATACACCTTTACTCTCTCACGAAGTTCATCCAAAAAGGATGTGGACATATATGTCGGGTTGTTTTCAAGATGAAAAAGATTTCTTCTTATGTTGTTAAATACAACATCCGGTATTACATTGCCTTTATACTCCATTGCTATCTTGTTTTTTACAAAGATACTATTTTTTTTCCAAAACATCTATATCAGTATAAAGAGGCATCTTTTTCATTTCATATTTTTCAATCACATCAGAATCCACAAACTCTATTTCATTCGTGGTAATCCTATCTACACTCATATTCGTCGGTCCCTTGTCAATAAGTCTTCCGAAATACAATGAATTTTCACAATCTGCATCAAAGCGGTTTCCCACTTTGACCTCTACCGTTCCGGAAAATTTCACATACCTCTGCAAGTCGATTGAAAAGTATGCCTTTTCCGGATTTAAGGAGTAACATTCTCCCGTCTTTATTTCTTTCCTGTCCATTATAAATTAAGTTTAGTTTCAAGTTCATCATACAAGGCGTTCTCCATCATCTTGAACATTTTCGTCCTTGAATCCAGAATACGTCTGTCCACAACCATATTGTTATTGTTATAAAGTTCCTTGCAGTCGTCACAGACGAAATTCTCAACATCGTTCCGTCTCTTGTCCGTAAATATCTTCTTACCGCAGATGGCACACTCCCATTCTATTATGCCTTTGTTCCTCTCATATGTAACACGGTCACATATACAGTTGAACAGAGGGTCAAGAACCAAGTCAAGTTCTTGGTTCTCAATCCTCTGTATTATAGTTTTCTTGAACTTGTTCAGTTCGAGGTCATCTATTATACCAGACATTTCAGAATTAAAGTTATAATTCCACCTATCAGTCCGAGTGTCAGGAACGACAATACCAATACACTCTTCACAGTTAGATACTGCTTGTCAAGTCTATACGCCGGTGTGAATACTATAAGATAACCGTGTTCGTAGGTTTCACCGTCATCTTCTTCAAGGGGCTTGAGTTCATAGGCGAGCAGGTCGATTATATTGTGCTTGACCAGCAACTCCTGTATTTCGTCAAGTTCCTTCCTCAACATAATCTCATCCTCAACAGTTCCGAGTTCTATATTCACATCCCTGTTTATCACCTTGTACATACGGCCAATCCAGTCCATCTTCAACCCAACCTTCTTGAAATCATCGGCGGTATTCTTATAGACCTTCTTTATCTCGTGCCATACTCTACACTCCCTTATAAAATTCACTATCCACATATTCAAGTCTTTTTTATTATTTATCCCAAGTCATCGAAGATTATTGGAATACGCCTCTTGAACTCACTTAAAAGGGGAACCGCTATTTCTCTCATCTGAGGATGGGCGGCCTGTGATGTCCTCATAGTGAAGAAATGTCTCCACTCTCTCAAGTTCATAGTTATAACGATTTCGGTCTTCAACGAATTTGGAAGCACGCTTCTCGCCTCCTGAGGCGTAGCACCGAGTTCAATCAGTCTGTTATAGCAGATTTCACTGTGCTTCATAGCACTTCTCCATACTTTGTACTTCTCATCATCCTTGTCCCAGAAGACTGGTTCTATCACTGTGATTTCATTTCCGAACTTACCTTTGGAGTAGTTACAGTATCTTGTCGATTCCTGTGTGTAGGCAGCGAGGCGGTGTCTAACTATCTCGTGCGATACACCCCTGTCACATATGATACGGACAGTCACCGACTGGTGTTCTATCACCGAAAGGTGTCCTCTTTTGAGTATCATACCAACAAAGTCCTTGCTCGAATCCTCCGTTATCTTGTCTTCACTCTTGTATGCCGTCCTTCCGGCAAGTTCAATCTGTTTCAGAATATAGTCCTCGTCTATATTCGACTCAATCACGAAATAAGGTTTTATTATATTCATATCTAAAAAATTAAATTACTTCTTTATCTTACTCAACCATTGTTCCCATATATTACTTGCGATATGTGCCATCATAACCGGAGGAACTGACATCCCGCAAACATAACATACACTTTGTCCAAGGAAGTTATAGTCAGAAGGGAATGTGGAAATCTTCTTCAGTTCACTGTCACTGTATAAACGAGGCTGCTCGTAATGCACATTGGTGTGAATCGCCGAAGTTATGGTCTTTGACACATTCTCCTTATGGTTCAACCTTTCCGAAAAATGTGCCCACTTTCCATTGAGACGGTGGTTTATTTCACCGAGACTGTTGTCACCGGCAGTCCTTTTCTCCCACAGTTCATATCTTGAAGTACCCTTTTTCAGTTCCTTCCCCGTATAGTCGGAAACTTCACCGAGTGTTATCGGCTTCTCCTTGAAATCCATATTCAGAATCGGTTCCTTTCCGAACATCATATCAATGTTCGAGACTTGTTCCACGAGGTCTTTCCTCAGACAAATGAAAAAGACACGCTTTCTTTTCTGGGGGACACCCATATTCTCACCGTTCAAAAGAAACTCCGAAACGGTATATCCGGCGTCATCGAATGAATTGTAAATCCGGTTGACATACTTGCTGGCCGAACCTATCAGAATACCTTCGACATTTTCGGCCACAACGACCTTCGGCTGAAGTCTCTTCGCTAGTGATATGAAGTCGAAGAACAAAGTGTCGAGGACTTGTTCCTTCTGTCCTTCCCTGAACTTCTTGCTCTTCCCCCAGTCCTTCTCCCTGTTTCCGAATATGGAAAACGAACTGCAAGGCGGACTTCCATCGAGAATATCCAATGAATACAAGTCTTCTGGAAGAGTGTCCATATTCACCATTTCACGGATATCACACATATAGTTGTATGCGGGATGATTGTTTTCGACATAGAGCCTGTTCATCCTCTCGTCTATCTCGTTACATCCTATCACATCGAATCCGGCGAGCTTGTAACCCATAGTGGAACCACCTCCACAGGCGAAACAGGAGAACACCTTTCCCTTGTCCTTTGTGAAGGAAGTACCGGAAAAACTCCAGTCGTAAGGAAATTTGTGAATGTCTTTTTTATTCTCCATATTCTAAATATAACAAAATATCATAAATAAGTTATAGTATTTTTCATATGATACAGAAATTCGACGAATATATCAAATCAAAGACTTGGAGGGATTTTGAAAAGGAACTTGTTTCAATATCCGTAAACTATATAGACTTTGACGGTAACGAGAAGACTGGTGAAATCATCTGCCACAAATCCATCAAGAACGATTTGACGGAGATTTTCGACAGACTTTATCGTGAAAAATACCAGATATTCAACATTTCTCCGATTTCAGAGTATGGCAACGACGATAAACTTTCAATGGCATCAAACAACACATACTGCTACTGCAAGAGGATAGTCGCAAACTCAAACAGACTTTCAAAGCACTCGATGGGTCTCGCCATCGACATAAACCCCGTCAACAACCCATGTCTCTATATAGGTGAGGATGGTAACATAGACCGTATTTGTCCGAACACAAGTGACGCCAAGAAAAACATAGAAAGGAAACAGAGTTCCGAACATCAGATAAACAAATCCAGCATAATATACAAACTCTTCATAGAACACGGATTCAGATGGGGAGGTGAGTTCAAGAACAAAAAGGACTACCATCATTTTGAAAAGATAACAGAAAACGAATAGAAATGAAAAACATATTAGATTTTGACGATTATACGAAATCAAATAATTGTGATTGCTGCAACTCCGGCGAAGACAAAATGTGTGACATAAACGAACTTGCCGACGGGATATACAAGGCGAGGTTCTACGACTGGATTTTCGAATTAGAGGACGGAAGAAAATACAAGACACACTATGGTGTGAGATGTAGTCGGAAATGTTCAAAACTCACTCGTTATGAAGTAAAGAACGGTGAATTTACGGAAATGGACGATGAGTTGAGTGAAGGCAAGGTGACAAACGGAAACGGAAGGAAAATGATATACAGATTCTGGAAACATTTCCAGAAAAAATGGGACGAATCAAAGTGTGAACTCATATCATATACGGACAAAACGGCGAGGGTAAGACTTCTTGGATTCGGACCACACAACGAGAAACCCGGAACAATATTGCAGAAAGTATCTCTAAATTCACTTAGACCCGTGGATTCGGAGGATAAAGAGGAGGCACAGAACACTCCTCCACAAGAGGAGACCGGTTACGGTCCAGCAAGGGATTTGACACCCGAAGAACTAGATGATTTATATAAAAAAGACGAGGATGACCACTGGTGGATATAATAAAAAAGGAGAGTTTCAAACTCTCCTTTCTTTTTATTCTATGAAATATTCTGAAAATTCATCCCAGTCCATCTTGATGTTTTTGTACTCCTTCATATCTTCATCGTAATATATGATAGTAAAACCCAAATCTTCATCCGTCTCACCGTTTATATTACTATATGAAAACACTCCGACAAATTGGGCTCTCTTTTCGGACAGTTTATCCTTTATGAGTTTTTTCACATCATACTGATGACCATCCTCCTTTTGCAGAGTGAAAACACCTTCGTCATCTGTATAACCTTCCTTTTCAATCGTAAGTGTTTTGAGATATTTGGACAAATTTTCCTTATAGTTGCTGTAATTCTCCCTTACAAATTCATTGAATTTCTTAACGCACATAGTTAAATATTTTTATATGATATATTTATGATTTTATTTTCCTTTTCAGTTCATAGAGGTCTTCTAGATACATTTCCTTCGTATCTTTCCTTGAATACTCGTCTATCTGCTCCTTTTTCACCTTCGTCTTGTTCAGCAGTTCATCATACTTCTCCTTTGTAAGAGAATGAATGGGCATATTCAGAAGATAACTGTAACTTCCATCCATCCTGTCGAACTTGTTTTCGTCCAGCCAAGATACGATTTCATCCTTCGGTACATTGTTCACCACAAGTTTCCTGCTTATTATCGCCTTTATGAACTTCGCCCTCATAATCATCTCGTTGAGTTCTTCCGTCCATTTTCCAATCAGATAATCCTTCCTCTTCTGGTAGTATCCCATCCTGAAATCCACGAAATAGACAAGCATATCCTCCACACAGTCGAACACTTTCAGTTTCTCGTTCTCGTCTATCGTGGTGAGGTTTTCCGTAACGGAATCGTTTATCTTCAAAAGTTTTTCAAGTTTCTCCTTGTCTGAAATGATTTTATCGAACTCATCCTTCTTGAACTTCAACAGATAGTCGATATTTGACGATGAATTGTTGTCATAGTCACGGAGTATCTTTCCATCCACAAGAGAGTCAAGATACGCCTCATATTTTTCAAAAGTCATATCCGGCGGAAGTTCCGTGATGTGGATTTCCGGTTTTGTATTCGAAATCTCATATTTTCCGTGAATATACCATTTCTTCTTGTTGTCTGCATCACGAACCCATTCACCGGAAAATTCCGACAACCAAGGTTTCAATTCCTTCACCTTCTTTCCCTCGATGTGGTTGATACAGTTGTCGATGACATCCTTCGGATTACGGTTGAGAATATTTGAAGCGAAACCGACAGCGATACCGGAAGAACCGTTCAGTATGATTGTCGGTACTATCGGAAGAAAATACTTCGGTTCAATCTCGACACCTTCGTCAATCTGATTCTCGAGTAATTCGAAATCCTTGTAAAGGTTTCTGAAATTCTGTGATAATTTTGTTGATATGTAACGGGGAGCACCGGCTTCCGGTGAACGAAGTGTTCCGTATTGTCCGATACCGTCGAGAAGTGGAAGGGAATTCTTGAAAGTTTGTCCCATACCAGTCACAACTTGGTTGGCGGAAGCGTCACCGTGATGATAGTAAGCGTCGGCAGCCATCTTACCGACAAACTGGAACACCTTCATCGGTTTCTCGCTTCCTGTCTTCCATATCTTATCGGCAATGTATACGACCTTTCTTGCAGTAGGTTTCAGACCGTCTATCACAGAAGGGATTGCACGGTTCTCAACCACATCCATTGCATATTCCTTTACCTCTGTATTGAGGAAATCTGTTATGTTTTTAGTTCTCATTTAATTTACATTTTAGAGCACTTATACAATCTTCTAATTTTATTGAATAAATCTGTAAGTAATTTAAGTTGTTTTCTTTTGCAGTTTTAATTTTTCTAACATCCAAATTCGTCCAAACATCTATCGCTTTATCATAATACTTACCATTTTTTGATTTCCATACATTCAATTTCTCAATATCTTCTTTTGAATTTTTATCAAATGGATGTTTACCGTGTGTCCAAGAACCATTTATTTCAATATATAAATCATATTTTGGTAAATAAAAATCACAAGAAAATGGATAAACATCAGATTTATATTGTCTTATATAATCAATATTATTTTTGGTAAGATATTCGGAAAACAACTCTTCTATTTTTGATGTTGAGAATGTTTTTTTATCAACCAATGTATTCAACCTTTTATTGAATATTTCGTTATTTTGAAGAGCGTTTTCACACCCATATTTTTCTTCCATTATTTGCTTAAATTTATCGGAATGTAAAAATGATTTATTACCATATTTTTTCAAACAAGTTTCCATTTGTTTTTTCTTAGAAATATCTGATTGTGCATTACTCTCACACCCAAATCTTCTTAAACATGTATCTTTTCTTTTTTGTGTCTGTTCTTTTGTTTCATACAACCCACCATTGTTTCTTCTTCTTGTTTCTGTCATTTTATCCCTAACTTCTTTTCTCTGTGATGAATTTCTTACACCATATAATTTCATATTCGTTTCAAAATTTTTCTGTGGGTTGTTGTAATTTTTATCACCATACCTTTGTTCTTTTGTAATTGTTGATTTTATGTATATATTTTTTCTATCTTTCAAATCACATTCCTTTGAACAATATGTAGAATATCCTGTTGAAAAAGAATCAAATTTACATCTATTTCCACAAATGGGACATTTACCAAAAAGTAAATTCTCATCGTTTTGTAAAAAATGCCACAATAATTGTCTAAATGGTAATTCTTCTTTAAAAGAAACTAATTTAAAATCCAAATATAAAACATGGAATATTTTTGAAAATTTAGACTCTCTTACGATAGGATTTTGCTTTGTTGAATATCTCTTCAAATATTCAAAAACTTCTTTTTTAGAAGTAATGTTGATTTCATCAATTTCCATAAACACAATTTATTATATATAATTGAATAAAATTTCAATACATCGTTTATTCAATATATTTATGAAAAATTCTTGAAGGTCTTTCTGTGGTATTGGATAATATTATTTTAATAATTTTTCTTTTCTTTTTTCACTATCTTTACCAAACCACACTTCTAGTTCATCTATTGCAGCATCATCAAGTTCATAATAGTAAATATTAGGATTTTGTATAAGTTCTTTATAATCAAAATCTTCTAAACTACTCAAACCCTTGTAATATTCAATATCCCACTTCGACGGGTCGTTTTTCTCACACCATTCGTCAAAGTCACTCTTACAGTAGAACTTCTCCGATTTTCTTCCCTGTCTTGCTATCAAGACGGGTGTCTCGATTCTTGCAATCCTGTGTTCCTTGATGAGTTCCGGCCAGTAGTAGGCGAAGATGTTCAAGAGAAGCCCGGCGATATCCGCCCCGTCCGTATCGGCATCGGTCAATATATGCACCTCGTTTATACGGAGACTGTCATTGAACACTTTGGTACCACGATATATAAACGGACTTCTACCGAACTGCAAACCCATAGCCGCCATAATCCCCTTCAATTCCTCGTTTGCACGAACTTTATCCTTGGATGATACTCTGACGTTCAATATCTTTCCCCTGATAGGGAACAATGCCTGTGTGTTCGGGTCTCTAAACTTACGGAAACCTGCGGCGGCGGAATCACCCTCCGTGATGGAAAGTGATGTCTTGCTCTTCTTCAGGGTACCCGCCCATCTGCAATCAACAAGTTTCTCAACTTTCACTTTGGTAATCGCCTTGTTGGCTTCCCTCTCCGCCTTGCTTTCATCGGCGACTTTCTTTTTGTCGAGCCAGTCGGTGATTGAGTTGGTTATCTCGCTCTTGTAAATCTGTGAAAGGAACTTTTCCGGAAGTTCAATGTTCGTACCGAAGTTCTTGACATCGGAAATCAGTTTCTCCTTTGTCTGTGATGAAAAACTCGGCCTGATAATCGTAGAGTTCACGAAAAGGAAAATATGGTTTCTTATCTGACCAGATAGAATATCCGTCTTGTATTTCTTCGATATTTTCTCCCTCATATAAGGGACAATCTGGTCCATTATATACCAGATATGTGTGCCACCGTCATATGTATAGACGGAATTGACATAACTAACAAACTGGAAGTTGCCCGTGGAACTCAACGCAACACCGACCTGCCAGTTTTCATTCTCCGTATACATCAACGGGTTGTTCTCGTCAAGGTACATATTGCAATAGTCCTTGAACGAGTTTATCATAACTCTTTTTCCTTGAAAGTATATTGTAAGTTTCGGATTGCATCCAGCGATTTCATAAACCCTCTTCTCCATAATCCTTATGTCATCGTCCGAAATCTCCTTCATACCGAAGCGTGACAGTTCGGGTTTATATGTTATCCTTGTGAAGTGTTTTGAAGTGGATGTGATTTTCTCCTTTGAGTGTTTCTTCATATTATTTGTCCACTCCATTTCGAATTTCTTCTTCCCATCGGCGGTCTCGACAAGAAAGGATGTGGAGAAAATATTCGAGATTTTACTTCCGAGACCATTCACACCAACCCAACTTCTGTCTTCCTCATCATTATAGTTGGATGAGCTTCTCAAATTTCCAAAAATCATCTGTGGAACATACATCTTCGTATCCTTGTGCATCTCAACGGGAATACCTCCGTTGTCGAATACGGATATGGTACCTTTTGATTTGTCTATCTCGACCTTTATGGTGTTGAGGGTTGTATTCGGTCTTTTGCTTTCATCCACCGAATTGGATATGATTTCGTCGAAGAGCTTGTGGAAACCGGGATTATACAATACCTCTTTCAACACAAACTTACCGTCTTCGAGTATATACTGGTTTGACTTTTCCGAAACTACACTTCCAAGAAACGAAGCGGGTCTCAGAAGGGTATGGTCTATGTCGGAAAGTGTTTTATAAATTTCATTGACATCTTTCATAACCTAAATATAACAAAAAAAAGTTCATTTTTATGGCTCATTTGTAATATCAAAATATAATGTTTAGAAAAAAAAGATGATTTCTTTTTTTGTTATTTTTATACTATAAAATATCTTTAATTATGGAAGTTATACTTGATGAACTTACTCCTAAAGAGTTCTTTTCCAATGGAGGAGTAGTAAAAATCAAACTCGTATCAGAGTTGTTGAAGAAAAGGTTTAAAGGCAGAAACAAGTTCCTTTTCTATGAATACAAGATGTATTTGCGTTTCCTAAGGGAACTGTATCTTAAATACATAGACATTTATCCGGATTTGAAACCGGATGAAGTTTACAAGGAGATTCTAGAATCACTGGAAATATCCTGTTCAATCGGAACGAAGGAATATACAATAGACCCGAATTTCGACAAGGTTCATTCACTTGAATTTTGCAATTTCTATTACTGTTACGATAATCTTCCGTCAAGAAAAAACGAAGAGAAGATTGACATATACGGAATGGAGAATGTCAATTTCTCTCTGGTGAACATAGACGATAGCAGATGGGAGAAGTTCAAGGAACAAAGGATGAGCAGGGGTTTTGACGATTCGGAACTCTGGAATCTGTTTGAAACATTTGCTATGTTCATCCTTCCCAGACTCAAGGTGTTCAGGGATAAACATTTCAGTACCCCCGCCAATATGAGCAAGGAGGAGTGGAACGGGATACTCGACGGTATGATTACCGCCTTTGAACTCATAACAAGTGAATATTCCGATAATGAAGACGAAAGGATAGATTTGGGGTTGAAACTTTTTTCGAAATATTTTTTAAACTTATGGGACTAATATGAACAAGATAACATTTATATCGGATACACATACAAGAAACGGCTGTTTGAAGGATTTACCCGGAGGTGATATCATCATCTTTTCCGGTGACTGTATGAGTTCGGGGTACAAGGTGAAGGAACTGTCGGAATTTTCAAAATGGTTCTCCAAACAGAACTACACATACAAGGTCTGTATCGCCGGAAACCACGACAGATACTGTGAAAATACCTCGAAGGATTTCGTCAAGGAGATGTTCTTCGACGAGAATGGTATAATCTACCTCCAAGACGAACTCGTTGAAATCAACGGACTGAAGATATACGGTACGCCATACCAGCCATATTTCTGCAACTGGGCGTTCAATGTCAATGACAGCGACAAGCTCAAAAGCATATACAAGATGATACCGGACGGTGTGGACATACTCGTCACACATTGTCCACCATACGGAATACTCGACAAAAGTCATATTCCGAGACCTTGGTCTGGACGGACCGGTGAGGAACCACTTGGAAGCAAGGAACTCCTCGAAACCATAAATGAAATGGAAAACAAACCGAAGGTATGTGTATTCGGACATATACACGGGGACGGAGGCAAAATGATAGAAATTGATGGTGTCAAATATATAAACGCATCCGTCTGTGACGAGGACTATGAACCGGTCAACGGTATAATTTCAATAGAGATATAAAAGAAAAGGTGAGGATTTCCTCACCTTTTTTATTCCGTTATCATCTCCTTGACTTTCTTATAGCTGAATTTTACTTTTGCACCATTTTCTGCATAAATCTTGAACATATTTGTTAGAATCTCTTCAAACTTCTCTTTTCCGAACAGTTTTTCGAAACCTTCAATATTTTTTCTCAACTTCTTTATATTTTCAGAATCTAACACTTGCGGGTCGTCGTCTCCGAACAATAATGCCGGTTGATATCGCTGACCTATATGACCGAGTGATATGACACAGTTTCCATTCTCGAAATGAAGATTCGTTTCCAGCATATAGAGATTGTCTTCATCGTTCCAGAAGGTTGACCTCATAATCGGACGGCTCACATCGTTGAATCTGTCGTTACCGTTGAATGTATCACCGACTTTGAGTACAAATTCCGTTAATATTACGAGATTTTTCTCCTCCTTTCCATATTTATCCATTTCCTTATAAATGGACTTCATATCCACTCCACTTCTTATAATTGCATCTATGGTATTTTTTCTGGATTTCTCGGAATCTTTATCTGTTTTCCTAATAACTCTTTCCACTTTCAATACATATTCGGCAAACGAGGCGAAATCAACTTTATCCTTGTTCTTCGTCTTCTTATAGTGGTCGAGAATTTCTTCGATGGCGGTTATTGCTTTTTTTTCACTTTCACTCTCTTCCTCATATACCTCACGGTCGTAACCGTATTTTTTTACTTTATTACCGTTATATTTCAGCATCTCCTTGTAAGTCTCTATCGCCTTATCCATATCCAGCTCGCCGAGTAATTCCTTGTCTGTAAGTATGTCGTCACGCTGTGCGTAGCTTGTACCACGTTTTTGTTTACTTTTTCTTGACAGATTGTCTATCGTTGACTCGCTTGCGTTGGCATAGAGGATGTACAGCAGTGCAAATTCCAGATGACTGTACTGACCCAACCCTTTTGTAATTTTTTTAAGCGACTGGTTTACGTCTTCAAGTTTCCTGGATGAAGTCTCCAGAATAAATTGTTCAAAAAGTTTAATCTTTTCCATATTCATTTTTTTATCATATTATATTTATGTCATAAATAATATATAAATACAACTAAAGAAGAATGGCCATTTATAATTTCGGCTCCGGTGGTTTTAACGGTATGTATCCGTATAATACGGGTGTGTACAATTATAACAATGGAACATATTCATATTCCAACGGTGCTTTGTCATCAAGCACAACGTTTGTGAATGGTATTCCATATACACAGAATATAATGATGCTCAACGGCACCGGAGCCGGTTGCGGTGACTCACCGTGCCCGCAGGGATACTCATTGTACTTCCCTTGTCTGAAAAACATAACGAGGGGCGAAGATGTCTGCTTCGAGTTCTATGTCGTGAACAACGAGACGAGGGATGTGGTGGATTTGAGAACCGTGGAAGCCCTCACGATAACTTTGACTGGAAATTTCGGCTGTGTTCTCGGAACATATATGTATCCAAGTGATGACGGATATATAAGACCGCTTCAATCACAGGAATACAAGCACCTTATAGATGAGAATTTTACAGAAAGACCTTTCCGTTATCTTTCCGTGACACTTGTTGACGAAAATCTAGACGAGATTTCCGAGAAGGGTGTGGACGGAAAGATTGGAAAATACTTTGACGGCGATACTGTGGAACTCAACGCCTATGACACTTCATCGTATATTTTCGTAGGATGGATTGACATAGATGCAGACTATGACGAGGAGTGTGACGACTTTTATCTGTCAACCGACCGTAGATTTACTTTCGAAATAAAACGGGATATAAACATAGCCGCAGTTTACAGGAAAAGAAAGAAATTCAAGATTTCCCTATATCAGGGAAACTCCACATTCAGTTATTTAAAGAACGGCGAGGAGAAACCTCTGTATGACGGATATAATGTGGAGGAAGGAAAACATATCATAGTAAGGGCGATACCGTACAATGAGATGTTCTTGAACTGGGATGCAAGTGATTTTGGAGAATCCACACATTCGGAAACTGAAAACATAATATTGAAAATAGAAATGTTGTCCGATGTATTCTTGAAGATAAACGGAATTCCTTTGAATGATATTGGTGAAAGTGATGAACCGGACCTTTATGATTTGAACTTCATTGAATTTTCGTTCAAGGAACTTATGCGTAACTTGAATATAGAGGAGGATGATGATGTCTTTGAAGACCACGAACTTGTCGAAAACGACCCGAACTACGAGATAACCTTCTTTGAGAACACGGACATTTCAAGTGTGTTCGATGAATGTAAACCTACGGACTACGACAAGTTGTACTGTTATTATTCCGGCGGTAACTGCATATTGAGGTTCGGTGACAACGAAGACAACGGATTTGTTGAATTTTCAAATCCTGGCATAGAGACCGAAACAATATTGGAAGTATATTGTATGAAATATGGAGATGACAACAGTTCAATTTCCGTATCACTGGACGGTCTGGAATCACAGGTGCAGGAAATAGAGACGGAAGGTTTCAACAAACTTATCTTTGATTTCGAAAAAATTGACTTCAACAAGATAAAAATATCGTCATTGGGGGATATCTTTCCGGAGGAAAAACCAGGTCAATGTTTCGTAGACAGATTTACCTTGTCCGATATGATTTTCATCGACAAGGGTAAGGCGGCGTTATGTCTGCCGGGTTCGGAGACGGCCAAATTCTACAGAGGTAAGATTACGGCGACCGGAGCGATAAGGATAAACGGTGCAAATCACGGACTTCCATGTGCGATGGTTGGAAATGTTATAAATATTCCGATAATAAATATAATATAATAAAGATAAATTATGAAAAATATATTAAGTTTTGACGATTTTATTTTGAAAGAATCGGTTCAACTGAATGAAGGACTTCTGCAAAATCTTTTCGGAGCTTTACTCGGACGTGATATGTGGAGTATTATAAAAGGTGAAAAAGTCATAAAGGATGAGTTCAAGAAGATTGACGATAAATTGAGCGGATTTTATCTGACAAAGATAAAGAATCCGAATGCTTCACAAGATGTACGCCAGACTCTTGTCGACTGGGCTGATGAGATATATAAGGCCAAGAAAAAATTAAAGGAAGAAACGGATAAAGCTAAGGAAGGTGACGATAAAGAAAAGGACAATAAAGAAGATGGAAACAATATTCTTCCGGTATTGATTGGTTCGTTTAAATTTGAAGGCAAGACAGAAGAGGAAATAAAAAAAGAAATAGAAAATAACGAAGAACTTAAAAAATTGTCGGAGGATACCAAAGGGAAAATTCTATATGCTTGGAAAAAGGTTCAAGACGACAAGGAACTTTCAAAGAAATTCGATGAACTCAAGTCCGAAGTTAAAAAAATAGATGAGAAATATCAGAAAACCCTCGATGATGTAACTGGCAGTTCCGCCGACTTAAAGAGATGGGCGAATATTTTGAAGGACAGAATGAATGACATTATCGACAAGATTCTTTGCGGTAAATACGGTGAAGACAGTGAACTCGCAAAAGACCTTGAAAAGATACAAGATAAGAAGGATAAAAATTTGGAAAAAAAGAACAAAGATGAGTTAAAAGACGAAAACGACCAGTTGAAGAAAATCAACGACGAAAGAAACTCCGTTTTGAAAAAATGTGGTGTCGATATAGTCGCTGACAATGTAAATGCAGAGGATGTCCTTAAATCTGTGATGGACGAGATAACAAAAAACAAAATAATCGAAGAAAGTATTCTTCTTGAAAAGAAAATTTCCATAGAAGACTATTCAAAGACAAAACTTCCAAAACTCATAGGACTTAATGTCGAAAATGACAAAAACGGTGAGAGTAAAAACTACGATTCTCTCAACAAAACTTTGAAGACTTTGAGTAATGTTGTTCTGAAAACCGTTAAAGAAAAATTCAAGACGTTTGATTCATTGAGTGGTGTGAATTTTCAAGCGATGCTCACCGCTTATGCAAATCTTCTTTATGCTTGTTATTCAGAAAAAACGGATATGATTACTGATGATATGGTCACTTTGATGGCGAGATGTGCCATATACAACAACACCGTGATTGGTTTCGGTCTTCCTTGTCCGGATGAGGATTTGAAAAAGAAAGACGATGAAAAGGTTTCTATGTTCGGATTCTACACGAACCAACTTCTTGAATATATAAAGAAACAGAAAAAAGGAGGACAACCGATTTTCAAGAAAATCTACGATGATGTCATGAAGAAAGCGAAATCACTCATAGATGAAAACAACAAAGAGGATGAACAGAAACTGAAAGAAGAAGAAAAGGAAAACAAAAAATAACTCTCATTTGATGTCAAAAAAAAAAGGTTCCGAAATTCGGAACCTTTTTTTTGATTGAGTCTCTTACATCGGAATTGCCGGACCCATCTGTGGTGCCGGAAGACCGATTGTCTCTTCTGCCCAGTAGTCACAGTTGAATGTGATTTGAAGTTCGTTTGCTTCATTGACGGAATCATAGTTCCTGTCACCCATACCGGTTATCTGACCCGTCGGGAAGATGTCATAGCAGGTAATTTTTCTCCAAACGGAACCGTCACGGTTGTATTCAACTATAATCATAGTTCCACAGTAGATTACCTTCAAACCCTGTGAACCCGTTGCCGGATTGTAAATCAAGTTTGTCCAGTTACGGAGAGCTGTGTAGATGTAGTTCTCGTTGGCGTTGTTCAAGTTCAATGAGAATGTTATACCGAGTTCCAAGTGTGTCTGGTCTGGACCACCGGCATAACTTCTTTCAGCAAATTTGAACTTTTGTCTTGCAACACCTACCGCCGGATTCAGACCGTCAAGACCCGAAATGCTACGGACATGCTCAAGAAGAAGAGCCGAATTGGCTGTCACTTGCTGCTCCAAAGGAGATAAAATCGTAACCTCGAACAACGAGGGGTTTACAACTTCCCATTTATTCGTGGCAGCATGTGAGTTTCTATAATGCGATAAAGACATATTATATAAAGTTATTTTATATGTTGTGAGGAGAAACTATCCCTCACTTTATTTATGTTTATCCTTTTGTGGTTTGTTTCGGACCACAAAAACTCCAAAACATTTTTTTCATAAATAATATATATAAAAATAAAATGCAATAATTATGGCTTTAGATGCAGAATTAAGTAATTTGAAATCAGCCGGTACCTATCGTTTTGAAAGAGACCTTAGTACCATTTCAAATGACACAACATCTTTCTCCAATTTGAGACTTGTTGTCGGCTTCTCGAAGACAGGTCCGTTCAACACGCCTATGCTTGTTACAAATTCGGCACAGTTTATCAAATTGTACGGTCCAATCGACCGTTCTCTTGAGAAAAGAGGTTCATACTTCCACAGAAGTTGTCTCGTGGCGTTAAGTGCGGGTCCGATTCTCTGTTTAAATCTTTTAAACCTTGACCCGGACATCGACCAGGTGACACAGAAATCATTTTCCGTCAATACAAAGTATTTTAACAAACCACTGATTACATTACCATTAATATCTATCTATGACACGGATAAATTCTGGTTTGCCAGTGAGCAGAGTTACCTCGACGGAATAAACACATATCTTAATTCAACGGTTTCTCCTAATGTTCAGTCTTTTACAGAGGATTTGGATGAAAAACTTGTAGAAAGATACACCAATGACTACAGTGATGATATTCTTCACTTCACCAATGTGGGAAAAAAACCCATTTCAATCCTTGTAAAGAAGGCGAGCAGTTACGCCACTATGAACTATGAATGTACCTTGAACGACTGGTATGGAAAGGACAATGTTCCTGAATATCTCAACGGTACTTCATTCGTAAGTGACTATATGGTTGAAGTCTATGTAATAGGTGGTGATTTCGGTCCGGCTCTTGACCCAGATAGAGTAAATACAATACCTTCGTTTATGGATTTGGATGACGATGGTGAGACTGAAGTATTGAAACAGTATATGGAAGTTGAGGCAACCGATGATAAGAACCCTTATGAAAGATTTACTTCGGACATCATTTTCCAGAAGTATTTCGACAAGAACGGTTTCATCCGTAAGGAGAACGATACCGATACAACGGACACCAAACTTTCAAGATTCTTGAACCTCTCGTCTGTAAATCTTATCGGAAAGTACACTGGTTCTCTTATTCCTAATTTCGTAACGAAGTTCGGACAGAACATCTGGATTCAGAAACTTGTTAACGACGATACGAATACAACAGGTCTTTTCTGTGTGGAGAATATTGAGAAACTCGAAGATGTAACCGAAATCAACGGTGTAATCAACGAAAAGATTGACTTAATCGGTAACAACATACCCGCCATTATGAAAAAAGAGATGGAGGAAGGTGATACCAATGATGAAAAGATAGACTTGAACTTCTTGTCATACAAGGCTTCATACACCGCTCCAACACAGCAGTTGTATTTCTACGCCGAGATAAACAACGATGCAAGTGAAATAGACGATGACAGCAGGGACGGTTATGTAATTTATGACAGATACTCAGAAGGAGATAAGGATGGTTTGACAACTCCTTACAAATACGCTTGGAGACTTAATAAAGTAGTTATTGAAAAGGGTAATTTGGCGGGTGAATATGAAGCAAATCAAACACTTCCTTTACCTGGTGCTGAAAGTGACCCGACAGACGCTCTAGGATATATGAGTTTACCCGGAAACACAGACGGAGATTTGACCGAAATCATATACACCTATGAAAGTAATTTCAGTGCTGGTGTTATTCCTAGCAAGATAAAGGTCTTCAATAGTCAAGATGAATCTATAACTGTTACGAAGTTCTCTTATAACGAAACACCAAACCCATTGATTACAAAAATAACTATGTTCAATGATAATGTGGTTAAATTCAATGGACACGATTATAAACTCGATGTACTTCACACTACAAACAGACCCGATAGTGATTTGGTTACTCTTCGTGGAAATGAAGTTCTTGTACCGGCGGGTGCAAACATCGTAGCGGGAGACTATATAATCTCCGGTTATTACTATGCTGAAAACGAGGAAACTGAAACTTCCAATATCGAGTTTTCACGTCTCACTCGTATCATCGAGGTTCGTGGTGTGTATGCAGACACTTCGGCAGACAGTGACTTTGAAAGCATTCCTTCAAGACTTAGAAAAGTCGGTTTGAAGGTTGTCTGTGCAGATGTTGTGGACAGAAGCTACGACTATATCCAGAAGTTCAGAACTGTTGACCAGTTCGCAGACCGTTTCCAGTGGACTTGTTTGAAGGGTTATCAAATCCGTGAGGAATTGATGCCTAACGGTACAAACGAAAGACAGAACGAGATACTTGACCTTCTCCGTGAAAATCCTAAATATTCGGCAATAAAGTCAAGTCTCTACAAATCTCTCTGTGACAACGACTATATCCAGTGGAGATACCTCATCGACACATTCGGAGGCGGTATCGAGGAAAACAGCAAGAGTGTATATACACTTCTTTGCCAGGGTCGTAAGAGTGCCCTTGCAATCATCAACTGTCCTTCACAGGTTGAGTTCAAGAAGTCAACAGACCCGTCATTTGTAAACAGAAGAAATTCCGTTGAGGCCGAGTTTATCGCAAAGGGTGGTGATGCTACAAAGACTCCTTCGTTCCTCTATTCACTCCCGACAGCCGAGCAGGGTGCTTCATTCGGTGCATACTACTATCCGTTCCTCAAGATTTCGGATTTGAGTGCTCCTAAGAGTGTTCCACCGGCACCTTATGTATCCAACCTCTTCATATCCAAGTACAATAACGCAAACGCTTGGTCTATCGTAGCAGGTCAGAGAAGAGGTGTTATCTCGGGTAACCAGATTATCGGTGTTGAGGCTACTCTCGTACACGACAATCGTGACTGGTTGGAACCTATGGGTATCAACTCAATCATCTGGGAAAACGGTGTAGGTGTTGAAATCTATGCAAACAAGACTGCAAAACAGACGCCTAAGTCTGCATTGAGTTCAATACACGTTCGTGAGTGCTGCATCTATATTCAGGACAATATCGAATCTATACTCCGTAGATACATATTCGAAATGAATACGGCACAGACCCGTCTTGAAATCAAGACTCTGGTTGACAACTTCCTCGAAGGTGTCAAGACAAACGGCGGTATCTATGAATACAAGACCGTTATGGACACTACAAACAATACACAGGAGGTTATCGACAACAATATGGGTGTCATCGACATCTATATCGAACCTGTAAGAGGTCTTGAAATCTTGACACAGAGACTGACGGTTATGAAGACCGGAGGTATCACTGCCGGAGCTTTTGAATAATCCGTTCACACTTTTTAAAAAAGCGGTGGTTTCCCCACCGCTTTTTTTTATTCAAACATAAATAATATATAATGACACGATTATATAACTATGAAGAAATTTTCTGACGATATGGTCATATTGACTGAAGAAGAGATGAAAACTGTCGATGTACTTTCCGAAAAAATAGTTGAACTGTTAAAGGAAGGAAAATCAACGGATGATATATTAAACGGAAATATCGACGAGGGTATTCTCGGAGGTATAGTAGGTGGTATCGCCGGTGCTACCATCGGTCCCGCTCTCGGAAGGGCTATATGCAGGGCTCTCGGTATAGAACACGGAATACTATACAATTTCTTGAACAGTAGAGTATTTCTCGCCGCAGTATGCAGTTATGCAGGATTGAAGTATTAAAAATAAATTTTTATATATATGGATAACAATTTAATTAAAATAGGTCCCGAAACAAGTATAGGAGCACAATTTCCGAATGTTTATAATGAAAACAACCAGAAGATAGTGGAGGCTATAAGTGATGTGGAGGACAATGTGGAGAACATCAAGTCCATACAACTCACAAGAATACTTCCTGTTCTACAAAACAACGAGACTAAATATCAGCAGATGAAGGTGAGTTATGACAACTTGAAGAGCAAGTATGATGAACTTTTTTCCAAATACAATGAGTTCTCACAGAAATATGATGCTCTTCTGAACGCCTTCAATCAAGTTAACGAAAAGATAGATGAGATTATAAACAACCAATAACAATCTGAACAACCTCTATATATGAAAGAGACTGTAATTTTACAGTCTCTTTTTTTAATTCTATTCATAAAAATAGTATCTTTGTAAAAAAAAGATTGTATGAAAAGGATATTATTGATTTTATCGGCGATTGTATTGCTTACTTCTTGTACAAGAAATTTACACGATGAAAACCCGGTCAATCAACAGGTCAATATAATGAAACGTATCAGTAGAAATACTGATGGTTGTTTTTATAGTGAAGTCTGGGTAGATACGGAGACTGGGTGTGAATACTTTTTTGTCAGATGTTCCACTACTGGTGTAGCGATGGTTCAACTGACAGACACAGAAGGGAAACCAAAAATTAGAAAGTAAAATTAAATTATAACAATATGGTAATCCAGTATCAGAAATTTCCATTGTGTCAGATGACCGGATACGAAGAGAAGACAACCTTCTGGAACGACTTCACGATAGCGGACGCTTTCGGAAAATCCGCCATACAAGATACATTTAACCGTGCTTTCGAAGAATGGAAAACAAATCTGGAATATGTTACGGAACTCGTTCTCGTCTTAAACTGGAAGATGTGGTATCATTCTGACAATGGAAACATAGAGTTTGGAAAATTGTACGAAAAGTTATGGAGAAAGAGTGATAACTTTTGTATGAAGAACCTTAAAGGTGATGAATTGAGTTATTATTTAAGAACAATAGACTGATTGCCGCTATGTCCGATAAAGAAAAAAGAATTAAAGAACTTGAAGAACGGATTGAGAAGTTTGACAAGATAATTTATGACCTTTACAGTATCCAGAACGATACGGAGACCGCAAGTATATTTCTTACGAAGCTTGAAGAAATGGAGGAAGAATTAAAGAAATTAAAGGGTGAATAAATGAAAAACATAGTATTTTTTGACTTGGAGACTACGGGAGCTCCAAAGAATCCGGCGTTGACGAGAATCATTGAGATTTCCGGTATCAAGGTGAATGAGAACCTTGAAATCATAGACAAGATTTATTTCAAATGCAATAACGATGGTGTTCCCATTGAACCGGACGCTTTCGAAAGACACGGTATTCCGGAATCCGATTTGGTGGATTGTCCGACATTTAATGAAGTTGCACCCGCCGTATTCAAGTTCTTTGAAGGATGTGACATCGGAGGACACTACTGCACCTTCTATGACGCACCTATTCTCTACGAAAGTTTCCTGAGAGCAGGTCTGACTTGGAATTTCCGTGACTTGAAGGTGTATGACACATATAGCATATACAAGAAGTTCAATTCGGGCAAACTCGGTGAACTCTATAAGAAATATACGGGGGAAGACCTTGAGAATGCACACAGCGCCGATGCAGACACGTTGGCGACACTCGAAGTGTTCAAATACCAGTCGAAACACGGTGAGACACTCGATGAAACCGAACTCTCTGCGTATTCTGACCGCCTCGACATTATGGGTAACTTCAAGGTCGGTCATAAACCGGACGGAACAAGATATGTGTATCTCCCCTTCGGAAAATACAAGGATAAGCCGGTGGATGAGATTGACCCGAGTTATCTTGAATGGATGGCGAACAACGATGAAGGTTTTCCGACCGACACGAGACTTTATGCCCGTAAACTTGCAGACAAACTTAAAAGATAAGATATGAAAAGAAAATTTACAGACAAATACACGGGAAGATTAAAGAAAGACAAGAGTGTGTTCTTTGAACCGATACCCGATAACAATCGTATCGGAGGTGGACTTTCAAGAACCACTAAATTCTACGCTATAATCGAGTCGATGACATACTATAAGACGGAGGATGACAACTACGCCAATTTTGAAGATTTATTCGAAAGAACTCCGGAGTTTAAAAGTATGGATGAACTCAAAGAATATATGAACACCAATAACATCCGTATCGGTTCGGAAATGACCAGAGTCGTTCCCATAAACGACGGTGAACACAAGGTGTATAAAAGAGAGGTGAAAGTGCCTATAACGGACATATCGTACCGTATGAAGTATTCCATCAACATAGACGCCTTTGTAAATCTTTCACACGAATCTGATGAAATGCCGGGTATCGAAATTCCGGAGTATATCGGAAATTTGGAGACAGCGGAATGTGATGCACATTCATATGCTATGCAAAGTCTTTATTCGGTCATAAAGAGTGAAAACGCAAAAAGAAATCATCTTGAAGAATGTAAGGTTGATGTGAACGAGATGTTAAGTGTCAGAGACGCTATGAGACTTGAACTTTCACCCGAAACACTCGACAACACCATAGAATTTCTGGAAACGAAAAAGGCGAACATAAATGAAAAGTTTGTAGTGAAATATGACAATATGATTAACAAACTCAAAATGATAAAGGAAATAAAGGCGAAGGGGTTATAAAAAAAGGAGTGAACTTCACTCCTTTTTTTTTGATATTAAATAAAATCTCCGATACTCACTCCGTTGTATGTGTAATAGTCTGTTACTGCGTCATATTTGATTTCAAACTCACTTTTACCGTTATATAAAATGTCATCATCAAATTCATATTCCTTGTCATCGAAATAGAACGACATTTCTTCCAAAAATCCACTTATAGTAACTTCTTCATATCCACCTCTTCTTGGGTATGAATCGGAAGATAATTCTAATTTCACATAACAAGTTATCTTTTCACCGGATACTTCCATATTGATTTCGAATTCCACATCATTCTGGTCGGAATATTCGGCAAGATTTTCTTCTATGTAATGTTCTACATTTCTTGTTATTTCACTTATGTTTTCCTTTGTGGCGAATCCTTTTAAAAATTTCCTTTTTTCCTGTTCGTCATAAACGGTGTTTTTTGGTTTCGGGTGCAATATACCTTGGTTATACTTCCTTCTCTCCTTCTTCAATATTTCAAGTCTTTGCTTTAATGTTTCCTTATCCATAGACTCGACCGAATCCTTCAGTGTATCGAAATTTTTCAATACGAGAAGTTTTCCGTTTTCAAGTTCAATATAGAATGTGGGTTCATCATCACGAAATCCGGAGTTCTTATATTTTTCCTTATATTCATCCCTGTCTCTCACCAAACCCAGTATATCACTGTCTTGTGTGTCATATAATATCCTCTTATCCCAATTATATTTCGGATAACCGTTCTGTTTTATTATGGTACGGAGTTTATTACTCTGGAAAGCCTCGTTTATGAACTCTTCATATTTTTTTATGTATCCCATATATGTTATTTTTTATTTACATTATTTATGGATATTTTTTTCAATCATTTCATCCGTCCAGAGCATAATTCCGTATTTTTTTGAAAAAAGTCCATTGATACGGTTTTCGTTTTTATCCAACCCCTTTATACTTCCATTTTCACCATTTATTTCCGGTCCTATTATTATATAGGCTGGTGCTTTGACATATTCCTTTATTAACCTATACCATTCGACAAAGGGAATATCACTCATATCATCGGGTGTTCCGTCCCAATGCTCGAATTTTCTACCAAACGGAGGACAACACAAGCATACTTTATCCGTCTTGATTTTCTTGGAAAGTACATTTCTTTTCTTCCATCCGTACCATTTGCAAAACCTCTCGTTCATATCATAACACTCACATTCAATGTCCTTTCCGTGTTCATCACCCCACATCTTGACAGCTTTGTATATACCTCCGAAACCAGCCATAGGTATAAATACACCCGGTGTCAAGTCGATACCCGACTCGTCTATTATGGCTTTCATTGTGTCTTTTGAAAGCGCTGTGACTTTGGGGGCGATTTTCGCTATTGTAAAACGGTCTTGTATCTGTCTTAAAAATCTGTCGGTTGAAAATGTCATACGGTTGTTTTCAATCTTGCATTTTAGAAATTCGTTGATATGTGCAATCTTGAAATCCAAGTTGGACTTGCAGACGGAAATTATGTTCCTGACGGCTTTTTTCAAGTATATTTCATTCGACCAGGCGTCACGTGGTGAAATCTTCCCTCCCACCCAGCAGTCCCAGATTGGATGGTTTTCCGGCCATCTTGAATTTCCGGGAAGTTTCTGTGTCAGACAATATCCAACCACAATGTTTGTAATGTAATTCTCAAAAATAGAAATACACTCGTCAATATTACTGGAAAATATTTCAAGATAATTCAGACCGTTTTCTTCTGCGAGTTTTCTTTTTCTCACATCAAGGTCAGTCCAAGTATATACGGCGTTGTCATAATAGTCGTTATCCTTTGATTTCCAAAAATCAAGTGTTTCGACATCATTTTCATCCGCCGGATTGAAAGGATGTCTTCCGTGTGTCCAGTTTCCTTGTATTTCAATAAACAGATTTACATTCCGTATGTAGAAATCACAAGAAAAAGGATATGATATTTTATCAAAATACTGGGGTTCTATATTTTCAAATCCGAATAATTCTACAAGGTATCCATAAAATTCTATTTCAACTTTCGATGAACATCCAGTTGTCTTGTTTGAAAAATCCTTGAACTTCCGTATGTTTTCCTTTATTGTATTTTTTATTTTTTCATTTCTTTTCTCCTTGTTTTCAAGATATGACTTACGCAGTTTCTCACATCTTTCCACATTGTCCTTGTATGGTCTCCTTATTTTCTCAAGATTTTCCTCCGACCAGAAGTTTCCTCCGTTTTTCTTCCGTATTGTATCCACAGCCTTCTTTCTCGATTCGATACTATTCGATTCCTTCTGTGCCTTCTTTAAAGTTTCCTTGTTATGTTCCAAGACACAAGGACAATCCTTTGAACAATATGTCCTGTATCCCTTCTTGAAATCTATGAAATGAAGTTCATTACCACATTCACATCTGTGAATCGTAAAGTCGTCTTGAAGGAAATGCCACAGTTTCTGTGTAAATGAATAATTTTCCGGAAATTCACATTTTTCCATTTCGTTAAAGATTTCCGGATAATTCTTTTTTATGGAGTCTTGTTTTTTTAATCCACCGGATTTGTCTTCAACATTGAGTAGATATTCAAATAAATCTATTTTATTTTTTATCTTTTTTATATCGTCTTCAAGCAAAATAATTACACTGTTATTGATTAAACATTCTCTTTTCACTTCATAATAAAATATAACAAAAAAGGAACTCAAAAGAGTTCCTTTTTTGAATTATTTAATCTACTGATTAGTAGAGATTTACACCCTTACCACATCTTACTTCAAAAGCATAGTAGTAAAGTTGTGGGTGATGTCCTGCACGAACAATAGCATAACGTGACTTCAATGAAGTTACAGGAGCACCTTCCATACCTTCTGCCGGATAAGAGAGCTTATCAGCCATCAAGTAAGGCATGAAAACGATACCTGGTTCATTGTCCTTACCCTTACGACCTACTACGATGTGACCATCTGTATAAGGCATATTCGGGTCAACATAGATGCTTACACCTGAAATTGCACCGATTGGGTAGAGAGAACCAGCGGTCTGGTTGATGGTGTTAGAAAGTGGATAAGCTGTGAAACCAGCACAATCCTGGATAGCGGCTGCGATACCTGCTGCACAAACAGCGAAAGTACCAGCACCTCTACGACCTCTTTGAGCGATGAGTGTAGAAGCAGCGAGAATCTTCGAGTACAGTCTTCTCTGGATTGTACCGAGAGTTTCAGCACCACCTGCTACGAATACGGTTTCGTATCCTTCTGGTTGAGTTTCAGTCGGGTCAACGAAGAAGAATGTGTTAAGGTTGATACCTTCAAATGCAAGAGCTTCCTCGTGGTTCTTCCAACCAAGTTCGAAGATATTGTTCAACAACTCACGGTTGATGTGCTGTGTCAACTCGTTTACGAGTTCTGCTTCAACCTGTGCGAGAGCGTCAATACCGTAAGCCTTGAGGTCCTGAATCTGTTCACGAGTGATAGCACCCTTAACCTGGATGGTCTTGGCTTCTACCTTCTCGGTGAATACGTTCAAAGACATCATATTGCTTGGAGTAGATTCACCAGTTGCTCTGTCATAAGACTGTGCAGACATTGGTTTACCGTTCTTGAATCCAGCACCTGTGAAACCAGGGATGAAATCTTCGAGAGCCTTTACAGTGTCGATGTCAACAACATAGTAAGACTTTGATTCACTTCCATCTTCAAGTGTGAAGATAGGTTCACTACCCATCATAAGAGCTTCAGCGAGAGTCTGTGAAGCACCTTCACCACCATTCCAAAGTTGATTATTTGTTCTCATCTTTTCCTTTACCTGGAAGATAGGACGACCGTCGATACGACCGAGTGCTACGAAAGTGAGTTCATAATTATCATCAATTGGGAATACGGCGTTTGGTTGGAACAACTTCTGCATATCCTTGAAATTTGCAGAATGACTGATTTTGTCATCAAAATCAATATCCTTGTCGGAATCAGTGTCACCTTCTGCAAGTGTCAACTTGACCATAAGAGGTGCAGTTGTTGATTCATTACCTTCTGGCCAAGTACCTTGGAAACGTGGGTTGATGTTAGTCTTACCACCTTCGTAAACATAGTCCATATACTGAAGGATTCCGAGAGGACCCTGCATTGGAACTACTGGAACCAAGTCCAAAGCGATAGTCTGAGCTGCTACCTGTACTGCGAGAGGAAGGAGTGAAAATGGATTATCACCGCTACCACGCTGTCCATCGTAACCGTTGTTAGGGTTAGCACCTGGGAAGAACATATCACCCATACCACCAACGTTCATACCTGGGTTAAGGTGAGCATATCCCATTACTGACTCATTAAGTTGTTTCTTTTCGTACATATCGTGATAAGCACAATACTTACTCATCCAAGTCAACTTGCTTCTATCAGTAATGCCAGTTGACTCGGTAATAAAACCTGACCAAGCCTTCATTGTTTCGGCCTCGTTCAAAATAACATTTTGTAACATAATTTTATTCCTTTTTTATTTTATATATAGTCAACTGAAGTACATTGCTTCTATTTACTTCAAGTTTCTTTTTTTCTTACGGTATTTATGTAAATTTATTTTACACAAATCCTTTCGCTAAAAGTGTGGATAAATAAATCTCCACACTGTATTTATGAAAATCTATTTTCAAAATTAATCAATCAACGAAAGATTAAAATTATAAAGGTTTTCGTTCAACATTACATTACCGTAACGGTCACTGTACAATGACTCGTTATATGCGTTAGTTACCATATCAATAACCTTGTCAAGAGGATAGTTCTTCTTGTTCAACGCCTTGACACCTTTCTTGATAACTGCACTTGCGGTTGCATCCTTTACTGAAATCAACTTGTCACCGGCCTTGTCTGCGAGGTCTGAAATCTTCTCACCAATCTTGTTCATAAGAACCTTGATGTCATTCATCCAGTCTGCGAGCTTATCGGTAACTTCCTCATATGCTTTACGGACACCTCTACTAAAACTGTTCCAAGCTTCTTTTACTCCGTCTGCAATGTCACCAGCGGTTTCCTTCACATAGTTTTTCACTTCATCGGCCTTTGTTGACAACCATTCCTTTGCTATCATTACGGCTGCCGTAACCTTTTCCTTTGCATCGTTGAAAATCTTCTTAATGAAATCACCGAATGCTTCGGCCGCTCCAGAAACTTTCTTGCCGACCAATAGCAATATTGCCCAACATACCTTTGTGAAGATATAAATCTTATCCTTTATTGAATTATATGCGTTTTCCAAAGCGTCACCTGCCTTTTGAAGTTTATCCTTTATTTCCTCATAGGCCTTTTCTACAAATTCAACAATCTTTGAATAAACTTTCTTCAAAGCATCTTTTGCAAGGTCAAACCCAGAAACACCGAGTTTAATAAGGAAACCTATTGATGAGACTATGATATTGGGAATGGCAGTAACCACCTTTTTTGTAAATTCATAACCACCTTTCATAGCCTTGACAATAGCACTACCAACACCTTCAAAAAACTTTTTTGTAGCGTCTGCGTCAGATTTGATTTCATCAAGAACACTTACCAAACCTTCCTTCATAGCTTCACCACCTTTTTTTGTACCATTGATAACAGCATCTATTGCAGAACCAACATTGTATCCAAATTTGGCCATTGCATATGCCATAGTTTGTGCAAATACATCACCTACTTTTTCGGCTGAATTTTCACGGATAAAATCGGCAGTAATCTTAACTTTAGGTTCTTCAGGTTCACTTTCCCTATTGAACAAACCTTCGTTTACGGAATTTTCATATCCGTAGTTACTGTAACGGTTTTCATTTATAAATTCTTCAAAATTCTTAATCATAATTTATATTTTTTTATTCTTGTGTATTAAAAATGTTTTCAAGTTCGTGCATACAGTTTATGAACTTTTTAACATTCAGTTCTTTATATGATAGAACCATTACTGCACCCAAGAGTTTTCCTTCATAATAGAGGTTGAATGTGTATATCCATTTGACCGATTCGTTGTGTGACATCATATGGAAAAGTTTCACATCAACCTTCTCGAACTCCTCCCTTGAACAGTATGCGAACTGTTGCTGGGTGAACTCCGGATTGTCGAAAATGTCATATTTGGTAATATGCTCATCCTTCAACGGAGACGAGTCTATGTAAGGTTCACCTTCCTTGCACATATCTATGGTCACGTCAAATTTTCTGAACGGGAACGAAGTCGCTATATTCGTAGAACCGTTATGGTATTCTATAAGATAGATATACTCACAACCGGTCTCCCTCATAGTTGAACGTAGTTTCTTCTTGACCTCCGTATAGACCTCCTGTGATTTCACTAGTTTCTCCTGATGTTCCTCATCCTGTTCCTTTATGGATTGGTCTATTGCATTTTCGACTGTTTCAGGGACTACCTCCTTAATCTTATAGTCGACAAAGTAACCTATTCCAAATATGGTCATACCGATGAGAAGCACAGTCAAGACGGTTTTTATACCATATTTCTTGATGAGTCCCAATAATAGTACCCCATATTCTTTTAACCAGGTAAATATTGACGAAAACATTTTTTATTCAGTTTAGTTCTTTCTCATACGGTATTTAATCTGCTCCGACATTGCAAGAAGTCTGTCCGACATACCTTCGTTAATCTTGTTGTCTTCACTCTTGTTTGCAGTAACCGTTTCGTTTATTTTCTTCATAGGAACTTGTTTCTCCCTCATATCACGGGTGTTCCAGAAATAAGTTGCCGTTTCGGCGTTATTTATAATGAACATCTTTGATTCTGAAAGGATTTCCTGCTTTCTTTCATCCGAAAGGTTAGCCCATCTCTCTTTGAGTCTCGCCGGTATGTAGTTTACAAGTTTAAACTCGTTTGCGTTTTCAAGAGATTTCCTTGATTCTTCAATCTGTTCGGCTTCCTTCTGCTTCAATTCGGCATACTGTGTCTTTACCGTTGAAATGAGATTTCCAAGTTTTTCGGTAAGTTCAGTCTGGTATTTCTTAGCGTCAAACTGTGGTTTCTTGTTTGTTTCCTTGTTTGCCGGAACCGTCTGTTTGGTTTCATTGCTTTCGTTTATCTTTTCAACACCTTCCATATTGTTGATACTTTCAACTATATAGTTGTTGTGTGAAACGATGTTGTTCATACCTTCGGAAATATAGTTGCTGTAAGACTTCAATTGGTCGAATTTCTCGTTCAATGAATTTGTCTCGTCAATCATCTTGTTGCAGTTTTCAGCGATGTAGTCTTGATGTTCTATCGCCTGGTTCAACTTTTCAACGAGATAGTTTGAATGTGCTATATTCTTGTTCTGCTCTTCTGCAAGCATATTCGAGTAGTCTATCGACTTGTCGAGCATTTCGGAGATGTAGTTCTGATAACCGATTGTGTCGTTCAAGTTCTCGACTATGTAATCTTGATGTTCAATCATCTTGTTGCAGTTCTCTGCAATGTAGTCTTGATGTTCAATCATCTTGTTGCAGTTCTCTGCAATGTAGTCCTGGTGAGAAATTGCATTGTCGAGTTGTTCTGCAAGATAAACAGTGTATTTTTTAAGGTTGTTGTATCTTTCTTCAACCTCGCCCATCTTTGCATCAACACTATTTGCCACCAAGTTTGAAATAAGCTTGTTATCTGTCTTTCCATCCTCGAAGGTTTCAGTTGGTTTCAAACCTTCCTTTTCCTTTTTGAATGAATCCAATTCCGTCCTATAGTTGGTGATAGCGGATTGCAAATCGGCTATAATTTCTGAAAGATTTTCCGTGTATTTCTGGAAATCTTCAAAAGAAATGTAATTTGCATTATCCATATTATTTGTATTGTTTGTATCGTCTATTGTACCATTGGTTGCCCTGTTGTTTGAATTCTTGTACTGCTGGTCAGCACCAAACTTGTCGGTTTTGAATCCTTCTGAACCAGGTTCGGGCAGAAGTTCGGTATTCGTCTCGTAGATTTCAAAGTTGTCCGACTTTGAAAGGAGTTTCATACCTTCATTAATTTTATTGTAACTTTCGTTCAATTCGTTGAGGGCTTTTCTTGAAGTTTCTGAAATCAATGATGAACCATATCCTTCATTCACTCTCGATAAGACTGCGTTGGCGAAACCTGGGTCTGCAACCAAGTCATATGTGAAAAGCTGCTGAAGTCTTACACGTCCTGTTGATTCGTCAACGGTTCCGGCTGCTCTTGAACTAATATGTAAAGGAATACCGTCCTTTACGAGTGCTTGTGCCTCCTTACCCTTCGTAGTATTCAGAAGACGAATCTTTCCGATGATGGCGTTTTGCTGCGGGTCATATTCAAGACTCTCTATCACATGTGAAGCGTTTGTCAATGAAATCTCATATCCGTGAGGATGGTCCAGTTCACCGAGAAGGGCGTGATTCTTTATCGTTTCCTTCAATGCTTCTATATGTGGAAGAAAGTCTGCACTTTCATAAATTCTACCATTACGGTTTTTCTGGTTGAAAGTTGTAAAAATACCGGTAAGAACTATCGAATTTTCGGGAGTACCGAGATTGTTGACAACAGTCTCATTACTATATTTTATATCGGAACCCGAGCGTTCTACCACTAATACTCTTTTGTCCTTCATTTTAAAAAAATTGTTTTTATCTATCTTTATTTATGTAAATATATTTTCAATCATTATAGACCTCCGAAGCCACCACCGCCTCCTTCATCCTCATCTTCATCCTCGTCTTTCTTCTTTTTCTTCTTCGGCTTGAAATTCTCCTTCGGCTCACCTTCTATTATTTTTGCAATATCCTCTTCCTTATAGCCTTCTTCACGAAGTTCTTTCTCCTCCTTGTACCTCTTGTTCTCCTTGAGTTCCTCATCGGTAAGACCGAACCATTTGCGTACAGCCCACTCGAAGTCGAAGTAAGGTATCTGGTTGCCTTCCTTGTCGGTTTCAACCATCGAACCCATAATGGACGCTATGAAGTCGGACTGCTTCTGCAAGTACTCCATCTCCTTGTTCTTCTCGAAGAGCGAATCCGAATACCAGTCCAGACCCATATTTACACGGAAATTTATATCTGTAGTAATTTCCGGATGTTTCAGACACATCTGAATATATAACGGCTTTATAAGGATTTCAGAGAAAATTGCACGAAGTCTCTTTACAAACTTCGAGAACCTTATCTCCTCACGGTTTATACCTTCGGCGGAAAGTGTGAATGTTCCCTCACCCTGTTCTTTTTCGAAACGGGTGAAAGGTATCTTTGATGCCTGTCTTAACTTGTCACGGAAATATCTCAATGTCTCCGTATCGGAAATTTCGGGTCCGTCACCTCCGATATTCTGTATCTGCGGGGTCTCACCACCTTCGGATGCCATAAAGATGTCCTTGTAGAACTGCAACATAGGACGACCGTTGGTTCTTATTTCACCGGAATCCCAGTCGAAGTCCACAAGTTCCTTGTAGTTCGACATCGCCTGTGCAAGTGTCTGACGACCTCTCGGTGACTGTACCGAACCGACCGGTATTATATATTGTGTCTTGTAGCTTGCGTTTGTAACCGCCCATATTATACGGGTGGCCTCCATAGTCCTCAATATGTTGAATGAACGGATAAGTCTTTCCACATAGGATATTCTTGAAACGGCATCCGCCTTTGCATAGGCGAGGTATATAATCTGTGAGTCGTAAAGTATCCTGTCCTGTGTAACCGTTCCGTTTGGAGAGAATTGCTGGTTGACGAACCATATCTTTTCATTGGTGTTCGGGTCTATGCCAGGTGTAAGCATCGCAGGTTCAAGTTCAACGAAACCAATAATCTCCGTCTGCTGTGGATTATAGACAATTTCAAAAGCGAGGAAACCGTCAATCAACCATTTACGGAAATAGTCTGTCGCTTGGACTGTATCGTAGAATCCGAAATAGTTATAGAGTTTGTTATACTCCTCGTTCATTTCATCGACTATACTCTGTTCAATCTTATAGTTCAATTTTGCAGAAGCGAACTTGTTTGCACCGTCGAAACACACACATTCCTCACATATGATATCAAGTATCTCCTCTATTTCATCCTGCAGGGCGTAACGTCTCAACTGCTCTTTCTTCTTGGCGTAGTTTTCCTCCGACAAGTTGAAATATCCCTTCGACAATGAAGGGTCGGTGGATGACATTCTGGCGAACAGAACTTGAACCGCCTCATCGTTCAGAGAACCCACTTGTGAGGAAGTTGGGTTCGAGGTTATAACTTGTCTCTGTAAATCCAAATCCTGTGAACGGACATTCTTTATGATGTCGTCCTTGTAGTTCATACCGAAAGACGAGAGTTTCCTCAACAGTCTTTTCACCGGATTCGGATTTAGGGTATTGTTTCTATTATTTCCAGTAAAACCTGACATAAAGTATGTAATTTAAAAACTAATAAGATATTTATGATTAAAATTATTATTCATCCACATATTTTGAATCACTTGGGTCTACTCCGGTTTCAAACTGACCGGTTATCTCGGGACTTGACTGTCTTACCATCCTCTCCGGTTTCAGAAGTTCGGAAATAGGTTTAAACTCGTCCTTTGATATTTCATATTTTCTTTTCATATGGTTTCCTTCTTCAAACTTCTTCGCTTCCTTTTTATCTTTCAGAAAATCGAGTTCGTGTCCCCTTGTGACATAATCCCTTTTATCGTACTCGTAGTTTTCGAGTTCTTTCTTGTAGTCTTTCATATCGTTGTTTTTTATTTTATCTTACCATTGTGTAGCGGCCGTACCGCCGAAATTCAACTTGAACTCCACCGTAGTTTCACCGGTGGTAAGGTTCATATTCATTCTGGTGTTTCCGTCGTTTATAATAACCCACATCTCACCAGCACCGTCCGCTTCGTCCTTCAGATAGTAGAAACCTTGCTTTGCATCCGGTGTACTTGCATAGTAGTTGTTTAATTGGGTCCTGTTTGAAAATTCAGTACTTATTATAACTGTGTTTCCGTGTCTTTCATAGTCGGATTTCCTCAAATAGTACTGGTCAACCCACATCTTCTTGGCCATCGACTGACCGTCTGACTTCAACATATATTTGTCTCCGTCAAAATCCGGAATCTCCGTCTTCTTGGCATATGTCTCTTCGGCTTCCGTTTTTGTCAGGAACTTATCGACTTCGGTCTTCCTTACGAATGTGTCGTTTATCTCGGATTTCGTGAAGTAGTCCGACAACTGTGATTTCTTGACATAATACTGGTCAACCCATATCTTCTTGGCGAAGGCTGACAACGCACCGTTGAGTTCGTCCGAAGTGAGCAGACCGTCGGTTGCACCTTTTTTAAGAAACCTACTTGACGCTTCATCCTCCGTCAGATAACCTTCGAGTTTGGTGTCCACAGACGAAATGGTTGCATAGTCTTTGAGTTTCTCGTTTAATGATGAAGTCTTTTCATAAACACCCATCTCGCTTTTTTTCATATAGTACTGGTCAACCCACATCTTCTTGGCGAAGGCCGACAACACCTCGTTGAGTTCGTCGGGTGTGATTGTGTCGTATGCGACACTACCCCTTTTATTCACAAAATTATTGATTTCCTCCTTTGTCACATAATCCTTGAGTTTGGAGTTTGTCACATACTCTTTGAGTTTCTCGTTCAAGGATGATGTCTTTTCATAGGCGGACATATCCTTTTTTTTCATATAGTACTGGTCAACCCAGATTTTCTTCGCAAAGGCGGAAAGTATTTCGTTGACTTCATTCGGTGTAAGCACATCACCCATCTCACCCTTTTTGAGATATTTCCTCGAAATCTCATCTGCTGTCAGATAGTCCTTGAATTTCGCCTCCACCGATGTACCGGTCACATATTTTTTAAGTTTCTCGTCTATGGATGAAGTCTTTTCATAAGCATTCATATCGCTTTTCTTCATAAAGTACTGGTCAACCCAGATTTTCTTCGAGAGTGCCGAAAGTTTGGTTGACAAGTCACTTTTCTTCTCGTAGTCGGAGAGGTCTCCCTTCTTTAAATACAAAGTGTCCGCTTCCGATTTTTTCAGATAGCCCTTGACTCTTTCCCTGAATCCTTCCTCGTCTATGTAAATACTTGCGTCCTCCTTTGAAAGATATACCGATTCAGCGAAGGCCTTGTCAACATATTGCACGAGTCTGCTGTTTAGTTTTTCCGGTGTAATCATCTTTTCACCGTTGTTTCTCACTTCGTTTATTAGTGATGAGAGTGAATTGTAGAAATTGGTGTTGGTACTTTTCAACGCCTTGATGTCTTCTGCGAATTGGAGAGGGTTGTCGAGAAGGTTCAGTTCACTCTTCGTCAACAAGTGTTTGTTGGCGTAGTCTTCGAGTGCTTTAAGTGTTATTATATTCTTTATAGGTGAACCTATGACCTTCACGATTTCGTCCGCCAGCGAAAGGTTGGTGATATAATCGTTCTCCTTCAACCAGTTTTTCAGTTCGGTCTTGGTCAATACGTTTCCGTTTGAAGTACCACCGGTTGAAAATACGGAGAGTTTCTGTCTCTTGTTCGCCCAGTCAAAATAAAACTCGTTGGTGTCACTAGTGTGGTAAAGTCTCCCGTTGACGGGTTTCTTTATGCTGCACAATTCCTTATATGTGCAAGTAACAACTTCCAGATATTCCTTTTTGAGATTTATGTTGTCTTGAGTGTTCATAAAAAAATCTTTTACTTATTACATATTTATGATTTTTGTTATATTTAATAAGAGGTAAATATAATATAAATTTTATCAAAATGAATGTAAACGAAAGATTTAATGTTCTAGCACAAGGTGTTATGCTTGCACAGAAGAACGGTGTACTTTCATTGGACGAAGCTGTTGAAGCAAAATCACACATCGACTCACTTCAAAAGGGTGAAAACATCAAGGAATCTCTCACCTATCTTGTCAAGGTTTGTGAACTCGCACAGAGAAAGGGTATCTTCTCGATTCAGGATTCACATTTCCTCTATCTTGCAATAGACGGAATGGAAGAGGAAGTTGACAATTTCCTCAAAGAAAGAGAAAAGACCATCGAGACACCGGCAGACAACGGAGATAGTGAAAACACCGATGACAAACAGAACAAGAAGAAGGGAAAGTAATAAACCCTATCAGAGACAAAAAAGGAGGTCGAAAAGACCTCCTTTTTTGTTTTATGGTAATTCTATCACAAAAAGAAAAAGAGGTCAATTTTGACCTCTTTTCTTGTTTTAAGCGATTGTGGCTATTGCCCCGAGAATGTTTCTCGTGTGTGTCATCATTTCAATGTCGTTATCAACAAGACTGACTTCCACTTCGTAGTCGGTTGCGAGTGATGTCTGTACATCCACATCTTTCCATCTACGGAAATTCTTTTCACAAGTGACGACTATCCTCTCGTTCCAGTCTTTGGGGAATTTCGCTTTCATCCTCTCTATGTTCCTTCCGAGTTCGTAGAAACATATAGGTTGGTCGGATTCAAGTGTGTTGGCGAAATACATTGAAAAGATGTCACACTTTTCAAGCATTTCAAATTCCCATTCAATCTGTTCATTGGTGGCATTTGGGTCGTTTATGGGGAAATTGTCCCTTCTTGGATTGATGAGATATATGTCAACATCCGACTCCATCGGCGACTTCTTGAAATTCTCTATGACCCTTTTCTGCCACAACGGACATTTCTGAATACCTCCTGCGAGAAACACCTTGATGGAGTTCGGTGTAAAATCCACTTTCTCCACCGCTGTTACAATTTTAAGCATATTACTTGAAATTTAATATAAGTCTGTTCCCATTCTTTCTTTTCGTGAATTTTCTAATATTCTGTTCCTTGAAGATTACCGGAATGTTCTCACACATCTCTGTGAAATACGGTTCTTCATAAGTCTCACTAACCTGATATTCTTCGATTTTGTTTCTGTATCCGACTATCTCTATAGTCTTCTTTTCGGTATCGAAGATTATTTTCGAAAGTTTGTCCATAGGTCTGTTGATGATGGACTCCTTATCTTTGGCGTAAATCGCAAATGTACCGGTTGCCGAGATTGAAACACGAATATCAGCGTCTATCTTATCCCACTCCTCTGGATAAAGACCGTTTAAAACATAGGCCACATTGTTTTTAATCACATAGGAATTTTCAAGAATATCATCGAAAATATAAAATTCCTTTTTAGCACTCTTACTCATCTTTAATATTTTTAAACACTTTTCAATCTTGAATAATATTCTTCAAAACTTTCGGTCAACAGTAATGCCGGAAGTCCAGCAGGCCATAACATAATTGTTATGAATGCCGGCCAGATGAATGTTCTGTCAACAAGTTTCAAACTCTTCCAAAAATATCTATATACGATTGGTTTGAAAAGGTAAGCGACAACCGCATATAAAAATCCTATAAAAAAATATTCCATTTTTACAAAGATACTATTTTATTTGTTAAAAATTATATTTTTTCAAAGTCTAATATTTATAGACGTGATTATCTACACTGTCAAGAATATCCCAAATGTATGTTTCAAGTGTTTCTTCAACACTATCAACAAGGTCAAACAAATTACTTGTCGAAACAGCACCACTCCTATTGTTGTGCCATTTTACTAAAATAATATTTTCTGCCTTGTCATAACACAACGATGTGGCAACTTCATATTCTTTACTCCGGAGGAGGGAAGCGTCTCTATCCTCGATAGTACCATCTAGTTGTATTTCACCATCCTTTGTAAATCCACACCCATCTATCGTAGATATGATTTTCCACACTTCTTGTGGTTCATCTTCCAATTCCAGCAGATTGATTTCTTCATCATTTTCAAAATGAACCATCAAATAATTATAACTATTTATTTCTATATAGTCCGCCGAAGACCCATTTTTCGTATATTTTCCATTCAATTCTATAATACTGTCTTCATAGTCTTCATTGATTTGTTTGGTGTATCTGAAATTTCTTGACTCCTCAAAATAATATCCTATTGTTCCATCCGGTTGAATCGGATATATTCCAAAAGAAGGGTCTGTGGGTTTTTTCTGTTTAAGGAGTTCTGCAAAGTAACGTCCGGTAGGTATTTTACTAGTTACATCACCCACTTCAAAGAACTCGTGCCATTCTTTACTCAAAGGTCTCCTGTCGTTCTCGTCCCTGCAAGTATTGTATCTTACTTTTCCTCTTTCCGTCCTTTTCATCAGACACACACCGTCCTCTGCGTTGTATATATAGTTTTTAAGAGGTTCGAGTTCCACCTTGTTATATCTATTGTTCGCCCAGTTTATTTTGTCGAGTTCATCCTGGTCAATTTCTTGTGCTATATTATTGAGATTCGGTCTCTTTATTTCCCATCTATCCCAAGGCGCCTTCTTTATAAAAGTATCGTCACCAGTCTCGAGATATTCCAATAATAACATTTTCTTTGCAAATTCTATGTTCTTCGGGTCAATATCCTTTTCGTGAAAATGTGAAGTTATGATGAGAGTCATCGGAGAACCGTCACTTTTTGTAATCATCTTATTGAACTGATGTCCTTTACCCCTGTCATCTATATAAGTCCATCCGAGTTTCTTCATATCCCTTATAAAGTCTGTCACCGGATAGTTTCTCTTCGCTTCGTTTATTGCAATAAAATCTTCAAATTTAAGAATGTTTTCCATTTTATCAAGTGTGTTTGTAATATTTATGATTAGTTCCAATACAGACTTTCATACACATCGGTGTTGTTTCTCCCTTCGAGTGTTCTTCTGAAAGAACCAGGTCTGCTGTCTATGTAAACCTTGTTTTCATAACAGTCCGAAGGTATCAATGTATCACTGTTATCTTTACCATCATAACTCAAGACAAACTTTATATTCTTGGAATCAAGTATTCTCAACTGGTTGAAGAAATCCTCGTACCTCACCTTTCCGAAATATTTTCCGCTTCTAGTGTTGTCATAAGGCGGGTCTAGATAAAGAAGGTCGTCCTCCACCGCCTCATCCATTATCTCATAGTAGTCACAGCATCTGAATGTCACTTCGTTTTCATTGAGAAGTTCACTCCAGTTCATAATGACCGGTTTGAGTATCTTCGGCTTTATTCCGTCACGAGTAAGATGGAATGAAGCGTTGAAGTCAAGATGCTTGTTGTATCTCGGCATTCCGTTGGTACAAGTTCTCGTCAGAAAGAAAAAGAGAACGGGGTCTCTGCTTTCGTTGAACTCCTTTCTCACTTCCTCGAAATAACTTCTCTTGGACAACCTGTCTTTTATGGAATACATCTCCTTCCACATCCTCACATATTCGTTAAACAGACCATCGGGGTCTTCCTTAATTAACTCCCACAAGTGAATAAGGTCTGGATTGGTATCCGAACACACGAAATCCCGAGCGAATTTCTCTTCGGATACCATCAGTTGATACAGGACGGAACATCCCCCACAGAACGGTTCGTAGTATGTACGGATGTATTCGGGGAAATACGAGACTATCTGTTCACTCTGTATCCTCTTACTTCCTGCCCATTTTACGATTGCTTGGAAATCCATTCTTCAAGACACTTTTCAATATACGAGTGTTTATCTCATCCGTTATGGATTCGACTTCCCTTTCAATTAACTGGTTGCACACCTTTTCGGTTTCTTCTATTTCTTTTTCCGTCAAAGGGCGGTTTCCTATGATATGATAGAAACCTTCTTCACCATCAATTTCTCCGAACACATAGTGATACGGATTCGTACCTTTTACTATCATTTCATTGATTTTAAATATTTAACATAAATGAAAATCCAGAATATTGAAAAGACAGTACTCTGGATTATATTGAACATCCATACCGATGAGTATTCGTTATAGATATTTACTATCGACCATACTAGCATCAATAAGTTGAAAACTATCAAGGAAATATTCAACACCTTCATTAGAAACCCATTTTTCTTTTTTCTTCTACAAACTTTTTATCACCACCAAAAAGTTCGGCCAGAGTAATATCATTTTCAGGAACCGGAAGATTATATTTCTCGGCAACCTTTACGGCCTTATCTTTCTTCAGTTTTCCGAAGTCGTATCTCATACGGCATCTTCCGGGACGGAGAAGTGCCTCATCTATATTCTTCTCGTTTGTATTGAAAGTGCAGATGAATTTGATTTTTAAGGCGTCCGCCAAAATACCATCCGTCATATTCAACATATCGGCGACCGCTGAACTCCTTGTATTGTTCTTTGTGACAACAAGATTTTCACAGTCCTCTATGATGAATACACTATTCTTATTACCAAGAAGAAACGTAACAAAACTCGGATTTGTTATGTCGTTGATAAGGTTTGACGGAATGTAAACGAACTTCTTGTCCTTTCTCATACATTTTATAAGATGTCTTATGTATGTGGTTTTTCCCGTTCCCGCTATTCCGTGAAGAATATACAGTCCGTTATCATCATCCTTTATGCTTCTCACTATTTCCTTATGGATATCGGAGAACCCGTCGTTATAGAGGTCGAAGTCCATATCGTTCTTGATTTTTATATCGAACTCCTCGAGATAGAAACCGTTATCACGGGCGATAATACTGCATTTGACCTTATCATCCTTGTCTATGTAATCGGAAAAATACTTGTTGATTACATCCTTTATCAACTCAATACTCTTATGTGAATGTAACACAATGGCGTTTTGCCACGAACAACCGTATGATAAGAGAATACCATCTTCACGGTACATTATCCAAGAAGTCATCATTATGTCACCGCCGGCCTGTTCCATAACATCACCGTTATCATCCTCATCTTCGTTATTGTTGGTATAATGTATCACAAATGTATCGAAACCATTCTTCAGAAGAATTTCATATATTTCCGAAGCCATCTTGCACCTCTCTTTAAACTCACCCTTGCGTATTAAAAAATTACACTGGAATTTAGGATAATAACCGAAAACGGATGAATATACATTTTCTTCATCTTCCAATGTTCTCCTCATAACCATAGTGTTTTCTATGGTAGTTTCTGTTCCGGATATTTTTATGTCTTTACTCATATTGTTTATTTTTTAAGATAAATGGTCTTTTGAATTTATAACTTCACTCTTTTCAATAAGTTTCATCTTTTTATAGATTGCATCTATCCTGAATTTGCTGTCTCTTCCCTCACCATCACGAATTTTAAGAATTTTCAGATAGTAATACGGTATAAATTCTCCTTCCTCGTTCTGTTCACCCATCCTCATCGTATCGGTCTGGATGATACCGAAGCAAGTATCTACCGTGTGAAGAAGACCCATAGACTCGGCGACATCCTCCATATTGATATCAGATTTGTCAAGTCCCGAACGTCCACACTGTGTCGCTGTTATCATGGCGAGGTTATACTTGACGGCTATACCTCTCAGGTCTTCCGCTATCTGTTTTATTTTCAAGTAAGTGCTTTCGCTGTTCGGAAGACGGTAGTTGCACATAATGTTTATATAGTCTATGATAACCACATCCACCTTGAACTTACGTGCATCCTCTATCTCCTTTATGTACCTCTCGACATCAAGTGCTGTACCTTGCCCCGTTGGAAACTCCTTGACGAAAAGTTTTCCCAAAGGCATAATGTCTTTCGTTGCCAGATAGTTAAGTTGCTTTCTCACCTTGTTCGAGTCCACAACTAGTCTATCGTATTCTTCCAAAGTTATGTCAAACAAATTGGCAGCTATTCTTCGGTTCACTTTCGCCTGTGACATCTCGCAAGTTATATATAACACATTCTTACCCTTACGGACAAACTCCGCTGCATCGTTACACAGATAAACGGACTTACCCGCATTTGTTGAACCTATGTAACAAGTGAGTGACTTCAAGTCAAGACCACCGCCCGAGATTCTGTTGAAATAATCCCAAGTGTACGGTATCTTATATTCTTTGGATGGTCTGTGTGAATCGACATCAAAAAAGTCGCTACCCAAATCATTATCAAAGGAAATCAATGATGTATCGGACACCATTTCGGTTGCCCTATGAACCACATCGACAACATTGTCAAGAGATATTTCCGAAGTCTTTATATATGAAACCGCCTTGACTATGTTGACATTCAGTGCCCTCCATTGTATCCATCCTTCGGTTGTATTTTTCAACCACTCCACATCCAACGAATTTATCTCCACATCATATATTGAACGGATTATATCGGCGGAAGGGGCGTTTTCATTCCCCTTCAACAAGGAAATCATCTGTTCACAAGAAGGTGATTCCTTGTAGTCCTTGAAGAAAAGCTTGGCGGTTAAAGCAACCGACTGAAGGTCTTCGTTTGTAAAAAAATCCTTACCGATTTGTAGAAGATAGTTTGGATGTTTGAGCATATACGCAAAGATGATTTTCTCTTGTTGTATGCTTGTCTTTAATCCCATATCGTCTTTACTATTTTATAAGAGTCCTTACCTATTTTTTCTATATATCCCTCGTTTAACAGAGTGTCTATTATCCTTTCAACCTTCTTGTCTATGAGTTCCACATTTGTTTCGTTTGCAAAATATGTATTTTCAATTTTCGCTCTGGAAAAAAGTCTGTCGTCAACGGAGTTGACACAAGAATCATACAGCACGTCAAGAGGTGTAGGATAATTGAACAGTGTCTTGTTGATACCCGTTATGTATCTTATCTGTATCTTATTCTTATCAAGTTGTCTCATAAATCAAATATAACAAAAAAGATTGTGAATTTCACAATCTTTTTATATTTTTTATTCCTCGATGAGCTGGGTTTTGATTTGCTCTTCAACATCATTCTCCGTTTCATCTTCCTCGAACAAGTCGTCAACCCTCACTCCTTCTGCATACTTGAACTCCTTTTTTATATACTCGTCGAGTCTTTCGAGTCTTTCCTTGGTGAACGCCTTTGATGTGAAGAGTTCCTTCGGAGTAATCGTCTCACCATTATCAAGACAGAAGTTTCTCGAAGTCTCACTCGGTACGAAATACACAACTTCACCATCTTTCTTCTCCACCCTTACATATTCTTCATTCGGTGACTTGGTGTATTCCTTTTCTGTTATGAACTTTCCTTTCTGGATACCACAACGCTCAAACGAAATATACTCTTCCAGTCCGACATATGGGTTCATACCGTTTACATAACTTATATAGAACTTGACTTTCACCGGTTTGCAGAAACGGTTCTTGTCGGGTTCTGCCGTAACGATGATACCAGTCTGTAGATTATCCGAACCCTCTTTCAATTTCGCCTTTGAAAGATTAAGGATGATACTTGCACCGTATACGAGACCCTTTCCACCAGATTGAACCCTTTGTGCAAACAAGTCCGTAGTCATATAGATGTGGTTCGAGAAAGCGAAAGTAGCACCTATCACACCCATCTTATGTGCAATAATCCTGAAAATGGCACGAATCTGCTTTGCCCTTGTCATATCCGCCTTGTCGGAAGCTGTCTTTGCATCGTCTATTTCTTTCTGTGTCGCCAAGTTACCGACAGAATCGAGAACGAAAAATACACTCGGAATCTGGTTTCCAGCTTCTTTCTGTTCAATAAGAATATCAAGAGTCTGTGTAATTGAAGTCTTGAAATCCTGTACCGTACCGACCGGTTCATAACGGAATTTCTCCGGGTCTACACCGAACTGCACAAGCTGTGAGCGTTCAATGGCGTTTTCACTGTCATACCATATAACGAAATGTCCTTTCTTCTGTGCCTCACGAGCCATATTCATAAGAAGATATGTCTTGCCTGTACCGCTTTCCCCCGAAAGACAGAGGATTCTGTTATTAGGAGCTCCTCCGAAAACACTTCCCGTCAAGCATGCATTACAAATGTAATTACCGGTAGAAATATAATCTGTAATTTCCGATACACCGGCACCGTCCGACATCAGACCACCCCATTTGGAGTTTTTCGACATCTCTTTGTTCAAATCATTAAAACTAAATACTCCACTCTGCTTAGCCATATACTAAAAAATTATTTTATTATACTCTAAATATAACAAAAATTCATAAATAAAATATAATAAAGATATTCAAACTCTATGGAAGATATAGAAAAAAATATCAACGAATGTGACGGAGTACCTGGTGGTGCAACACCAATGAATGTAGGTGGAATGGGTGACATAATGTTACCGGGTTCCGGTTCACCGGGTTCCGGTGATATTCCATTACCTGGTCCGACGGGAGGAGTTTATCTACAAGTACAACCCTTCGACCAGTTCATCAAGAAATCAAAATGGAAGAAAAGGAAGAAAAGATTCAAGGGAAAAACCACACCAAACTCTGACATATATTCCTATGTGGATGATTTCAAGACTTATGCAAAAAGAACAGAAAAAAATCTAAATACTTGATTATGGGAGTATTACTTAATTTGACACAAGAGTATTTCGGAAAGAAACCTAGAACGGAAGATATGGTTATACATATGGATGGTGTTGAAACCATTGAACATGATTTTATAGACAAGCGTGGAAGACAACAATATGCTTCATACCGTATCAAGGACACACATACATATTCCGACTATTTTGTACCGGAACCATTGGTGAAACTGGTAAAGATTATTATACAAAGGGACGGAAACAAATGTGACCTGAATTTTATTGATGTGTCCAATGTAAAATCCTTCAAGGGGTTGTTCAAGAACTCTGATTTCGACGGGGACATTTCGGATTGGGATGTGAGAGAAGCGGTAAGTATGGAGGAAATGTTTATGGGTTCAAAATTTAACGGAGATATTTCCAGATGGAAAACACCTAAATTGAATAATATGTACCATATGTTTAAAGAATCCCAATTCAACGGAGATATAAGTGAATGGGATGTCTCCAGTGTATATAGTATGATAGGTTTGTTTGATGGTTCCCAATTTAACCAGGATATTTCAAAATGGAAAACATCCAGTGTGAGGTTTATGGATAGTATGTTTGCAGATTGTCCGTTTAATGGAGACATAAGCGAATGGGATGTCAGCGGGGTGACAAATATGACATTTATGTTTTATAAGAACAAGTCTTTCAACAAAGACATTTCAAAATGGAAAACCGGTAATGTAAATGATATGCAATCTATGTTTAGTAAATCCATATTCAACGGAGACATAAGCGAATGGGATGTCAGTGAGGTGACAGATATGAATAATATGTTTTATGACTCTCTTTTCAATAAAGATATATCAAAATGGAAAACCGGTAATGTAAATGATATGAGTGGTATGTTCCATTATTCCAAATTCAACGGAGACATAAGTGAATGGGATGTCGGTAGAGTAAAGGATATGGTCAGTATGTTCTCACATTCTCAATTCAACGGAGATATAAGTGGATGGAATGTTCAAAATGTGGAAAGTATGCATTATATGTTCTCCGACTCCAATTTCAATAAAGACATATCCGGATGGAAAACCATAAAAGTAACCAAAATGACAGGTATGTTTTCTAACACTCCTTTCAATAAAGACATAAGCGGATGGAATGTGGAAAAAGTAAAGGATGTCTCCTTTATGTTTTTCCGTGCAAAGGAATTTAACAAAGACCTCTCAAGATGGGAGTTTGAAAATCTGGAAAATGTGGATGCGGCATTTTCCCAATCACCACTTCAAGATAATCCACCCAAATGGTATTTGGATTTTTACGAAAAACAACCATAAATAACTTATCAAAAATATAATTTATTATGAACTATTACAATAAAGGATATATGCCGTTGAACGAAAGCAAGAAGGCCGTTGATATACAAGTGGTTTTTCTTAGTTCAAGGGCAGAAAAGACAACAAAGAGTTCAAACTCTATGTTTTTCTTCGAGGATGCCGCAAAGAAAGCTGGTCTCAAAATGGTGACGATAGACCCGAGTTCGTCCGTGATAAAAAAGAACAGCGAGGATTCATACAGTGTAATCGAGGAGAATGGTGGAAGCAAGAAGACATATGTCTTGAAACCGTCAAATACAATAGTCGTTCCGAGAAGAACCGTATTGAAAAACTCTGAATCGAAAGAGTTTATGCAGGACTTACAGACATTCGGTTTCTTCTGTCTGAACACACTTGATTCAATAGAGACTTGTGAAGACAAATTCTTGACATACAAGAAACTTAAAAACTCCGGTGTTCCTACTCCGAAGACAACGGTCATCACATCTTCATCTATGAACAAGCTCGATGACAAGGTTCAGACCATCGGAGGAAAATTCCCGATAGTATGCAAGATACTGAACGGAACACAAGGCGTCGGTGTGTTTATCATCGACTCTATGATGAGTCTCCGTTCAACACTTCAGACTATGTTCAAGATTTCACCGAAGTCCGATATTATCCTTCAAGAGAAGATTGATTCCGACTACGACCTGAGAATACACGTTATGTACAATGGCTTTGAAAGAATGACTTCCGGTCTTGATGGTTTCGAAATAATCGGATGTATGAAGAGAAACCAGCTCGCCGGTGACTTCAGAAGCAACTATTCTCTCGGTTCAACCGCCGAAAAGGGAACATTGACACCGGAACAGGAGAAAATCGCAAAGATGGCCGCAAAGGCTACGGGTTGTCGTTGGTGTGGTGTAGATTTAATTGTTTCGGGAACAACAAAGCAGCCTTATGTAATAGAGGTTAACTCATCACCGGGTACAAAAGGTATAACCACCGCCGCCGGTGACGATGTTGTCGGAACTCTGTTCAATATGTTCAAGGACTTCAAGTACACAAAATATGAATCCGAACAGATTGGAAGCTACGAGACAATCACAATAAAGGACATCACAAAGGAGAATCCGAACCTTGATGTTGCAATAAGGTTTGATTCCGACAAGATGTTCACCGAACTTGAATGTTCGTCAGTCAACGCAAAGGACGAGGATGTTTCATTTGTTTTCAACGGAGTAACATATAACAGGGAACTTGTCGGATTGAAAAAGAACGAACCTATGGTCGAGTTGAACCTCAAATTCAACGGAACAATATACAAGAACGAACTTGTGATATTGAAACAAATCAATGACAATATCAACAAGAACCATATGGTCGGAGGTTCAAAGCTCATCAACCGTATAGCCAACAACGCCGTCATCATAGACCAGCCGTTCTATCTGACCGACAACACAACGGGTTTTGATGTTCCAAAGAAACCGATAGACGAATCACTTCTTTTCGAAAGCAAACTGGATATGGCGTTTAAGGTCAGTAAGAACGAAGTGAATCTTATGAACCTCAAGACTATGTTAAACACATTCGTAAGCGGTACGAGAAACGAATATGTGAAGGGAAAGTTCGGAATAGACGCAACGGATTCAAACAACTGGGAAATCAAGTATAACAACCAGCCTTTCCTTGAGTGTAAAAACACAGACATCAAGTTTATGCACAATTCGTTCCCATATGAAATCGCTTGCAAAATCGCCGGTGTAATAGAATCCATACTTCCTACGGAAGTCGATATGTCGGTATATCCGGAAAACGAATAACAACAATACCAAATAGAGACTCGAACAAATGAAAATGGACCGGAGACACCGGTCCATTTTCATAAATAATGATATGGGATGTAACTGTAATAAAAACGATTCAATTCCTCTTTCTGTAAAAAAGGAAAAGAGGAGAGGCCTTAAAGAGAAGATAAATGAAATAAAGAAACTCTGGAAGGAAAGTAAAACTGTTGAAACATCGGGAAGCGTCACTGTAAACAAAGATGAACTTGGATTCAAATGAAGAGAATAAAGACATATGAGGAATTTATAAACGACAATCTAACAGAATCATCAAAGAGGAACGGTAAGGAAGTTATTGGTTTCAAGGAAGTGGTGGAAATTGTCGGTATCGGAAATATGAAGGCGAAATTCGACACCGGTAATACCGCCTATTCGGCAATCATAGTGCAGGACTATTATGAAAAGGACGGCAAGGTGAAGTTTGAAATCAACAAAAAGGAATACGAATATCCCGTTGAAAAGCATGTCAGAATATGGCATCACGGAAAATCTACGGAGAGACCTGTGATAAAGGTTGATTTGATTTTCAACGGAACGACATACAAGGATGAACTTGTTGACTTGAAAATTTCAGATTTGACCGGAACGAAAAATTACAGAAGCAGGATGCTCATTTGCAAGAAGTTTATGGAAAAGGCCAATGTTCTCATTGACCCGAGCAAGGACTTCAAGCTCACCGATGAGAAGGATATTGACAAACCGAAAAAGAAAAAGAAGAAAATAAACGAAGGTCTTGAGGAAAACCCCGTATCTATGACCACAAAAGGTACGAGTGACGCCATAGACATAGATTTCAAGATTGGAAGCGATATAATCGGAGGAGCGATTATAACATTCCAGTATATTGACGGTATTATAGATGAATATTTGGAATCCGTAGATGATTTCGATGAAAGCGTTTTCAGAAAATTCGATAGTAACCAGAAACTATACAACCTTGAAGACTTCTGGATAAACAAGGATTTCAGGGGAAAAGGTTATTCAAAACTCTGTCTTGAAAGAATGATGGAGAAATACGGAGACAAACAAATGGTACTCCGTGCCTTTCCGGATGGAGGGGTAGATGAAGACACCCTTGTAAGAATATATAGTAGACACGGTTTTGTTGTGTTACAACCCACAATGAACGATGGAACCATTATGGGAAAATTATTATAAAAAAGAGTGAGGTTTTCCTCACTCTTTTTTATTCTTCCTCATCACAATCCTCTTCATCATAACAGCAATCAAGTGCTTCACTGATTAAAGAAAATTCTTCAAAACCAAGAACTCTATTTTCAGAAACAGAAGCTGGTGTGTATATGGCATGTTCCTCGATAACACCCATAAACCTTTCTTCTGCAAAACATCTGAAAGATTCCTTTTCCATATCGAAATATGTAACAAAACCTTCTCTTGGTGGTCTCTTTGTACCCGACTTTGCGTCAACCGTACCTATGATAGCGGCGATGATTTTTGGATTTCTCGTTCCGAAAGCGATTCTTGTTGAACCGTCCTTTTTTTCGAAAACAAACTTAACTATATCATCACGTAACATTGCTATAAAACTCGATATCGAGACCATTCTTCCCGTTTCTTCCATACTTTAAATTTTATTATATATTATTTATGTTAGAACAAACCTGATGGTTCAATGTTATCTGAAATTTCTATTATTCTTATTTTTTAAGAACATAATCCATAATCTTATCATCAAGTTTAGGTATGTACCTCACTTCGTATGAACCATCGTCCTTCAACCAGATAAGTCTTCTGTCGATAATTTTCAGACCGACACTTTCAAACATTTTCTGGTATAAGTTGAATTGAAGTGTATAATGTGACAAAGCGGTGTCTTTAAAGTCACCCATAGGCGGTTTCATCCTGATGTCGTTCTTCACGGTATATTCCTTTTCAAGTTCCCTGTTGGTTTTCCAGTCACCTATTACAAAACCGCTGTCTTCGGGAAACATCAGGTTCTCTTCATAGAACAGAATGTCGGCCGTCCCACAGATAGGAAGCACATCCTCCATATACTTTGTGGAAAGTTTAAACTCAGCCCCCACTACATACAGTCTCTTGCTCGGGTCGAAGTTCATCTCCGTATAGAACTTCACAATCGCCTCCTCCTTCGGATATGTGGGGAGAAGTGTCTTGTATTCCTCAACCCACTGCTTCTTGTTCGCTTCACAAATAAGTTCCGGATGACCACACATAACATTCGTATAACTTTCACCGAACTCGTGTGTCCTTGAACCGGAAATCGTTGACTTCAAGTTTATAAGACGCCAGTTTTTCAATACTTCGTCCTGTGTAAGACCTATCTTCTCTGCATATGCCTTCGACTTTGCATCCTCGTCAAAAGGTTGTTCATACTTCTTTATAATGTGTGACACCGGAGTGTATTCCCTTTTATCTATAAAATATTGATGACCTTCCTCAATAAAATTGATGTCACCAAACTTTTCACTCAACATCTGTCTCGTTTCTTCTACTATCTTCATCCTATTTCAATTTTATACCAATACCTTTATCCAAAAAATCCTTTATCTCACATGCCGTCAATGACATCGGCCGATAGTCGTGGGAATAGTCGGCTCTTCTGCTTCTTTCCTCTTTAATTCCGAACACTTCACAATACTTGACCATATCCACATCTACGGCAATCTTTCTTTCACTCATATCTTTCCTATTATCATTTCTTTGTTTATAACTACATATTCAACATCATCCACCTTGATATACAAACCACCGGTATCACAGAAGGCAATCCTCTCCCCGACATTATATTCACCATCGGGAACACCTATACTGTCAATCACCCCCGTGTACGGTGCCGGTATCTCCATTATGTTATCCGACCTTAACGGTTCCGGTAGAATAATACCACCGGTCGATTTATACTCGCCATGGTCTTTGATGACCATAATAACATCATTTACAGCGACAAGTCTCATTTCTTTTCCTTATATTTGGTGTATAATTCCATCATTTTCTCAAGTCTCTTGCCTTCAATGTCATTATCCTTGAACCATTCCTTGACATATTCATCTGCGGATTTTCTTTCTATCGTACCGTTTCCACTTTCAATTTGTTCCATCATTATGTCATCATCTATGGAATGTATTGAAAAATCCCTGAAAATACCGTTAAGTTCTTCGGTGAGGACATTGAATTTACATTGTATGACATCACTTCTCTTTACGGTGAGATTTATATGACAGTTATTCCATTCATCCTTCAAGTCACCGACCGTCTTATCAAGGATTTCGTATATTGAATAGTCCTTGAACTTCGGTGAATATGCGTTTTCATAGAAGGAAGTCTTACCCGTTTCAATGTCAAGGACTGTAATACCACAAGCGTCTCCTATCTCACCACGTTTCAGTTGATACGGTGAACCTACATAATGGACATTCTTATAGTCCTGTTTCTTATGTATGTGTCCAGCGAATACTATGGAATCCTTGAAACTCTTGCTGTCTATCGAATTAGACGACATAGACCTTGAACCCTTCGTATTTAAAAGACATCCGTTTACATCGAGATGACCGAAAATGTAATCCACATTTACAGAGGCGAGAAGTCTGTTCTCCTCTTCGAGTGTGTTCACCCAAGGGTTGAAAAGGATTTTCTTTCCGTCTATCGTATCGACTTTCGGTTTACCATACACTTTTATATGGGGTATCCTTTCTATTATCCTTATTGATGTTATGTCATTTGAGGACTTGTTGTATATGTCGTGGTTTCCGACAACTATACGGATGTCATCAAAGATTTCCGACATCTTTTCAAATATGTCGATAGTCCGACATAAAGTGTTCAGTCCAACCGTACTTCTGTTGTCGAATACATCTCCGAGATGAACAAGTATGTCACCCTTTCTGTATTCTTTTCTCATCAAAGGTATTACGACATTTTCGAAATATCCTCCCAAATCATCGAGCCACACTTCGTTGTCATTGTTAAAACCGAAATGTGTATCCGCTAAAAACCAAATTCTACTCATACGAATAATATATCCGAATCCACGACACAATCACCAATATCAAGATGATACGGTCTGTGTTCACCGGATTCTATCCTTTTAAAATAATTATCTATCACTTCTTGTTTTCTGTCAAAATCAACCCTGAGCATATTCTCCTCACACTGATTGTCGGCGATATGAACCAGATAAAGTTTATTCTGCAAACCATATCTCGACTGGGTGGATTGCTCTTCATAATACCATTTTATCAGTTCTTCCGGATTGTTTATGTAATAATCCCTCTCCTTGTCAGTGAACTTGTTAGGTATTCTTGTGCTTTTCAAGTCAAATTCGGTATTCAGTCCACCGACATTATTGAACTTGAAATCCCACATCTTGTCTTTCTTGTTCGGATTCGGTACAGCCTTCCCCTTGGAACAGAAACAGTATTCGTCACACATAGCACCCCAGCATCTCCACCATCTACAAAAACAATAATCCCTCTCATAGTTATCCGTCAGTTTATTCATTATATAGTCAATCAACTGGTTAAAACGGTATATGGAAAACGGATTTGTCCTCTTGTCATATTCCTTGTTCTGGATTGCACCCCATTTTATTTTCATATTCGGTTTCTTTCTTATGGGGATTATCATCTCATATTTGAATTCTTCAAAAAACGCCTTGTCCATAACTAAAACAATTCAAACTGTTTCTTCGATAGGATACTTTCAATTCTTTTTACCGCCATATCGAAATACTCCTTATTCTTCTCTATCCCTATGAATTTTCGACCGGTTCTCATACACGCCTCACCTGTCGTACCACTACCCATAAACATATCGAGAACGACATCACCTCCATCAGAACCGACCTTCAGCATATGTATTATCGGTTCAACTGGTTTCAGTGCCGGATGACACCATTCCTTCTTGCCGCCTATGTTCCAATGGTAGTCCGTAACCTTGTCCTTATAGTCACCTGTTATTTTCCTGCCTTTCCACATATGGATACAATAATCCTTATCCTGATATTTTCCATTGAGGTTCGGAAGAGCGTTATTACGATAGAGCATTATGTCCTGCCACGAATAACCGTTGTTGATGGCGTAGTTCAACAGTTCGGGGAACTGTTTTTTTGAACACCATAATTGATAGTTCGGTGTCTTGCATATTCTATCAAGTTCATTAAAGATGACATCCTTGTCAAATCCGTCCGAAATATCCGCCTTGTCAAGTATTTCTTGTTGTCTATTGACTCCTATTCTCTCATACCAGTCGGACTTCTGTACACCACTGTGGACTATGTACGGAGGGTCTGAATGGACAAGTGTCACCGAATCATCTTCAATACTTTTCAGAACATCACGGCAATCTCCGTTATATAATATACAATCACCTATTACTATTCCTTTCATATTTTAAATATAACAAAAAATAAAAGGGTGAGAAGTTTTTCCCACCCTTTTATTTTTTTTTCAGTTCTATTAACCGAAAGATACTGGTGACAATGCCAATGTTGTCTTTGTGCAAGTCTCTTCATCAAAAGATGAGATTACTATTCTGTTCGGATAGAACTCAATCGTATAAGACTTGTCGATGTCAGCCCACTCGAAGAACTTCTTGTTGAAGCAAGAAAGATAGTCGTCCTTTCCATCGAAGTTTTCGTAATCGGTGAAATTAAGTTTCTTGCAGTACATCTTTTCACAATTTGCAAATGCTTCAAAGGCGTCTTTTTCATCACTGCGAGCACGCTTGATTATGTCGTTAAGTTCAATACGAACATTTTCATCCCTTGACTCGACTTCCGACATATACACTTCATCACCTCTCTTCTGGAAGAAAACACGAGCAGATTCACCGTTCAAACCAAAGAGACTCTTCATATATCTGAACTCATTCTCGTTGATATTGAAAGAGAACTGAATATTGGTCGTGTTGTTGAAGATGGCATTCTTCTTATCCTCATCGAGAGTAAGGAAATCAACGGCTTCCGGGTCTGCACAAGGTACATTTACATAACCTTCTCCGGTATGGATGCAAATCTTTCTTGCAAAGTTGTTATCCTCTATGTCGAATGTTATGTTGACACTTTCGCCACCGACAAACTGAAGTACCGACAATAACTTGCTGGCGTCACTGAACTGAATCTTAACCGATTCATCACCACATTCGTTGACATACTCTTCACAGATTTTCTCCAAATCGGATTCAACCGCCTTCAAACCGCTTCTCTGTTTGTTGTAAGCGATTGATTCAAATTCACTACCTTTCACTGTTGTGAAAATCATCTTGTCCATACTTGAACTTCTCTTGATGAGATTTGTGAAACTCTTGGTTTCTACATTCTTCAAACTTATTTTTCTCATATAACTAAAATTAAAAATTATTTCTTCTGAATTAAATATAACAAAAATTAAACAAGTTTTTCACCCGTATACGGGTCATATTTAATATTTGTATCGTTTATCTCATTTTCATACACTTCATTCGTGTCGGTATCGGTAATTTTATGTTTTAAACAAACTTTCCCGTTTTTAACAAATAAACGACTATCAAGTATTAAAAAAGAATTATCCGTACCACTTTTCTTTTTGAAACAATTTCTAGAACAATATTCTTTCATATCAAATTTATTTTTTAATTAAATATAACAAAAATTACCATAATTGAAACATTTTTTCACCCTTTAATTTATCCAGCCTCCTGTTCGCTATCTTGCAGTACTCCTTACTTATTTCAGTACCGATATATTTCCTGTCAAAATTTTCACAGACATAACAAGTTGTACCGGCACCCGAAAAGGGGTCGAAGACAATATCGTTCTTGTATGTGAAAAGTTTCAATATCCTTTCGACAAGTTCCTCGGGAAACATAGCCGGATGACCGAAATCACTCATCCTGTTTTCCGGAGCGATACTCCATTTGGCGGTGGTCCATTTCTTGAACTCGTCACCGGTTATGTCTATATTCTCCTTTTCACCTTCGTGTTTCGGATTGCTCTTATAGAAATACTCCACATATTCCCAAGTGTATTTCAGATATGGTTTCGATGGACTTTTCCAACTTCCCCAAGCGGTGTATGCACAGTTGTAATTGTTCTTCTCCCACAATATTTCACCACCCCAGATAAGACCGAGTTCGGACAATATACTTGAAACAATATGGTGTGTCGGATAATTTTCGGAGAAAACCGGCTGGACATTCACGAATATCCTTCCACCATCTTTCAACACTCTTGCACATTCACTAAAAACTTTCGTCAGAAATTCACGGTATTTCACGGGGTCGAATTTGTCGTCATACGAGTCATACCCTTTATCAAACATATATGGAGGCGATGTTATGATACAATCGACAGAAGAATCGTCAATTCTCTTCATCACTTCTATACAGTCTTCATTATATATTTTGTTTAATTCAATCATATATCTAAATATAACAAAAAAAAGGCAACCTTTTAAGTTGCCTTATGTCATATTAGAAACCTTCATCATCAAGTTTATCTTTCAAATCGCTTTCAAGGTCCCAAATTTTAATATCTTTATAAATTTCAAGTTCAACCTCATCGTCTTTTTGATAACGTCTGTCTTCGGATTCTGTACAAATCGCTTTTACATCCCAACAATCTTCAAGGTCTTTAAGAGCATAAAGTTTCCAATAAGAATCTGCTGTTTCACCGTGGTTACCCAAATACCTGTTAATTGTAACAGGAATACCTAAATCTTCTTCCGCTTCATCATCAAAATCTTCAACACCCCAAGGAATAGGTTCAAAATCCAATTGATTCAAAGATTCTTTTATTTCTTTATGTAATAATGCTTGTGCTTCTTCCAATACAACATCCGGATAAACACAATCATCATCAAGTGTAGGGATTGAAGCATTGTCGGCTATCCAGTTATCAAAATCATCAATCACAACCTTCTTCACGGTATTTGGATTTTTGAAACCATTTTCAAAGAAATCAATTTCACCTACACCGGTGAGTGCCCATTCTATATGACCTTCCCAAACATAACAATACACCATCCATTCATTAGAAGGAGAATAGAATAAAATTATGTCGTCACCTATTTTTTTACTGGTAAACCTGAACATACCCCAGTCATTACCGGTAAGATTTTCATTAAATTCATATTCTTTTGAATGTAGTTCCCAATCAAGAGTTCCTTCAATCTGTTTATAATTTTCAGATGATGTAACACTTTCATTTACTTTATTAAATTCATCGAATGACAATATGATTTTTTTCATTTCAATTTATTTGTTTATTTATATATTATTTATGAAATTAAAATAATTTTATCACCGATTTTTCATCATCTATCCTTCTTGTCGCTTTCTCGAAGTATTCCCTTTCAAGTTCAAACCCGATGAAATTCCTTTTCTCCCTTATGCAAGCGACTGCGGTGGTACCGCTACCCATACAGTTGTCGAGAACCAAATCACCTTCGTTTGTATATGTCCTTACTAGATATGATATAAGTTCGACGGGTTTCTGTGTGGGGTGGAATGTCTTGCAATGCTCCTTTTCAACATCTATTATGCTTGTCGGATATTTCATTCCGGACAAATCGTCTTCTGCAAGCGAAGCGTCAAATTTACCGTAGCACTGGTTTTTCTGTTCACTCTTGACATTTCCACGAGAATGGTTCTTTGCACCCTTCATCTTCTGTGGATTGTATGTGGGAAGTTTCTTGTAGAAAACAGCGATGTCCTCGTGGTTACGAAGAGGCATCCTGTTTGAATTTAAGAAACCGGTTGCACGGTTTCCTTTTTTCCAGATAAGGTTATACCTCCACATCGAAGGGTTGCTCATCATAAGCTGTGCGGTGAACATACCTTGGCAAAACAATACTATTGCACCGTTGTCCTTTATAATCCTGTTATATTGTTCCCACAACTTGTCAAACGGTATTATCGTGTCCCATCTTGCACTTTCGTTTGTTTTGTTTAAAACATTATAGGGCAAATCACAGATGATACAGTCTATCGAACCGTCATCTATCTTTTTCATACCTTCAAGGCAGTCTTCGTTATATATTCTATTTAATTCCAACATACTTTAAATATAACAAAAATGACATAAACTACCGACTATTATAACGAAAAGGAAAAATAAAAAAGGAGGGTTACAACCCTCCTCGTTACCACAATGAATTATCATTTTCCGGCATATAATTCAGATACAAACTTTCATATACTATGGCATTTCTATCCTTTCCTATCGTTCTTTTGAACGATGAGTTACCGCTTTTTATATAAAGATGTTTTCTATAACATTCATCGGGAACAGAATATGTGTTATCGACACCACCCGATTTTCCGTCAAACGACAATGTAAACTTCACATTTCTTTTTGAAACCTCATTGAGAAAATTGAAGAAAGATTCAAAGTCTATTCCTCCGAAATACATTCCCTTGGTATTGAAGTAAGGCGGGTCCATATAGATGAAATCACCTTCCTTGACCTCACCGATTATCTCTTCGTATGAACGATGTATGAACTCGACATTGTGCTTTCTCAACTTTTCACTCCATTCATACAATACCGGTTTCAACATTTCGGGTTTTATTCCGTCCCTCGTTATATGGAAACCATTGTTAAACTCGCCCTTTCTGTTATATCTGGGCATACCGTTTGTGGTCGTCCTCATTATAAAGAAGAAAACGAGAGGGTCGTGTGTCCTGTTGTATATTTCCCGTTGCTCCTCGAAGAACCTCCTCTTCCTGTCTATGTCGTCATCTCTGTTCAGTTCCTTCCACAGAGTCTCGTATGTCTCGTATATCTCGTCCGGAAAATCCTTCACTTTGTTCCACAGTGATATGAGGTCTCCGTTTATATCCGAACAGACATACCTTTTAACCGGAATGTTTGAGTTTATAAGTCCCATAAGCATAGAACAACCTCCACAAAAAGGTTCATAATATGTGTCTATGTGCTGTGGGAAATATTCAAGTATCTCATCACACTGACTTCTTTTGGAACCACTCCATTTTATTACGGGTTGAAACTTTACCATAACTTATTTTCGTTTTCCTTAACTGCTTCATTTATTCTCATACTTGCAATCCCAAAATATTTTTCATCAAGTTCAATACCTATGAAATTCCTGTCTGTATTTACACAAGCAATACCCGTTGAACCAGAACCCATTGTATTATCCAATACAATATCACCTTCATCGGTATATGTCTTTATGAGATATTCAAGAAGGTCAACCGGTTTCTCGTTGGGATGTTTCTTATGATAGTTGTCAACACAGTCAAATTCAAGGAGATTGTTCGGAAATCTCGTTGTGTCACCACCTTCATAATTCCTTTTGTTCCCACCATAATATATCTTTCCGTTTGAACATCCTTTCGCCGAACAAGTCGGAATATGACCGTCGGTTTTCTGCGGGTTATACTCGTTTTTATAAAACACACATATCTCCTCTATTTTCCTCAACGGCATCCGTTTGGCATGAAAGAAATTGGTTGTCTGATTTTTAGACCAGTACCAGCAGTACTTGAAATTTGACATATTGGATGAAATCAACAAAGTTGTAAACGGTTGTGACGAAAACAGTACAACAGGACAGTTTTCCTTCCTTATCCTTTCATACTGTTTCCATAATTCATCGAATTTTATAATTTTGTCCCATTCTTGTGCCGTACATCCATAAGGAAGGTCACAAAGAACCATATCAACACTTTCATCGGGCATTGACATCATTATGTCAAGACAGTCACCGTTATACAGTTCTACCATAATGAAACGTTGTTTTGGAGTTTCAAAATCCTGTCATTGGCCACCTTGAAATATTCTTCTTCTATCTCGAACCCGATAAAGTCCCTCTTTGTGTTGATACACGCTACGGCGGTGGTTCCGCTTCCGATACAATTATCAAGAACGAGACCTCCCTCCGGACAATACGACTTTACAAGAAACTCCATCAGTTCGACTGGTTTCTGTGTCGGATGTATCTGGTCCTGTCTTCTCCACTTCTGCGGGAAGTCGAGAACCGTCGATGGATGACGGGTTCCGTTGTTGATATGTTCAGTTCCCTTTATCCCGAAACCGAGATTGTTTCTCTTGTTCAGAGTATATTTCCTTTTGTAAGGGGTACCCTTCAGCATCTGCGGTTCATAATACGCCGCCGGATGGCCGAACACAAGTATCATCTCGTGTTTCTTCATCGGCATAAACTTGGCGGTGAAAGGTGAACCGCACTTCGATTTCTTCCACACCATATCGTATCTGAATAATTTCTCATTCGACAAGGCGAGACGAAAGGCGAACATACCGGTGCCGAAGAGGATTATGTTACCCTTCGGCTTTATTATCCTCTCATACTGTTCCCACAGTTTATCCACCGGAAGATTCTTATCCCATTCGAGCGATGTCGTTTGATATGGGAGGTCACAGATGATGCAGTCCACCGAACTGTCATCAATCCGTTTCATACCATCCATACAATCCTCGTTGTAAATTTTGTTTATATTCAGCATTACCAGACAAAAATAAAAAGGTTAGTAAAACATATTATCTCCATAAAGAAAATCCAAGCCTTGTTGTCCACATCGGCGGAGTAGTCTTTATTGTAAACACCGTCAACCTTCATTCCTATGAGTATGAAGATGATATAAGGTATTATGATACCCGTCACCCCGTGAATACCGGCAGTGGAACAGATATAAATGGTCGTGAGTATAATTGCTATAAGTGAATTTGCATAGTGTATCAACCTCGCCGGTCCGTATTTGAAGAACTCCTTTCTTGAAAATTTTTCCTTCAGTTCACTCAAAAATTCCATAAAACTTTTACGTTCAACGAACTTACCACTTTCACCCTTGCATATATCCGCCCTATAACCGGAAATCTGCTTCGGTCCCGATTTATAACAGCAGGCTGCACCGACCATAAGCAACGAGATGACCACGACAATAGGTATCCATTTCAGGCCGTCCGGAGCCTTCTCGAACCACCATATTCCGAAAGGAACACTCGTCATTATAGACCATGCCGCAAACAACCAGTCCCACTTGGAAGGAAGTATATAATAGGTTTCACTTACTGAAACCGGCACACCATACTTGAACAGTATGAAAATAACGTATGCAAAGCAGCATACGATTGAAATAATCGGTAATGAAATCATAATATTCACTTTTTATTTTTTCTTATCAACTTGTTTGTAAATATGGTTACACAGACAGCAATCACACAGGCGAGAAAACATACTAGTCCTGCAATCCAAGTTCCCATTAAAAGATATACTATCAGTCCGAATATGACCGAAAGAAACAGCAATACTATAATTAAAGCTATCATCAGAAAAGTTTTATTTCATTATTTATATGATGTATTCTGTCCTCCGCTATCCGGAAATATTTCCCATCGACTTCAAAACCGATAAAATTACGGTTCAAGTTAAGGCAAGCGACACCGGTACTTCCACTACCCATACAACCGTCAAGAACGGTATCACCTTCATTGGAAGACATTTCTATTATCCGTTCCATCAGCTTAACGGGTTTCTGTGTCGGATGTTCGGTCTTTTCCTTCGAGTTGTGGGGAAGGGCGGATATGTCGGTCCACACGTCGGACAGACTGACACCTTCCTTCAACATACCTTCCGTATACTCCTTCCGTTTCGTGTCGAGTTTTATCTTGATGTTGTTGAAGACCGGTTCATTACCACCTTTGACATAATATGCTATCGGTTCATAACCGGAAGCCAAGGCGTGACCCCTCGTATTGTTGAAACCCCTTTTTCTCGCCCAGATGATTATTCTTTTTTCCATAAGATACCTGTCGAGTATATTGCAGATTTTCCTGTTCAGTTGTCTTGATGTAAACAGAAAAACACTTCCACCGGGTTTCAAAACCCTTACATATTGGATGACAAGGGATTCTACCCATTTAAGATAGTCATCCTCGTTCTCCCACTTGTTGTCGAAGTCGGCATCCACCACACCGAAGTAAGGTAAATCACAGACAATACAATCTATTGAATTGTCTTTCAATCTGTTTCTTATTCCAGTTATACAGTCTTCGTTATACAGTTCCATACAATTAAATATAACAAAAATGACTTATACATAAATAACATATACACACAAAAAAAAAGACTATGATTAAGAAATTTGAAGAATACGTTACAGAAAATATCAACTTCGGAAAAATCAAGTTCAAAAACAAAGAAGATGAATTACGATATAAAAAAATTAAAAAAGAAAAAGAAGAAAAAGAACTTGAGAAGTTAAAGAAATATGAAAAATATTTCGGAGAACTTGACGATGATGATATCAAAAAAATAGACAAAGAAGACCTAAAAGATTTTTTGAATAATATTTCAGAATATTTGAAAACATTCAAAACCCCATTTGAACATTTTATCAAAAAAGACGATAATATAGGTGATGAATTTATGAATATGGCGTTTAATATTCATAAATTGTATATTCCAGACACTATAAAAGCAAACGAAAAAATCATTCCTAGTGAAATAAAAAAGACAGATATTTTTGATGACATAAAGACATTTCACAAATATATTGTAAAAGATTTTATTGGAATAGAAGACGTGTTCGAAACATCGGATGAGGACGTTGTGAAAACATTTTACAAATATTTGATGTTCGTCGACAGAGTGTATAATATATGGGATTAAGTCATATAATGACTGAATGATATGTTATATAAATAAAAAAAGGAGGTCAAACGACCTCCTTTTTTTATTTCTACCATAACGGAATATCATCTACCTTTCCGTCGAACCTTTCCGTCTCACCTTTATCCCAATTCATAACTTTTACCGGAATTTCCGTTTCCGGCAGACACATCGACACACCGTCCATCCTGAAAATGTTCCAGGATACGATTTCCGCCCATTTTTCCATCTCTGTGGGTTCTTTACCGAATTTGGTGATAAAACTCTCTATAACGGCGGACAATACATTTCTACGGGCGAGGAACAAGGAATCTTCCTGCCATTCATATCCGTATGTTGACTTCAATGAAAGTTCGGCCATCTTGCACCATTCCTTCTCGTCATCGGTGTGTATCCTCTGCAATTTCCTGTCGAGGAGACCTGTTCTCCTTTCCATCGGTATCTGTTCCCCCGTAGAAGCGTCATATAACGATGTGATAAACGGAGCCTCACCACAAGTCACCTCAAGGACTTTTCTTTTTATGTAATCGAGGTCTGAACCGGTATAACCTTCATCAAATGAATCGTTCATTTTCTTCACCAGTTCATATGGAGTGAAAACCTCCGCCTTCTCTTTCGTCCTGTTCTGCTGAACATCCATACCCTTCTTGTATCTCGGAACGACACCATCCGGATTTATGTTCAGTTTTCCTCCCGTTGTCCTTTCGTTAAGAAGAATCCCAACTATTTTTATATCTTTAATTCTTGTAATCATATTATAAAAATAACAAATTACATAAATAGGGTGGTAATTTTTAACAAACAAAAAGGAGGTCAATTGACCTCCTTTCTTTTTTTACCACAAGTGGTCAACGGGTTCATCCACTTCTTTCGTGAGTCTATCTTCTGCAAACTTGACATATTCCTCTGATATTTCGAAACCCATAAAGTTTCTTCCCGTCTGTCTGGCGGCCACCGCCGTTGTCCCGCTTCCCATAAACGGGTCGAGTATCAAATCACCCTCTTTCGAAAAAAGTCCAATCAGTTTCTTTGCAAAGTCAATCGGGAAACACGCCCCGTGACCCGATATGTTGTTCTGTTTATGAAAACCAGAAATCACATTGTTTTGCATCCCACGACCGAAATACGAGTTGTTTATCACACGACCCTTCTTGTCGTCACCCTCGAATATGACCACAAATTCATAACAGGAGTTGAGAACCTTGTCATGCATAGCGGGTTGTCCGCCTTTGTTCCAAATCATAATGTCCTTTATGTTCGATGAGAAATCACCGAGCAGCTTGAAGAACGCCTCCTTTGAACCGGTTACAATCTGATAGTTGTACACCACTATTTTTGAAACACGGAGAAGTTCTGTCAGAACATTCTTGTGAAACTCATAGTATTCCTCTATGGGCAAGTCGTCTCCGAAGTATTTGTACTTCTTACTGAAATGCTCCGACTTCTCACGAGTGGTATACTGACCGTCACGGATACGTGTCCTCATATTATATGGAGGTGACGTGAGAACCATATCAACAGACTTGTCTTGAAGTTTCCTCAATCCTTCGAGGCAGTCTTCGTTATATATTTTGTTTATGTCTAACATACTATAAAAATAACAAAAATAGTTTATTTACTTTTCCATCCGAATTTACTCATCTTCTTGTGTATCCATTCAATATCACTCTCTCCAAGTCCGAACTCTTTCATAATATTCCCATCGGAGAAATCACCGTCATCAGGTGGTTCCGGTATTCTTTTCAGCAATATCTTCGGATTCTTTGATGATGTCTTGTAGAACCAGATGACGAACATAACAAAGTCGGTGTTCAACCATTCTATGAACTTGTCACAATCTTCACGTCTGTTGAAACGGAACACATTCCATTGACCTTCCGGAATACTGCTTCTACTAACAAGATTATCCTTTGTCAACAAAGTAGGCCAGTCCCACTCATATTCACCGTCTTCACCTACATGACCACGATGCACGGAACAAACACAATACCACCCTTTCGGTATCATACCGATTTTTCTCTCCCTCTTTTCACCGAGAATGTCGGCGAGTGAATAAAAGAAACCGTTCTTTTTCAAATCAACCGTGTCGTGCCTTCCGATTTTCTCCACAATACCCACCGCTTTCAGATGGTCGTCACCGAACTTTTTCTTTCTAATCCAGTCGTCAAACAAAGTATGTTCCCCGCATTTACTATATGTGAATATCCCCACACCCCTTATGATGTCAACGGAGTCGAAGAGATTTCTCATATTCTCGTCATATTCAAAACCCGAAAGTCTTATATGTGAATATTTTTCACGGAATCTTCTGTAATGGGAATCGTTATCATTCATATTGTCGATGACGGTAGTGGGGTTTATAAGACACATAACGGAACAAGCGTCCATATTGTTGTCGAATATGGACTTCGCTATCTGTATGTATAACGGGTCCCAAATGCCTTGATACGGTGGATTGCCTACTATAATATCAAATGTCATATCTTAAAAATAACAAAAGGAGACCAAACGGTCTCCTTTTTTTACCATAATCCCTCGACATAGTTCATACCGATGTCAACCGGATTATATCCCATAGCCTCCACAATCCTGTTCATAGGACCGAGAATCAAAAGGTCGAACATCTTGTCGTAGTCTATTTCAAAACCGCTTGCCATATCCACGGGATACTGTCCCGACGGATAACTGAACGCCTGAACCTTTTCCTTTATCTGACAGTCGGTGTAATATTCAACCCCATCATCCCGTCTTTCCAGCAAACCGCCCTTGGTGAACCTGAGTTCACACTGTTTTCTTACGGACGCTATTTCACTCTTCCTTATTTCACATCCTTTCCAGTATGTGTATCTTGGTGTCGGCTTGATGTATATGACACAGAGTTTGTCACTGTCGGCGAGAGCCGTGTATTTCTTCTTGTACTTCTCGTTGTTGTTCAAGAGCCAGTTGTAGAAAGCCGCACCTTGAACCGTAACCATACTCTTCTGGAGAAGTTCTATCTCCTTTGTGTCATCCATAACATACTCGCCGTATTTATTCATACCCTTGTTGACGGATATTGTCTCATAGTTCTGCATCATAAAACTTTCCTTCACAGCTCTCAACTGCTTTACGAAACCTTCGATGGTGAACTTCTCCTGACGGAATATCCACTTAATCAGATTTGTCATCTGCTCTTTCACCCAAGTTGAACTTGAAGTCTGTGCGATTTCAATGCCTGTGGGTTTGATTTTGGTACACGAGTCATAATATACATTCGGTTCAGCCCAAGTCATATTCTTTACATATTTCTTCTTGGCGAGCCATATTCCAGCCTCGTTGTACGCCTCAAGCTCAAAGTCGAGAATGTTCGGTGTCCCTTGCTTGGCAGCATAGTCCTCGTGTATCTTCTTCAGGAAGTCCTTCATGAATACACGGTCGAGGGTGAGGCAGAACTCACGTCCGGCTGGTTCTATTGTGTCGAGAGTCCATTCGTACTTGCCCGTGTCAATCTTATCGGTTTCGAAGTATCTGTGTGCGTCATCCTCCGTCGGATAACCGCCTTTCGATACATATATGAACTCCTTCTGGTCATTCGACTTGTTGATTTTAGTAAGTCTCCACACATCGTTCCTCATCCAGTCAGTTGTCATAACTATTTGATAATAAGACGAGTACACACTGTCAGTATCAATGTATACTGAAACTGGGTTCATTTTTTCATTAGGTTTTATTATTTTCAAACCCATCTTCTCATGTGTCTTACTATCATTCAACCATCCTTTCTGTGCCCAGAGATTCATCAGTCTTTCTGCATTCAGAATGGCGTGCTTTCCCTGTTTTGTAACGGATTCGGCAATGTGTTTGTTGTAGAAGTAGAAACCGGCGAAACCGAAAGCACCGTAGATACCGTTGATGACGACCTTTGTTCCCAACTGGTAGTTGTTATAGATGTCGGCCTGTGTGGTACAGTATGCGAGAACGATATCCATATCCTTTCCGATGAAGTCCGAAAGGTCGTTCTTCTTCATATAGTCCTCGATTTCTTCGGCAGAAGAACCGTTGTGCATCATATCCTTCAAGTCGTAGTAGCACTGTGTATACTTAAAGGATGTCTTCTTGTACGCCTTTCTCTTGAAGTAGAGGTCGGTGATAATCTTCTTCAAGTTACCGTCCTCCTTTTCATACACGGCACCGGACGCACATACTATATAACCCTTGTCCCTCCACTGCTGCTTCAACGCCTCGTCGTTTTCGGGAAGTATGGTGACAAGAGTTTCCGGTCCTATGTTGAACTGTCTCATCAAGGACGGATAAAGTGAAGCGTAGTCGTTACAGGTGCAGTACTTATGGAGACCTGGTATCGGCTGCTTCACGAAAGCGCCTTCGTACTTTTCACCGTCACCTTTCTTTTTCGACTTCGGTGAAACTGCAAGTACACGACCTTGCTCTGCAAATTTTATCCTCAAAAGGTTTTCGGGGATATAAGTCGTAGAGAAACAGTCCATAGCACGGATACGACCCAACCAGGCGGTAGTTATACCACAGGTCAATGCGTTACATTTCTCGTGGATGAGTTTTACAAGACCACAGTCGATGGCGTTGTAGTACACATATTTCTGAAAATTATTATTGAACATATCGTCAAGGGACTCACTGTGTTGCACTTTCTTGATACCACACAGTTTCTCACCGATATAGTCGAGCTTATAATTTTCATTGGAGTTCCAAGTCCATTTCTTATACGCCTTCAAGTAGTCTATAAGTCCGACATGTGTCGGTCTTTCGAATTGACCGGTCATCTTATGTGTAGGGGATGACATTTCAATGTTTATCTCAAGGTGCTTCGCCCTGTTCACTATGTACCTCCAGTCATATTCCTCGAAGTTCCATCCGGTCATCATAGCCATATTCGGAACAAGACTCTTCAGGAAGAAATACAAAAGGTCATACTCGGTATTAAATGCCCTGAACTTGAACTTGAACTTACGGTTGACCTGCTTGAAATGTTCGTCAATCTGCCTTTGTATGTCATCAACTTCCTTCAAGGTCAAGTTCTTTCCGGCGGATAATACCATAATCGTGTCATTCGGACAACATACTCCGATAACGGTTATCGGCTTGTCGGCCTTTTCGGGGTCAGGTTTTCCCTCTTGCATCATATTCTCAATATCGATAAAGAACATTTCGGGAAGATTGTATGAAAAAATCTTCTCCTTCTTCTCTTCCGGAAGATTGTCGAGAATTTCATACATACGATACCTGTTTAAAGTTGATTTTGGGTTTGAGAAATCAAGACGGTGCTTCCACACCTTGTCCTTGTTCCAATTTCTGACCGTACCACCAGGTTCATCACTCTTATGTATCGGTTCGGTCATCCACACATATCTGTCCTTTTCATCTATCGGCAGAATTTCAATGTGTGTCTTGTGGTCGTCTCCCCAGTAGGAGATTTCCAAGTTCTCTTTGTTTTGAACTAAATCTAATAGCATATTGAAAAAATTTAATTATTATTCGTCCCTTTAGAAGGGGACACCTCTTCACTTTAAAAAATAACAAATAAATAATAAAAGGAAACAGATTTATTTTTTGTTATATTTACCTTATAAGACTATAAAGAAAACACACGATATATGAGTGATATACTTGAAGACTGGTTTGACAATGAGAACGAAAATACGGATTCCGTTGAAACCGATGAAATAATCGTTGACAGAAGTAAATTCTTCGATGAGAACGGAGTTGACATATACAAGAAGAAAAGTTCCGAAAAAACCGTCGAGGAAAGAATAAAGACATCTCGTTCCTTAAAAATAAAATACAACAAATGGAACCAAGTGGACTTCACGGAAGACGCCCCGCAGGAAAAGATAGTCATTGACTCCAATTTCACGGGCGGTGTTTCATCCTACGAAGACCTGGAATTTGAAAGGAAGTTCCACGAACTGATAAAAAATTCCAAGTACAAGTCCCTGCTCTTCAATCTGGATACGGAGAAAGTAGCCATAAACTACCAGATAATAAACGACATTCTCCTATATACATATGCAAGGATGAAAAAGGAGTACAGTCTTTCAAAGGTATTCGTCCTCGTGTGTGAATACTGCAAGATAAACATACAGACTATGTGGAAGAAACTGAGTTCATATATCCAGAAAAGGATACTCGAGGAACTCACCGAATACAGTCCGCTCGCCAAGTCGGAACTTTATGCAGATAATCAATTATTCTAAATATTTTAACTATGGATGAAATTAGATTTTTTTCAGTAACAGTAAAGTTAGAGGAAGAGACCGATATGGTCGATAAGGTTGGAAATCCTAAAATTAAGAAATGGTCGGAAGACTATCTTGTAAGAGCGACTACATCTCAGGAAGCGAATGAAATCGTGAAAAAGGAGATGGACGGTGTGACAGCAGATTGGAGAATCTCCAAGATAACGGAGACAAAATATCTCGCAGTCCTCGATGTCAACGGGGAAGTCAACTGTCAGATTTAACAAAAAGGGATGTGAAAAATCACATCCCTTTTTTCTTTCTTCGTTTCTTGGTTATCAAGGACGGGTTATCCCTGTGTGCTATATGTATCCTTTCATCCTTCACATAGAAAGTAAAGTTATTCGAACTCTTGGACTTGTTTTCCTTGTATATTGACGACTTGTCGTCAATGAGACTTATAATCCTCTTCATAGTCTCGTTTATTGTCTTGCATCTCTTTATGTAAAGGAAACCGTCTATGTTCTTGACCTTTATCTCATCGTTTCCGTTTGTCGATTCGGTCGGTGCGTCAAGAAGAACATCCTCCTCCGGTTTCGTGAATTGTTCATTATTCCCTTTCAGAAAAACATCATTCGGGTCTGAATATGGTTCGTCTAAAAAATCGGTAAGTGGATTTCTTTCAACTTCAACCTCAAAGTCGTTATCGGTATTATCCTTCACCGGTATGACTTTACCGTCATCGTTTATAATCCGTTTTATCTTGATACTCTCACTGTCGTGAATGTTTCCACGGGTGTTTATGTGAGGCTGGTTGTCGAATATGACGAGCCAGTAGTTCTCCTCCTTCGGAAACTGTCCGTGCATATACCTCGCTATGCAGTATGCACAGAGTCTTATGAACACATCCTTGTCAACGGCGGAATTTCCGAGAGGACACTCCACGAATTTCCTATACACCCTTGCGAGATTTTCACCGTCATCGACCTTGCTTATGGAGTTCAATTTTATAAGGTCTATGAATTTCAGTCCTCCAGGCAGAGCCGACTTGACCTCTATCCTTCCGGAAACGGTCTTTCCTCCATCCTCGGATATAAACAAGTCTCCCGTTTCCTTTGAATTTTCACCGAGAGGTGTCTTGAAGACATTGCTGAACAATATTGAAAGCAGGACTTCACCCTTCCCGACAGTTCTGGAATTGTCGAATATGAAGTTTGAAAACCATATTAGCATATCGTTCTTGTCTATATTGTCAAGTTTGTTCAAATCAAAGTATCCATATTCGTCAAGTTCAAGTCTTTTCGAAAAATTCTCCACATATTCCTTCACCTTTTCAGCACACTCGTTGTCGTTGCTAAATTCCTTGATGAGCTTTATACCCAATGATGAATGGACATCACCGCTTATCTTTTTCAAAAAACCGTTGTTCTTACCGATATAATCTATGAATTGCTCAAACAGTTTAAAACATTCTGTCAATTTGGAAATCATAACGATTCATATTTGATATTTTATTTATGACAACATAAATATATATAAAAGATAACAATAAAATATGTATACCGTTAAGAACTACGCACAATTCATCACTGAAATGAAATCTGAAAGGGAGATTGTGAGGGATATAGCGAGACGCCTTTCACACGACAAGGATATAATAAAGTACCTTAACACATCTCGTGCAAAGAGAAAAATCGGTTGGAGAGAGCTTCTCGCAGACAAACTACACGGAGGAAACCTCGACTACATCAACTATATCACCAAAAATATGGTAGCCGACTACAACCCTCAGATTACCGGTTACATCAATATTGGAAGGGGTGAAGAAAGCGGTGAAGGTGAAGGTGAAGAATTTAATTTCGATGGTGGTGTTACAAGAATAAACCTCGCTTTCAAGGAACTGCAAGACAGACTTGACAACATAGAGGATGTTCTTCAGATAGACCCCGAAGAAGAGGAAACTGTGGAAATAACAAAGGACAAGCTGTCCGTAATACTTGGAGAAGACAGTGACATCGATGAGGAAGAATAATGAACGAGTATAATAACAAATATAATAAGGATGACGTATTCATCAGGAATATGATTGTGTGTTTTCTTGCTGAACTAAACAAGAAAATTTTCTACTACAACAGACTTGATAACAACACATTGCAGAAAGTGACGGTTCCCTGTATGTATGCAATCACCGGACAGGAGAGGTTTTTAAAGGATGAGTTCTTTTACGACCCAATCAATATGGGTATGGCGATAGGCGACTACGAAAGACTTCCCCGTGTCATCGTCAGACTTTCAGGACTGAACATAAACACGGCCGAACAGACGAACAAATACAACCACACCAAGATAGTAAGGGAGTCAAACGGAAAGATGAGAACCTGCTATCTGAATGTGGAATGGGTTCCCGTACAGTTGTCATTCGACTGTAATCTGATATGCTCGAACAACATAGAACTCTTCAAACTGACGGAATGTATAATCAGCAAGATATACAAGAACCCTAACTACTTTAAGGTTGATTTCGGAATGTGCAATGTTGACGCCGCCTTCGAGGGCCCTGAAAACTATTCGGGTCAAGTACCTACGGAATTTGGACTGAATGATAAAAAGGAGTTCAGAATGGACTTCTCCATAGAGATGAAATCGTTCATACCGGCGTTTGAACACGGTCTTCTGCTGGGTGAGATAGACGAAATGCTGGCGAAGATACCGGTTGAAAACGACGGTATAGTTATGTTCAGACCCGACGATTATGGAAATATGGGTATGAGAACCGGCGGTGTACTTGAAAAATTCCGTGTTTCCGGATATAATTTCTACATACAACCGGCAACACTTCTCTCCAATACACACCAGGTCCCGAGCATTGCACACAACGAGGAGGAACTGAAGAAAAAGGATTTGAATGAAGACCTCGTTATAAGGTTCTATTACTCTCCCGATGACGATGAGACTGCATAAATATATGGTAGTAAAAACAAAAAGAGAATATAAATGTTAAGTTTACAGAACATTCTGAATACGGAAGGACAAGAATTTATTGACAATCTGTTCAACAAGGAAGTCATAGTGACCGAAAAGTTGAATGCCGCAACATTATCCTTCAAAAAAATACAGTCATCCGAAATGGACCTGAGTAGAAAACTCACCTTCTACAAAGGTTCTGGTGTGAATAAAAAGGAGATAACCATAGCCGACAAGGTTATGACGACCTTCTATGCAAGCGGTATGACATATCTGAGCAATATGAGCAAACTCATCATAGACAGGATTCCCGCCAACTGGACATTCATTTGCAGATATTTCCCGAACCATCAGCCGAGTTTTATAAACTATTCGGTTCTACCGAAGAACAATCTCGTATTGTCTTGTATCATAACAAACGGTGGAACGAAGATAGATGATGTCGATGATTTGAGAAGCTGGGCAGAAATGTTCGACATAGCATATCAGGAACCTGTCTTCAAGGGTTATCTCACACAATACCAGAAGGAAAGACTTACAGACTATATAAAGGACGGTTCAACCAGCAAGGACTCGTTTGCAAGGTTCGTGATAACGATGCTCAACCCGAGTCTGACACATTCGATATATCAGGAAGACGGATTCGAATCACCGATAGACGGTTTCATATTCAAGTTCATATCGGACGACGGAGTTACCAAACCGGTATCTGCAAAACTTATAGACCCGTATATGTCAAGTCTTATTGCAAAGAACAAGATAAAGAAAGGATTTGAAGACAACAAGGACGTACTGTTGTCAGACTTTACAATCTTTATGATGAGTCAAGACCTCAATTCGATTATCCTTACAGGTGAAACGGACGAAGACAGATATCTCGAACTGTTCTATGTCCTTTTCAACAGATACATAAAATACAAGAAAGCCCAGCTCGAGGATTTCGACGTGGATACAAACGATGTCGTAAAGGAAAGCATAGATGTGGATTTCAGCGTAGATGTGGATAAAATATCCAACGAGACCACAAAGAAACTTCTGCACGAGAATCCGGAATACTGCAATATATTCAAGACTTTGCTCGGTAGTTTCAGGGTGAAGAAACCGGAAAACTACAAGTCTCTGGTTATGGCACCGAACATAGTAAGGATGTTCAACGGTATGGTTGACAACATAGCGGAAAAGTCAAAGTCCGGATGTGCAAGGAAGAATATGTCATTCTCCGAATATATATCGACAATCAAGAACAAGGACATAACCGATATGGATATCCACAATGCACCGAAGGAGGTTAAGGACGAGATGGGTATAGTCGAACCAGACTTCAAGCAGAGGGAACCATTGTCATTCGCAGACTTCAAGAAAAAGGACGAGAAGGATGAAAAGGAAAAGAAGAATGACGAGAGGTTGAAATCCATAGAGGATATGATTAAGCAACTCAAGGACACCGTAAAGGACATATCCGACGAAGCGAAGAAAACCAAAAAGGAAGAGGAAAAGCAGACGGATAAGATTGAAAAACTCGAAAAGGAAAAATCGGAAGACAAGAAAAAGTCCGAAGATGAAGACAAGGAAAAGTCTGAAGACAAGGAAAAGAAATCCGATACCTCCGACAAAGGTGAAGACAAGAAAAACGACACCGAAAAGAAAGACGATGAAGAGGAAAAGAAGGATGACGAAGAAAACGGTGACGAAGAAAAGTCCGATGAAGGTGGTGATGAAAAAGACAATGGTGACGAAGGTGGTGACGAAGGTGGTGACGAAGGCGGCGATGAAGGCGGCGATGAAAAGAAATCCGAAAAGAAAGAAGGTGGATTCGGAGGACTATAAGACACACATAAAATAAATTGATATATGAAAAAACTATCACAGATAAACGAGGGGATGTTCTCGGCCATAAAGGCGAGTTTCCAGATAACAAAGGCACAAGGAAAAGTTATAAAATATTTTCAAGACAATAGCAAAGACTATGAAACACCACAGGACATTGAAAAGGATTTACCAAAAGTCGCCAAAGAAGCATATGACGAATGTGTAAAAGAAGAAGATGCAATCAAGTTCAACGAATGGTTTCCCGATTTCAAGAAATCGTTTATGAATGAACTAAAAAAACAAAATTCATAAATATAGTAAAATCAACAACTGGAATTATGAATGATGTTTTAAATACTAATCTAATCAATCTGATTGCTAGTTTCAAGAAAACGGGTCAGTCGGATGAAGTCATAAAGCAGAGTTTATGGCAGATGGGTGTAATTCCCGAACTCATAGACAAGCATATCGACTATTACAATTCACACCCGTCACAGACATATAAAAACTATGTCGGACCAACCGCAGTAAAAGAAAACAACAATAATATGAAATTGACATTAGAAAACTTGTACAAAAGTACAGTGAAAGCGATAGATGCTTTAAAGACTATGAGAAACGACGACAAACTCGGTTTTTCAGCCGCATCAGCACAGTCCATCATTGAAAACAACCTTTCAAAGTTGAATATCTCAAATGACAATATGATAATTTTGCAAGAATGTATCAATGAGGGAAAAGAAGTGGAGGATACGCTTGTAAACCCAATACTGAAGTATGCAGTTTCTGAAAATTTATTCTATGACCTTACACAGTATGACTGGATTATGCCTGTATCAGACCTCCGTAAATCCATTTTTGAAACTTTCAGTGGTGACAAGTGGGGTTATGTTGCAGCCAAGTTTGCACAGAAAATCTCCGGACAGACTTCAAACAAGGCATTTGAAAAACTGTATGAAAGCTTGATTGACACCTTGATAGGTGAAACAAACAAGAGACAGGCTCTAAAAGATGTTCTTCTTGAAAACATCTGGAACGGTGAAGCGAAAGGTCTTCTCTCTTCAATAGTAGCGGAGGAAAAGATGGAACAGGGTGAAATCGACAAGAGAATATACGAGAACTCGAACTGCTCTGTAAGAAAGAATATTTCCCCATTGCTCGTTGACGGTGAAAACAGAGTTTTCTTCCTTAACGGAAAGAACTACATATTCAACGGACAGGAACTCAAAGAGGCGAGTGTTACCGACAGAAGGTACCTCAATGTACTCGAAGGTCTCTCACTTATGAAGTACGAACCCGAAAAGGACCGTCTCGTATATTACGGAAAGAACAATATGGTTCTCGAATTCAACTGCAATGACGACAAGTTCAATTTGTCGGGCAATGAAAGTTTCTCGGATATGAGTCTCATAGATATGAACGAGACTTTGAAGAGAAGCGGTATCTTTGACCGTGAAACTATCCAGAACTGTGAGAAACTCGTAAAGTTCTATGAAAGCAAAGACCTTCTTACCGAACTCGATACAATCACCACAATCAGCAGAAACGATGTTGCCGGTGTTATGGTAAGTATCATAAATGTCGGTGAAAGCATTGCTGTCAACAAGGTGAACACTCCTTTCAACTACAATGAAATGGTTATCTGTGAATCTGCAATGGAGGCTTGCAATGTCATCAAGGACTTTATGAAATATGACGCTACAACAATCCTTCAGGAAAGGCTTAAAAAAGAGGGTGAGGAAAAGGCCATAATCGAGTCAAAGAGAAACGAAATCAAGGACACACTTGCATTCCTGTCGGAAAAGAGAGCTGAAATCGTGGAAGCACTCCAATCAACCAACAACAACGAGCAGTTGCAGGAAGCATTGAAACTCGTAGATGGTGAAATCCGTAAGTTTGAAAAGGAGCTTCAGGAGTCATATGATGAAAGGAAATAATAATGAAATTTCTGTCATTTGAAGAATTTGTCGGTGAATCGTTTATCGACACAACCACCAAACCGGAGCAAGTTGATTTTGAAAAAAAGAAAATGCTCAAAAACGGATACATAGAAGTGGTTGTCAAGGAACCGGTCGAAGGGCTTGAAAAGGGTGATGTGGTCTTCGCCCTTTCCAACGAGTTCGGTCAGATAGGGAATAACGCCTTGATAAAAGTCCTGAAAGACGAGAAAGACAAAAAGGGAGTTATAATACCGATAGAAAACTTGAAATTAAAATAAACGGAAATGTTCATTTCCGTTTTTTGTTATTTTTATAGTATATAAAATAATTTTTTGGTTATGTCAAAGTCAAGTAGTAAGAAACACTACATGAACAATGATGAATTGAAGGCCGAAATTTTAAAGTGTAAGGAGAGCAGAGTTGTAAGTGACAAACTCGGTGAGATGTTCTTCAAGATAGTGGAAAACATATCGAGAAGTTTCTACTGGGAGAACAAGGATGACGGTGACGACTGCAAGGCCAACGCTCTCTATGACTTATGTAAGAATTTCTGGAAATATGAACCTGAGACCGGAAGCGCCTTCGCCTTCTGCACCCAGATAGCGTATTTCGGAATAGCGGGTGAAAAGCGAATTTTGTATCCCAAGAAATACGAAGGAACTATTTCACTGACTTGCATTGATGATGACGGCAACAATTTCGAAATGTATAACTTGTAAGAGGAGGACAAACAAATGTCCTCCTTTTTTATCATAAATAACATATATATGCTTTTTAATGATTATGAGTAGTAATTTGTTTCAAAATGACAAAATCGTAGCGAACTCATTAGTGGGTTTTGAAATTTACGGAATATTCAAGTATGACGATGATGAACTTCTGGAAGTATTGAGAAATATCCTCAACAGGGACATTACATTCTCCAACGTGGAGTTTAAGCTTCTCGAACCAACCGACAACACCGCCGTACTTATGAAAGACGGAACATATTCAGTCATAAAGACACCAAAATACAGTTATTTCGAAGCTATGTTCGTTATGCCGAAGATACTTGAACTCACCAAACACTTGAAGGAAACAAAAAACACATATATCTACTTCAACATAGGTTTCAACGAGGAGTTCTGTAATTTGAGCAACTTGAACATAACAAAATTCATATTTGATTTCAATGAAGACTCCGTATATAAGAATATCGGTGACTCCACAGTAAACGGCGATATGAAAAGTATAACCGAAATAAAGCCCACGAAATACGAAGATGTACAGGACAAGGTTCAGAAGCAGATAGAATCCTTGAAGTTTATGGACGATGAGGAATCCATATACGGAATAACATTCGACAAGTTGAATATCGGAACGGTAACATTCAAATATGCTAGAAACATAAAGTACAAGGATAAATGGGAGGGTATTCTTAAATCGTTGAACCACACAATCACAACACTGTATAATTGTACTGTTTCAAATGAACTCACGGATGAACACATAAAGAAACTTGAAAAACTGAACGACCAGTATTCTGAATATGAAAAGTCTTTCAGGTGCTATGAACTTTTCCACGAAAAATATAAATCAATAAAGATAACTTCGGATTTAAACGATGACAAGATGGTCATAGATGTCATATTCCCGTCGATAAAGGAAAAGTTGTTCGACCTTGTAATCTGCAACAACATAAAGACCGCTGAAATAAACTATGACTCGGATTTGTCGAGATTCCAAATCAAGGAAATAACATTGAAGGGATGTTATCATATAAACAACATTGATATAGTTGAAAGTGAGATACAGAACTGCTACATAAAGGACTGTGATATATACGACACCAAGATAACAAACAGCAATATAGTAAACTGCAACCTTTTCGGTTATGGTGACTGCAAGGATTCAAAGTTCAAGAACTGCTTTATCAGCAGAAACATAGAACTGAAAGACTGTGAAGTTTCCGGAAAACTCGGAAAGATGGGTGGCAGTATGAAAGGCGGTTCGTTGAAAAACACGACTGTCATAACGGATTCGGCCGACATTGCCGATGATGTCGAGAAGATAAATGTAAACAGTATATCGTAATATGTTAAAGGATATATATGCAATCCCCAACGGAGAGAAGAGATACAAGGACAATGTTATGGAATTGTCCAATGAACTCGATGTGATAATACAGCAGGTCGATATGCTTCTCTTTACAAACCAAGGAGATGTCCTGTTGCTTCCGGATTTCGGTTGTAACCTTGAAAAATACCTTTTTGAAACATCATACAACGAGACGGTTATAAAATCTATGATTCTTAACCAGATACGAAAGTACATATACTTGACCGGAACATATTCGGTGGATGTGGACGTAAGTTTTATAAAATGGGACTACAATGTGGCGATGGTGGTCGACTTGACAATCGACAACAAAAAGGTGGCGAGTTATCTCGTTTAAAGGAGGAGAAGAACATCCCCTTCTTCTATTTCAAGAACCCCAATTCATAAACCATAGGTCTCATCTTATCGGCAAGGACTTTGTAAAGGTTCTTAAAATCTTCGAAATCATCTTTCAGATATTCCTTCCAGAGGGCTTTCAACTGATAGAAACCGGCGTCCCAGTTGAGAATTTGATATTCCTTGTGGTCGTCATCAAACAGTTCACGGTATTTAAAACTCTTTCTGACGAGTTCTTCGGCCTTCTCCAACACCTTTATGGCTTCAGGTGAGAAATCATCCCTATGGTCACGTACATAAGCATAGACATATCTTTCATCGGCGGTACGGGCATCCTCATATGTGAAATCCTGGTTATTTTTATTTGCAAGTTCCATAATCTCGGACTTGCTCATCCAGAAGAACTCGTTCTTGATGTCCCATAACTTATCTTTATACTCGACTTGACGGAGTGACGACTGGTTGGACTTGCTTTCAAACAATGAATAAACAATGCTATCGTTCATAAACTCATTCCATTTCGGATGATTTTCATTTGGAACAAGGTATTCGTCTGCCCAGTTAATCCAATCCGCCTTGACTAATCTGCGGGCAGCGAACAATGCTGTGCAACGGGTGAAGTTTTCAGCAAAAACAGGTACATTGGTTTTACCTATTGAATTAGGTGAACACATTAGAAAAACATCTTGTTTGCTATGATTTACATTATTGTTGCCGTTGGTAAACCAACCAATAGTATTTTTAGAAGACTTGATTGTTTTATTGGATATATTAACACCACTCTTAAAACAATGCACATCTTCGCTTTTATCATATTTACCAACAGATTTTACCCATTCGCTTGCTATTTTAACACCATCGTTATTGTACACTATTTTCTTACCCCGTTCAACAATCTCACCCTCTACGCTGTCTGTTAATGTATATTCAAAGTCGTTTTTGTTTTCAGTAATTCCGTTGTGCCATAGACTGAATGAAATACCCCAAGTATCTGCACAATCAGCAAAATGACTTGCCTTGAACTGGATAGCATTATCAAACACAAATTCATTAAGATATATATTTCTAAAACCTTCCCAACTTGTGCCAGTTAAAAATTGTGTCGGAGAAAATAGGGTAATATGGCAGTTGGTAAGATTAAATTGCTTTTTGATTTGTAAAATACGATACAAGAACTGGGCATACAAGTTTGCAGAACAAGCACCAATTTTGTTGGTTTTCATTTGAGTGTTTACCATTGTTTCGGTTGTACCTTTGGTCGTACCCATTAAACCACCATTTTCACTTTTACCTGCTCTTGCATACGGCGGGTTCAAAAAGAACACAATCGGCTTGTTTTCCAATAATGCGTCCTTCAGTCCCTTCGGAAGTTTGTCACTATACACTCCGAGCAAGGAGTCCCTGCCAGCAATATCATCGTTCAAAAAGTCGAACTGGAATGATACACCTTCCCTGTTATACCTTTCGCTAATATCCAGTTCGCTCTGGAACAAAGTCGAACAATACAATTCCTTGAACTTGTAGTCACGGGTCAGATTCTTGCTTCCACAGCAGTTATCCCAGACCACATATTCATCCTTCCAGTTCTCACCGAGTTCCTCGCTAATCATCTTGTGTGCATAGTCGACCCACAATGTCGGAGTCCAGAAATCACCGCTGTTCCTCCTGTCCGTATCCTCAATCAGTCTGTCGGCAATCGCCGTAAGGTTATTCTTCTCCTGCGGTGTATAATTCCTCTGGAAATAACCGAAAAACGATTTGAATCCGTCACCGTTGATATCCACGCTACCCATCGGAGTTACCAATATGTTCTTTCTGGTCGGGTGCTGGTAGTAATCGTCTCCGTTTGTAATCACACCCATAAAAACTCCAACCAAATCGTGTGACTTGATTTTCTTCGTGGATTTAATTACATTACGGCAGAAATAATCATAAATCGCCGATATGTTATGTTCATTCACATGTACATATCTCTGTACATTTTCCGCCAAGTCCTCGATTTTACGGGCGACATCATTAAATGAGAAATCCTTGTCGATATTAAATACAAACGGATTAATGTCATCGTCTCCGGCGATTTTCAAAACAAGGTCCGGATACTTGGAATACGCCGATGAAGGAGCTACACTCCAATCCACATCTTCATCGAGATATTTCAGAAGACAGTTGATATGTATGACAAAACATTCGTTCTTGTCACCGACCATACACACATTGGGAAGAACCATACCGTTGAGTTCAAACTGCTTGAGATAGAACAGAACTTGTATGAGAACTTTCGCCCGTCCCGTCCTGCTTGCAAGAAGTTCATCAAGTTTATATTCGATGATTAACTTCAATATTTTACCGTTGCTTGTCTTCGTATCGACATATCCGTCACAAGCGAAAGGGTGTGTAATATCAACATCCGGAAAATACAAGTTAATACCTTGATTGTACACATCCTCGACTTCACGCTCAATAACTGACCTGCTTATTCTTTCAAAAAAATTATTCGCCATAATCAATTTCTGTTTTTCACAAAGATACTATTTTTTTCATAAATATAATATATAAAAACAATTATAAAGTTTTATGTTTTTATCAAAAGCGAGACTGAAGGCATCCGAACTTATAGAACAGGCAGTGGTCTTTCTCACACAAAGATATGAACAGACAGCACACGTATTCACGCCCGCTTCACCATTCGGACAACTCCTTATAGTCATTTCGAATATATCCGAATTAATATTCACATATATATCACACACCGCCGAAGAACTGAATATCGGAACGGCACAGAATGTAGAAAGTATTCACGGTCTGGCGAGACTGACCGGTCACGACCCCTATCGTGGAGCTTCCGCCTATGGAACACTTCAAATAAAACTGAACAACACATCCCTCGATACCATAAAGGGGGATTATGTCACCATAAACAATCTGACGAGTTTCAACATAGAGGAGACCGGTGTAAAATATTTCATAAACCTTCCGGGAGACTATATCAGACTTACAAAATCAGATGACAACTTCGTCAATGTGAATTTTATGCAAGGCGAGATAGACTCACAGACATTCACATCCGATGGAACAGCGTTGCAGTCATACAATCCGATTGTAAAGAGTATGACCGACAATGACAATGTTTCCGTCACCGTAAACGGAAAGGAATGGAAAAGGGTCGAAAGTCTTTACGATATGCCGGCGGATGACGGTACAAACGATGACTGTGAATGCTATATGGTCAAGTCTTCCATAAATGTCGGTATCACAGTATTCTTCGGCAACGGACATTTCGGAAGGATACCTTCATCCGGTTCCATAATAGAGGTGACATACATAAAGACTATGGGTCTGGCCGGAAATTCACAGACAACGAACCTTACATTCACTTTCAATGATACCGGAGTGGATGAAATGGGTAACTCTGTGGACTTGAACGAAGTCTTGGTTATAAACACAATAAAGCCACCTACGATGGGTTGTGACTACGAGGAACCGGAATTTACGAAACTGATTGCTCCGAAGGCGAGCAAGTCGTTTGTTCTGGCCACGCCCGAGAACTATGTAAGTTTTCTTTCCAAGTATAACCAGTTCTCATTCATTGACGCTTACACCACGAAGGATGATGACAACCTTGAAGACGACAACATAGTGTATTTGAGAATTTTACCGAACCTCAAAAAGAAACTCACTTCAAACCAAGACTATTTCGAACTGCCCGAAGAGGAATTTTATCTGTCCAATTATGAAAAGGAATCGGTTATGCGTGCTTTGGAGGATTCCGGTCAAATGCTCATATCATCGGAGGCATATATAGTTGACCCCGTGGTAAAGAGATTCGCCATCAATGTAATCATAAGATATTTCGAATCGTCCGACAAAAATTCGATAAGGACAAACATAAGGAATATATTCAGCAAGTATTTCCTCAACATCAACAGGAAGGACATAATCCCACTATCCGACCTCTTCGCCATTGTAGAGAATATAGAGGGTGTGGATACCTGTGATATTTTCTTTGTGACCGAAGAAAATGAGAATGCTGTGAAATACGGATATTACACGGACAACAGACAGAGATGGAACAACCATACCTTGAGATACGAGAATGTGGAAACAAGGGTAAATGTGTCATCTGACAGTGAACCGAACATAGACATAGACTCATTCGGAAACATAGTGATACCGAGAAACTGTCTGTACATACCGAAAGGCGGGTGGAGTGATAGAAACGGAAACTACTACACCAAGACACCCGAAGTTGGAAAACTCGGACCGTTGAACATATTCTTCACGGATGAAGTCGATGAAAGCATATACAACCAGACTATGCAAAGAAGATTCAACAAACTTTTAAACAGATAAGATGGACACCAGTAAGAACAACGACATAAACATAAAGAAATACAAGGGTTTCAATTCAATCTACGACAAGATAGACACCGACAGATGGGAGTTGAAAAACCTTGGGTACAAATATGAGGACACTCTTCTTGAAGACAATACGAGTAGATATCTTCAAAGAAACGAGATGGTCGTAAATATGTTCTCCTATCTGAACAAAATACTTTCACATCTGATAAACAGTGTTAAGTTCTTGAGAAATTTCAACAACTACACAGTACCGAAAGATTACAAGCATATAAACTAATGGACATAAAGAATATATATTTTTTTGACAATTACGGTTATGACCTGAACTTACAGTGGAACAAGACACACAAGGTATGGGAGGGAAACATCTATCTCCCAAAGGTGAGTGTCGGTCTTTATGCAAACACCAACATCTACATTATGGAGAAGGTCGGTAACGAATATGTGTTCCCACAAGGTGGGGACGGTGATGTAATCACATTCAAGTGGGATATGTCGAACAAATTCGTCGATGAGTTCTTTATGTTCGACTTCGATGACACATACTACGGACCCAATGTCTATGAAACATCGGCTCTCCAATATACACCGAATAACGGTCCGGAAGTCAACACTTTGATAGTAAAGAGATTTGAAGAATATGAAGTTCCATTGGGAGGAGAAGATTCCGATTCCGAATCCGAAAGCGTAATTTCAACAAAACCCCTTCCGATACATATAGCATTCTCATCACCCGACAAATACGACTCAACCACCTTCAAGAGAACCTTAATGGTGTACTACAACTCCAAGAAGATAGCACACCTCACATTCTTCGCAGAAACGGTGGAGGAGGACGAAAGACTCAAAATACTCAACAGAAACTTGGGTTACAAGATAAAGCCGAGTGATACCATCATATTCAAGGACAGTAATATAAACGAACCATATCCCGACTACAAGCTCTTGAACGAAAAGAGAAAGGAACTTATGATGGAAGGACATAACATATATCCTTACATCGGTTCGTACAAGGCGATAGTAAACGCCATAAAATTCTTCGGATACGAGAACCTCAACATAGTCGAGTATTGGAGAAATGTGGATTATACGAGCGACAACTTCGGAAAGATTTTTATGACTTCAAAATACTCGCTCACCAACAAGGAAACTATAAATGTGAACGGAAAACAGATACCGATTCCGAACAACAATTACAGGAAAATGAACAACATATCCCTTGTCTATACGATAAATCACGTAACCGGTAAAAGGGACAGTCTCGAAATACCGATAGTTGAGGAGGACTTCAAATACACTATGGAGGAGGTTATGATTAAACTCTTCGCCCTCCGTAGAAAACTCAATGAGGAGTTTATGCCGGCTTCATCGAGAATCATTGAAATCATCGGGGAAGCGGTATATTTCGGTCTTCTTAGACTGATGAACATCCCATATTCGGCAAGTAAGGATTTTGATAAGAAAGGAAAATATGTTCCAAGTATAAAGATATTCCCGAGTACGGATGTATTCGTTCCAAATGAAACTTACATTTCTTCAAACGACAGCGATTCCGATGTCCAGTTCAACGACTTCGAGGACTATATGAACGAAAATATGCCAGAGGGATTTGAATACCGTACATGCTATACGAACATAACCGACACAAGACAGTTCATAGAATATATCATAGAGCAAGGCGGGACTGTGGATACAATCGAAAATCCGTTCTATGTGAACGAAGATATTCCCATAACCAACATAGAGGAGACTTCGATAAACACCATAATGAACGACCGTGTGGAAAGAAACTATACACACGACATATCACCAGAATACTATGAGGATTACTATAACTCAATATCGGAGGGTTATACGGATGAAGTCGAATATGAACCGAACATAGATTTTGAAAGGTTGCACGAAGCACTTCCTTCCGCCAAAATAATACTTGAAAACACATCGTTCTCGGAAGTCAGACTCGGACAGCTTCTCGACAGGTTTATGGACATAGACACCGACTTGACATTCGGAAATCTCAACATAGACTATTACGGATATGATGAAATCAGATGGGAAGTTAAGTTTTCGGATGACCAGATTGACGAGGATTTGAGAAACATAGGTGTGGATTATGAATTTGAACACCATACGAACAACCGGATATTCGACACAGACTTCCGTCCAATGGAAGGAAATCAGAAAATATTCGTTGAAGTCCCATATACCGGATACTATGATGTCATAATGACATTTAGAAATAGTACACAAACCGTTACCCATATTTTCAAGAAAGTGGTGAAGATAGAACAGTTCCAGCCGGACATCAAGGGTTTCTACTATGATGCAAGGGAATTGCCGGAAAATCTTCAGTATGATGTATCCGAATATGAAAATTTCATAAGTGATTCAAGTGAGTCTGACATAACGGCAAGTACCAACAGATATGTCGATTTCATTATGTCGAGGATTTCCACTATGACAACTTTCGCCACACTCGAAAGAATGAGAGGTCTTTATGAAGATTCGGATTCGGATTCAGACTCCGATGACATAATAGAGGGAGACCAGTCGATGCCTATATACGGAGTAGGTGTGAACGATGACAGTGACAGTGACAGTGAAAACGACTACTATGAGTTCATATCGAGACCGGGTCCTTACGGAATGAACTATGAAAATCAGCCTTGGGTGTTGTATGACAATCTCAACTACGACATAACCACATTGAAACCAAACTTCAAGGATGCAAGATATATAAAGAATGCAGTGGATGTAAAACCATATACCTGGTTTCTTCTGGGTTTCAACGAGACAAAAATAACGGGTGTGGTGAATCCGGTATGGAAACTTACAAACCTCACCACGAATGAAACCGTTGAACACAAGGGAAGATACTTCACCCTTCTGCTCAAAAAGAGTGGTGACTATGAGGTGAGTGTTTCATTCACAGATATTCTCGGAAATAAATACAGTACCAGCAGAGTTATAGTCATAGTGGATGAAAACGCAAACTATAGACTGTATGAAAGATTCAAGAACGACTACGACACTATGTTGGAACTTGAAGATGAAAGAAATATATTATTATATTCACGTTTCGCCAATCTGAGTACGGATGCAATAACGAGAATTGATGACGAAGAAAGCGAAAGTGAAGATGAATAAATAATAAAAAATTATAGATATGATAAACGACAATGAAGAAATCAACAATGTTGTTGTACCAAATCTCACCAATGCACTGGAACTAGTTGCTGGTGATACAGAATGTGGAAAGGGAATGGAAATCCCTGTTACAATAACGGAACCGGAACCGACCGAAGTTGAACCGCACATAGAACCGGCGGTTACAGCATCCGACACTCCGATAATACCCGAACCGGAACGTACCATATGTTGTGACTGTGGTTGTGATATGGACAACTTAACAATAGGAGAGTATTTCGGAACAATTATGGAGAGTGTGCAGACGATATGGAAATATCATCTCCAAGCGACAAAACACTCCGTACATGTAATCCTCAATGAATATTATGAGGAAGCACAAGATTTGGTCGATTCAATCATAGAGAACTTTCAGGGAAGATGGGGTATCGTCAAAGACTACACCAACTGCATATGTGGATGTGAGAAGGCACCGAACCAGTATTTGTGTGAACTCAGGAATTTTGTTGAAAAGGGAAGGGAACAATTTGAAACAATCAAAGACTGTTCAGAAATTATGTCGGACATAGACTCACTTTTAAGTCTGATAAATTCCACCCTCTATAAACTGAATAATTTGACCGAGAGCAAATCCTTTATGAGTTTTGATGAATTTATCAACAGATAAAAAAAAGACATTTTATATGAGGAACATACTCAATATAGACCAGTTTCTTCTACTTGAATCGAAGGAGGACAAGACTAGAAGAATGTTGAAGGCGAGAGGATACGAAAACACTACGGAAATAATAAACGCCGTAAAACACGATTTCTCCGAACTGGAACATAGTGAAAGACCGGCCTATAAGTTCCTTTATGCCATATGCAGAATGTATGTTGACGGTGAATTTAGAAATGCCAATGACATATCGACTATGAACTCTATGTTGAAGACTATCGCCATAGAACCTCATTTATCCGAGTATAACCACGACTTGAACGGTTTGAGTAAGGACGAAATCTTCCAGAGGTTTACTCCTATACAACAGAGGGAGAATGAGGATGAAATGAATTTTGTTAAAAGGATGAAGTTTGAGGGGGGTAGCGACTACGAGATAGTCAAGATAGATTCGTATCGTCAAGCAGCCAAATACGGTAAATTCACTTCCTGGTGTGTCACGCACGCCAAAGAGCATTTCGATTCATACTCTTGTGATGGAATAAACCAGTTCTATTTCTGTCTTAAAAAGGGGTTTGAAAAGGTCAAAAAGAATGATTCCAATGCACCTCTCAACGAATATGGTTTATCTATGATTTCCGTTTGTGTTGATTATAACGGAATGCCTCTTTTTGTAACTACTAGATACAACCACGATTTTGACGGGGAGAACAACGAAGAACTCAGAACACCAAGACAGGTCAGTGAAGTGATAAATATGAACTTCTTTGAGGTCTTCAAACCTTCAGAGAAGGGTGTTAGGTTAAACAAATATGCAATCCAGTCAAAACTCGACAAGGGGGTTGAAATGGATTCGCTGTTTGATAAAGTGGATAAGATAACGGACGATTTCTATCTAGTTCAGATTGGTGATAAACGACAGTCTTTAGTTTATAAGAAAAAAATGATTTGTGACTGGATGGATATGAGAAGATTCATTCTAGAAAAGATAGAATTTGTCGAAGAGAGAGATGGTAAACCGGTTATAAATTATCACGGTGATATAAATTTATTTAATTGTAAATTAACATCGTTGCCATTATACTTCAACGAAGTGGATGGTGATTTTAAGTGTTATACTAACCTACTGACATCACTCGAAGGTTGTCCGAAAATAGTGGGTCGTAGTTTTGATTGTCATAATAATAAATTGACATCACTTGAAGGGTCTCCAAGAAAAGTGGGTGGCGATTTTAAGTGTTATACTAACCTACTGACATCACTCGAAGGTTGTCCAGAAAAAGTAGGTGGTAATTTCTTTTGTGGTGATAACCAACTGACATCACTCGAAGGTGGACCGGAAGAGGTGGGTGGTAGATTTGAGTGTTATACTAACCTACTGACATCGCTCGAAGGTGGTCCAAGAAAAGTGGGTGGTGATTTTGATTGTAGTCATAACAAAATAGTATCACTTGAAGGTGCTCCAAGAAAAGTGGATGGTGGTTTTGATTGTAGTTATAACCAACTGACATCACTTGAAGGTAGTCCGGAAGAAGTGGGTGGTGATTTTAAGTGTTATAATAATGAACTGGCATCACTTGAAGGTACTCCAAGAAAAGTGGGTGGTGATTTTTATTGTAGATATAACCAACTGACATCACTTGAGGGTGGTCCGAAAACGGTGGGTGGTGGTCTTGATTGTAGAAATAACCAACTGAAATCACTCAAAGGCGCTCCGGAAGTGGGTCGTACAATTTTTAGTGATTTTGATTATGACTAAATAACATATAAAGACTTGACTATGAAAAATAGTTTTACACTCTTGAAGGTTCCAATTCAAAGTTTATCTTATTTGCAACCCAAGTCGTAGTCATTATCTTCTGGTCTATGGAATTTGAACTGAAATCAAATTCAAGGTTGGATATACCGGTAAACAACAAATCGGTAAATGTAATCCTGTAAAGTACCTTATGATAACAGTCAAGTATCTCCATACCGGGCGGCTTAGGTAAATACTTATCCTTTATTTGATAATAATATAAGAACAACTCGTTCATTATGCACCAAATCAGATATCCTTGGTCAAGCTGGAATGTTATTGTCATTTCCTTTTTCCACAAGTAGTCCGGATAGGCGTCCGAGCGTGACAACCTTCCATACGGAGTACCCGAGTCCTTCTGTTCTATCGGCTGGTATGTTTCCGGATTGACTTGCAATTCTACAGACTTGATTTGCATATTTACAAAATCTATCACACTCTCACACATTATACCCGGAACCCTTTTGAGAAGGGGTTCGTATTTTTTCTCAATCTCTTCGGTTACGAAGATTTTTGGAAAATGAAAACGAAAGTTATTATTTTTACCCGATAAAAAAGCCATATTATTCCATTTCTATAGAATATTTATGATTAAAATAAAAAAGGCGTGGTACCCACGCCTTCAAAAAAACAAGAAAGAGTCTTATTCGGTAATTATCCTCACCGTCTTCTTGGCGGTATCGACACTCGATACACCGAGTTCGATTTCCTTACCGACTTCAACATTATCCATATCTACCACTTTCCTAGAAAGGAAGAATGTAATATTGTTGAAATTCGGAGCCGAGACCACTATACCGTTTTCAAAAGTGTTCTTTATCACACCCTTCAAGACATACTTGTTGTCATTGTCAACGGTAGCCTTCAAATTGCTCCATCCTTCACTCTTACTATTGGTCTGTGTTATCGTAACCCTTCCGTCAACAACACTCTCGACATAGAAGTCGATGGGGTCTCCCACCTTCAACTGTCCATTCTTGAACTTGTCTTCCGTAATTGAGTTCATCTCACTTACAGACAACAAGGTAGGAACACATTCACCGATGATGATGAATACACCGAAAGACTTGACCGACGAAACGATACCCTGTGCAACCGAGTTCTTGTCCAAGTCCATAAGGTCGGAAAGTACAGCGTTTTTCTTTCTATTCAAGAACTCCTTGTGTGATACGACGATACTGTCCTTCACCTTTGCGATAGGCATTACATACATCGTCTGTCCGACAAGTGTGTTGTAATCTTCGAGAGGAACGACATCTGATTCACTGCCCGGCATAAAGCACTTTACTCCGTTGATGTCAACTATGAAACCGTTGAACACCTTTGCACCGTTGAATACAATCTCCTTGACAACACCGGAATATGCCGATGTAGGTGAGTCAATCTGATTGATGAGTTCAATACGCAGACGTTCCATCTGTGCCGTCTTCGATGCCGCATCGGCGAAAAGTTTTCCATGCTGCTTGGTGACAACAACCTCGATGACATCACCGACACCCATTTCCTTGCCCGTGATGGTGGTGTCCTTTGAATTGAAGTTCACTACCGTTGAATGTTTCTTTGATAATGAAATATCAGCCAATCCTTTTTCATCGTCAAGACGGTCTATCTGTCCGGAACAGATTCCCTTGTATGAATTTTCATCATAGGATGAAATCACATCCAAGTCCTCCGAATTGAACGATGTTTCGTATTTCTTCAAGAGTTCGACCACATAAGGTTCTCTAGAAAGGATTTCCATCTTACGGGTTACGGGAACAACTACCTTTTTTGATTCCAGAGGGTTTTCTGGATTCACAATCTCAATGGTTTGAGTTGATATTTTATTCATTTACTTTTTCTTTATGTGCCTCACGGCACCGGTTAAACATACAAGTTATTTATGAAAAATATTTTTTGAAAATGTTCCGGTTCTATTATAACCGGAACATAGTCTTTTATTACTTTTCAGAAGTAACTTCCTCCTTCGTGGTCATTTCTTCCTCCACGATATCGTTTTCACTGTTCTCAAATTCACCGTCTATATTCTGCAAATACTTTGCATATTCACGGGCTGTGTCGTATTCCTTCTGGATATTTCTTACAGTCTCATTGACACTCTTGCCGCAGTTGCCCCAGCACTGAAGGAAATCCTTGGCCGTGTTCCATCCTCTTCCCTCAATTTTACTAGTCATAAAATCGTGGAGGGCGAGTACATTGCCGGAACGGAGAATAATAACTCCGTCAAAGTCCTTTGTGCGTGAAAACGCCTTGTTCTCTTCAAGGTTACTTACAAGAGTCATAAGTGCGGGAGCGGTCTTCGGTGTCCATACCATAGCGTGATAGCAGAAGTCGAGAAGCTGGTTGAAAGTCTTCAATCCGCCGATTTCGATGTGATATTCACGGGAAACTTGAGCAGTTCTCTCCTTATCGAAGATGTCGGTAGCGGCTTCAAGATAAGGTTTCAGTTCAGAACGCTTGAAAGACAGACTTTCCACTTCATCCTCAAGTTTCTTCAACTCCAAGTCCGACATCTCAACAACACCCTTCTTGGCGGTGAACTGCTTCGACTCTTCACCATACAGGGTCTTGATGTTTTCCAAATCATTCATATGAGTGTCAAATTCGGCTTTCTTTCTTTCAAGCTCCCTTCTCTTCTCATTGAGTTTCTCGATACGTTCGGAAACTTCCTTCACCTGTTCAACGGTGATTTTACATTCTACTCCGTTATCCTTGTTCTCTTCAACTTGGATAGTTTCTTTAATTTCTTCACTCATTTCTTATATATTTTTTAAAAATTAAAATAATCCTTCGTTTTCGGTCTTCTTTTCATCATCCTTTTCCACAGGATTCTTCTTGATAATAACCTTGTCCTTGTTATCAAAGAAGTTCCTCTTGATAAGGTCGAGAGCCTTCTCCACACTTTCCTTGTCAAACATATAGGCGGTTTCAAGTTCCCTGACACCAATTTCATTTATCTCCATATATTTGTTAAGAACCTCATCCTCATACTTGCACAAGATGTTCTCTTTCTTTTTCCTCTGGTCTATCTTGAGTTTCAGGAACGAAGGCATATCGTTATATCTGGTGGCGAGCATAGCGACCAGGTTGGCGGATGTCTCCGGTTCGGAGTCAAGACTGTTTACAAGATTGCACTGTATCGGATACTGGGCCGAAAACAACCGTTTCAACATAAACGAATGTTTCCTCTTGTCTGCACTTGAGACAGCACCCGAGTTACGATGACAAAAATAATTTAAAACTTCGTACAGTTCCATATATCAAATATAACAAAATTTCAAAAACCTAATCCTTTATAAAAGACATATCACCATCGTCCTTTACACCCTTCAAGGCGTTTATCTGAATGGTACCCTTATAGTCCTTGAACCTTGAATTGGAGAAAAGTCTTTCCTTGGTTATTTTCGAAATCAGAACACTGTCCTTCAAAATCTCGTTGGATATGTCCAGCACCATATCCGACATCACATAGTCGGGGATAGTCTCATCACTTAACACCACGAGCTTTGCGTTGGTCTTCAAGTTCTCGACGAGCATCCTCTTGGTGAAGTTCTCGTCCTTGATTTTAACAACTTCGTATATTATGTTGCTCAACATCATCAAGGCGTCATCGTTCATATAAATCATATAGTTGAACGGACAGCCGATTTTATTCCTGAACTCGTTGTAAATCTTCTCTGCGGTCTTCTTTCCAATCCCCTTCGAGCGGGTGTTATCGTCACCACGTTTGTAGTACACTGGATAGATATTGTCTGAAGCGTCACCCGAAACGACTTTCATAAACCTTACCACCTCCGGTTCAACAACTTCTATCTCCATATTGGAAACGAGCTTCCTGAACGGGTCACTCTCGACAAAAACGGTAAACGGTTCACCGAAAAGATTTTCCGGTGTCAATTCCCTTTTCTCGTCGAGAGACTTTATGAAATCATCGGTTTCCTTCGAGACATACATCTTGTTGGTAAGGGGTGCATACTGGATTATATGAACACCATCGACACACTTTACAAGCTGTGTAAGGTCTCTGTCCGTAGACAATATCAACGAAGACTTTCCGTTCTGGAACAATGTCTCGCTCCAAGCGTAAATCAAATCGTCACCTTCACTTCTCTCGACCTGTGAAACCTTGATGCCGGATTTCTTTAAAGTTTCCGAAAATGAAGACACGACTTCATTGAAACCATCCTTGTCGATATTATCCTGGTTCTTCTTCCTGTTACCCTTGTATTCCTGTTCGAGCAGAAGGTCCTTTCTCCAAGAATGTGAATCCTCTATGAATACGATGTCGTTCAAGACAGAACCCATCTGCTTGACGATATTACAAAAATCCATCATAAGTTTCCTTTCATACACATCCCTGTCGTTCTTCGTGGAGAGGACTTTCTTGCCGCCCTGCTTGAATATTCCCCAGAGACTTCTGAAAAAGAAATTATGTCCGTCTATTATCAATGTAAATCTTTTCATACTCTAAATATAACAAAAATTACAAATCCTTGTAATTGGTCACTATCCTCAACACAGGCTTGCTTCTCTCGGCCACACTGGGAAAAACAACCAAGTGGTTTACAGTCTCATCACCTAGTCTCTTCGCAAGGTCTTTGTTGTTCGAGAAAAGCATACTGATGAAGTTCACATATTCATCGAACTCGAAGTTTATACGGAATCTTCTCTTCATATAGTCGTTTGGAAGATACTCGAAGAATATGAACATCCTGTTTATGAAATCCATAGCATCCTCGTTCAAGGAGTCCGAAAGATATATCTCCATCTCCTTGACATCATAGACTTTTTCAAAAAGTTCACTCTTGTTCCCCTTGAAATTCTCATCGAGAATATTCATACAGTCCGACACAAGTGGCGAATTTTCAAGGAAGGTGAAGTCCACTACGGCCATATTCTTGAAAGTGGTGAACACACTCAAGATAAGTGTCATCACCTTGTCGTCATATTTTTTCTTCCGGCAGATGTCGAGGCAGTTCAATATGGCGTTGTATGCGTCACCGATTAAAATGTTACGGACTATGTGCTTTCCATCACTATTCTCCGTGAACCCGCCGAAAAGACAGTCGTGAAACACAAGGGAGGCCTTGTCCTCGTAAGGCAGATTTATGTTAAGTCTCCTCACCTGCGATATCCTCGTCATATAGACATCGTTTCCACTTTTTACTATTCCATTCTCTTCCATAAATAATAAAAATACATTCCTCATTAAATATAACAAATATGGACATAAAGGAATTGAAACCCGTTGCATACGGAAAATTCAAGCAGGGGTACTACAAACCAGTACATCCCGAGAAGTATGTAACAAACAAGAACCAGATTATCTTCCGTTCATCCTGGGAGTTGAAATTTATGAAATGGCTTGACTCGACACCGGAGGTTCTCGAATGGGCGTCAGAACCTATCTCCATAAAATATTTCTACACTATTGACCAGAAAATGCATACATACTATCCCGACTTCTATTTTTCTTTTAAGAAACAGGATGGAAGTGTGATAAAATACATTGTTGAATGTAAACCATCCAACCAATTAAAGCAACCAGACCCTCCAAAAAGAAGAACTCCTAATACTATTAAAAATTACAACTACTTGATGGAATGCTGTATCAAGAATTCTTGTAAGAGAGTTGCGGCTAAGAAATGGTGTGAAGATAATGGTTATCACTATGTTTACTTAACTGAGAAGTCAAATTTGAATTTTTTGTAATTTTAAACTATATATTTTGATATTACAAATGAGCCATTTTTTGCCTTTGTTAAATACATAAATACAATGATATACAAACTAGTTTTACTTTAAGATAGATGGCGGCTGCCGTTGGAATGAACGATATTGCTAAGATGCTTTCCACCAGAGGTGGGGATATTTCCACCATTGGCGGAGCCATAGGGTGTATGACCGCCATGATAAGCGCCGATGCAAGGGAGAAGGACAACACCACCTCGAATGATGTCAAGCAGATAAAGGAGTTTGTCTGTGGTGACGGTGGAACACTCGGTTCACTTTTCCAGTATATAGGCGGTCTCATACAGGAGCAGACCAAGGAGATTCAGAAACTCGCTGTCGGTAACAAGTCGAAAAAACTTGTCAAGGACGATATAACCAAATCGTTGAAGAAGGTAAGCGATGGTATTGAGAGCAAACTCGACAAAATCATAGATTCCCTTAAAGTGATAGCAAGTTCACAGGGTGGAAATGTGAAATGGGGGAATATCAAGAAGTTTAAGGATTCTGTCGAGAAGTTCAAGGATTCCATCAAGCTGGACAAGAAGAGAATGAAGAATGACAGAATAGCGAAACTTCTTGAAACACTTGAAAAACTGAAAGCCGTCAATCTCAAAGACCTTATATCGTTCAAGCCGAAAATGAAACTGCTTGAAGGAATCGCCCCACAAATCAGTAAGTTCGGTAAGAATTTGAATGCAAAAAATCTTTCCAAAGCGAATAGTTTCGTCGAAAGTCTTCCGGGTTTCCTCAAAAACCTCAAGAAGGTGTCGATAATGTCGAGGTTCGTAAAGGAAAAGGATTTGAAGAGAATCTATAAGATTTTAGGTTTTGGCGGTAAAAGGGGTAAAGATGATTATTCGATACTCGGTCTGATAGACAAGTTCGCCGCCTTGAACCAAAGGAAGGTCGATAAGGCGAAAAAGAATGCCGCCGCCATATTCGGTATGGTGAAGGATATTTGTTTCGGTATCGGACTGCTCGTATTGTTCTCACCGGCGATAATCATTGGAGGTATTCTTGTAAAACCGTTGCAGTGGGCTTTATTCGGATTCAAGGGGGATGGTGGACTCATCGGACTGTTAAGCAAACTCGCCGACAATGATAAGAAGATAAAGAAGGCCAACAAGGCGATAATGTGGATGTCACTTGGTCTTGTCACACTTGGTATAGGTCTCGGTGTTTTATTTGCTTTGACTGATAATATTGACCTCGCACAACTTATACTGGTTGCCGCCACAACGGCCGTTCTCGCTCTTGTTACCGTCTTATTGGGTAAGAAGAAGGATGAGATAAAGGAAGGTGCTGAAGCGATGATATATCTGGCGGTTGGTGTGGCTGCTCTCGGTCTTGGTCTCGGTATTTTGTTCTATTGTACACAAGATGTTGATTTGATGCAACTTCTGATGGTTGCCGCCACGACCGTCGTATTTGGTCTTATAACCGGTATATTCGGTGAGTTCAAGGACAATATCAAAGAAGGTGCAGAGGCGATGATGTGGATGTCGTTGGGTATAGTCGTTCTCGGTATCAGTCTCGGTATTTTGTTCTGGGCGACCAAAGATGTCACTTGGGAGCAGATGGCTATGGTCGGTGCGTCTCTTTTAATCTTTGGTATTTCCACCGTTGTTCTTGGTGTATTGAATAAAGACGGAATGATTTACGAAGGTGCTATCGCTATGGCGGTTATGGGTGCGGCTCTTATTCCATTCGGTTTCGCTATGAAACTCATAATGGGTTCTGTCAGGGGTTTGAAGTGGAGCGAGTTCGCCATAGTTCCTGTGGCTCTGCTTATGTTCGGTGGTGCTGTCGTGGGTCTTGGTGCCTTGATGTGTACCGGTTTTGGTGCAATCGCTTGGGTTGCCGGTCTTGGTGCAATCGCCGGTCTCGGTGCGGCTCTGATACCACTTGGTATCGCTATGAAACTGTTGATGAAGAGTGCCAAGGAAGTGAATTTAAAGGATATTGACAATCTTTCCACCGCTGTAACCAAGATATTCAAGACATTCTCCGATATGGAGGATACCGGTTGGAGAGACAGGAGAAAGATGAGAAAGAATGTCGATGTCCTTGAATACATAGGACACAAACTGTCTCCGCTCGCAAAGAGTCTCAAGACTTTCAACGATGTCGCTCCGGATTCGATAGACAAGGCGATGAAGGCTATACTTAAAATCGCTAATTTCTTCTTCTCTCCGGATAGTGAGTTGAACAGTATGAATAACAATTTCTTGACTAGAATTAAGGCGAGAGCCACAGCGAATACGATAGGAAACATAACCAGAAACTTCAAGGGTCTCGCAGACGGCTTGAGGACATTCAACGATGTCGCTCCGGATTCGATAGACAAGGCGATGAGGGCTATACAGAGGATTGCAGAATATTTCTTCCAGCCGAAGAGTCTGTTGAACAGCTTGTTCAGAAGGTCCGCTAAAAAGGATGCCGATGCAATAGGTAAGATTTCGGGTTGTGTCTATAATCTCGCAAAGGGTCTGAAGGATTTCAACGAGGTCGGAAACAGGTCGATAGACAAAGCTATGGAGGCTATACAGAGAATAGCCAACTATTTCTTCTCACCGGAGAGTATATTGAACGGTCTGTTCAGGAAATCCGCTACAAAGAACGCCGATGCAATAGGTGTCATCGCAGATGATATGTACAAGGTCGGAGAGGCGTTGAAGACCTTCAAGGAAGCGGGTTCAAAGAGTATCGACTATCTGGTGGAGAGTGTTAATAGGATAAGTAAGTTATTTTTTGGGTTTAATGTTAGACCCGACTGGACGATGGCATGGTCTATCAGATGGTGTATGGAGGAGATTTCGGAGGCTATTGGAGATTTCGCCGATGAGACGGAAGGTATAAATCCGGATGATATTCTGAAATATATGACCGTTGTAACGAGAATTTCAAACGAAGTGCTTGCAAGTTGGAAGGATGAATACACCAAACACGCACTCGGTATAAGTACAAGTATAAATTCTCTTGTGAATACGTTTGACAATTCGGGATGGTTCTACATCGAGAAACTTGAAGCCACGAAAGACTTTTTCAAACAGATGTCCAATCCGTTTTTTGTAGCCGCCGGTAAAACCCTTTCAAACGGAAGCACCTTCTTGAAGACGGTGGATAAGGTTGATATGGACAAGGTAACCGCCTTGACGAATATGTTTGATGCATTTTCTTCAATAGGCAGCTGGCGTATGAACATATTCGGTGGTTTTGACAAGCGTGTAAAACAGTTTACCGAAGCATGTATAGAACTTGTAAGGGCAATCAACGGAAATACGGAGGCTATAAATAATAGCGACGAGGAAGTTACAATCAAGAATGAAAACGGTGAAGAACAGAAAGTCAAGAGGAAGGACGCCGAACTTCTGCCAAAGCAGATGAAACTCTTGAATGTGGATGAACTCGCTATGGCTATCGCAGACCAGATGAACAGTCTTAATGTTGATTGTGACGCTAATGTCAATCTCCAGATTAACAATGAGAACGGTAACGAGTGGAGAATTTCAAGAATGTAATTTTTTGTTATATTTAAGTTATAATAATTTTTTTAATTATGGATGATGGTAAAAATTTAAGTTACGAAGAGCAGGTCGCTATGGAATTTAACCTGACTCAAGCTGCTAATGAAAATGAACAGAAGGGACAACCGTCCGATAACATTGTAAAGGATTTGGGTAAAGTGGATATTAGACGAGGAATGTCCGGTAATATCGGTGTTATCGAAGACGATGAGAATTTAAAGAGGATAAACAATGTAATAGGTTTCCTCAATATTCCTCTGGAAGACCTTCCATCGGAGGGAAGATATTACCCCGAAGACATAAGGATAAGTATCCGTGCAGCCCGTGTGGGTGAAATCCGTGAGTTCTCGACGATAGATGAGCATGACCCGAAGGATGTCGCCGACAAGATGACATACATTGTGTCACAATGTTGCAAGGTGTATTATGGAAATGTTCCGGGACACTACAAGGATTTGACTGTCGCCGACAGAATTGTTCTTGTTATCAAGATACGTGAACTTACATTTGTGGATGGTCAGAAGTCGATAAAGATACCAGTACCCGCCGGTGCTTGTAAGACTGTCGGATGCAAGCCTCAGGACTTTATCAATTTCGATTCAACTATGTTCTCGTTCTTGAAACCTAGTGAAGAACTTGAAAAGTATTATGATTCGATAAACCGTTGTTATAGTATTCACACAAAGAGTTTCGGTACAATCACCCTATATATACCGACCATCGGTGTATGGACAGCGGTTTCCGACTATGTAAAGGGTGAACTTGAAAAGAACAAGAAGATAGACCAGACTATCGCTGAAATGATACCTTTCCTCATAAGGGAATGGAGGGGTCTTGACGAGAAACGCATCTTTAACAAGATTACCGAAATAACTGGATGGGATACGAAGAAATTCAATCTTGTTTACCGCCTTATTGAAAAAATCAATGTGGGTATTGAATTTGAAGTAACAAGTATATGTGAAAATTGTGGAGGTGAGATAAAGGTTCCTATTTCCTTTCCCGAAGGATATAAGTCAATATTTGTTCAGACAATTTCAGATTTCGGAGACGAACTTCTATGATAATGTCATTATCGCTATGGAAAATCTCCATATGGATTACAATACGATAATGAACTTATGGATGTACGATTTTCAGAACATACTGGAAAGATACAGTAAGATGGTTGAAGAAAGGAAGGAAGAGGAGAAGAAACAGAACGAGGAGTACGAGAAAAAGTACAATCCGGACAAGTTCCTCAGACAAACCGGTGGAAATTCTTCAATACCGAAAATCCCAAATGCTCCGAATTTTTCAAAAGTCAAACTATAAAAAAAGAGAAGTGTTATTCACTTCTCTTTTTTTTCGTTATCATTTATATTACCTAAATCGGTTATTATCTTTTCCTTCTTTCTCTTTTCGGAAAGTTTATCCAGTTTATTTAATATCTTTGAAGTTATTTCATCGACATCTACTTTACCTAAATCTTCAACATACTTTTCTTTGGGTTTCTTATTCTTGTCTCCATATACATTGACTTGTATGGATTCATCATCCAATATGGTCGAAAGTTCTTCCTGTTGTTCACCCTTATAAACATTACCTAAATCTTCAGTTTCAGAGTTTGATTTCACTTTCGGATATATGTTTCCTATCTTGGTTATATAATCACCCAGTGTATCATTGTTCGAAACATTACCTATTTCAGATACTTTCTCACCTTCCGTATTCTTGCTGTAGATATTTCCGAGTTTTTCAACATATTCCTTTTTCTTTTCGGATTTCGGATAAATGTTTCCTATCTCATCGATATTCTTTGTCTTCTTTTCATCTGTTAAAACATTTCCTATTTCCTCCGTGATTTTATCATCGGTGGGTTTCGGATAAATGTTTTCAATCTGCTTTGTGTATTCTACCGGAGATTTTTCTTTAGGGTATATGTTTTCTATTTCGGTAACAAGATTCCTCCTTTCGTCATCTGGTTGTATGTCGTCAATATACTCGACCTTATCGAAAGTATCTATATCCGGATATACATTTCCTATTTCATTTACCTTCGGTTCAGTAATGTCATCGAGAAGTACATCACCCAAGTCTTCGACATTGGGTAGTGCATCTACATTAGGATACACATTTCCTATCTCATCCACCTTTGGTTCGGTAATATCGTCCGGAAGTACATCACCCAAGTCTTCGACATTATCCGGAGTATCCATATTCGGATATACATTTCCTATTTCATTTACTTTCGGTTCTGTAATATCATCGGGAAGTACATCACCCAAGTCTTCTACATTGTCGGGTGTGTCTGTCGGAGGATATACATTTCCTATATTTCCAACTACAGGGTCTGTTACATCATCCGGAAGTACATCACCCAAATCGGTAATTGGCGGTCTTTGGGGTGTATTCGGAAGTACATCGCCAAGGTCTCTTACAACCGGTGAGGTACGGTCCGGTGGAAGTACATCGCCAAGGTCTCTTACAACCGGTGAGGTACGGTCCGGTGGAAGTACATCGCCAAGGTCTCTTACAACCGGTGAGGTACGGTCCGGTGGAAGTACATCACCGAGATAACCGACTACCAGACTTGTTTGGTCATCGGGCATTATGTCGTCTATATAATTCACCTTATCCGGTGTCTCTGTCTCTGGATATATGTTTTCAATTTCTTTGGTGGTTGGAACATCATTACCTGGGAACAAGATACTCTTCATTTCCTTGATTGTTTTGTCGTCATCAAATACATTTTTACCCGTTGAAGCGAGTATACTGGTTTTAAGATGGGTGAAAATTCTATCAAAGTCTTCCGCTGTCTCTTTCTTGTAATCGAAGTCGTCATCCTTTATGTTTTTTATTCTTGTTTCGACTCCCGGATTATGGAATGTTTTTGAATCATCTATGATATTCCTTTTCATTTCATCAAAAGGAAGGAAGTTGATTACACAGTCACTGTATGTGAATGTGAAATTTGTCATTCTCATTTCACCTATTTCGGCGTTGGTAACATTTTCAAATATACTACCGGTTTCCTCCGGTACTATCTCACAGCCGTAGAATTTGAACTCTATGGCGGACATTGAGTTCAATGCCACCTCGACTATCTTTGGGAAAACTACTTCCGATGCCATTGTTCTCATCTGTTTACCAAGGTCGGTCATCATCAGATGAAAGTTACGGATGTCGTGTACGAACACCGAACAGTTGAATCTTCTCAAATTAACCGGAACCCTTTCCCTACGGTATTGTGCGTCATACACAGCGTTGAAGTATTTGTTGAACATAGACGAGATTTTCAAGTCTATGGATTCATATATGTTTATAGTTATTTTTCTTTCGTCTCCCGAACCACGAATACTGTCCTTGACGACATAGTTATTTTTATACACCTCATCCAATCCCGTTATGGTTTGTAACAGATATGGGTATTGTGTAGTAAGTTTAGTCATACCGTTTATGAAACCGAGCATATCATATACCGTCTGCGGTGCTTTCGGTAATTCACTCTTATTTGAATTCTGCTGGGTAAAGTCATCTTGTATGATGTTTTGTGTGTCTCCGAACAATGTGGCGTCCGGTGCGGCTTCTATACCAATATCTTTAAGTTCCTCATCGGTCCTGATAAGTTCCAGAGTTTGTTCTATGTCATTAAGTTCGTTGATTGCATCATCGAGATTTATCTGGGCTTGGATACCGGGGTCGTTTGCAAGAGCTTTGTCTGCCTCTTCTTGTTTTTTGCGTGCTTCCTCTCTTTTTCTTTCCGCTTCCCTGAGCCTTTCCCTTTCCTCTTCGATGTTTTTGTCAAGTTCGGCCATATTTGTATCCGTTCTTATCTCGATGTTAGCGGATGTATATGGCTTACAGTCTTCATATGCTTTTTCTGCATTATATTTCTGATTACCTTCTCCCGTGTAAAGTTCTCTATAACCGTCGGCCGCCGATGCGTCTCCATCCGCTTCTATTTTGACATATGTCACCTTTATGTAATTTTCATCAACATTCGCCAGTTCTTGGACAGCACTCGGATTACCGTAATATTTTTTGGCAGTGTTATGAATCTTTTCTTTAAGGTCATACATTTTTTGTACAATCCTGTCATACTCGTCATAACTATGATATGACGCGTCATCATCCGGTTTCAAATCGGTTATGGCGTTTTCCATCATTATCATATAATCCCTTATTTGATTTCTGACGGCTTCCTCGAATATTTTTCCGTTTTCGTAACTTTTTATAAGTTCAAGGGATTTTATCCTGTTGTTTATCTGCTCGACTTCATCGTCCGCCTCTTGAAATTCCTTGTCCGCTTTTTTCTTATTCTCTTTTCTTCTTTCCGTCTCATCCTTTACCGACTGGTCGTTGGCTATCCTTTCATTCTCCGCCTTGATTGCAGACTGTTTTTCCTGGTCTTGTTCAAGCTGGTTTTTCTTCTTCTTGTCAACTACACTCATTGAAGAAACATTCGCCATTCCGTCACCGAGTGAATAGTGTCCTCCATCCAAGTCCTGCGGGGTTTTGTCTTTGAGGAGTTTATCCACCATATATATGTATTCGGTCGCCCCATATGGAAGACCGTCCACATAGACGTTATGTTGCATACCGTAACCGATTTCCTCACCCATAGGGAAAGGATATGTGTCCTTTGCGAGAAGTGCGTTTATGTCATAGGTGTTGACCGCCCCACGTATATATTTGGAATAATTGACCCTCAAGCAGTTTTCAATTTCATCGGCTATATTCCTGCTGGTCATCGGGCCGTCATCCCTTCTTCTTCCTTCCGCCACACCATCATATTGTCCTATCGTATAGAACAAAGGTGAATTGAGCTTGTCTATTGAAAGTGTGAACCCGGTGAATATCGGGTCGTCGATGGAATTGTTGTTGTTCTTATATTTTCTTCCGTTCTTGACATATTCACCCCAGAAGTTTTCCCTCGCCTTATGTGTTCCATATGAAAACATATAGGTGTTTTCCAGATTTGAAAAATCGGGTCTGAAATCTTTGTTGTTCATACGTCTGTATGATTCATCAAGATTTTGATTACCATCCGGTCTGGTCACAGGTGACGGATAACCTTCCCTTCCGGTAGGGTTTACATATGTTCCGTGATTTGTATCACTGTGTATATATGTGTCGGCCATATTGTAGTTCTTTTATATTATTTATTGGTAGTCCATATTATTGAACCACGAACCGGTTGTATTGTCGTATCTGTATTTCTCGTTTATCGCTCTCTTGGCGAGTTCGTATTCGGATTTTAAATTGGGCTTGTATTCTATTCTGTTCAATACAAGTTCCGTCTGCAAGTTCTTTTTCTTCTTGTTGAATACAATCTTCATCTCTGTGACCACATACCATCCGGATAAGGCCCTGTTGAAGACACCCTTCAACGGGTCAAGTCTGTCACCGTATTCGTTTCTTATGGTACCGTCCGTATCTTGTGTTTCGAAATACAGGATGTCATCGTTCTTCAACATTATTCCGCTACCATATTCATCGGACCAGTTTTCTCTGACTTCCCTTGGTTTTATTTTCATTGAAGACATAGGGTTCTTGTCGAATATGTCAACCCATATTCTGCTGAACTTTGTTATGCTCGGGTTATAGTTCTGCAAACGGACTTGAAGGCCACATTTCTTTAGACACCTCATTTGGTAGTCGTTCTGTTGCTGTGCGAAATAGTAATGCTTGAAGGTATTGGTTGTATCGACTTCACCCATAGAAACAAATGACTCCATCGCCGCAACATTGTCGGGTGAACTCAAATCCGTTTTGAGATATATGTCATTCGTGGTCTGCACGAGATTTAACGGTATGTATGATGTTGATTTAGGTTGTTCGGGGAATTCGGCAATCTGTTGTCCGCTTCCATCCCTCTTCAAGTTGTCTATCGGTGCAAGGACAAATTCACAGTTGTTGCATCCCCACTGGCCCGGATTGGAGTCGGCGTACGCAAGATGGACACGATATCCGTCATTCAACGATGAACTTCCGTTATTAACCTCCGAATAACACTCTATGAAGTTTGTCCATCCAACAAAGTAGTCGTTATTTGTGATGAAATAGTAACTTACTTTTTGCTCACCGTTTGAAAGCTCTTCTGCACCATTTTGTAATACGATTTCATCTTCCGTCTTCTTTTCTGTCATATAGTCGTATTCGTGTTCGGGTCTTGATGACTGCTGTACATTCGAATATATTATGGCGGGTGTATCAGTCTTACTTCCTCCGTGTGAAAGAAGAGAATGACATTCTATGAAGTTGAAGACATAGTACTGGTCTATGAAAGCGGTGAAAAATGAATACTGACTATAAAAAGCGTGGTTCGCTATATTTTTCATAAAGTCAAGCAGGGTTCTGTTCTGTCCGTTGTTCCACTGCATAGTGTCCATATTGTTGTCCTTTATGAAGTTTGTGGCAAATCCGAGACCGGTATATACGGCGAGGTTGAACAACGCTTGTCGTGAATTGTTCGGTGAGTCACACCAGGATTCCTTTCGTGTACCCGCCGGTACCGAAAGTGTTCCCGTTATCTTGTATCTCAATGGAGCACCGGTGTTTTGTGACACCATCTGTCCTCCGCTCCTATTCATACTTGTGATTGTAAAATCTTGTCTAATAGGCTTGTAGTACATTTCATCACCGTGTCCTCCGATATAGACTTGAATTGTAGAACCTTCCTTCGGAAATGCTGTCGATAGGAAGGAGTTGTCTACATCAAAAAATTCCACCATCATCGTTGGAAGAAATGACGAATAATCCACATTGAAGTTGATGAGACTCGTCTGTGGTATTCTGAACTCGTTTATTGAAATGAGAGGAAGCCTGAATGATATCCTTTCCGGATAGCAGTTCGGTCCTCTGTGTTCGGTATCCGATATGTTCATCTCCGTGATGGCGAGTGTCGGTTCAATCAACTGAACGGTGGAAATTTCGTCACCGGTCATATCTATATAGTTGTTATTGGTGTCTCCACCTGGAAAAATAATATTTAAAACCTCTTCGTCTGTCATTATCTTACTCTGTATCTCTTTCCTTCTACTAAAATATAGTCTCCCGATTTCACACCGAAATCGTTTACGAACACTCTTCTTCCGTCTTCAAGCTCTACGAGTGTTCCGTTTTCGGTAGTCATAACCGGACTTACGACATTATCGTTGTTGGTGTTGTCATATATGTAGTTGCCTTCACTGTCAAGTTCCGGTGGAGTCTTGTCCAGTAAATTCTCATTTGGGTCGGTGGTCCATTTCGTGTACCAGTAGAAAGCATCATATGCTTTTGGTTTATAACTACCTTTAATTGTATCTTTCATACGTGGTACTCGTTTTTTCTTCATCATATTGACACCGCCGTTTCTACGATGACCGGTTTCCGATGCCCTTATTATTCTTTTCTGGGACATTTTTTTCTTTAACTCGCTTTCATAATGACTGTTGATGTTGGTATAATAGAAAATCCAGCCGGCGAAATCCGAACCGTCTTCATTTAAAATAGGAGACTGATATGCCACTATTCTTTCACCGCTTTCGACGAGTGCATCCATTGCTAAATTCATACGTTTACCATCATCATCATCATCCTTACCATTAAATCCATCTATTTCTTGTTCAAGTGCATTCATTCTTTGTTCATATTCTTCGGTGTCTTTATAGTATATCGGTGAAATGGTGTTTTCGATGAGTTCTTTGCCCTCTTTACATTTGGTTGAGAATAAGTCCACGAAGTTATCAATAAGGTCTAAAATCCACTTTATTTTGAGTATATCCATAATTTTATTTATAACATCCTTAATCGTATCTTTGATTCCCTTGATAAAGAATGCTATATTCTTAATCTGAACCACTATATCGACACCACACTTTATCACCCTTATGATTTCGTTGAGTACGGTTTTAAACCCCTCGAACCATCTCAGTATCTTATATAAAGGGTTATCAAAACAAGAACCTACGGAAGTTGGTGCGGGTATCTGTGCCACCGCCATACTCACAGTTACAGTAAGGTTTTTCAAAGTATCCTTTATGGTGTCTATATCCCATTCTATTTTGTTACAACAATCGTCTATGTATTTTGAACCCGGAGCATCATCCACATTCCCCGTAAAGAAGTTCTTTATCTCCTTGGCGGCATTTATATACTGTTGTTGCATAAAGTCCCATTCACTCTTGATGTCATTGGCGAAGTTTCTTATGTCGTCCTTGAATCTATTCATCTCCATCTTGAGGATTTCCTTCATCTTCTCGGAAGCCTTGGCTTTCTTCGCTGCAAGTTTCTCCTTTCTCACATCCTTGGCGACACTTCTTCTTGCAGCCCTTACTTCGGGTGGAACGGAACTCATACTCTTTCTCTTCTCCTGTGGGGACTGTCTTCTCATCTTACGGAGTTCGTCTCTTGACTTTTTCTTGTCCTCCTCCGCTTCCTCCTCGATTTCCTTGTATCGTTTTGACGGTTCAAACTCCCTTGTCTTGTTTCTTACTTCATTTATAAGCTCCTTTGTACTCTTGAATGACGATTTGATGTCCCCATATGCGGTTTTTGCATTATTGATTATACCGGTGGCACTGTTCTGCAAATTGTTTCCACTACTCATCAACTGCTGAACGAGTGTAGAACCACTTGAAATCAATACATTTCCATTGTTCTCCAGTGAATCTATACTGTTGATGTTTCCGATTGTCGATTTTGAGTTTGAAATAAATACATTTCCGTTATCAATGAGTCCGGTCACAATATTTGTACCGTCATTGTATAACTGCATAGTGTTATTGTATATTGTCATACCGCTCGCCACCATCGATGAGGCGTTTGAAATAACCGAAGAACCTGTGGATATAAGTGAACTGGCATTACTCATAACGGAACTTCCGACTGTTTTCGCTTGTGAAACCACATCACTTGTTATACCTCCGATTTTGGATATCATTTCCGACCCCTTGTCCGTCAATAGTTTCATCTTCGCCCTTCCGAAACTTAGAACCTCCTCCATATTTAATTTCGGAAGTTTGTCCATAGCTACCGTGGCAAGACCTAAACCTGTCGATATGGCTATAAGTCCTTTTGAAATTTTTACAATATCGAAGTTCTGTATCAAGGCGTTTGCACTATCTATGGTTGATGAAACCAAATTGCCAGCAACTGTTCCGTCATTATACTTGTCGGACAGATTGTTTAACTTGTCCGAAGCCCTGTTTATAGTTTCCGATGGTTGGGGTGCGAGTATGTATCCGAATGCTTCACTCAAGGTTTCATTGACCTTGTTCATCTTCTCGACTATTTCGTTGATGACACTTTCCAGTTTTTTCTGTGCCCTGCCGGTGAAGTCCCTTGCATTGCCGATTGTGGAGTCTATAAACTCATTCGTCTTACCGGAAGTGTCTGTTGTCTTATTCTTCAGTTGTCCACCTATGGAGTTCGGAAGATTCAGGGAATCTATTCCGCTTTCTAGATAACCGGACAATATCTCCACCCTTTCGGCGTTGTCACTTACCGTTTTAAGAAACTGTTCTCCCCTTTCACCAGCAAGACCGGTTATTTCATGTCCTTTGGAATCTATAAAACTGGTTGCCGCTGACAATGTATTAGTGATATTGGTTGTGGCGTCCATTATGTACTTCATAGGAAGTTGCAGATATGAATCCATAATCATATTCAACCTCATACCCATATTGGATACGTTCGCCACCATAATCGTCACCCTGTCTATGATACGCATAGCGAAGTCTTCGGGTGTAGGTATCAGATACACTGCATCCGCTATCTTATAGACATACGCCACATTCTTCAAAGCCTTTCTTAAAGGTGCCTTGATGTATTTGTATTGTCCCGACATTGAATCTACAAGACCCATATATTAACTCCATTTATTGTTTAATAACAGTTCATTCTGTGCATTGTCCACAATCAATGTGTTGTGGGTGTCATCTATGATATACTGACTTAATATGATGTTGTGCATACTTTCCTCGCACAGTTTGTTCCAAAGCCTGAAATTGGTTATATTGTAGTGTGATGAAATCAAGTCATAGTAGCAGGTTTCACCAAAGTCCACCGAACCTGTGTCATTGGTTGCGGTACTTATCAGCTTGAACTTGCTCTTCGTGTTCTCGGGTTTCTCCGAACTGGTTACTTCATACAACCAGATGTTGGAGTATCCCTTACTCATACCGAGAAGGAATATGTACCACTTGTCCTCGAACCCGTCGAAGTTGAAGTTGTATTCGTATCTCTGTCCGTTCAGTCTCATAATGATATTGTCCGGAGTCTGTTCTATGGAGAGAAGTTTTCCTTCATCGTTCCTTATGTCGAACATTTCATTTACATCGTGTACTATGACCTTTGCACAGTCGTTTTGTATGACACATCCTTCATCATAGTCACCTTCGACATCGACTATGTATCCGGATTTCTTTGCAAATGTAATCCTTCTATATCCGTTGGCGTTGCCCGCCCTCGTTATCATCAAGTAGTTTCCTTCGACTATGTTGTTGTCCCATCCCATAAGTCTCAACCGTATTCCGCCTTCATTGTTCTCTATCGCCTTTATACGAATGTTGTCCGAAATATTCTTGTCGGTGAATCTTGGTCTGAAAAAGAAACTTATCATCCTCTGGTCATCACTTGTGAAACCTTCGGTATATTTGTATTCCACCGTTACAAGATTCTTGTCCACAGTAGTCATATCATAGTGCTTGCTTGCAACCATAGTATATCCGTTGTAGATTTTTTCATCTATGATACGGATGTTCGGGTCAAGTTTTCTTCTCAACCAGTCCTGACCTTCAGTAAGGTCTCCTATGTCGTTCAACTGGTTGTCCTTTCTGTTGTCGTCATATTCAACTTTCATCTCATCTTCGAATTTTCCTTCGGCCGAGAATATGAGTGTCTCCGTATCTTCTTTCAGTTCGTCATCAGCAAAACCAACCGAAGACATCTGCTCGTAAGGTGTCAGACTTACTCTCCAATATGCACCGAGATAACCAAAGTCATCCGATTCGGAAACCGAATCCACACGGTACATCTTATTCAGATACGCTTGGAAATACAGATAGTCGTGAGGGTCCGGATGTGTTCCTTCTCCGAATGAGTTCCAAAATTCCCGCTTTACGATGTGAACCTCGAACTGAACAGGATAGTCCATCATCATCGAGTTGAATTGTATCTCCCTTGTCGGAAGCTGGTTGTCCGGTATGAGAACCTTTATGCTTCTCTTATCTATAACACTTTCAAGACTGTATTCCTTCAGTACCACATCACGGGACCTTGCATCCGCTCCGGTCTTGAAATACTGACAGCAGATACCGAACATATTGCTGACAAGCTGACACATCTGCTGGTATATTGATAATGAGTTTCCGAGAGCATATGGGTTGAACATATTCCGGTTTCCACACTCACAGTTGTAGATTATCTGTGGCTTACAGCAGTTGCCACCCGTCCCCAATCCAGCGGGGGTGTTCCAGTAGCAGGCGGGTATCGGTGATGTGTTATTACCGATATATTCCACATCGAGTGAAATGGACTCCACACTTAATTCCACATCTTCACTTCCGTATTTGGTAAATCTGTATTCTATATAGAATGTACCGGTTTCCGGAATACTTAACTTGGAAAGGTTCTTGTTTGTGAGTTCCTTGTAGTCAGACCACAATATCTTATCCACAGAATATCTGAACTCCTTCTTGTAGAAATTGTTCTCGTCTTCGTTCTTTACCACACAGGTGAACCCCGAAATCTTTCTGACATTGTTGTATTCTATGACATTGGATGTGATGTAACTTTTCTCACTCATCTATGTATATTACTTTATATATGGTATTTATGCATAAAAAAAGAGCGATGAAGTTTCATCGCTCTTTTACTTTCGTGTATTTTTTTATATTTCTCCGTTGAATACTTTCTCCTCACCTTCAAACTGATACCATTCAATATCGGGGTTATTCAGACCGTATATTGCAATCACTTCGTCTTTGGACATATTACCACAAGTTCTTGTAACTTCGTGTTTCATATATACTTCCTTGAAAGTCACGGTGATTGTCTCTTGACGCTGCTCATTCAGGAATTTCTCGTATGATTTTATGTAAAGACCTTCAAACTCTTTCATACTTACTATATCCGAATTTTTATTTTTCAGATATGTTTCGTCACTTTGTTTTATAAAATTTTCAGCGTCCCTAACATATTTGGGGTCGATTTCGTCCGGAATAATCAAGTCACTACCGTCCTTTTGTGCATTTCCAATCAGAGACATAACGAATGCCACAGTTATTCTGTCACGAAATTCTGGATATTTAAACCTGTCTGACATAAAGAGTTCAAATGAAGATTCAAATGATATGAGTTCCTCTTTCTTTGTATTTTTAAAGAAACAGTTTACAAACTCTTGTGGTGTGTCGTATATAAGTTCATCGTATTCACGAAGTACGGATTTGGTTTTTACAAGTCTGTTTCTTTTTCCAATCCAGTTTTTACGGGTTTTGTAAAGTCCATCGTTGAGTCTGACTGAATATTGTTCTATTTCTCCCGGTCCGACAAAACCGTTTGCAAGAGTAACTTCCTTCGTTGTTCTACGGAATACAGTCGATGCTATATTGAGAAGAAGCATATTTCTCATCATCGCCTTGTATTTGGATTCATCTTTCGTATAGTCTGGTGAAGACTGGAAGAATCTGGCGAACTCCATACTTCCGGCGAGAATCAAATCCACTTGCACGATATCTTCCGGAGAGTTTACCGGTATGGCGACACTAAGAAGACCGAAACCGGTTGTCTGTACCGAATTATACCCAAGTTCCTCCATCTTTTCTTTCAGGGTGGTGAGGATTTGTCCTGTTGGTGTACCGCTTTCAAGATTTAGTACTTCAATGAGTTTCTTCTTATTGACGATAAAATCTATGTCCCCTGATGTTTTGTCTATTTTCTTTTTGCCCGCTGAACCACAAGATTCATAATCATCGTGGAATGTGAGTCCTATCGAGTCGAGAATGGAATTGACCTTTTCTATTATTTCGGGAACCTCACTCTGTTGAATCGGTCTTCCACTAACGGCACTTCCACCTTCTTCTATAAGTTTTTCCATAAGAAATTCTTTTTCTTTATTTATGTTTAAAATGGTGTGCCTGTAATACTTTATATTTTTTTCTTTTTTGCAATATATTCTTTTGGACCGACTTTCTTAATTTTCTCAATTTTATCGGAAAACCACTTTCTCATCATACTTGAATATACTATACTTTCAATTTGAATTGCTGACATTGATGTAATTGGTATCACAATACAAGAATTTTCTCCTAGTGTTCGATAGCACACATTTTTACTTCTTTTTGATTTCAATTTTTTGAATTTACTGTCAAATTCACCCATAATTATTGGAATGTAGTCATATCTTGTAAAATCGGTATCTTTGAACAATTCATCCAAATTACGTTCTCTACAAAGTATTGAATTGGAGTCTTCATCAATTTCGATTTCAGACATTTCTTCTTTCAACAGATTTACAAAAGAATTGAACATTTTTTCATTTATACTATCGTCTATGAAATTATGTTTACATAATGTTTTCCAGTTATATATCTGTAAATCAACAACACTTTTTTCACCACCTCTTATCATAATGTGGTTTTCGTCTTCTTGTTTGTCGTGTTCTTTTGTATAAAAAAAGTAAAAGCCAGGTTTCTTAAATTTTTCAAGAAATTCATCTGCATTAAAATTCACCGGTATTATTACACGATGTCCGGCAAGATTTGCATATTTTCCATCTTCAGTCCTTAATATTTTTTTAAAATACTCATCTGTTAAGTTTTTAAGTACACCCATTATATGTCAAGTTTCAAGTTGTATTTTTCGAATATGTCACCAAATCCTATCGAGTTAACCCTTTTACGAAACATTTCCTTCTGGTTCTCATATATCGGCTGGTTGGCGAGGAAACTGCGGTTGCATAATGTGAACAATCTTTTGTAGTGGTAGTTGATGATATATTTTACAAATCTGTTGTACATATCATACAACCCTTCCTTGTCGAGGGTTATGAACACGTCTTCGAGGAAGAAAGGTTTTTTGTCCAGTGTGGTGAGAAGTTCACCCATGCCTTTCATCTCTTCTAATTCGGCTTTCTTTACAAGCTGGACTTTATTTTCAGTCTTCAGATTGCACGCCACCTTCATACCCATAAGGTGTTCCCTTAACAGATTGAAGTTCGTTTCATAGATGTCCCTTATCTTCACCTTGTATGTCGTCCTTTCATTGAAAGTGTGTTTTTCAAGGATGACAATCTTTATCGGCAACATAAATTCGGGGTCTGTAACCGAACTCAGTATAGCGTAGCATTCTGTTCCTATGTTGTATGTCCTAATCATCGGTCTTCGTATATCCCTTCATTTCATTCAGGATTTCCTGCATATTCTTCTTAGTTGCACCGATACCGTTCTTTCCGTATTCTTCCATCTTCTTTATATCGTCATCGGAAACCACATATCCGTTAAACTCATTCGGTTTACGTGTATCCGTCTTCTTGGATTCCATAGTTTCTTCCGTTTTCTTCGGTTCCGGTTTTATATCATCCACAGTTTCTTGTGTATTCTCGGAGATGACTTCCGGTTCTACTTCCGGTTCGGTATTTTCCTTCTCGTTATTGTTCAGATAATCCGTCAGACATTTTATGAAACCTAACGCTATAAGAGGAAGTATCGCTCCGGATATACCTGCGATTATTCTCTTCTGGTCCATAACTTCCATATCCGTGAGACCGAACAGTTCCGACCAGCTTGTGTATTCGGTAAGTCCCACATAGGCGGCATAGGTGTTGGCCATACACTGGAATAAAGTGAGGATGACGAACATAATCCAAACGATGTCAAAACCTTTCTTTCTTCTGGTGAGAGCACCGAACAGACACGCCATCTGTCCTATTTCAAAAGAACAGGCGAGAACCGTACTCATCCATCCTTGATGTGCAAGATTAAAGAAGTGAATACTTGAAATCAAGCTCACTATTGCAACGATAACATACAGCAATAGGTACGAACCCATTGTTCCGTATTTGATAATATTTTCCTTTTTCATACTGTATTTATGAAAAAGGTGGTCATTTAAACCACCTTTGTTTTAATTCATTTCACTTTGACAATACCTTGTTAGCTTTTCAAGTGACTGGGTGTATATCTGTTTCACCCTCTGTATGGGCAGTTCAAGTTCATCCGCCATCACTTGAAAGTTATTGTATTTCATATCCCCATACTCATCCATATGGAGTTTCATCATTATAGTCTTTTTTCCGTATTCATCAAGAGTTTCAAGACCTTTTCTTAAAATGTAGTCCCTTTCGTCATTGAAGGCCAAATTATTGCACTCCCCGAGCATATCATAATCGAGTTCGTTGATACGAAGATATGAGAGTTCGACAGTCTCCTCCTTCGCCTCTTGTCCTTTCTTGAAACCTTTCTGGTGATTGACTGGTATGTGTACGAGATTTGTGTTTCGGTTGATGTAGTTCATAATCTCACCTCTTACGGAAGCCCCGCACGCCTTGACAAAATTGTCGTTTCTTGTTTTATCGTATTTCATTTCAACCTTTTTCATCGCCTCCGTACCGACCGCTATGAGTTCATCCTCATCTATTCCGGTTTTCTTTGATTCGTTCTTTGCGATTTTTACAATGTAGAGAAGATTCTGAGTGGTAAGGTCTCCATCGTTTTCCTGTGCTCTCTTTACGGCCTTACCTATTTCATTATAATATCTTGAATCCATATAAACTAAATTTTACTTGTATAAACTTTTTAACTTAAATGAGCGGTATAAAGATACTATTTTATACCATTTGTTTGAACTTTTTGAAATTTGAAACTACCTCTGTGATATCCACGGGTTTGAAGTCCCATTCGGAAGCGTTACAGCATACGGTGTTGTCGTTCATATTCGTTTTTCCATTCATTCCGTGAAAACAGATTGAATCCGCCGATTTACCATACCAGTCGGACAACGGAAAATACGAGAGGACGACATCCTTGTCATAGAGGACTATGATTTGGTTTGGATTGAATGTTATTCTTTCAAACAATCTTTCACGACCTCTTTCACTAAGAAACTTTTGTATGTCGCATATACTTTCCCTTTCGTCTTTCGAATAGAAGTTATTCAGGAAAACGATGTTTCCCTTCATAAGGTATAAGTAGTTGTACAAGTCACATATACCGAATCCACCTAATATGAAAACGGTGTCATCTTCCGAAACGGTTTCGTTCCATTTTTCAATGACATTACGGTTATATTCTAGATGGTTTACACCATAGTGTTTACCAAATGGTCTGTTTAACCATAAATCGCTGATAGTAAATATTTTCTTCAATGTGGTAAAATGTTTAAGTGGAGGGTTGTAAAAAACAACTCTCCACATATTGATTATTATTTTTTAGTCTCCGAGAACACTTTTCAACCATTCATCGTCTTCGGTTGACACATTCTCTTCCTTCGGTTCTTCAACCTTTGGTTTTTCAACCGGTTTTTCAACTGGTTTGGATTTGGTTGCTGTGTTTTTGATTTCATCTACAATCTCATTCACGGTTGCGTTTGTAGTACGTGGCGCTGAATATGAGGATGTATATGAAGCGAGGTTCTGGTTTACCTTGTCGATTGTCTCCTGGTCCCAGTCCTTCCATTGGAAGTTGTTGATTTTCGGAGCGTCAGTCTTCAACCAGTTAAGGTATGCGTCCATAGATTCACGAGTCTGTTCAAGAGTCTGTCCGTCTCCAAAATGGATTGGGGCTTTCTTTTCAATGAACTGGCATGCTGAATACTCTGCTACTTCACTACCGTTGTCCATCTTCTGTGTACCCTTTGTCAAGTTGATTTCAAAGAGTGGTGCAGAGAGGAAGTCAAACGGATTTACCGCTTCTGAAAATTCAGAACCCTTCAGTGCGTTTTCAATCTTGTCGTAGATTTTCTTACCGAACTGATACACCATAAATGTACCGTTGAGTTCCGGATGCTGGACATCCTTTACGATTTCAATGAGGGCGTACCACTGCTGGTAAACATTGATTTTCTTTGAGTTGGCCTTGTCGATTGCTGATTCGCTTGAATATAGTTTCCAACCAAGGTCACGAATCGGACATTTCTTTCCGATGGTCTTCGGAGAAACGACAAAAATGGCGTTGTTGTCATTTACATCCTTCAGATAACATTCCCATCTTTCAATGGTTGTTCTTACCTTGTCCTCATAGATGAAAGGCATAAAACGGATTAGTGAACGATAGTTGTTGTCCTTGCACTTTTTATCCTTGATACTTGGTTTGTAAATGTCTTTGTTTCCAAAGGCTTTTTTCTCACTTTCTGTCAATGTGAGAGCATCTTGTGCGGTCATTGACCACAGGTCATCATAATTAATACTACTCATAACTTAAAAACTTTTTTATTTAACTTTATTAACTTACCCATTCGGGCAATCTTTAAATCTCTTACAAATTAAATATAACAAAAAAATTCAAACTTTAAAAATAATTCAAACTTTTTTAAACACTAACAAAGATACTATTTTTAATTAAAATAAGAAATTATTTTTCAATAGATTTTTTGCTTGTTCTTCCGTCATATTATTTACATCTTCTATAGTTTTAGGTTTGACAATAGGATTTCCGTTTTCATCGACCTCCAAATCATCCTTATAATACTGGTATACAGCGTTATCTGTGATGACAACCGATGTAAATTCATTTGAATTTTCATATGAGGCGAGACTTGATGTAAGTCTTTCGTTCTCCTCTTCGAGAGAACTCACCCTTTCACGCAAAGTCGAGTTTTCGTTTGTCAACGACTCAACCTTCAACTTGTATTCGTTTACAAGGTTTGTCATTGTCGCTATCTGTGTATTTGCGTTTTCAAGGAGTTCCTTGAGTGTGTTTATGGTCGATGTGAGTGATTCGCCCATATATGTGTTCTCGTCCGCCCAATTTCCAGTGAATATCACCTCCTCACCGGATGAATATTCCGTTCCGGTCTTCTCGTCCTTGTTCTGGAATATCCTTGTTATGTAGAAGGTTTTGGATGTCATTGAAAGGATTTTGTTGGCGTTTTCCTTTGTAATCTTGAAAAGAACCTCGCCGTTCACCTTGTCAGTGTGGTACTTTGAACCCGGATTCACATACTCGGGGATACGGATTTCAGTCTTGCTGCTCTTGAATATCAGATATATCTTCTGTCCCCCGTCAGACAAGTTGAGAAGTTTCTTTGAACTTGTGTTCCAGTTGTTATATACCCTGAACAGATGGTATGTATCAAACGGATTTATAAGAAGACAGGTGTCACCTTTTGCATATACGGTTCCGTCTATATTCTCGTCAACGTGCAATATGTTGGGGTCGGTCTCCTCCTTTTTGGTCTTGTCCTTGATTATCTTCTCGACGGCGACAGCCGGTTTGAGTTGTATGTTGGTTTCCAAAAGACCCTTCTCTATTTTGGTGTTGAGTTTTTCGGCGGCGGTCGATACTGTCTGGTTTACCTTGTTTATGTTCGTTGTTTTTAAAGTACTTTTCATTTTGATTCAGTTTTATTGTACGATTTCATAACGGTATTTTTTCTCGTCCGTATTATATTTGAGTTCGAAAACGATAGGTATCATTTGTTTTCCATTATAGAAATATTCATCGAAACTGTAGTTTTCACTGTCACTGTTTTCACTGGGTCTTTCAAATAGGAGTTCCATCCTTTCTTCAATGTTTTGTGAACATTCTGTAATTTCAACTCTCTTCGTTATATTTCTACTTGTTCTTGTTTTTATATCTTCCATACCCTTCATTTCCGAAAGAAGAGAATTTATGTAATATAAGCAGGTGAAATCCATATTTTCTTTTGATAGAAGTCTTATCAGCAAATAATATGGAAATTCATTTAAAACATAGTCTTTATCAAATTTGCTTTGCGGGTATAAAATTTCAAGTTCATTATCCGAGTAGGATGAAAGATGCCCAACTATCTCTTTAAAAAAAGTTTCACTTTCACTTGTTGCATCTACAACATCTTTGGTTATTTGTATGGTGAATCTTTTGTGTGATAAATTGTTTTCGTTGGTATTTCTCAATCCTACATATGTGCCATATAGATTTGCCGAACCCATACTATCTATTTCTTTCTTTAAATATGAATATAATGTTTTCCAGCTGAAGTCTTCATATAATTTATAAGTAGTAGGCAACGGTTCTATGTTTTTTTCGGAATACTTATATAATTTATACTGGTTGTTTTTTCCTAGTACATAACAGATAGGTTTCAACTGTTTTCCTTCCTTTACATCAAAGTATTCAGGAATTTCTTCCTTATCGAGGAATATATTTAACCTTTCGTACTTATATCCATGCTCTATGACATCAATCAAAGTACTTGGTATTCTGCTTGTTATTTTCTTTATTTCCGTTAGGTTCTTTTTATCAACAATGGTTGTTTCTTCACCTTTCTTATTTTTATAATAGATTCCCTTCAATAGAAAGACAATTAAGATAAGTCCTATCAAGTCCATATTGTCTATTGATAACAATTTGACTATTTCATAGTATAGGAATAAATCTTCAAGGTTTTCCTTTTCGTCATATTTAAACGGATAACAAGATTCTATAAGTTCTTTTGTTAACCAAGAATCGAATGTGTCATAATCACTCCCTTCATACTCTTTTTCCCATATTTCTTCATATTTATCTTTGAGTTCCAATATGAAATTCAATAGTCTATTTTCATTTATTATTTCAACAACAACGGGTGTCATTTTTATAATATGGAGTTTGTCATCTTTGACATGTTCGTTATTGTTTTTTAATATCACATATGTGTTGAATTTTTCTTGTTCGTTATTTTTTACGGATTTCTCCACTTGTTCCTTTAGTGTTTCATACAGTTTCTTCCAGTCATCACCTTCTATCACCATAGATACAGAAGTATTGTCCTTATCGACCGAAAGTATACCATTTTCATCTACGATAAGTCCGTCTCCTATCCTAACCACACCAATATCTTTCTTTGATGCGGTTTTGATGGAAATGATACCATCCTTATCCACATTTATGTTCTTCCCTACACTTACCAGTCCCCTTACGGAATTACCCGCCACAGGTACTGAAATCTTTCCGTCCTTGAGGTTTATGTTGTCTCCGACCTGTACCAGACCCATTCTGTTATAGTCTGTCTTAGGTATGACCACATTCAAGTCACCCGTACCGGTTACTTCTAGATAGTTGCCCGATATCTTTACTATTCCGGCCTTATTCTTGCTTGCATAGCTCAAATCCGTTATGTCCTCTATCTTATGTTCGTGTTTCTTCTTTGAAAATTTTTCGTTGAGAGCCTTCAATAGTGTCTGTAATCCACTTAATGACAAAAACTTGTTGCTGTTACTTTTCATATCTTAATGTTTTTAAAGAATGGTTGTATTTATTAATCTTTCTAATTCACGAGTCGTTATGATATTGTTACTTGAAATTTCTGTTTCAATTTCCGATGTGGAACTGTTTGTTTCGGAAACACTTGAACAGTCGTATTCAAACGAAGGTGTTTCGGTCTGGTTCATCACTTCGTTGGTGCAGATGATTTCAATGGTCGGCTTCGTCGATATTTCATTACCCTCTATGGTTATGGACTGGTGCCAAGTGCTACCGATATGGCCGGTGTATATGGTGAGGTTGTGTCCGTTGAAATCTATGTAGTCCCTTATCAACAACTTCAGTGTCTGTCCTTTCTTCCATTTTACATCGTTGTCATCAACATATATGTTCAGGTTGTTGGTGCAGGGGTCTCCCTTGACATAAAGTATCATAAGGTTTGCACCCTCTTCGAGTGTGGTGTAAAGGTTGAGTTTGGTGTTCACATCGGTGTGGTTGACGTTGAACTTGTTCTCTATGTTCACCGGACTTGTGAAATCGGGTTCGGGATACATCGCCATCATATTCCTTCTGCTGTCCACTGTGACAGCCTCCCTTCTAACGGTGATTATCATATTGTAGATGTCATTCAACTTGTATGTCGAGTTCTTCAAGTCGATAGTCACCTTTCCGTCTTCGTTTGTCACTTGTGTTCCGTATCCTTCGACAACCGATACCGGATTGTTCTGTTCGGCTATATGGTTGTCAACCTTCTGGTTTATGTCGGAGATGAGTCCGTTCAAGGCGAGCTGGTCGGTAAGTCCGGAACCGTTAAGTCTCACTTCAATGTCCCTTACCCTGTTCTCCACGGAAGACAAGGTGTCAACCCCGTACAGAAGCACTTCAAGTTCGCTTACACGGTTTTGTAGTCTTGCTATCTCCGTCTGTTGCCTGTTAAAAATATCAATGGTCTGTTGTAATTTTGTCATATCGTCTAAATATTCTTGAAATGTCTCTAATAGTTCCGTGTTGAATTCGGTGAGATTTTCGAAATCGGAATCACCCGTTTCAATATATGTGGTACTTGTCGGATATGCGTCAACCTTTATGTCCACCTTCAAGGCGAATGAGTTTCCGTTCTGCAAGTTCGTGGTCTTATGTTTAGGGTAACGCTGTATGTATCCGGTTGGTATCTGTCCCCCCGTACTGGTGACTTCCTCCAAAAACAGGATACCGTAAAGGTTCGTCACCGTATTACCAGTACCGTTATCGGTGAAGTCGTAGTATATCAGTATGCAGTTGAACTCGAAGTCTTCGGCAGAGAGTTCGTTCATACTCATTATGTCATAATATCCTATTCTGTTGTTACGGTAGAATGTGTCCCTGAAATCTATGACATATCCGATGTCTCCACTGTATGTGTTTTCGGGATGTTCGGTGTCATATATGGCGTTTGTCGACAGTCCGTATTCGTTGGTGTCCTGTGTGGTGTCGGTGGAACCTATTATTTTCTCCGAGTTCAAGGTGATGTTGCCGCCGTTGTAGTTGTTGTCGGTGATTGTACCGAACCTCACTTCGTAGCTTGCACCGACCGTACTCGGAATGTGCAGATATAATTCACTGTAAACATCACCGTCTATCTCCACCGAATTTATTATCTCAATGTTTCCGATGTATTTTACGGTTCTTGCATTGACATAATCACTATGGTGGAGAGTGTCTCCACTGCTGTAACTCAGGTCGCCGCACTTTTCGTAGTACAGACTTGTTCCGGTTCCTGCATATTCAAATTTTATACCGTTCACCTTCTGCAACCAGTTGAAGAAAACCCTTTCCGAAGGAGACCTCAGCACACTGTTGTCAAAACCATCATCGTCACCTTCACCGTTCAATATGGCGGTTTCGTAGTTCATCACATAGTTCTGCAAGTGTTCCGCTAACATCAAGTTGAAATCACCGCCTACATCTTGTCTCGGATAATCGGGAAAACCATACTGGATGGGGTCTGAATCTTCACTCGTGGCTTGTTTGAGATATATCAGACTGTCATCGTCATAAACCGTGGAGGTAGTCATATCCTTTAAATTGAGGCAGGCGAACCGACTGAATCTGAAGGAATAACTATCATTTGTAAAAACCCTTGCTACATCTCTCTGTGCAGACGGGAATGTATAGAGAGTTCCACCGTTTACTCTTGGTTTTGTCAATAATGGTGTAACCATATTTTCTTATAAATTAGATTATATTTTATTTATGCAACAATAAAAAAGAGGGAGATTTCTCCCCCTCTTCCATATTGTTTTCAAAAAGTTTTACTTTTTACCGAAAAAGTCACTGAAGTTCGCTCCAAACGGATTGTTCTGTGGGTTTTCTCCGTTCTGTTTCGAATATATCTCCGTCCCCGCTTCCATAAGGGATTTGTTAAGGATTTCCATACATGCCTTGCACGAACCGGCGTCTTTTTCCTCGAAGGCGTTTTTCAGAGCGTTGATACCGTTTTCAATCTCCGTTTTCTTTCCTTCGGAAATCTTGTCACCGTTTTCTTCAAGGAACTTCTCACTCTGGAAAATGGTGTTGTCCGCCATATTCAATGTCTGTATCCTTTCGGATTCCTTTTTGTCTGCGTCTGCATTGGCTTCCGCCTCCTCTTTCATACGCTTGATTTCGTCATCGGACAGCCCGGAGTTGGATTCAATTCTGATGTCCTGTTTCTTTCCCGTACCCTTGTCTATTGCCGATACAGTGAGAATACCGTTTGCATCGATGTCGAAGGTAACTTCAATCTGTGGAACACCACGTCTTGCCGGAACGATACCGTCAAGGTGAAATCTTCCCAACGACTTGTTGTCCCTTGACATAGGTCTTTCACCCTGCAATACGACTATTTCAACTGAAGGCTGGTTGTCAACGGCGGTTGTAAATGTCTCGGTTTTCTTTGTCGGGATGGTTGTGTTTGCTTCAATGAGTTTTGTCATTATACCGCCTTCGGTCTCGATACCGAGTGAAAGAGGTGTGACATCGAGGAGAAGAATATCACCAATTGATTTATCACCAGATAACACGGCACCTTGAAGACATGCACCAAGAGAAACCGCCTCGTCCGGATTCACACTCTTATTTGGTACTTTTCCGAATGTTTTTTCAATCGCCTGTTGTATAGACGGTATTCTTGTTGAACCACCTACTAGTAAAATTTCATCTATGTCTGAATTTGATATTTTTGATTTTCTCAAACACTCTTTACAAGTTTCTATTATCTTGTTTGTCAAACCAAATGACATTTCCTCAAATTTACTTCTTGTTAGTGTTTTTGTAAAATGAACAGGTACACCATCTATACTTGATATATAAGGAAGATTTATGTCTGTTGTAAGTGAAGATGATAATTCTATCTTTGCTTTTTCTGCGGCTTCTGTCATTCTTTGTATAGCCATAGTATCTTTGGAAATATCAAAATTAGAATTTTCTTTCTTAAATTCATCTATAATCCAATCAACAATTAAATTATCATAATCCTTACCCCCAAGATGCAAGTCTCCATTTGTACCAAGAACCTCCATAACACCAGATGAGATATCGAGCATTGTGAAATCGGATGTTCCACAACCTATGTCAGCAACAAGAACCTTATACTCCTTTTCCGTATCAAGTTTATAACCGAAACTCAATGCCGCCGCCGTCGGTTCGTTTATAACCCTTAAAACATTTAGACCGGCAATTTCTCCGGCATCTTTAACCGCTTGTCTTGCACTATCACCATAGTATGCCGGGCATGTTATAACAGCATCTGAAACTTCTTCGCCAAGATAATCTTCTGCTGTTTTTTTCATCTTTTGAAGAATCATAGCGGATATTTCTTGTGGTGAATATGTTTTTCCGTTTACTTCCACATAAGCCATACCGTTTTTACCCTTTATAACATTATATGAAACTCGTTTTATCTCATCAGTAACATCGTCATATTTTTCACCCATAAAACGTTTTATGAACAAAATTGTTTCCTTTGGAAACATAACACTTTGACGAAGTGCCGGATTTCCTACTTTTATTTCGTTTTTTGCAAACGAAACGACACTTGGTGTTGTAGAACACCCTTCATTGTTAAAAATAACTTTTGGTTTTCCTTGTTCCATTACAGATACACAAGAGAATCCTGTTCCTAAATCTATTCCAAGTATATTCTTCATATTATTTTGTTTTTATCTCTTTTAAATATAACAAAAAATCCACAAATATTTGTGGATTTTTTTTTTTTTATTATTATTATTTATTCTTTTTCTTCGTGTTTTTCAGTTTTTTCCATTTCTGGTTCAAACTCCTTTCTATATTCCTTTTCGTCTTCTTCCTTCATCCTCTTTCTTGCACGTTCTTCCCTTTCCTCCATACTTCTTTCCTTCGCCCTTTTCTTCTCCTCCTCTTCCTTTTTCAACATAAAGTCGGCTACTATATCATCGGTTACGGGTTCCTTCTTTAATATCTTTATGAACTTGAAGGAACGGAAACTTCTCCAAGCGAACTTGTCGAGGTCGTAATAGACCATCTGGTATGCTGGTTTCGGACCGCCCGTCCCCTTGATGGGTGGCAGGAAATCGGGATGAAGTGTTCCGTGTGCCTTTCTTATTGAACCGTCTCTTTTCTGAAACTTGAAAGTAAGAACATTTTCACGGAGAAGTTTTCTCATAATCTTCCTCTCCTTGAGTACAAGGCTTCCCGAAAGTTTCGCCTCATTGATGTATTCTATGTAATCCAATATTTTCATCTTAAGTGTTTTTGTTTAATATCGTTTATCGGAATATCTTTTACACAACCTGAAACGAGTAGAACTTTCAAGTCCATATGAGTCGCTGGTTCTATAAAAATCAAAATGGTTGTCTTCGGGTTTAAAATGATAATCATCAAGACGTATATTCATACCCGTGTTTACTGTATAATCATTTCCATAATAAGATATTGAATGATAATTGTCAAGATGTTTAAGGGCGGCCAATATTTTTATAGGTACATCAAATATCTCACATTGTATTATTTTTTTCTTATCGTCATCAACAACACATTTAATATCCTTTTTTAGTTTTTTAAGAGCGTCATCCAACCAACCAATTCGAATCAGTTGATATTTTTTAGACATTTCAAACATTTCAAGACACCTCTGAACATCTTCGTTTCCCAAAAAAGGTCTTGAACGCCAAAAGGCGTTATTGTCATAACCATATTCAACCAACTCTTTGAGTGGACTATAATCTATATCGGAATCTTCATCGCTTTTTGCAAGAAAATCCATATTTGCAATCTCTATCTTTCGTTGTTCCTCATCTTTTCCGCCATAGGTTTTACCGGTGTCTATAAATTGAACATTATTTTCTTCAACCCATTTGTCGATTAAATTATCTATACCTCTGGATATTCGCTCTTTCGGTGTATAATCTTCTTCCCTTTTTATAGCATCGAAATATTCCTTTGTCAAATTAAGCAGTATTCCCATTTTTATTTCTTTTTCTTGTCTTCTTCGACAGTGTTCCTTATCATTCTCATAAGGTCTTTCTGGTTACTCGACTTGTAACCGGTCGTAACTTCCGTAGCTGTGGTGTCATCGACATTCATACTGTCCTTTTCGATGGAAATCTTCCTGTACTCCTCCTCTGCGTTGGCCACATAGTTGGTCTGTGTCTTAACGAGGTCTATGAATGTCCTTTGCAAGTTTCCGACGGCATCGAAAAGTTTAGGGTTGATGTCTCCCATCTCTATATTTTCCATCAGCAGAGATATTGCTCTTTCACTGACTTCCATCTGGTTCATAATTTTTCCAAGTGTCATAGAATCCAGGTTTACCTTCGCCTGAACATATTCCGACTTGGATATGAAACCTTCCGACAGATAGAGTCTCAACAGGGATGTCATAACCTTCTCGGCCTTCTCTTTTGCTTTCACAAGTGCCGGTGGTTCTCCTTCGGGAACTTTCACGGGTGTCCTGTTGAATGTCAGTGTAGTGGCATCCACGTCTTTGTTTATGTCTATGTCGTTTTCCAACAGAAGGTCAGATATACTGTCCTTGTAAGGGTTATTTTCAAGATTGTCTTTCATATTGTTTTAATTTATAAAAAGATAATATATTCTTACTTCTTCATCTTCACCGACGGTTATTCTTACTTTATATTCTTTATTGTCATAACTCGACAAGTATTGTCCGTATCCATCTTCATCCACGCAAAGTTCGGCGAGTTCTTTAAGGTCATAGTACGAAGAGTCCAAATCACCAAAATTAGAAATAAATTCATCGACGACATCATTTATATCATCGACCTTCTTTTCTACAAACTCATGTTTTTTGTCGCTTATGTTGAACTTTGGTGAACTATAATCGAGTTCAAAGTATTCATCATCATCTTCGACCACACCGTAATCTATAAAGTATTTTACAAGGTCTTCATCGTTGAGTTCTTCGATTATTTTTTCCGCTTCTTCGAGTGAAAGTTCCTCATCGTTCTTCATCATTTCTTCGGCGAGTTCCTTCTTGACATCTTCTACATCGAACCTCGGTTCGGTATGGTTCGTATTAAAATAATTTGAATTATCATCTATGATGTCATATTCAATCATTTCGTCATATAACCTACTTTCGTGCTTGCCATTCTCGTTTTCTATGTCGTCACTATAATTTTCATAATCTACCTTGAAAAAATCCTTTAACGAATCCGTATCAATCCAAGAATCACCGACCACATTTATAAAACGCTTTACTTCCTCGCTGTCCATATTGTCGGAGAATGTGTCTTCTAACATATTCTCACTTTCTTCTATGGCGGCACTTCTCACCCAATCCTCCTCATATATTTTTATATCACGACTGGTATTGTCGGATTCCACCTTGTATTTCCATTTGTCCGATGAGTCTCCTTCTTCTATCTCCAATCCTTCATCGATAGGTAATGTGTCTTCCAAATCGGCCGTATATATAGCTTTCAGCGGTTCAAAGTCGACTTCCATCAAATCCACATCCGTTGTTATCCATTGTGTGATTGCGTCACCAAATTCACCAATGTTTTTTTTCACCTCCTTTAAAGTGGATTCTTTTATATAGTAATACAAATCTTGACCGCTATCGTCCTTTGCGATTCCGAAGTATATAGGTTCGTCCATAAAGTTAAAATCCCTTCTTATGAGATGATTTTCATCATCGTCCATAACCATAGCATCTCTCATAAAGGGATAGTCGCTATATTTTACTATATATTTCTTACCTTCAATTTTAATGGTGCGACCTTCCTCACCTCTGACATCTTCATCAAAATATTCTTTTGTAAGACTCAATAAAACACCCATATATTCTAATATCTTATTTGATATTTTATTTATGGTTCATTATCTTTTCCCTTGATATATTCCTGTAATGTCTTTCCATACACCGTCTCCGGTGTTTTTGTACATCCTCTGGTTTGTGGAGGGTGAATTGAGGGGACCGAGTTCGGAAATGTATCTTCCCGTTTTTATGTAATCAAATTCTTGCAGTTCGTCTAAAGGCAGGATATCGTTTCCAGAAAACAAGGCTACTTTCATATCATTGTGATTTTTCTTTATGTACCTTGCATATTCCTTCATTTCAATCCACCCGTCAAAGTTTCCGTGTCCCATAAAGCAGATGCACGAAACACCTTTGTTCTTGTCTATCAGATAGTCTATGGATGTTTCGTTCAGTTCGTATCCGATGTCTTCCCATAGGTGTTTTGAATGACAATCGGGACAATGGAACTTGCAGTTCGATATGTTGACACATAATGTTATCTCATCGGGTATTTCTTCAAATACCACTTGTGTATCCGTGTATTTCATAATCTAAATATAACAAAAAGGAGAGGTCTCCCTCTCCTTTTTTATTCAATGTCCTTGTTGTAAAATCTCATACTCTCTTCAATCTGTCTCGGTTCGGCGAAGTTCTTTACACGCTTCAAATACCCGATTATTCTTGTGAGCTTATCGACATTCTTGCTTCCACAGTGGGGACATTCGTCCAAGTCGTGTTTTGAAATATACCCGCAGTCGTTGCAAGCGGTATTCCTTACATTGTATGTGAAGTAGTTGCAACCTACCGAAGCGGCGTACTTCAAGAGTTTTCTGTTCTGTTCCTTGTTCAGATGTTCTGCGAGGTTGATGTGGCAGGCGGAACCACCATCGAGATACTGTACATATTCCTTTCCGTGAAGTTTCATCTTGTTGAGAACACTCAATGAGTCGTCTTCCGGATTGAAGAAATATGACGAGTACATAATGTGCTTTTTACTTACGAAGTAACCGTCCTTCTTGTCCCAGTTGTAGTTCTTTACCGAAAGGTTTTCGCCAGGTACGAACTCCGTGTTGAACATACAGTCACGAGTCTTGTCCTTTTTGTTGCAGATGTTTATGGTTTCAAGTATTATGTTGACGAAATTTCTGTAGTCTTCATTGTCTGAACAATCTATTCCAAGAAATTCAGCGGCATCAGTCAAACCGTTTACACCGACTGTCAAGTACTGTTTTCTCAGGTTTATGAAACCGGCACGATAGATGTCGAGCATATTTGATTCGTGGAAATCCTTGATGATTGAATTGAAGGCGGTCTGGTACTTGTGTACGTTTTCCGTAACCTCCGTGATGTTGGATTTGATTTTCTCGATGACTCCTTCTTGAATTTCCTTGTCTTGTTTCGAAATGATGAATTTTTCTCCGAGTGTGAACTTGTAATTGTTTTCTTCGAAATATTCCATAACCGAATTCTGGATAATTCTGTTCAGGTTGATTGTCATAACCGACTTTGAACCGGTGGCGACAGAAGCTGTTCCCATAGAGAACTGGTGTGTATTGTGGTTATGTTCTTCATCATTATCCTTCAAAGAATTTCTAAGTCTGCAACACGAACTCAAACTGTCCGGTGAATCGGAAAGGTATGTGAAGAAAGAGTGTCCTTCTGCATACATCTCTGCTGTGAAGTCTGCATATTCCTTGTCAACCAAGTCGTTACCATCTGTAAGACACGCCATTGTCTCAACCGGGAATGTAAGGGTGTATCTGGTTCTTTCATCGTTGAACCACTTCATAAATTTCTTCTGCAACCACGAAAGTGTCTCCCATTTCGGTGCAGTTCCATCCGGAAATCTGAAATCACCGAATACACCTTCAAAATATCCTTTGTCGAAATAACCCACATTCCAGAATACAGTTTGATAACCACGGTTTCCAGCGGGCATATTCATAGAATGTACAACCTGCTGGAAATAGTTTTCAATGACCTTTTCAAGTGTCCTTCCTTTTCTGTTGAGTTCAACCTTCATATCGAGCTTGTCGAGATAGTCGTCACCATAGTCCTGTCTGATGAAATAGTCGAAGTACATAAGGAACTCGGGTGTCGCTACCGCTCCGGCGAACTGTGAGGATACGGAGTATACGAGATTGATGAACTCACCGCAGAACGACTTCAAGTCTGTGGGGGCTGTTGATGGACCACCGACACCGGTGAGTCCGTTTGTCAGGAACGGGTACATAGTTATGGCGACACAATACGGCATACCGGGAATCGCCGTCTCGTCGTGTTTGTACAACCTGTGTGTTTCGAGGTCGTATATGTATCTGTCTGCAAGTTTCTTGCTGTACATCATCTTTATACGGTCATACAGGAGGTATCTGTTCTGTTTGATGTTTTCCTCTTTGTATAACTCCTGACCCATAGTGACCACATTCTTGTTGGAGACATTGGCGTTTGCATCGAACTTTGAACCCGTAGCGGCATTGCTCGCCTTTATGTAGTTCTTTATGTAGTCGGATTTCTTTTTCTTGAAGTTCATATCGCTGTTGATAGTGTCGTACTTGGATATGTAGGCTCTCGCCACCTTCTTGTTGACCGACATCAAGGCGTCTTCCACAAGTCTCCTTATTTCGGAGCTCGACATATTTTCATATACGAACAAACTGTCAACGACATTCTTTATCAAGTGTTCGTCTATCTCCTCGTTGATTGACTTGTATGCGTCAACAATATCATTGAATACTTTATCAACATTGTATTCCTCAAGTGTACCGTCTGATTTTCTTATATTCATGTGTATTTTGTTTTATTTTGTTTCTTCTTTTCCGTCAGGAAAAAGTTCTTGGATAGTATTTATAAAATCGCAAACTTCTTTTTCCGAACACAATCTAGTGTCGTATAAATTGAAATTTTCGAAATCATTTTTGTCCGCTTGAACTCTCCTTTCTATCGTATCATCTTCCTTACCACCGTTGTATCTTCCGCCTAATCTGCTTATTCTCAATTCAATAGGCATATCGAGATAAATTATCTCACAAATATCCGACAAGTTTGGGAGATGGTGTTTCAAGTCGATTATATTGCCTATGCTGACAATACCCACATTGCAGTTGTCGAAATCGTCTTTGGAGAATCCGTACCACCATCCATTAAAGGATTTTACTGAAAGGAATTTAAAGTCACGTATCATTTCACCCATGACTTCCGGTGAGACAAAATTGTATTCCGAACCGTTTTCGGTTGGTCTCTTTGGTCTTGTTGTATACTGGATTAGTGGTTTGTATCCTTTCTCGATGAATTTCTGCTGGAGCCAGTCTTTGCCGGATGCAGCCGGACCGACGATTAAAATCTTTTTACCTTTTGTGTCCGATTTCATATACCTTTTTTAAAAAAATGTCCGAGATAGTTTCGTCAATTTCCTTGACTTTCTTTACAAAATCATCCTCGTTTTCCAGTGATATGTCTATATAGTCACCGTCTTTCAAGAATAATCTTATATCATTATTTATATTAAATCTTATGGCTTTTATTTTACCATTGGTGTTCTCATCTACAAACATATAACCCCGCCGTATTTTTCTCTTACACTATTAAACATAACAAAAACCACCGAAAAAAATCGGTGGTTTTTTAATTTAAGTCAAACTACTATTTCTTTGAAGTACGACTTATTGCGTTTTCAAGAGTTGACTGCTCTACAATCTTCTGCATATCAACACCTGTTGCGTCTGCAACTGTATCCATAGTCTGCTTGATTACAGCGGGAACCTGTCCGGAAAGCTGTGTGATGCCGTCTCCGTTTCCACCGTAGATACGAACATCCTTGATTGAACTGATTGGTTCGGCCACACTCTTGGCGATTTCCGGAAGTTTTTCAAGAACAAGCTGTGCCTTTGCTGCATCACCATACTTCTGGAATGCGTTTGCTTTCTTTTCCATTGCTTCCGCTTCTGCAATACCCTTCTTTTCGATGGCGGATGCTTCTGCAAGACCTTTCTTTTCGATGGCGTATGCCTCTGCATCGGCGAGTTTCTTCTTACCGAGTGCTTCCTGTTCCATACGGAACTGTTCCGCTTCGGCCGCCGCCCTTACCGCCTTCGCCTTCTGTTCTGCTTCATAGGCTTCCGCTTCGGCCTTACGTTTTCTCTGTTCGAGTTCAGCGGATGCCTCTATTTCCTTCTGATACTTTTCTGCATCGGCCTGCTTCTGTACTTCTGCATCGAGTTTGTTCTTCTGGATTTTAACACGCTGTGCAGTGAGCTCTTCCTCCTTTCTTGCCTTTTCGGTTTCCGCTTCGATTGCGGCGGCGTTGATTTCCTTCTGTTTTTCCTGTGTCAGGAGCATCTTTGAAGCCTCCGCTTCAACTGTCTTTTCGTTGATGGTCTTCTGCTGTTCCTGCTGCTGAATTTCGTATGCGGCATCGGCCTTCGCCCTATTGGTGTCTTCTATGACTTTAAGTTCGGCCTTCTTTATTGCAAGGGCGTTGTTCTTCTCCGCTACGATTGTCTCGTTTTCAACACGGGCGTCATTGGCTTCTTTCTTTGCCTTCGCTTCAGCGATGGCGATGTCTCTTTCGGCCTGAGCCTTGGTGATGGACGCTTCCTTACGGATTTTGTATGTGTTGTCTGCACCGAGATTTCTTATAAGACCCTCTTCGTCGGTTATGTTCTGGATGTTGCACGAAATCATTTCGATACCGAGCTTGGCCATATCCTTCGCCGCCTTGGCTGCAATCTGGTCGGAAAAACCGTCACGGTCGATATTCAACGACTTGAGACTTAATGTACCGATGATTTCCCTCATATTACCTTCAAGGGAATCCTTGACCTGTGAAGCGATTTCCCTTTCCGTCATATTGAGGAAGTTCTTGGATGCGAGTCTGATACCTTCCGGTGTGTTTATGACCCTAATCTTCGCCACTGCGTCTACCATAACGGAAATGAAGTCGTTGGTTGGAACCGGTACCGAAGTCTTGATGTCTACCGATGTCTGTCCGAGAAAGACCTTATCCACACGCTCGAGACCCGGAATACGGAAACCTCCCTTGCCGATAAGTATTCTCGGCTGCTTTGAAATACCCGAGATGATGTAAGCGTCCTTTGGTGGAGCCTTGACATAACATACTGCGATAAATACCACTAACAATACGACCACTATGGTCGCCAGAATAAGAATACTTTGAATACTCATAACTTTTTTGATTTATGTAATTAATAATCTATGAATTAAAGTCCAAATATAGTGACCACAAGCCACAACACACCCACGAACAACGCCGCTTCAAGGATAAATCCGATAAAGGCCCCGAAGAACTGCAACGGAAAAAGCAGCAGGAATAAAAATCCTTTCAATACGTCTATCAAAGTTCTTCCGAATAAGAAGTAAAGCACTATAAGGATTACCGCTATGGTTATTATGGTCGAAAACATAATTTACTCTTCTATGGTTACAATTTTAATGAAATTCTCTTTCTTGAATGAACGGAACTGGTTCTTTTCAAGGTCGTAGTAGTTGACGACATTTTCATTCTTCTTCACCGTTTTCTTCTTGTGTTTGAAAAGATACGACTTTCCGTCCTCGCTTTCACCGACAAGTTCGATTTTGTTCTCATTCATATACTCTTCCATACTTCCGTATTTCTCGGAGACGAGTGTGTCAACGGCGGTTTTTTCGAGTTCAAATTCGTCCGGTTCTCTTTTTGGGAGCAGGTCTTCTCTGAGTGTTCCCTTCGCTGTTCTTGTTGTTCCGTCAGTTTTCGTATATTCGAAAATGACTACATTGTTCTTCAATGTTTCTTTAAGTTCTTCTGCATTCATATTGTCTAAACGTTTAAAGTTGAAATTTCTTCTTCTGTTATCTCTTTTAATTTTCTGTCGAGTTCCTCATCGGTATCGAAATAGAATTTTCTTTTTTCACCATCGACGAAGTGTATTTCCATCACGGGCCTGTTGTACCAGCTGTCCGTCTTTTCATCGTATCTGATACTATCGTTCCAGTCTTTGATAACATCCTCGATATTACGGAAATAATTTTCACTATCTGAACGCCACAGCGTTTCCTTCGCCACACACTTGTGCTGGTAGCAACCGAAAAAGATTTTACGGACAAAATCCTCGTCCGGATAATTATCCCACGAATGGGGGCGGTATTCCTCTCCTTTCTCTATCTTCTTTATATATTCGTTTGGACACGAATGTGTGTGATAGATGTGTGAAAACTGTTTGAATGTTACTTTACTGTTCATATTATTCTTTTTTTGAAATGACTTTCCAATATTTGTTGTGTATCTCTTTACCATCCACATCACCCCACTTGCAAGGCTTTATAACTTCGTAGCAGTCAACATCCGACACAAGTTCGTCGATAATTTCGGGATTTTCCTTCAAAGTTATCTGGAACGCCTTGTTTATCATTCTCGCCTGCCACATATTGACAAGTTTTCTCAAACCTATCATTGAGTTGAAGTCACATAATCCTACCCATATCCATCCATATTTGGTTTTCTTGACGGGTATCAACCTATGGTCGATATGGTAACACAGACGGTGAAACCAGTGCCACTTGTATGTCGCCCGGTATCCGACAAGTATTTCCTTTATACCTCCGTCCCAGAATGTAAGGAAGTCATCTCGATAACATCCCCACTTCTCTTTCCCGCATACTCCGACCTTCGCCCATTTTCTCATTCTTGTTTCAAGAATGCTTATGGCGGAGTACAACTGTTTTCCGTATTTCTCGAACCATTCGTCTCCCCAGCAATGCATAGCTTATTTCTCCTTGTTTTTATAGATATGTTGATTTTTGGGTGATTCGTTGCTTTTCTTTATTGAGTCTTCAAATCTCTTTTGCAACTCCCACGCCTTTTCTTCGGTATTTTCACAACGGCAGTGGCCTTTTTTGTAGAACAGTCTCAGATGTCCCCCGAAAGTGATGTAGAACCACATGCCCAGATATTTTACCTGCGGGTAGAAAAATTTCATACCGTTCCCATAAGCGATTTCGTTGAGTCTCCATTCTGCATCTTTCAATGCCTTGTAGTTCCAGTAACTGCGTTTGAATATGATACGATGAAGAAATCTTATGACCGGAAAGAAAATCAAAAATAAGAAGACCGTAATTCCGGCAACCAGTATAATCATTTTTAAACCCATAAGAATAAAATTCATAATTCAATTTATTTTTCACAAAGATACTATTTTATTTTTGATATTCATAAATAATTTAAACCAATAAAATATTTTTTATGAATTACTTTAAAGATTTTGATTCTTTTGTTTTTCCCAAAGGTTCGTCAATGATAAATGAGGGTCTGATGGACAATGGAAAAATTATAAGAGAAACATTTATAAAAAAGGGAAGTAGAACAGTTACTGTAACAAAAGAAAACGGTGAAAAGGAAACAGTGACAATAGACCCGAAAGAAATTGTGGATACCGTTGAAGATGCAATCAAAAGTCTTTCTTTTGATTTCGGTAGTTTTTTTGATTTTGTAAGTGAATTTACAATAATATATTTTTGGTTTGACAAGCACTGCAAAACAATGTGTGTGGATGACCATATGAACATATATATTAGTGCTCCTTTTGTTAAATTCGGTCTTAAAATGGACAAAAGACTTATTGGTGCTGTCGTAATGCACGAAATATTACATGTCGCTTTTAATCATTTGGAAAGAGGAAAAAGATGGTTGGTTTCACAGAATAAACCATATAACAAGGAAACCGCACACGATAATAATCTTGCTGCCGATATAGAAGTGAATATTGCTTTAACTCAAAAACATATCATATCTTCCAAAGAACTTGTTTCAGAAATAAAGGGTCTTTATTTACAAAAGTATAGTAGTAATGTTCCTCCTATGGAAACTGTTCTTGAAGACGAAGACACTATGAAAGAACTTAGACTTATGTCTCCTCTGGATGAAGAGGAAAAACAACCACCAAAAGAAAATCAAAATGTCAAAACAACAAAAGAATTTGATGAAGGATATGTTGAAATGAAAAACAAGATAGCAGATATTGTCAACAAATATGGTCCCGAAAAGGCCATAGAAAAACTTCGTGAAATTGGAGCGGTTTCCGGTGTTGAACCGACGGTTAGTGATGATATAGATTTTGATGATGTTTTGAGTATGAATTTTATTGTACTTAAAACATTTGAAGAATTTATAAACGAGTCTAACGAAACGGAACAATTTGATGGTTTCTCAACAAAAGAAGATGGTTATAGGGAGGCTATTAGAAAATCTCTTGGTGAAATTATGTCATCGTTGAATCAAGATGACATGGAAGGTGAAGATGAAGGTGATGATGGGGATGATTCGGGTCAAGAAATTGAAAGCGGAATAAATCAAGATGACCTTAAACCAATGAACTTACCTGGTAAAAAAGGAAAAAAATCAAATGGAAAAGGAAAATCACTCCCTTCAAATGTAAACCAAAGCAGTGATGGTGAAGACACAGAAGGAGATGAAAGTAAAGATTCCAGTGGTAATAGTAATGGTGATAATAAAGAAGGTGAGGAAGGTAAAGATTCTAGTGGTAATAAAGAAAGTAAGGGAGGTAAAGGTAATTCAAAAGGTGGTATGTTTACAAACGATGGAAACAGCAGTGAAATAGAAGTATCTTTTGGCGGTTTAAAAACCGGTGAATTTACCGATTCAAAATCAAGTATGGCCAAGTCTTTGAAAGATACAATTAAAGATAGTTATGGAAAAGATTTTGAAAAAATTATGGATGTTATAAAAGAAAATGAATCCCTTAACACAAATGAGATGGTTGAAAGGAAACGTGAAGCGGCATTTAATTCTCTTTCTTCTGGGGATAAATTAAAAATGCTCTGGAAAAATAGTAAGGATAATGAGAAAAAGTACAAAGCGATGTGGAAGAAAATATTAAAAGAGTTCCTTTCTTTAAAGACAAGAAGAGCGGGTGAAGATGTCAGGGATAATAGAATAAAATGGGGTGAGAAAAGAAGAATGTCAATAGGTATGATATCACCAAAGAATCTTAAAAAAGCACAAGATAATCAAGATTTAAACGTATATGTTGATATTTCCGGTTCGGTGGATATGAAACTTTTGGAACTTGTTGCCCAGTCTCTTACAGTATTTTTAAAACAATATAAGTATTCTGGAATAAATGTTATTCCTTGGGGTACTGATTCAAACGGGTCACATAGAGTGAGTCCTATTTCAAAAATTGGTACAGAAAAAGCGGCTGCCGAAATCATATCATACATAGAGGATGGAATTAATACATTGGGTCGAGGTACGGAGCTTCGTGGGGCTTGTGTTCCGGAATTGATTAAAAATATTGAAAGTATTAGAAAAAGGGAAGAAGCCGATGATATTCAGATAATAATATCAGATGGTGATACTGGTAGCGACCAAAATGGCATTGAAGAGCTTATATATTCCGTTTTGACAGCCAATGGAAATCCAAATAGATTGAGTGCCAAAAATGCAAACATAGCAATTAAGAACTGTATATGGATGTTGTACGATTGTCGAGACGAAGAAAGTTGGAAACAGGCGATAAAAAATGGAAAACTTGTCTTTATATCAAGTAAGAATTTTATTCCAGAATAATTGAATTTCATAAATAATAAAAAACAATTATATCAAAATGAAAAAATTAAATAATATTCTTAATCGTGAAGATTATCTAAATGCTGTAAATGAAGGAAGAATAGGTGATTTTTTGAAGAGAGGTGTTCAAAAAATAAAAGAATTATTCTTTATTTGTGCAAAAAAGATAAAAAATATCATTACAGTGTTTGACTCAACAGGAAACATACTTCCTGTCACTTCTCCACAATCAATCGCAGATTATTTTCGTAACAACAAAGATATCACTGTTGTTGGAACAAAATCTATGAATGACGAAATCAAGAAACTCGGTGGAACCGGATGCAATACAGAGATAAAACCAAAAACAGAGGATTCATATAAAGATGATTCACCAGATGGTGTTGAATATTTTAAATGGATTGAATCTGGGTATAAAGATTCAAATGTGAGAAAGAATTTACTCACACTTCAAAAAATATTTGAATCTAGGAATATACCTATGGAAAACATACTAAACGAAGGGTCACTTAGAAAGGAAGACTCTATAAATTATTCCGGTAAAGAAACCGAAGAGGTTAAAAATTATTCAACTTTAACAACAGAAAAATTTGAAGAACTTCTTACAGAAAGAATAAATTATTATTGTAAGGACGGTAAAAACAATAACGAAAAATGGCCCGAAGGATTAGGAAATATGTTAGTTTTAGGTGCACCAGGTATTGGTAAATCAACAATACCGGAAGCACTTGTAATGGCGTTTAACGAAGAAAAATCCGAAGCAGACAGGATAGCGCTTATTTCCGTAAACTGTGCAAACATCAACCCTGGAGACCTTTTAATGCCAAGAATGCCGAGAAAAAAAGAGATTTATGATTATGTTACTAATAATTATGACGCTCTGAAAGGTGTAGAATTTATGAAAGATTTAAGTCCAGAAAAAAAGCAATTATTAGCAAAAGAAATAAACAAAACTGGACAATTTGAGGCGGCAAGTGCTCCACAACCTTGGTTACCTTGTTATAGAATTTCAGAAAACAAATCTCTTAATAGAATATTAGATGCTGTTGCAAACGGAAACAAGATGTATACGGGTAAAGATGTTGAAGAAGAGGATATGTTTTCCGGTAAGAAATATTTGGAACCCGGTGTTGAAAGAACGGGTTCCGGTGGTATAATCCTTTTCGATGAGTTCTTACGTTGTGACCCAAGTATTTTTAATGAATTGATGACATTCCTTCTTGATAGAAGACTTCAAGGTTGGCAACTTGGTTCAAAATGGTTTATTGTAGCTTGTGCAAACAGACCTTGTGATGATTCGAAATCACAAGCAGGCTGGGAAGAAATAAAGGCGGCACCAGCACAAGACCGTTGGTGTCAGATTTTCCATCTCGACCCGAATCCGGAAATGTGGAAAAAATGGGCAAGGAAAAAAGGTTTTGATGAAATTTTGTTGGACTTTATGTTTGACGAAGACAATAAAAAAGGTGACGAGTTCTTCAATTGGTATAGAGCATCTGACGCAAATAAAGACAGTGAAGGACACAAACCTGTTACACCACGTAACTGGGTTAGAGCACAAGGTGCCCTCATAAACTATATGATTGATAATAAAGATAGGTTTGGAAATGATTATAGTATTTCGAAAATGTCTATAAATGAAGTGACAGAAGTTTTAAAGGGATATTTTGACGATACATTTATAGTAGAACTTACTACCTGGTTAAAACAAAATTGTAAAGGTTTAAAAATATCAGAAGTTATAGAAAAACCATTGACAACACCAATGCCTATAGGTGAAAACTTGAATGAAGTTAAAATAATGAAGAGTTTGTTCAAACAAATGGTTAACAGATATACAAAAGGAAAGAGTAAAATCGCTCCAACAGATGAAGAGTTAACAAACATTATGATTTGGATTGGAAGAAATTTCAAGAAGAATATCAATGTTGTTGCATCTGAGTTTATGTATAAACTACATTATGGTTTGAAAGATGTTGGTTTTTGGGATTTCCACAAATTCGGTCTTATGTTTATGGCCGCTTTTCCAGAAGAGGATTATATGGAAGTTATAGATTATCCGGAATTGAAAAAATGTTTATGCGATAAATCACATGGAGATGGACGCACAGACTTTTTCTTAAACGAAGATGACGATATTCTTGAAAAGGTAAAAGAATTTGCAAAAGAATTCTTCCCTTGGAGATTAAATAAAAATGGAGATTTATTAACCGTATATGAAGAAGAACCTGTTGAATATGATGCTGATAAAATGAAGAGTGAAACTGAAGCCGATTTAAAAGATGACTTTGACGAACTTGAAAATGAAGCAAAAAATAGAGAAAATAAATAAAAGAATAAACAAAAAGGCGGTCAATCGACCGCCTTTTTTTATATCATAATAATATCAAGTTCATCATCAGAGAAACACTCTTCTATAATATCACTTTTGAGATAATCCTTTCTCTGCAAGTCGTTCAAGTCTTTCACTTTCTCCTTTATCCCGCATTTCTTGACATAGAGTTCCCATAGAAAGACTTTCTTGTGTTTCTTCAGTTTCTTTATCGCCTCCGCCTTGCCGGCCTTGTCCTTGTCGAATACATACCTGACATTTTCAGACTCGTCGAAATAGTCGTTCATTTTTTTCGCCCCCTGTAACGCCACACAGTTATCGAGAGAAAGACTGTCGATAGGACCTTCCACTATGGTTATGGTCTTGTTCATATTGATATTCATAATGTTGAATATACCGGAGATTTTCTCTATGTTCGCCACGACATTCTCTATTCCGTCTTCCTCCTCTATGTATTTTTCACCGAGTTCTTTTTTCGAAAATAACTTCTCTATGATTTCCAGTGAAGTTACACCGAACACATCCTTGTACATCCAGGTGAGGTTTCTTGTAAGGTATCTCGGTTTCTGTGACAACGGGTCGAGCTGTCTTATCTGATACCCTATTACCCTGTCGTTCTGTGTGGTGTTGAGTATGTACAGTTCCTTTGACGATGGTCTGTATGCAAAACAGTTCCATTTCGAGATGTCTATCTTTCTGCTTTTCAGATATGTACTGCACTCCTCATTCTTGTACGGTGATACTATCCCCAGTTTTTCAAATAAAATCTTCTTCGGTATGGCGAGTTCCTCTATCACCGAATACACCATAGACGATTGTGTCGTGGCGTATCTTTTTTCGAAATGCTTGGCGTTCTGTTGTATTTCACGAACCGCTATCTTGTCGGAAAGGGAAAGTTCCTGTCCGAATGTCTTAAGAAGAGAGAGAACACCATAGTGTGAACCGCAGTTATAACAGTGGAACTGCATAGAGTTGAAGTAAAGGTTTCCTCTTTTCTTTCTGCTATTATGCAGTGAATCACCACACACGGGACACGAAAAAGCGAACCTGTCGTGGTAAACGTCTATCTTTCTCTTGTTATAACTGTCTTTGGAGAATTTCTTGTCGAGTATCTTCTGAAGTTTCTCCTGTATGACTTGTATCAAATCATAGTCGGAATCGTTCATATCTATTTGTTTAAAATGTTGATGGCGTCAACGGCCATTTCCCAGTCAATACCGCTTTCCCAGCTGCTTTCTATTATGTGTCCCTCTTGTGAGGGAAGCATATCGAAAGTGTCATCGTCTATAATTACATAGTTTGTCACTTCCGGATGACCGTTGAGCCACATTTGAATTTCATCACCTCTTCCGTATTTGTCGTGGTCGATTAAATTCGGAGTAACCCCAATCGTATATTCGGACAACGAATATGGGTTTCCATCGACATAAGGTGTCTCTGGATTCGTGATATACGATAAAGTACTTTCCAGTGTGTTCATCCTCCAAGAAGAGGATATGACTATCTTCGCCCCCGTTTCTTTGCAGATATGGGCAATCAAATCCATCTTTTTGGGCATAAGCGCCCAGTTGGATAGATTACAAGTAATCACTCCGTCAAAATCCAAAAATATAACTTTCATTTCTTTTCTCCTCTTGCACAAAAGAAATCATCAAGCGGGTTCCAAGAATACCAAGAATCTTCACATTGACAAGGACACACTGAATCCGGAAATTCCAGACTTCTTCCCTCCACGTCCCCGTCATCATAGGATTCCTTTACGGACGGTCTGTGCTTACAGTCCTTGCATTTGACCACACCGCTTCCATCTTGAAAACCCTTCTGATAACCTTCATCATATACCATATCCATTACCATACACTAAACATTTTCTATAGATACTATGTGCTCTATGTTTATAAGGGTTTTCTTTTCATAGACATTTGTGGATAATATTATAAAATTGTTATCCAAATCTATTTTTTCCAAGGTTCCTATATAATCGGAACTTTGATATCCGTTTATGCCTATCAGTGTTCTAACACGGACAGTCTTGTTTAAAAAATAATCCATACTCATATTGTTTAAGTTTAAATTGAATTCCAGATAATATATATTGTGTATATGCAAGATACATCGAAAAGTATCGAAAGTATTATGCAGTTTATCATTCCCATTCTTTTGCCTTCTTTCCAGTCCCTTTTATAAAGAGGCATTGTATCTATCACTTCGTATGATAGGCACACGGCGGCGACCACATATACTATTGTATAAAATATAGCAGTTCCTATCATAATCTATTCTAAATTTTAATCCATATTCTAATCAGACTGAATATAATACTTGCATAAAAAAGTGTTATGATAAATAAAAAATTTATCACTTCCATTTTACTATCGTTATTCCATTTGTTTTTCAAGAAAGGTATCATATTGACAACCGTATAAAATACCAATGACATAACAATCGTTAATATTATCGTGAAAAAAATCGCTATCACCAAAACCATAATCTATTCTATTTTAGTTACGTAAATATATTCCGGATGTTCTCCAAACACTATGTGTGTCATATTGCAAATCCAGACTTCATTAAACGCTTCTCTCCACATATCCTTATCTCCTTCGGATAATTTGGTTTCGTCAACCTGACTGTACATCTTGCCCATCATCTGATTGAAGAACGGACCCATAATATTGTACCAGGCGCCTTCGTCATCGTGTTCCTTTATGGACATCTTCAACTGGTACTGCTTCGGTTCTTCCGTAGTCAAAGTCAAGATAAGCTCCTTTCTTCCGTCGGCCATATCGTCAAGGACAAATTCAGTACCGAGAACCATTTCGTTGGCTTCTTTCGGAACACCCGGTATGTCGGCATACCATTTTCCGTCACAATCCTTATAAAATCTTAATCTAATGTTTTCCATTATATATATTTTTTACAAAGATACTATTTTATTTCGAGATTATCCCTTTGGTCTTGTTAAAACATATATTCATCAAGTGAATTTATATATGAACTTTCACCGTATTTTTTGATAAGTTCTTTTTCGTCCTTGCCACAATAATATGATTTCTCGTTTTGATATATGTGGAGACGCTCGTTGTCCAAGTTGACATATCTAAAAACAAATTCTTCAACAAGCACCTTGTCATAAACAAGGTCTCCGTCATCGTCTTCAAAATGAGTATGTGTTGGTTTTCCAATAAAATCTTTGTAAAAAATCAACGCAATTTTTTTACCCTTGTATGATATTTTTTTAACAAGAACACCTTCAGAGTCAAAACCATCAAACTCTCTACAATATGTAATCCTAATGTTTATCATAAATTTAATGTTTACAAGACTAAATGGGATAATTCCGTTTTATTTTGATATACTGTCATTTATATCCTGCAAAGAGAAGTTTCCGTATTTCTTATGGAGGATTTCCATAAATTCGTCCTCCTCCTTTTTTATTTCTTTCAGTTTAAGTTGCTCATCCGAAATACTTCCTTGTATCTTCTCCGCTTCCTTTTTGAGGTTCTCGACATTCACACTTATGGAGCGATACCTGTCTATGAACATTCTTATTTCGAATTTTTCCTCTTCCGTCAAATTTATCTTCATACTATTCCTCTATCTTGGCGAATATGAACGACTCCCTTATACAGTCGTATATGACACCGTTCAGTTTTATTGGAGTGCTTCTTCCAATCGGTTTTATTATTATATCACCGGGTTTGAGGTGACTGTTCTCGTTCACTTTCAATACCCTTGAAAACCTGTTGTATTTGTCATCCGGTATGTATATTCCGGATTTCGTCTGTTCGTTTACAATATCCTTTATGATAATGTAGTCGTTCTTTAATTCTATCGGTAAATCGTATTTTTCTTCCATACTATAAAGATAACAAAAAATCAAGAAAACCATAAATATAATGAAAAATAAAATGAAACGTTAGAGATGGCTTCCAAGAAGAGTGATGTCAAATTCAAATATGTGAATGTTATCCCCCAAGAGGTGAACTCGGGAACATTCTACTGGAAATACGAGGACGGACATAATCAGTTGTATTTCTCACCGACCGATGACAGAAGGGATATTTTGCGGCTGGATAACATAATATCCGGTGAAAGTGGTTCTATGGTTCCGACGAAGAATATCGTTCTTGTCGGAATATATGATGCACCCGATAATACCAATATGATGGACCAGAATACCGGTGAAACCTTTTCGTGGAGTGACAGTGACTGGGAAAACTATGTAAAGGATATTACCGAAAGTAGTAAATACGGAAATCTTTCGGAAAAACCTTTCGTAGTAGGAAATGTCGTGGTGTGCGGTAACAGGGAATTTATATGCAAGTCGTCCAAACCTTCATACGAGACAACCGATTTGCAAGGTATAATTGTCTATATGAGCAAGAACGGTGGAGTGTGTGAAGATGAAAACGGAAACCCTATCACTGTGAGCAGTGGAATGATACCGGATGATGTTCTGGTTGTAAGGTATGATACTCTCATATGGGAAACTTTCGGTGACAACCTTTCACAGGAACTCGCACAGAAGATTGCCGATTTCAATATGGAAATATACGGAAGTGCAACGATAAATGTCGATGCAACTTCCGATGGTGAATATACCCTTTCCGTAGTACTCAAAGAACAAAATCCGTTAACACTCTCTGTCAACCAAGATGGTGACGAGGAATTTACATTAAGTGACCCCAATGATGACGGAGACCAGATACTGATGTCCGCCAATCAGATAAAGGAAATGTTGAATGAAGCGATACCTAAATGGAGGAATAACTTGTAGTTAAAATACAAGTTTCTTTATCTCAAACGGAAATCCCGCCATATCATAGAGTTTCAACCGTTCACGGGCGTGGTTCATCTCATAACATCCCTTGTACAAATCGTCTGCGATGTCGTAGATGTTCACGAAGTTCTTTCCTATGCTGTCGTTCTTTCTTAATCCACGACCGATACTTTGTAAAACTGTACTCATTGATTTATAACTACTTACAAAAAATACATTGAAGATATTGTCAATGGATATACCCGTCGAACTTGTTCCGAATGAAGCAACAAGAACGACATCGTTCTTTCTCTCCATCCTGTCCCTGATTTCAGCCCTTACCTTCTTGTCTATGTCTCCGTCGATATAGTACGCCATCTTGCCGGTATTCTCCTTAATCCACTTGAATATCTTCTTTCCGTATTCCTTGTTCTTGAACAACACCATAGTGTTCTTGTCGGTTGCCGCTATGAGTTTCATAATGATTTCAAATCTTTTCTCGGATTCGTTGACGAAATCGTTTTCGAGCTTGTACATCTTGGCACCGTTACCGGTTCTGACACACTCCTTCTTGGCGTTCTTGAACAGTTCCTTCTGTTTCTCATTCGTATAGTCGAGACGCACTTGCTTAATCTTGCACTTGGATATGAAACCCTCCTCCTGAAGTTTGGATGCCGGTATGTCAACCACTATCGGTCCGAAGTTCTTTATAAGGGTGAGTCCGTCTGCATATTTCGTACTCGGTATGGTTCCCGATATTCCGAAACGATACGGACACTTCAGCATCTCGGAAATCTTGATTTGTGAAGCGGATGTGGCCGTATGCACCTCGTCCGTCAGAACACATCCGAACTTACTGAAATATTCCGGACACTCTTCCCTCAACGACTGGTATGTTCCGATGAATATGTTTGCATCCGGTGTAACCTTGCAACCGGAATAAATCTGCTGTATCTTTATCGGGAACTTTCCACCGTTGTATTCCGTAAAGTCACCGGTCGGTTGTAAAACCAGGTCCACCTTCGGTACTACCATACAGACCTTATCCACACACTTTTTGTAGTAGAGAAGATACATAAACACCATAAACGCTATGAATGTCTTTCCACCGCCGGTGGCGACCTGAATCATACACTTGCGGTTTCTCAACATATTGTATGCGGCATCAATCTGGTAATATCTCGGTTTCTTCTTGCAGTTTGAGAAAAGGTCGTCCATACAGTTCTTGAAGTCGTCATACTCCAGTTCCGTATCAAACAGTCTTTCGAGTCCGTCTATCTGACAGTCGAAATGATATTTCTCACAGATGTCAAAGAGATATCCGTATGAGGTGGCGGGAAGGTATTTTCCCGTCATAAAATTTATCTTGCCGTTCCAAAGTCCGTTCTTGTATTTCGGATTGAAACGGTAGTTCTGAACCTCCTTGTCAAACGACACCTTTAACTGCTCATATTCAGGTGTGGTACAAGAGTCTATTATGAGATATTCACAATCTTCGCTTAAATGCAATATCATAACTATATGTTGTTTTTTATAATCTCTTCAATTATATTTATTGAAATGTAATTGTTATTCTTTTGTGTATCAAGTCTTTCATAGAAATGACCGTATAGTTCCTTCCGTTCCGGTTCACCCATTTTTTTCGAAATGTCTATATATCGTTTCAAAGACGACAGTGATATTTTCTTCTCTCCATATTTTTCAAGTGTCCTGTTGACGGTTTCAAGAAGTTCGTTTCTTCTGATGTTACCATTCATCCTTCTGAAGTAATCCACCACTATAACCCTCATATCTTTCTTCAGACCTCTTTTCTTTATGCTGTTGTCCCTTTGTTCATCGGAATATTTGGATGTGTTTTTGAACCTTAAAATGGCGTAGTCGAAGGCCGTGTTGAATGTCGAATCGAACTCCTTCTTTGAAAAGACGGTTCCGTTGGATGTACCCGGCCATTTCCCTCCGCCGTATTTGCTGTCCATTTTCTCAAACTCACTACGGACATTTTCATATACGGATTTCATAAACCCCCTATATTCCCTTTTCGAAAGTTTTTCTATATCCTCCTTGTCCTTGAATTTCCTTTCTCGACAGATTCTCCAAGTGATTCTTCTTGTACGGTCGAATACAAAATTGTTTCTTGAATTTTCCATATTATATTCAACTTTGTTTGGATTTTCGTCATATATATCCCGTTCATCGAAATCTTCATTGAACAACTTGTCGTTCATCGTCTCCTTTTCCTTGTATTTCAACAGGAACGGACTCGAATGTTCACAGATGTCTTCGAACTTCGGTGCGTTTTTGAAATACTCCGCCCTCCTTTCCTTGTCCGAAAACATATTTACGATTTCATCTTCCGGTATGTACCCTATCCCTCCGTTTTCGGAATATGGCATTTTCAGTTCAAGGTTTTGCAGATGGAACATAGCGGTGCAGAAATTCTTCGCCTTCCAGAATGTAAAGTTCTTGTCACCGAAATTCGGTTTGTCCGAAATGTCAGTGAGGGATTTGGTGAGAATCCTGTAACTGGCACTTCCATCCGTATCAGTCAGAAACATATTCTGTGACATTCTCTTCACTTCACCGTTTTTGTTCCCGTCGAGTTCGAGTTTTGAAATCGTATCCATTATCTGCTCTTCACATTTCTTTTTGTAAGAGTATGACTGTATGAGCCATTGCAACTGGACGTGTCCGTTTTCATTATTGTGTATCTCGAAGTTGGGAAGCATTCCGTGAGAATTGAAGAGAACGAGTATTCCGTCAAGTTCGGTTTTGTTTTCCTTTATCCTGCAATCCACATCTATGTCAAGGACTATCAAGTTTCTGACATTTCTGGTCAGACCTATCCCTATGGCCGAGAAATTATGGAAATAATAGCAGAGGTCGAGATAGTTGTCTATCCCGAGAGACTTCATCTTCATCTTTGATATTTTGAACGAACTTTCATTTTTCCTGACGGATATGTCGTTTGACTCCATATAGAACTTGACCATACCGTCCACGAATTTCGGTACGGATGTCTTATGGTTCGCTTTCCTTATATCGATGAAGTATGTGTTTCTTCCGGACAAGGAGAACTTGTATGAAAAGAAGAAATGGTCTCCCCTTCTCAAAGTGACAATCTCGTACTTGTAGTTGGACAGTTTGTCCTTGAGTCCGTATTCGTCCAGTCTCTTGTCGTCTATACGGAAACTCCAAGTCTTACGGTCATATGTGTCGTTCTTCTCTATCTTGAAAACATATAAGTCATTACTATTTTCTATCAGTTTTCTTAGTGTCTCGACCATAAATAATTAAAAGTTATCACTTAAAAAATAACAAAAATTGAAAAGTTACGACATCATAGAATGGTTGAAAGGCTTTGAAAAGGACGGTGGGAAATTCGACTTCAAGGTCGATGCTCTCCTTTCAAAGAGCAGGGTTCTTATGCCAGGTCGTTTCTATATACTCGAATATATGGCACAGACGAAGGAGAAGTATAACGCAAGACCAATCATAATAAGTCTTGGGATATCCAAGAAAGAACCCGATTCGTTCTTATGTATTGACTTGTGTCTTATACCGAGAATGGTGAGGTTGAGGTTCGTGGAGATGGTGTTCAAGATGTTCGAGAAACAGATTTCGGAGAATATGAAGAAGTTCTGGAATGTGGAGGACGCCGACAACCAGAAGCAGATTTTACAGTTCGGTTATGAAATGTTCGACAAGATACCGGTACTCAAACCAATCAAACTCGCCATAAAGAAATACAAGATTGAGAATACCTTTAAGATTTATTCCATCCCGTTTTCGAAAGTATATAAGATAATAGGTGAACTTCCAGACATAAACTGTATGGTTAACGGTAACATATCTGTCGAACAGCAGAACTTTTTAATAGAGAAAGGAAAAATAAAATAATATGGGTGTATTAAAGAACTTGACGGACGAGTATTTCGGTAAGACCGAAAGAATGGAAGAGAAGATTGAACTTCCAAATGGGGTAGTCCGTGTAAATTTCACAGACAACAATGGAGTATTTCACCGTAACGGATATCGTGTTGAAAGCGGTAATAAGCAAATACTTAGGAAACTTATTGAAAGACTCATTGAAAAAAGAGGTCTTGAAGCCGACTTCAATGACATAGATGTTTCCAATATCACAGATATGTCATTTCTGTTTAAAGGTGTTACCGAAAGAGGTGAAGAAACCATTTTTACCGATTTCAACGGTGATATTTCCGGCTGGGATGTAAGTAGTGTTACAAATATGGACAGTATGTTTCATGCCGCTAAACATTTTAATAAACCGATTGGAAAATGGGATGTAAGTAATGTTACAGATATGTGTATGATGTTTTGTGCCACTTATGATTTTGACCAGCCGATTGGAAACTGGGATGTAGGTAAGGTTACAAATATGGAAGATATGTTTCGTGCAACCAGAAGTTTTAATCAGCCGATTGGAAAATGGAAAATTGGTAGCAGATTGAAAAAAGATGAAAAAATAAATATGTGTGGAATATTTCGGTGGGCTACAAAATTTAATAAACCTATTGGAGACTGGGATGTAAGCAAAGTTGCAATTATGAAAGATATGTTTTATTTTTCCGATAGTTTTAATAAACCGATTGGAAAATGGGATGTAAGTAATGTTACAGATATGTGTAGTATGTTTAGTGGTGCAATCAAATTCAATCAAGATATTTCAAATTGGGATGTAAAAAAAGTAAGAGATTATTTTAATATATTTTATAATTGTCCAATAAAGAACAAATATAAACCGGAAAAATTCAAAAAATAATGGGTATACTACTTAATTTGACAAAGGAATATTTCGGAGAAATCGAAAGGGACGAAGACATAATTGAGGGTGTCAACAAGGTATCATTCACCGATGGTAACGGCAAATTACATAAAAATGGTTATCAGCCGGAAGACGGTATGTTAAAGAAACTTATGCGAGTGCTTATAGAAAAAAGAGGCAACGAGGGGGATTTTAATGATGTAGACACTTCCCTCATAACCAGTATGAGTTATCTTTTTTATAATAATAGTAAATTCAACGGAAACATTTCGGGATGGAAGTTTCCAAAAGTTAAATATATGAATGAAATGTTTAAAGGTGCAACTTCCTTCAATCAAGATATTGGAAAGTGGGAGTTCCCGGAAGTTGAAACTATGAATAATATGTTTGAAGGTGCCACTTCCTTCAACCGGCCTATCGGAAAGTGGGAGTTCCCGAAAGTTAATGATATGGGTGAAATGTTTAAAGGTGCCACTTCCTTCAACCGGCCTATCGGAAAGTGGAAGTTTCCGGAGGTTAAATATATGAATGATATGTTTGCTGATGCAACTTCCTTCAACCGGCCTATCGGAAAGTGGAAGTTCCCGAAAGTTGTATATATAAACGGTATGTTTAGAGGTGCGACTGCTTTCGACCAAGATATAAGCGAATGGGATGTTGAGAGTATTATTGGTACTGAAAATATGTTTAAGGATTGTCCTATAAAGGATGAACATAAACCAAAAAAATTTAGAAAATATGCCAAGTAAATCAAAGAAACAGCAGAACTTTTTCCGACTTGTGAAAGCGGTCAAGGCGGGAAAGGTAAAAAAGAAAGATGTTGACGACAAAGTAAGGAAAGCCGCCAAGTCTATGACAAAGAAGGAGATTTCGGATTTCGCCGACCATATAGATGAAAATATACTTATCGACAAATGGGAGGACTATTCAGTCTATGACTTGTTGCAGGAATTTCTTTCCGATAAGGAAGAAGGTATTGAAACCGTACAGTTCAATCTTATTCCGGCGACACAGTACAAAAATCTGTTGAGAAGGTTTATGTCCGCCCCAAACCCGCAGATGGCGAGAATACCCGAGAATATCATCGACGGATGGCTTGACGATGTTGCAACAAACACAATTAAAATATTCTACATAACAGACCTTGCCGGTCATTCGTCGTCTTTTCCTTCGGATGACCTTGCCGATGTGTTTGGTGAGGATGATGCCGACTGGTCGGACTATGGAGCCGCTTCGGAATATCTTGACAACATCGGTTTCTATGACTGGTGCAAACTTCCCGATGGAAGTGACGCTTGGAGTGATTATGGACTCGAACCTATCTGGAAGATATTCGAGGAATGTGATGAAAATATGGAGGGTTATGAAAAACTGATGATTCTGAACAGGATACTCGATGTCGGACACTGGCGTGGAGACTTGGCTTCGGCTTTCATAGAAGGCGGAAGCAAGACCTGTAGTGAAATTTCAAATATGGAGGAGGGGTTCAAATCCAAATCCGACGGTTATGTGATGTGCTTCGAGGAGTTCAATAATTCAAAATTCATCAAATGGAAAACCAAGTTTGACAAATATCTGAACGAGATGATTTCGGAATTACAGGAGGATTTCCTTAATGTTTTGGGGATAAGGTTGAAAATAAACGAAAATTATAGGTTTACCGGCTGGAAGAGCAGATGGCCCGCCGCCTATGAAAGAAAGTCAAGGAAAATATTGAAAGGCGTATTGTCCGTAGGTGTGAATTACAATCTGCTGTATTCAAGAATGTGTGAGATGGGAACGGACACCGATAATTTCAATATAGAGGCACAGGCAAGAATAACGATAGGACACGAGGTCGGTCACGGTTTATGTGACTATATGAAGAACTGTGTCGTGAGAAATGATACATCGAACATATCTTCCGTAAAGAAATGTGGTGAAAGGAAAGAGGAGGAAATCGTAGAGGAGTTCGGAGAGTATATGTTTCCGGATGCTACGGATATATATGATAGTGTCTTGTTCAAAGCCTTTATGGAACTCGCCGGAAAAGACAATGATACGAAAAAAACCGATATTTTATGATAAAGATAGGAATTGATTTCAGTATAAACAGTCCGTCTATGATGTATTGCAAGGACGGAGAGTATAGGTTCATATCGTTTTTCAACGATGAGGGAAAGGACTGGAGGAAAAGCAAGTCCAAGTCCTTCCATTATCACAACCTCTTGTTTGAAAACAACATAGTGGAGATGATACCCTATACGAGAAAGACCATCTCCAAGGAATACAGACAGGAGCAGAAGGACAAGATGAAAGACGCCTTGATGCTTTCATCCTTGATAATAAACAAAATAAAGGAAATTGTCGGTGACGATGAAGTTATGATAGGACTTGAAGGTTTCTCCTTCGGTTCAAAGGGTGCAAGCTACATAGACTTGATTATGTACAACTGTTTTCTCCGTGAAAGGATAGTCAATGAATTTGGAGCGGAGTCTCTGGTCATAGTGTCTCCGACTGAAGGAAAGAAACTTTTTTCGGGAAAGGGTAACGCCAACAAAGAAAAAATGATTGAAGCGTTTATCTCCAACCATATCTGTGACGAGTTGATAGAAAAGACCGAACTGTGGAAATTCTGTTCAAGTACTGAACTGGACTACAAGAATATAAAACCCGTGGATGACCTTATTGACTCGGTAGGTATCTTTGAAAATATAAAAGGGTGGTAAATTACCACCCTTTTTTAATCGCTTTCCTCATCGTCAGTCTCGTTATTCAACTGACTGCACATCTTCGTCATCTTCCTTATCATCTGGTCGCTTTCCCTTTTCATCTTGGAATACTCACGCTCCCTTTTTCTGAAAATCTTGTCGAAGCGGGATTTCGCCTCCTCTGCATCCAGATACAAGTCCTTTCCACCCAGTACCTGTGAGAGTTCTTTCTTTGAAAGAAACTCACCGTATACATCGTTCATAAGTTTTGTAAACCATTTCTTGTGAAATTCGGTGGCCGACTGTATTTCGTGGTATTTACCCACATCACCACCCGAGTATGCGTGAATCATAACCTCACACCAGGGGCAGAATTCTATTTCGTCTGCACTCATCATAATCACGGAAGCCGCCGAACAGCAGGCACCTTCGACATATATGAATATACGTGCCTTGCATCTTAACAATGAGTGGTATATCTGTATTGCACAGTCCAGGTCACCGCCGTAGTTGTTGATGTGAATATGTATCTCGTCATATTCGGAAGTTGAATTGATGGCACGCAGGAAGTCGTGGTAATATTCCTTGTCTTCTATCGTACCCGTAAGGAAAAAGTCTATAAGTCTGAAACTTCTTCCGTTTTCACAAACGTTGGTTTCCTTCAAGGGATTGCCTTGTATCGGTGGTAAATTTTTTTCTTCACACATATTGTCCAAATTTTGAATTTTTACAAAGATACTATTTTTCCGGAGAACAATAAAAAAGAAAGGGATGATTTTCATCCCTTCGTCTTATTTTTTAAGTTTCAAGTTACTATTCTTTTTTACTATTGTAGTGGAAGTACTTTGTTTTACGAGACTGTCGAGCTGTGTCGTTATGTTTCTGGTTGCGTCAACGAGTGTCTGTGTACTTGTGTTTATACTGTTGGTAACATCAACTATCGAACTGTTTCCGTAAGTGGAGTAAACCACTATATCGTACTGTTTCGGTTCATCGGAACTTACATCCGTCCAGATGTCTATTCCGATTATATTGGCGAACTTGGTGTTCTTAACCTTCTCGTCAGTCGCCTTCAAACCGCTCTTACCGAATATGTTTCCGTTGTAGTCGGTCATACGGTACTGGTAAACGATAGGAACCTTGATTGAATCGTTGCTGTCTATAACGGCGGTCGAATTGGCGGTATCACCCTCAACCTGTATCTGCTCGTGGTTTATAGGTGAGAGGAACAGGTATGAGTTACAAGTATCCTCGCCGTTCAGGTATCTGTCGGTTTCAAGATAACCGATTTTATGGGTGGTGATGTATGTACCGTCATCCTCCGAATGTTCGTTGTCAAGGTCTATTTGGTTTATTACACCCCAGTCCGACAATCCGAATGCGGCTTGTATCTTCGGAATGATAACTTCACTCTTGCTCAAACCGGTGATATTCTTCGTACTTACCATTCTCTGTGCGAGTTTCTTTGTCATATTATCCATTTTTGACAGATTGACATTCTGCACGGTTGGTGTTGTACTGTTACTGCTGTTGGCATTCAACTCCATTCGCTTCAATATTTTGAACGATGTAGGGGCTTCACTGAGAAGAGTCCTGTATGTAATGGGTTTCTTGTTCCAGGTTTTCGGAAGTCTGTACAGTATGGGGTATGTCTTCAATATGTCGCTGGATGCTACATTTTCATCACTCAAATCCGAACCGCTGAGTTTATTATACAGTTCGAGTTCACTTTTCCATATATCACTTGCATTGCTTTCTCCATAAAGTATTTTCTTCGCTGTGTCAGTCAAATTTATATCACCACCATTGGAATCACTTGTGATATATATTTCGGAATCTGCAAAAGGAGCAGATTCATCAAAATTACCATACTCTTTTCCATTGATATCTGTTAATTTCGTATTGGCGTACATATCAAATGTATCCGAAACATCACGGAATCTTGAATATACGAACTGTCCCTTGCATTGTGCAGACTGATATCCGTTAGGACATACCTTGGTATAGTCTATAAGTTCATTTGCACCTGTCAGGTTTATAGGTACGAGGTCGTATCTTCCCTTTGTCTTATAATATATCGAACTTGTGTCTGAAGGATTCAGTTCGTTATCGTAGATTTCATAGTAATTCATTGGTGAATCAAATTCGTTATACTCATTGACGGTGGTAATGTTTTCCTTTCTTGACGAGGGAACCATAGCGTTTCTGTTTCCTCCAAGTTTACTTAGAAGATACAGACCCGACTGCACGTCGGTGGTTATGTCGAGGTAGAAGGTCTTCGTGACAATCATACCGTTCTTCTTGCCCGCCGCACCGAGTTTCTTGTTCACCATCCTCGATACTTCCGTAGTGTAGTTGCCGGCGTTGATGTATGTCACACCCTTCTCGGTAAGTACATATTTCTTGGTGTTCGTCGTATCACTCGTGGTCAATGTGACTACAAGATTTCCGGCGGTATGGTTTATCTGCTCTATAATCTGTGTTATCTGGTTCTGCAAGTCCTGAAGTTTGTCATACAGTGTTATAGGTTTCTGCTCGTCCGTGAGGAAACCCGAAGTAATCACTTGTGCGTTGTGTGCATAGTATGTATCATTTGCATAGAAACTTGAAGCGACGTGTGAGTTCATCGCCTTGAACGATGAATTTACATTCTGTATGGCAGCGTCTGCATCATTCTGCTTTATGAGGGATGTTATGTCATCCGCTTCAAGTTCGGCAAAGTCACTGAATGCAATCACTATCGGGTCACTCCATTCCGACTGCAATGGATTTGAAGGGAAACCCGCCTCACTTACGGACTTGACTTGTATCTCGACCTGTTCACCCTTCTGTATAGGAATGTCGAGCTGATTGATGTTCACCGCCTCCGAATTGGATGTGTCTATGTACTCCCAGGTCCATTTGTTTCCCATCTTTATACGAGGTCTCAACTTGGTTTCAATCTCGTTCCAGTTGGAGAAACGACCGGTCACTTTCAGTCCGTTGGAACCATATGTGAACTCCTCCTCCTTGTTGGCCACACCGCTCTTGTTCAAGTATCTGTACCTTATCTTGAACTTTATTATCCTCTGTACTCCGGTCGCCGGTGAAATCTTTTCCTCCGGAATATCCCAGAAACCACGAACCCTGTATTTGGGGGTTGCGTCAACGGTGTCGGTGTACTTGGACTTTATGGTGTTTATCAATGAGGTGTAGTTGCTGTTCAACTGCTCCTGTTCGGTTATCAGGGATGAGAGTTTGTCATTGGCGTTCTTCTTTTCTATACCATCAACGAAATTGGTCGTCTGGATAAGAGTCTTCTGTCTCTCTATCTCCTTGTAGTTGTTGTTTATGGCAGTCAGTATGTTCGACTTTGAAGCGATAAGTTCCCTGAATGAGGCGGTATCCGTACCTTCAGTCAACTGTGAGTTTATCTGAACTATCTTGAAGTCGCCTTCTCCGTCCGAATAGTTGAGTTTCGGAGGGTTCGGGACGATACCTTCACGGACTGTCGGATAATAGTCCTCGTTGTATGAAAGGAGTATCTGGCCGAAGTCAACCACGTTCTTCTGATAGAATGTCTGCAAATTTTTCTTTTCACCGCTTCCGTCCGTATATGTCAGTTCATTTGTGAAAAATCCGACACCGGCCGACCAGGATGCCGCCGGCATATTTGAATCAGGGTCTATCGGCTTCATGAAGATGACCTCCCTTTCACCATATCCTATCGGAATGTCGGCCTTTATCGTACTGTCCTGTGTTCCGCTTATCCTCAAGGTGTCCTTGCCGACCTTCACGGCTTCAAAGCCCTCTATGCATTGCAAACCAATCTTATTAGCGGACACATCTACATAAGTTACCTTGTATCTTGTGGTTACGGGTTCCGATACAACTTCCACCACATCACCGACCGACAAAATCCTTGTGTTCATAATGTCGGCTCTGCTGTCCGTATATTTGAGGTCGAGAAGTGTGTATCTCATAGACTTTCCGACTTTGGTCGGACTGTCTTCCATCTCACCCTTGACAACGGAGAAATTACCCGTGTATCTCTTCGAGCGTGGAGGGAGTTCCTTTATCTCGTCGTCAAGAGAGTATCTGATACCGTTGTTTACGAGAGTGTATATGAAGTCTTTGTACTTGATGTCGTTTTTACCCTTGAAGTTTGTGTCGAACACCTTGATTTTCTTCAAAGTGTCACATTCAAGTATGTACCTTTGAATCATAACCTTCTCGGTTTCATTCGGAACCTGTCCGGTGAAGTCCCAAGTTACATACAACATAGGGTTGAGCATATCCTCGAAGAACCAGTTTGACTTGAATTCAAAAGTGGTTATATTATTGACCTTCTTTATAGTAGGTGCTTCACTTGGTACCTTGCTCGCTATGATTTTACGGTATGAACCGTCGGACAAACGCAGTCTGCTTCCCGATGTACCGTCAACATTGGACATAGTGGTAAGTGTCGCTTCAAGTCTGTCTATCTCGTTTTTGAGATAACCGAATGAAGGTATCTGGTATGTTATTGAAGTGTCGGTATTGCTCGGGTCGGTTATCGTAAGGACAACGCTGTCCTCGTTTGAAACAACCGCTTCGTTTATCTTGTCGAGAACCTCCATACTGTTGTTCGTGAGAACCACAGCCTGTTCGAGGAAAGTACTAAGTGAATTTTTTATTTTTGCAGACATATTGTATTTTGTATTTTAAGTTTCTATTATTAAGTTATTTATGTTATTGGATTGAATTGTTTGATTCAAAATCCCTTAATTTTTCCAGAATTTTCGGTATGATAGGATTCCTTACACAGTCCTCCGGACCAAATTCTATCACACCCACGTAATCCTCGCCCGAGAAAATCTTGGTGATATACTGCAAGGCCGACTGTTGTTTCTTCTTGTCCGTCCTGAAATCGACCTGCTCGCAGTCACCAAGGAAAATCATTTTTGAATTTTCCCCTATTCTTGTAACGACCGACTTGAATATGTTCATAGTTATGTTCTGACATTCATCGAGTATGATTACGGAGTTGTCTATCGAAAGACCACGGATATAGGCGAGAGGCAACACTTCTATGTATTTCTCCTCGAAGAGTCTTTCCGCTACACCCTCCGGTATCATCTTGTTGAGGTTTCCGACATAAGACATTATGAAGGGTTCCATCTTCTGTTCCACATTACCTTTCAAGAAACCTATCTCCTCCTCCGGAATTGATGTGACCGACTTGCAGAGTATTATTTTTTTATATCCTTCGTTCAGAAGTCTCAAGGCGGTGTTGAGAGTTACGAAGGTTTTGCCTGTACCCGCACTACCGGAGCATATTGTAATCTCTTTTTTCCTTATGCTTTTTACGAGTTCCTTCTGTTTTTCAGTCTTGCATTTCAGTTCCTTGATAGAAAGAATGTCTTTTATCTCATCTTTCTTTTCGGTTTTCTTAGTTCTGGAAGCCATAATAATTTAAGTTTTTTTGTATGGTTAAAACTTTCTTGTTTTTTTGCTCCTATGATATTTATGAAACACATATCCATAAATAAGATATAAACATTTATATTTAAAATTTATGCATAATATTTTAGATTTTACCGAATACAAGAACCAAGTTAGACTTTATGAGGAAAGACTTGTATTGGAACAAATTAAGACGAGACCCATAAACGAGGGAATGATATTATCGACAATCAGGAATAAGATAAACGATAAGGCCACAATCTTCACACAGATGGCTCTTTCGGAAGAGATTGAAATGATGAAAAATCTTGAAAAGGAGATTAAAGCCCAGTTTGGAGAATTGGAGAAGCACTATGATGAGAAGATGAAAAGACTCAAGAACGCCCCCTATTTCGCCAAGTTCAAGAGAGAGAACCCGAAGGCAAAAGAATTTTACAACGGGTTGAAAACAAGATTCGAGAGAATCGACAAGGCCAATTTCAATTTCATAAAGATAGTTGAAACCAACCAGGTGGATTTGTCTGCGTTTTTGAAGAACGCCACTATGGCCGTTTTCGTAAACTTCGGTGTTATGTTCATACCGACAAGAAGTATATTCTTGTTGAAAAAGGCATATAAGTATTTTATCGGAATCATCAAGCAGACCATCCATAAGGATATGCTGTACTTTATGTTGAACTTTGATGATTTCAGAAATGCGGTTCTATTGGATTCACAAGATGAATATGTTCAAGATAGTACTCTTGAAAAAGAAAAGGAGAAAATTGACCAGGCTGAAGAGATTTTGCAAAGTATGTTAACCAATTCCAATATGTCTTCAAGTGACCGTAAAACCCTTCGAGAAATCATAGACCAAAAAATTAAAGTTTCTGAAAGGAGAATGAAACTTAATCAAAATAGTAGGTCTTCAATAAATTTCTCGACAAGATATGACAATACATATAAAAACACCCTTGAACGTCTGAAAACTTTCTCTATAGAAGACGACCAGAAGTATCTCGAAGGAATCAAGAAAGGTATGCAAGGTCTTGCTCTCGATGAAGTTGACACAAAATCATTTGTCGAACTCATAATATCCGCCGCCGAAGAATCTGCGTTTGAAGTTTCGAATGCAATTCATACGGAGTTTATAAAACTTGTCGGATTCTTCTCGCTTATGGAACAGAAAGAACTTATGGATATGTTGAGAAGAGAAAATAACGAATATGAAAAAATAAAGAAGGAAAATCAAGCAAAGAGAGATAAAGAACTTCAAACTGAAGCAACTGAAAAAAGAGATAAATTTCTTAATTCGGAAGGACCGAAAATATTCAAAGAAATAGTTGAAGATAATAAGGGTAATGGCAAAAAACAAAGAGATGCATATTTGAAAATAGGAAAAGAAAAAATAAACGACAAAGACACTAATAAGGATTATACTAAAAAAGAAATTTTTGACGGATGGTTATCTCATATAGATAAAGATAGTAATACATATAAAAATTGGAACGACAATCATAAAAAAATAAAACCATTACTTAAACTGTATCTGGATAAGGTTCTTCCGAATGTTGAGGATGATATTAAGGGAGAAAGTTATCTTAAATATGCAAATTTACTTGTGGATTGTCTTCTTCCTTGTAAATTTGAAGGTAAAAAAATGCTTATTGAGAGTGATGATAAAACTGATGATAGTGGGGTTAAAGTTAAAATTGATGATAGTAAACGAGTATGTATAACAAGTTCAGACCCAGAGGGAGTTAAAGAATTTAAGATGAAATATATTATAGAAAATCAAAAGTGTGGTTTCACAGTTTACAATCTTGAAAACGCCGATGAAAGAAGAGAAAGATTAAAGGAAATTATATTAAGTAAAGAACATGGTGAATTTGTATACGGTAAAGTAAGTCACTCAAAGAAAGAGTTATTAATAGAAGCCCTCGATTTAATTTCAAAAAATATTATAAAAATTGAAAAAGATATAATAAAAGAAGTTTTATGTAATTTACACATAAAATATAAAGAACATAACGTAACCCCATACTATATATTATCTGATAAAGTGTTTAATCGTGTGAAAGAAGAATTGGAAAAATTGGAAAAAATGAAAAAAGATGACTATACAGATAAACCTACAAATAACCCCGAAAATTTATTAAAATCGGAGTAACATTTCGTTTTGACCGAAATACCTCTTTTAATTACATTAAACCCCACCCTGTTGATAGTGGTGGGGTATTTTTTAATTTACCATATAATTTATATACCAGTGAGGTTCGGCTTCCCCCGTAGCGAATGCATTCGACAGAAATTCATACTCTGTGTTCATTTTGTCACTGTCATAATATTCCAATGTAAGAAGACTGTTATCCGTGAACACGACATTTATTTTAAACAAACCGTCAACATCCTCCATATTATCAATACCGGAAATATTTAACAAGTTTATAATAAAACCATCATTTTCGAAACCGGTGATGGTGTTTTCAAGACAAGCAAATTTTTCCGGTTGTTCTATCATAGCATTTGAAATAAGAAGGATTGTTTCCCAATATTCGATGTCGTTGTCATATTCGAGTGTAAGGGGTTCTTCCTGTGAATGAAAACCTATTTCAACCACATACTTTCCCATAACTTTTCCAGAAGGGTTTATGTAGTTTACATCCTCCGTTCTATAATTGGTATTGTCTATCGTGAAAACCATATTTATATCTTGAACATTTCTCTTAACTTTGATATGAAACTTCTGTTTCTCATACTGCTGTTATAGTATCCCACCCATCTGCAACCCTTCCAGTTGGTCTCGCCACAGGAGCAGTGGTACTCGTCGAAGTTCGGTACTCCCTTTTCACCAACGAAGTTGTAATACAAGTCGTATATTGTTATACCTTCCTCCCTCTGGTACGGGAACTTATGACACATCTCCATAAACTTGTGTTTGTTCATAGGACTCGGTATATGCGGGTTGAAGAACCGGCAACCCATACCCTTGTTCGGAAATCTTTCAAAACATTTCTTCAATCTTCTCCACCATACCCTTTTCTTGGCCATATTTTCGAAATACGGCTTCGTCGTCTCGTTGTATATCTTCATATATCTCGGGGTAGTGTCCGACCATTCGGTGTCCTTGGTGATAAACTGGTCGTCACTCCACATTATGAAGTCGTCCGTCAAGTCCGGAACCTTCTCTATGGCGGTTCTGACCTTGTGGATTATGTTGGCGTCCTTGTCGTGGGAGTATATGTCGTCACCACGTACCCATACTATGTCATCACCGAGAGAACTTATTTTTGAAATCTGTGTGACAATTATAATCCTGTTGAGACACTTGAAATATTTTTTGATACTCGCCACTGCGACCTTTATCTCGAAATTGTTGTTTTCATAACTGTTGGTTCCGAGTGGTATCACAACATCGTGTTTATCTTCCATACTGTCAGTTTTTAAGCATAAATAACTATATAAAATATTTATGTTCAATGCAATTATTATCCGGAAGTCTTTATGACTATCTTCTTTTTTATGAATGTGCCGCTAAAGACTGGGCGAGTGCAAAGGGGGTGAATGAAAAACTGAACATCGTCACCAATAATTCTGGAACTCTGATGGAACACATAAACTGGAGTGTGACGGGAACCACCGTACCGGGCGATTCCGGAGGAAATACCAAATGTGGTGTTACTTGGAAGACTTGGGAGTCGTTTTTTAAACAAGAAAACATCAATAAATACGGTCTTTCACGTTTGACTAAAAATGTCAACAGTATGGACAAGAACGGTTGGGTTTCCTTTATAGACTGGTTCAAGATTTCCGGATGTGCCAACGATGCGTGTACCCTTATGCTTTTCCAGGCAAAATGGGGAGGATGGGGTAGTTGCAGACCGACAAGAGACGACTGTCTCGCCTTGTTGAAACAGAAGGCCACGAAACCCGACTATAACTTCAAGACAAATGGTGGTACGCTGGAAAAGATAGCGGATGCCTCAAACGCTTTTGAAAATCCTATGGATGCATATCAGATAATAAGAAACTGCTATCAAGAGTATATGTACAATCTTTCTGCACCCGGTATGAAGAATAGAAAATTCAGGGTTGGATGGATGAGAAGGGTTGTTCCTCCATTTCAAGATGATGGATTATATATTGAAACCGGTGGAATAGCAAACTATGGAAACGAAAACACCACATTGGATGAGTGGAGGGCTATATGTGCCCAACAAAAGGGAAAGATGAGTGGTTATGTGAAACTGTGCAGCTGGGACAATATGCCGTCAAGTCCAGATACATTTGACAACATAGACTTGTCTACTATACCCGATAGTGGTGGAAGTTCAAGCGGAGGTTCAAACGGAAGTTCATCATCCGGTACGGCTTCCGGTGGAAACCGTTTCTCGTCCGGAAGAACCGACCCGCATCTTTCCGCTTCAGAGAAGAAAGAGGCCAAACCAGGAACACTTCTCGGTCCAAGTTTCAATTTAAAGTAATGATATATGGGAACAACCAATTACGATTTACCTAAATTCTATCACGCTTATGGTGGTGAACGTGGAGACAACAAATATAACCAGCAACCCGGTGACCAGCTTCAACAGCAAGGAAAAAGGGGAGAGGTCATAATAGGAAAAAGTTATATCAATAGTGACTCCCCTTGGACATACATTATGAGATATAATGGTGGATTAGATATGTGTAAAAAAGCAGCCGAGATTGGAGGAAAACTAGCGAGTTCCCAGCTGGTCGGTTATGCTTGGGATAATAGGGATACTCTTTATAACCAGTTGAAAGCAAATAATTGGGATGTTGATAAGTTTTTAAATTCGGGTGTAATGGTCGATACCGACTGTTCTGCGTTTGCATATACGGTTTGGTGTTGTCTTATTCCGGAATTAAGAATAGGAAATAATGGTATCGGTTGGATTCCATCCTCACAAAATACAGATGATACATTTTTAAAAAGCGGAAAATTTTCCAAGATTACAAATCCGGATGCTTTGAATAATCCTAAAACATGGAGAATAGGAGATGTTCTTAGGAAAAGTGGTCATGTCGCTTCCGTATTTTGTACGGAAACAGATTATCCGGCCGGTAGTGGTTATCTTATTGAAGGTGGTAGTAGTGGTGGTAGTGATGAAGGTGGAGGAAGTCTTTCCACTACCAATACTTATAGCGGTGGTAGTTCCACTTATGACCCTCTTGAACAACACTACGGTGGTAACGGTCAACCGAACAAAGTTACAAGACTTTCCAAAGCAAGAAACAGACTATCGGGTAGCGACCCAAATGTAAACACCGCCCGTAAGGATGATTTCAGCAGACTGGCAGACACTTTGATAGACGCCACACCTTCACTCGGAAGGAATATTCACAAGTCACAGGAAATGTATGACTCTTGCATATTGAAGGGAGACCAGACTTCAAAGAAAGTCATAAGGGGGAACGGGGGAAGTCCGACAGCACCATCGGAGGACGGTACTTCACAAGATACCAATAAACAAAATGCCGAATAAAAAGAGAGAAGGTTTCCTTCTCTCTTTTATTTTGTGTTATCCATTGTATCTTTATCTGCAATCACAGTGAGAATTTCCCTATGATAATTGGATTTATCTTTATATTCTATTTCTCCGAATATTTCCACGGCATCCGCCGGTATGGGACATTTTGTCGTTATACCATATTCACATCTTGTGTCACCATAGAATATTGTTGATTTGGAAAGTTTTTCAACTTCAATACGAAGGAGACAATAGCGTCCGTCCGATGATGTAGTGTTTGCTTTAAATAACTGCCATCCTAAAATGGATGCTTCTATTTTAGTGATATTTTCCTTTATCAGATGAACTTTCGGTTTATATTTTAAAAATGTATTCTCACTTCTCGGTTCAATTCCCTCTTTTAAAATGGAGGAAACACGACCTATCGGTGTCCAGTGATATATGTATTTTGATGAAAAAACCGTTTTTGATATTTCTTTTGGGAACGACGGGTCGAATGTCATAACCCTACAATTGGTTTTATGAATTACAAACACATCGGATATGTCCGCATATTCCCATCCGAAGGATTCCATTTCCTCTTTAATGATTTCGGTATTTTTTGCCATATCAACATAAAGTATGGCAATTCTGTTCCTGTTGTATAATTTTTCTGATTTGATTTGCCAAGACTTGAATCCAAGTTTTTTCAATTCAACTTTCAATTCGATGATACTCAAAGTCTTGTCAATATCTTCGGTCACCAATTCCCTCTCTTCATAATCCGAATATGAATCATAGTGCTTTATTTGAAAAAACGCTCTCATATCGTTTGTTATCGAAACGATGTCCTTTTTGGAAATCGAATCGATATCAAAAAAATCATCAACCTTGATTTTTTTATCGACAGAAAGAACTATATCATTTTCATCATTCTTTCGTTTGTTTTTAAATTCCTCAAATTCTTCAATATGTTTCATATTACATAAGCTGTTTCGAAACTTCTATCTTATTCCTTATGGCGAAACCGAGATTGTCGAGTGTCTTTATCGACTCCTCGAAGAAACTTATCTGAAATGTGAGCATCTTGATTTGAAGTTTCAGTTCGGAACAATCCGCCTGTATGAACAACTGCTTCTCGCTTCCACTCAACTTGATATCGTAGCTCGTGGTGTATTCACGGAACCTGCTTGCACACTGCTTGTCGAACATCTCCTGTCTCTTTTCGAGAAGGATACGGTATTCACAGATTTTCTCGACACACATCTGCCGGTATGAAAGCTGGTAGACTTGTGCTTCGTTCAATTTGGTTGTGTCTCCGGATGACTTCACGAGTTTCTTTATATCCTCCACCCATTTGGTTCTTTCATCCTTGAAACGCTTTTCAAGTTCTACATTTGTCGCCTTTATCCTTTCATCATCAACAGGTTTCATAAAATAACTTCTTTCTCTTTCAGTTTTTCGAGTTCGTCTTCAATTCTTTCGTCACTTTCGAATTTCACCCTTATTTTGAGGTTTTTCTCCCTTTCTTTCAGATTCCTCTGAAACTCTTCAAATTCCTTATTTATTTGCTCTCCCATATTATAAAGATAACAAATTATTTGTCCATCTTTATGATGATGTTCTGTTTCTTGTTGTTTATTGCATCACTCGTCTGCTTGTTGGAGTTTATCACCGCCGAATTGGAAATCAAGGTCGAGTCGAGCTTGTGTTCGAGGTTCTGTTCAAGACGGTCGAACTTCATTCCGAGTTCGTTCACTCTGATGTCCATAACGGAGTCCTGTGCCCTGTTGTTGTCCACAATCTCCTTCATACTCTTCACAATCCTTTTCTCCGAATTTTTAATTGAACACTGGTTCATAAAATTCAAAAGCAGAAGTACGATTATTATGATGATGCCGTACTTACTTAAAAAATCAACTATTTTCTTCATATTCTTTAATTTATTTTACCATTTCTTTTCCGGACAACTTTCGGTGTCCATTTTCGCCTTCTTGGTCAGATAGCACCCGCAAATACCGCAGGTCCAGTTCTCTTCGTTCAGTTTCGTACAGTTCGAGCAGCTGAAAATCCTGTTGGTATAAATCTGGAACGAAACCCTGTGTCCGTGCAGGATGTATCTCCAAAGCGCCTTTAAAAATCTGAAAATTCTCATAGTATTATGTTTTCATAAAACTCACGTGAAAGGGTGAGTTCGTATCTTCTGTTACCATTTTCATCTTCAAGTATCCAGTAATAATCGAGGAAAGCGTTATTGTCCTCCACACCTATCAACTTGTATTCCTTATAGACCGGTGTTCCGTTCAGTTCATAGAGGACGTTCCTTTTGTCAACCCATTTCTTGCCGATGTATTTTCTAAGGTTTTCAAGGATATGTCCCCAGTTCCCTTCATCGCTCTTGTGGGCTTCCGCCTCTTCGACCGTATAGAACCTCCATACGTCACCTTCCCTGCCGAATATACCTTTCTGCCTTATGTGTTCCATAATCAAACCTTTTCAACAGTTATGACATTGCCGTCGTTTTTCGTCTGAAAGTTGAGACGCTTGATTTTCTTGATTTCACCGTTATATATTTCAACATCGACACCAAGTCCTTTCGTAGAGTCTCCCGTTTGTGAGGATATGAAATTGCCTATGGAATAGATTACGGTTTTTCCATTAATTTCATCTTCATCCTCAATGATGTGTGGATGAGAACCGATAATCATATCTGCACCATACGATATGATTTTTTTCGCCAGCATTTCCTGCTCTCTCGTATGGACCTTTTCGTACTCTTTGCCCCAGTGCATAATAAATATAACAATTTTTGCACCGTCTTCACGAACTTTGTCAATGTCTTTTTTCATTGAATTGAAATCGTGTGCGTCATTGTACTTTACACCCTTGTCCTCTATGTTCATTTCCGATGTATAATTTATTATGGCGGTTTCCCCGAGTATGACAGGTTCCGGCTTTGAATCGATTGAAACACCGGTATATGCGATTTCATTCGATTCAAGGAATGAAATCGTTGACTTTACACCCTTCGCCCCCATATCACATATGTGGTTGTTCGCCAGCATAAAGCAGTTCACACCCGCCTTTATCAGAGATGCACAAAATTCCTTCGGTGTCGAAAATTTCGGAAATCCGTTATATGGTCCGTCCGTCAGTACCGTTTCAAGGTTTCCAACCACATAGTCATATTTTGTAAACAGTTCCTCCACGTTTGCAAACGACTTGTCAAAATTATAAGTGTCACCATACTTCATTTGGAAAAGCTGCTCGTCGTGACACATAAGGTCTCCTATAAATAAAATTTTCATCCCTTATACCATTTTATATTTTTCAAGTCAACCATACAGTTCAGGAAAGCATCGGTTGTGTTTTCAACATTTGGCAGTTTCCATTTCGAAACATCACCGGCGAATTTTGAATCCTTGAAGCAGTATCTCATATTTTTCACATTACTTACATTCCAGTTCGATATGTCACCGTTAAATACCGATTTTTCAAACATACTCGAAATGTGTGCCACTTTCAAAACGTTCCAGTTTGATATGTCATTGTTGAACTGACTGCCATAGAACATATGGTTCATAAAAATGCAACTGTTCGTCTTCCACTGTGAAATGTCACCGTTGAACGATGATTTCATAAACATTCCACTCATATAGACTGCATTTGAGACATTCCATCTTGAAATGTCTCCGTTGAAAACGGATTCTGCAAACATATAACTCATATCGTTTACTTTTTTAACATTCCATTCCGAAATGTCACCGTTGAATGTCGAATGTCTGAACATCGAATACATAGTCTTCACATTCGATGTGTCCCATTGGGAGATGTCTCCGTTAAAGTCCGTGTCATAGAACAAGGCGGACATATCGGTCACACGACTTGTGTCTATATGGTTAAGGTCTGCAAATCTTCCTCTCTTCCTTATTTCGTCATCAACGACCTTCTTTATGTTTTCATCGGTCGCTTTTATTCTGCCGCCATACGCTTCATCCACGTTAACTTTTTTTTTATCGGGAATAGGTATGGGTTCAAACTTATTTACTTCCAAGAACTTCTTGATTTTGTCGAGTTCCATCATCTGGTCGGGGCCGATGTTGTATTTCAAGATATCTTCCCTTCCCTTGTCGTCCATCGCCGCAACATAGTTGTAACCGGTGAAATATCCGCTTTCCAACGCACCTCCGTACAACTTGCAGTCCCTTACACCCCTCTTCATCCTCACTATCGACTTGAAGACGGTTTTATCTCCAAGGTCAGGACAGAGTTCCTTTATGTAATCATACAGTTCACAGAAATCCATTTCATACAGATGGTATGTGATTATGGCCTTTATTGCAATGTTGAACAGAATGTTCGGTTTCGGATTCCTCACCTTGTTGAGCGAATTCCACACGGCGAGACCCTCGTCATATGTATTCGCTTCGGGAAGACCGGAAACAAACAACCAGAGACCCGTCTGATATCCGTAGTATCTTCTTCCCACGTGTCCTTCTATTTCGTGCTGACAAAGACCTTCTATGTCTTCATTGGAGAAATGTGCCTCTGAACTCACCCTGACAATTCCTTCCGGTGTGACATTTACTCTCGGAAGCATTCCATCGACTATATCGACCTTGTATCCGTATCCGAGTTTGTCTATATATGCCTGGAATTTCTTGGCCGCCTGCTCGGGACCGATGTTTCTTACACCCGCCTTTACGACTTCATATGGGTGTTCCCTTATGATTTTGAGGGCGTATTCGTATTCATCCCTTGTCGGGAAAGAGCCTCCTCTATCGTGTGGGTTATCCGGTTTCTCGGGTTTTTCATCGTCCTCCGACATTTCATCGTGTTCCTCCTTCAACTCGATTGACGACAGAAAACCTTTTATTTTTTCTATGTAGAATTTCGATATGTAGCTTGAAAAATTCTCAAACTTTGCAAGGAGTTCTTCAAGTTCAGACTTTATGTCAACATCGGTGTCAATCTTTTCCAGTTCAAGTTTTGGAAAATATTTCTTTCCCACCCTTCTCGCCTTTATGAATTTCTTGAACTCCTCATCCGTGTTCATAACGTTTTTTGCACGGTATGTTGCACGGAAAAGGAGGGCGAGTTTTCCATATTTCTTGTCGAGTTCAAGCAGATATTCCTTGTCCTTCTTGTTCAGTTTGAAATACTTGTCTTCTTCTGTCTCCTTGTTCTCCCTTATATACTCATTGAATGAAGGTATTAGTCTCATCTAAAAATGTTGTTTGATATATTTATGTCCGAAACAATCATTTTTATATCACAAGGGGACAGTATTTTGAAATAACTATGTAGTCGAATGAGTCGTAGCACACCCTTCCGTCGAGTGTCCATACCTTTCCGTTGGAGATTTGGTGTGCGGTGAGGACAGACAGTTTCTCCTTATGGAGTTCATCGTCTTCGTCATACCACATAACAAGGACATTATCGGAAACACTTGTCATCTCCTTCAATGTATCGGCATTGAACAACTTATTGAAGTCCACCCATTCGATATTCACGAGATTGTCCATTTCCGGTTTAAATCTCACCACTACTCCCGGATGTTCTACGGGGTCGTCCGAATTTTTGAATATGACTTTATTCGGATTCTCCACGACAAAACTTCTAACCTTATCATCGTCACATTCAAGTGATATGAAAAGTTCACGGTCAAAGTAGAGGTCACCACCTTTTTGAAAGACTTCCTTATGCATTATCTCGTTGAGTTCGTCCACGAGATTCTCCTTGCCTTCGGATAGAAGTCTGTTTATCTTGTCACAAGTTCTGTTATAGTTCCTTTTCATATTGTGTCGTTTTAAAAAGTCGGTCTAAACGGGAGGTTGAGTTCTTGGTTTTTGGTCTTCGAGTTTCGGACATATGGCTTACCTCAACATACTATTATGGATTACGTGGTCGAGCCACAACTGAATCCCCTGTGATTCCGGCACATATTTTTTCATTGGGGGATACTTGGTCTTACAAGTTTACCGTTTCAACCGACTATTACAAAGATACTATTTTTTTTAATAAAAAAGGGGTTTCTCACCCCTTTTTATTTTTTTATCCAGTCATCACTTATATACGGACTCTCTTTGAATACGGCATCCACCGTCATTCCAGTTATCCACTTGATTACTCTTACATCACTGGTAGTCAGTTCCGTATCAGTCTGTAACATAATTCCGTTTATGTCAAGACAGTCCGGTGAAGGAAATTTACAAAGTCCTTTTTTGTGGAGTTTGCAACTGTGGTGTTCCTTATGGACGACCTTCAAGTCAAACGGAAGTTTCGAAATCAATTCGTAGTCTATATTTCCATTGTCGATTTCATTCTTGAAACTATGGCATACATCCTTGTTCGGACAACTTGCACAATCCATTTCGTTTGGTCTGTAATAGTGTGCGTTGTAATCCCTTCCGGTTTTCTGTGAATACGATATGGCACAGGATGTCTTCTTGAAAATAGGAACATTGTACTGCATCGAATGACACTTCAAGTTCCATAGAATATCATTGCCGATATTCTTCTTCATACCGAAGTCGTAACCGTCATATGGTCTGAACGGAAGATTGTTCTCCCTTATGTATTCGGAGAGTGTGGCATCCACTTGTAAACCCGAATATGCCACCGTTGTAGAGTATTTCTTGGCCAGAGTGAACAATCTGTCCATTGTCTCCGGAGAATCGTTTATATCCCTTATTATCGGTCTGTATTCTATTCCATATGTGTATCCGTTCATTTCGGAAATGGATTTGCATACGGAAAGGTTCTCTTCAAGTCTCTCGAATGTCGCCGCTTCGTCATACTTCCGGTTTCCGAAGAACGATAGGCCGAAATGTATGTTGAGTTTCCATTTTTTAGTAAAAATCTTTGAGAACATATCGTCCGACATAGGTCCTTTCGTTATAATGACCACCGGACCCCTGTGGTTTGACGACTCAAGTCTTTTGAGACATTCCAGAGTGTCTTCCATATACAGGAAAGGGTCCCCGTAGAATATGTTTATCACCACTGGGATTGTATTGAAGAGAGGGTTTATTTCAGAAGAAGGAGTAAGATATTCCTTTTCCTCATATTTCCCTCTCGCTCTGCAATAGGAACACCCGAAACATTCCTTGTGCGGCCTACCCATACAGTAGAACGATTTCAGGAAATAATATTTTTCAAGTAAGTTTCCCATCCGTCTAATGTACTACTATGAAGTTGTCGTATCCCTTTTCAGCGGCGACCTTGCTCCAATCACGATATGATTCAGTTGCATAAACCTTGTCGAAGTTCTTGCAAAGGTTGTCGAAACCGACTTCGTTGACGATGTGTGTGACTTTGATGTCGAACTGTGCTTCCGGATAGAGTTCCTTCATCACACTCAACTCACCGAGGAAAGTACCGCCGGCGTCACAAAGGTCATCATAGAAGAGGAAATGTTTACCGATTTTAATCTTGTCCTGATTTTTTAGGATGAAAGATTTGATTTTACCGGTCTCCAAATCACGTTCCTTTTCGAAGTAGATTTCCTCCGACTCCTTTCCGTCATATCTTGTCATTGCACCGTGGTCGGGAAAAACGACCTCGATTTTACTGTCAAAGTTGTCAAGAAGGAAATGATAGGGGTTCATATCCAGTGAAACACATTCACGCATTTCGAGCATAGTCCTCACACTGTGGGCGGTATAGACATAACATTTCTCGTAACCCATCTGTGAAATCATCTTGGCGACGATACGGAGGGTGAACGGTCTTTCAAAAGACATCACACGGTCCATTCTCATACCCATCAGGTAATGGATGAAGAGAACCCAGTTGACACCCTGTCTGTCGAGAATGTCACCGATTTGCAAAAGGATAAACAATTCCTCTGCGTTCGTGATACGACAGTCAACGGTATAGTCCTCTTTACGGTCAAGCTCCTCCGTGAACACAAATTGTACTTCACCGTCGGGAAAACGGTCGATACGGTATTTCACTTCACTTTTTTCCAAAGAAATTAAATCAATTCTTTTCATACTATTCCTGTTTTTCAAATACAAGCATTTTGTTTTTAGCCACAGCCCTTCTGTGCATCCTTTCTATCTTACCGAGTTTTTCGTCGGTAGGAAGTTTTCCGTCAAGGAGATAGGAATCTATTTCGGCATATGAAACTCCGAGACTCTGTTCATCTGTCACATAACTTCCGTCTTCGTTTGTGTTCAGTCCGTCAATCGGGGTCTTGTGTACAAGATGATGGGGAAGTCCGAGAAAATCACCGATTTTAAGGATTTCTCTTACGGTCAGGTTTCCAAGAGGGGAAAAATCACCTGCGGCATCTCCATGTTTTGTGCTGTACCCGACATAATCCTCACTTCTGTTGCAAGTGTTGGCTACACGTCCGTTGTTTGACTGGCTGATGGCGTAGAGTGTTGACATACGGATTCTCGCCGGGAGATTTGTCAAGGACTGTTCGGACAAGTCGAAACCGATTGCATTCTTGACCGCTTCGACGGTCGGACCTATATTCACCGTATAGTTCTTGATACCGAGTAAGTTGCAGACTTCGATTGAGTCAGCAATGTCCTTCTGTTCCCCGTTTGGCATCATAACTCCGATTACACGGTCTTTGCCGAGAGCCGCCACACAAAGTGCTGCTACAACGGTGGAATCCTTTCCACCGCTTATTGCAACACAACAATTACAATCTGGTCCATTTTTTTCAAACCAATTACGAATCCATTCGATGATGTCTGTTGTAAGTTTTATTGTATCCATAAACATTCCTCTTTTTAATTTTCCGATGCAAGTCTTTTACGAATTTCAGTGAACCTTTCGTAGTTGTACATTTTACCGTCTAGAAACACGAGTCTCATAGCGTTTTCGTGCTTTTTACCGTATTCACAGTATTCATCTTCATTAAATCCGTCGGTCGCCTTGAAACCGTCTTCGGTCTTCTCGACAAACACAAGACCTCTGTGAGATTTCTTCAGATGGTTGGTGTCGGTCTTCGGGTCCTTGTAAATCCGAACCTCCTTACCATTAACAATGGCATAAGTTGCTTTGCAAGCACATCCGTACATGTCACGAGTGTTGACAATCAGTCTGTCGCCCTCGAATACGACCTTGAAGCAGAATGCTCCGATACCGAACACCACATTGCTGGCGGCGAAACCCATTTCATCGAGTTTCTTCCAAATCTTACGGAGCTGCAACAATGTACATCCGTCCCCCCATATAAGTCCGATGTGCGGGTCGAGAACCTTGTATCCTTTCGAATTTACGGTTCCGCCGAATACATCCCAGAACTTCTGTATCGTACCGACTGCGATTTCAACCATATCTCCGCTGTCGGGTCTGATGAGGAGTTTTCCGTTGTGTTCAAGGATTTCCTTCTTGCAAGCGGGAACTATATTGTTGACAACATTCCAGTAGTCGTATGTGTCACCGAGAAAACTGAACGACTTGTCCTTGAAAGTGTCGGTGAGGAACTTTTTCAGAAGCGTCTCCTCGTCCACACCTATTCCGGCGTTGCAGGAAATAACCGAGTGTTCTGTGGAAATAGCACCGATACCGATGTGGTTGTATTCGGTGTGGGCGCTGTAATACTTGTCAATGTATGGAAGCGCCGGTATGGTAGATGTCTTGTTTGAAGAAAGCAGCCAAGCGGCGGCGGTCCTTGCAGAAACCTCAAGGCAGTCGTCACCTCTCATATCGAAGTTGGAGAAGGCGTTACGTGGGTCGAGGTTGTCGTCCGAGTTCTTGTCATACCAGTACTTTGCAAGACGGTAGTACATATTTCCTATTGTTGCGTCATTGCAGATTTTCCACAATTCCACCTGAAGGAGACATTCAACCCACTGTACCAGCCAGGCGAAGTCCTTATGTGTGTTGATGAGTTCTATGCAGGGAATACCCATATTTACCTTGCTTCCTTCGGGAAGAGCCCTGATTTGAAGAGGGAGGTATCCGAGTTTGTGAAGTTTCACGATAGGTTCGATTTTGTAGAACCCGTCAAGCTGAACATCCATCGCACGCTCATAGGTCTCGATTATTTCCTTTTCGCTCTTCTCGAAGAAGTTTTTGTTGAAATAGTCGATGAGGTATTCCTGAATGAAGGCCTGAAGTCCGAACCACACCATCTTCTGGTTCTCTTCCTTCTCAAAATAGCTTTTCCTTGGTACCCAGTATGAAACAAGGTGAGAGAGACCTTCGGGGTACATCATATTGTGGACAGTCTTGTATGTGTCACACAACAACATTGGATTCATATCCATCATAATTCTGAAAATTTAATTGGTTATTCTACTACGTTTACTTGACAGCTCTTCATAACTTCGAGAGCGGCGTTGTGCCTGATGAGTGTTGTACCCGAGCATCCGTTGGCGAGAACGGTAACTTTGAGTTCGGGAAAGATGGACTTGACCATAAGCACATTGGATACGATACAGATATCCGTACAAGTGCCTACAAAGACGGCCTCGTCACAATCTTCGAGTTCAAGAGTCCACCCTACATATCCGAATGTATCCTTAAAGACCGTATTGCCGATGTTGGAGTATGGTTTCAGTTCATCCACTATCTCCCAGCCTTCCGTCTTATGGATGCAATGTTTCACCGGAAGGTTCTTCCCCTCCTGTGTGTCGAGATAATTCTCGAAGTGTGTGTCCTTTGTGAAAATGATTTTTGAATAATTTCCCGATTCGATTTCAGACTTGATAAACGGGATGGTTTTTAATGCAGCCGGATTTGTGAGAGAACCCGTAACGAAGTCGTTCTGCATATCAACGACTATAAGTGCTTTGTTTGACATAACTATATAAGTTTTGGTTATTACTAAGTAGTTTCGGAACATCATCCAGACCTTATGGCGGTAATATATACCGCCGGTCGGACTTATCTCCTTGTTACCAATTTATTTATTCTTCTTGTGCCAGAATTCTATGAATCCGTTTTTGCTCTGCTGTTCGAGAAGCGAAACATACGCCTTGAATGTTTCAAACGGTTCGTATGTGAACTCCATCTTTCCGGTCTTTCTGTCCATAATGGACGATACGACCATATTCGGGTTTCTCTTGTCGAGTGAAATCCAGTCGTTGGAGTTTCCACGATATGCACGTTTCCCTTTTCTTATGTGAGAGACGAACTCCTCTGCGGTTCTGAAATGATATTCGTTGAAGTGCTCGATGTCGTTTTTCTTCTCGTTCTTCAACATCTTTCTCACATTCTGTCTTGACTTTTCGTCCATCATTGAAAAAATATCCATCTTTTTATTCTTTTAAAATTACATTACAAAGATACTATATTTTTTCAATAAAATAAAAAATTATTCGAAAACTTTACCTGTGCTTGTGGAAGACGTGAAGGTAAGGTCTCCCGTGTCCGTGATATTCTTCCCGAAGAAACATTCCTTGCATTTTTCCGGATTGCAGATTGCACAGTAGTTCTGTATTCCGATGCACCAGTTGTACTCGAGGTTGTTCTTCATTTCCTTCTCGTCGTGCTCGGAAAGTTGCATATCCCTCAATACGAGCATCTTGGCGAGTTCTTCCTTGTTGAAGAGCTTCATATAGACTTCAACCTGTCTGTTAAAATCAATCGTGTCCATTTTTCTTTATCCTTTTGTTTATTTTTCTTTTCAGTCTTTTTTCCACCATCTTCAATGGCAGAATGATAATATACGGAAGCCAAGTCGGGATTGTCATCAGGACCAGACTTGTCACGGACCAGTCCGTGACACCGGTACACCACACCGTAAGGAGTGTGAGCTGGATGACCAGATATGTCCATAAACTTTTCCTCATTACGAAAGCATCATTGAAAATTCCTTGAAATTACTTACTCCGATGGTGGTCTTGAGTTCATCGTTTTCAAAAATGTTGAAGAACATAATGCTGTCGTCACAGACATCGCTGTCATCGACATTACCTCCGAGACCGATGTATTCGATTGCAACCACCGACTTGTTCTCCTTTCTCGTAACATTTCCGTTGACATTCATAGTGGTGTATGAAACATTTTCAAGAGTGAACTTGTCTTCACTCTCCTTTTTGAAACCCCTTGATTCGAGTTCCTTCTTTATGTTTTCAAGTTCGTTTTTCATCTTCGGTATTCTTATGTTTTACAAAGATACTATTATTTTTCAAAAAAATATCTCGGAGACGACATACGGACGTTGTAGTTCGCCTCAAGGAACATTTCCTTCGCCTCGTCCATATTGTCTATCAGTATGCAGTTCAACATAAGACGGAGACTGTCAATCACCTGGTTGAACATACCGTCATAGTCACCTGACCATCCGTTGCAGGGGATGTTGAACACTTCCTTTCTTCCGTAGAAATTGACTCTGATTTCATACAGTCTGCTGTTGTAGGAATCCACATCATATGCATCATATGTCCGAGTCGATGGGTGGTCAAACTCTTCAATGTGATTTTTCCACCTAACGGCTTCCCTGTCAAGTCTTTCTATCGAGAGTATTCTTACTCCGTAATTTTTTTCGTCCATATCATTCAATTAAATTACCTGAAATAAACATAACAAAAATTCTGGCTCATTTGTAATATCATATAAATATATTTGAAAAGAAAGAAAAGTTCTTTCTCCTTTTTCTTAGAAAACATAAATAAAGATAGAAAAATATTTTTAGAAATGTCTTCTATTAGAAGGAACGATACTTATGAATACAGAAAGAATGTCGTAAGACCCAATCTCAATGTTAACCTCGTTGAAATAGGACTCTGTACGGAGAATGTTCTCTTGAACCAGTTGAAGAAACCTTTCAACGGAAGATTCTATTTCACAACGGACACACACAGGTTCTTCTACGATTTTGACGACAAGAGGTGTGAATTGTTTCTCTTCGGAGAAGGAGGGGGTGGTATACCGGTTGACTTGAAGGATTATGCAAAGAAAAAGGATATACCCACAAAGGTCAGTCAGCTTGTCAATGACGCAAAGTATCTCAAAGTGACAACACTTAAGAATTTTCTTGACACCAACGAATATGTCACGAAGGAAATGCTTCTCCAAAGTCTTTCACAATATGTGAAGCAGTCCGATTTCGAAAATCTTTCAAACGAGGTTTCATCGTTGGTGGATACGATAAATGATGTGAGCGACAGAATAAACGAACTCGAAGAGAATGAACACTGGGACGAGTTCAATAGAAACTGATACAAGAATAAAACTATATAAATGGCAGTTAACAATGCTTTGAGATTTTACAAGGGATGGTACGGAAAAGGTAGCGGTCGTCATCTGCCAAGAATATCTCATGCCATAATCTTCAACGAGGAGGAGGGTATCATTTATGTCAACGGAAAAAGTTATGCCGGTGCTTCCGATGTGAATTTCAGCAACGGTGTGTTGACAATCACCTACTCCGACGGAAGAAATTCCGTGAGCCTTGACTTCAATGACACCGCAAGCGCCACAGCGGTTTTCAGTGTCATTGAAAGGATAGAAGGTCTTATCGGTCAAAGTGTCACCGATTCGGACAGTGATGGCAGTGTCGATTATTCGGGTACGAACTATCTTGGAAACCAGACCACCCTGATAGGTGCAGATGTTACATTGGACTGGAAACTCAAAGAAGTTGAAGACAAGGTAACTCTCGGCGCCAATGTCACCTTCGATGTTTCCAATCACGACCTTTCGGTGGAAAACGAGAACGGTATAGTTTTCGGAACGGATGTTTCGTCATTCAAGGATTATGTAAAATCAAAGAGTGTATCTATAACCAACTCCAATGGAAGCAACGATGCGATTTCCATAACGGAGAGTGTCAATGATGATGGAAGCAAAAACTATGACATAAATCTTCTCTGGTCGGAATGGAGTGGAAATTCACAACAGAATGAAGGGGAGTAACAATAATATAAAATAACAATATATAAAATGGCAACAACAACAGGAATTAAATTTTACGCCGGTAGTTATGGTAGAAGCAACTCTTTAACAAAGGCAACCGGTGGTGCTATCGTATTTGACAAAACTACACATTCGTTGTTCGTAGACGGTGTGCAGTTCGGTGGTAACATTGCAGATGCTACATTTGCAAACAATGTATTGACTATCACGAAGGCCGATGGTACAACACAAATCCGACTTGATTTCTCTGACCTCGCCACCACATCTTCTGTTATGGCGGTTTTTAGAGAGATTAAAGATGAACTTGATAATATTGAAACCGCAATAGGAAATGTTGATGGTTCGGATGCTGGATGGCAAGGTTATTCGGGTACAAATTATCTTGATGATGCAACCTCTTTGTCAAACGCAGATACTTTGTTGGACACACAAATCAAGAGTTTGGCAGATACTGTTGATGGTTTGGATACCGGTGTTTCAGATGTTAAGATAAATAACACATCAATTAATAGCAGCGGTGTCGCCAACATCGCTGTTGATGGTGAGTATAATGCTTCTACAAACAAGATTGCAACTAAATCAACAGTTTCTGATGCAATCGAGGCTTTGGATGTTTCATCCGATAAGGGTGCTGCTTCAATAAGTGGTTCGACTATCACTATAAAGGCAATACAGCAAGAAGACGGTTTGATTAAGGATGGTGGTACGACTACTATAAACCTTGATGGTACTTATGATGCAACGGACAACAAGATTGCAACTAAATCAACAGTTTCTGGTGCAATCGACACATTTGAGAGTGGTTTGACTGGTACTGCAACCATCGCTTCAAAGAGTGGTGATGTTGTTACAATCAAGACTGGTGTTACAGAAGCAGCCGGTAAGATTTCAAACGATTCCGGTACAGACATCGTTCTTGAAGAGGTCGCTGTAACCGGTGCTGCTGAAGATGTTTCAATAGCAGATTCCGGTAATCTCATCACTGCAACGACAGTTGAAGGCGCTTTGCAAGAACTTGCAACATCTATTGAAGACAACGAAATCACAATTGCTTCCGGTGAGAAGATTATCTCAAAGAGTGCAGGTAACGAACTCTCAACAACACTTACAATGGTTGTTGAAAAACAAGGTGAAGCAGGAAACCAGAAAGACTATATCGTTTTGAAAGGTATCAATGGTGCCGAAATCACAAAGGTTGACGCCACAGATTTCTTGAAAGACGGTATGCTCTCAAACGCTGAATTGGTTACTGAGGCAGAGCAAGATGTTTCAACAACGGCTCCTTATATCAAACTTACATTCAACACAGACGCCGGTCAGCAGGATATTCGCTTCTCTGTTTCTTCTTTGGTTGATACTTACACAAGTGGTGATGCAACCGCTTTGACAGTAAACAAATACACAATCACACCTAACACTGGTGCAGTTGCAGAGAATGCTGGTACATTGACAACCGGTGGTCAGGTTTATACAGCCATTGCAGCAACAAAGGGTCAAGACCTTCAGAACATCGCTGGTGAGACTGCAACCACACAAGGTGACTACATCAATGTTAAGGTTACTGCTACAAAGGGTGTAAACGATAACAACTACACACTCTCAACAACTTCAAACGTAACTACACATACCGTGTCGGATGCAACCGATAGTAATAACGGTCTTGCAACTGCAAAGGATGTCAAGGATTATGTTGATACAAAGGTCGGTACAGCAGTCCAGAGTGTTGATGGTTCAACAGCAGAAAAGGGAAAGAGTGTTTCACAGAGCGACTATGCAACCGTCAAGGTTAGTGCAACAACAGACTCTTCAAACAATGTAACTCTTGACAGTGCAGTTGGTTTGACAGTTCAGGCCGTTGGTACAGCAGACAACTCACATATGGGTCTTGCAGAGGCATCTAACGTCAGGGCTTATGTTGATGCTCACACAGCAAATGTTACAAATAATGGTGCAACGATTCCAGTAAATGGCTCAGATGCAACAACTCTTGCAACCGTTGATAGTACCGCTATCACTGCAAAGGTAAGTTTCACTTGGGAGGAATACAGCTAAAAACACATTTCATCGGGAGGTCATCCTCCCGATGATTCATATAAGAAGAAATACAATATAAAAAATTAAATATATGAGCACTAAGTACAAAATGAGATATGGACAATATACCTCCGAAGAGGCTAAACGATTGTCTATCGATTATTTGGGAACCGTCGTATATTCGGGCAGAACCCGTGAAATATGGGTTGACGGCAAATGTATCGCCGCAAACTTTTCACAGTCGGTTGAAGACCTCAGGGCCTATGTGGACGAACAAATCGCAAAGATACTCGGAAGCGAAGGACTTGAAAAGACCCTCGACACCATAAAGGAAATACAGGACGAACTTCTGAAGAATATAAACTACACCGTCGCTCACGACCTGGGAAACAGTGAAGTTGAATATGTATCCGTAATAAGGGAAGAGTATGAAGGCAGTGAGGATGTCGCCGCTGTTTACAGGGACGAGGAACTCAATGTTGTAGCCACCGAAGACAAGGACGGAAACATAGTTTATGAAGAAGGTTACGGTGAACTTGAAAGGGAGAATGTCATCGATGCCCTTATGGAAAAAATCAACGAGAATAAGAATCAAATCGACATTCTCAAGAGCAAGGGTTTCGTAGCAAACATTTCAAGTGATGAAAGTGGTTTGGTAACAACCGAAGTGGAAGAGACTACCGATGAAGACGGAGTTGACAGCAAGAACTATACAATCGGAGTGAAGGTCGGTAATTTCAAGACCGGTCGTGGTGATGTTCTCAATCCGGAGTCAACCGCTTACACAAACGGTATCGCCACTGTGAAGGATGTTCAGGATTATATCGAGGAAAGAATGGTTTGGGACGAGTTTGTTTCAAGTGCAGACGATATCGCAGACGCTATAAACAACACTTCGGATTCCGATTCCGACTATGATATCCAGAATGACGCCGAACTCGACGACAATATGATATTCGGATAATAAAAAATAAACCAATACGAAAATGAAACAAGTAGTTATAAATAAGCAGAACATTAAGATAAACTTTGGCGACAAGGTTTGGTCTACTGATGAAGACTTCAACGGCGGCTGGCCTTGGGGACTTGTCGGAGTTGTAAACGGAATTGAGAATACCGTTACATTCGACGGTGAAAAGGGCGGTATAGACGTATTTTCGAATTACAAGGGATTCAACTGCTACTCGGACTACCGTATGGCGATTACCGTCGGTTCAAACGGTACTAACGGAAAGAAGGGACACCTTGTAATAGAAGGTGGCGTGTACAAGTCGCTCGGTAGCCACTGTGTGTATGTTATGAACGGTCTCTGTGAAATAAAGGGAGGTTTCTTCTTTACGCAGCCTTCGTCCGATACTCCGGTTAAATCGGAAGCCGAAAGGGAGAAATACGGTGAGTGTCGTAACTTCCTCCTTAACCTCTGGGACAAGAACGGAAAGAGCGGAGATGCTAAAATAAAAGTGACCGGCGGTTCATTCGTAGGATTCGACCCGGCCGATAACTATTCGGAAGGAAATGGAACGAATTTCGTGGGTGTTGGATACAAGTCTGTTAAAAACGGAGAATACACATACAGGGTAAAGGATTCTAATAGTAATTACGACAAGGAGCTTGTAACAGTTCCTGTATATACCGTGGTTCCTGAAAATGACCCGAGAGATGGTATTTCTGGAATTATCGAATAAACATAAATAAGATATAAAATAAAAATAGAAATAATATGAACGTTAAATTTTATAGACTATCCTCGTTGGTAGCTTGGACTGAAAGTTATAAGGGTATTTTTGTTCATTTGACACAAGAAAGTACCGTAAATACTGTAACATATAAACCAGGTTTGTATTTTGGCGGTGAACTTAATTGGGAATACTTGACCAATGACACTGATGTTGCTAACATTCAGTCAATGATTAACAATGCAATCAACGGTTTGGATGTTACTGGATATGCACAAGGTGGAATCACAACAACTGCTAATAGTGGTGCATCTACAATTACAATCAAGGGTATTCAAGAAGTTGATGGTAAGATTTCTAATGATTCAAATTCCGATACAACAATATCAGTTGATGGTGAGTATAATGCTTCCACAAACAAGCTCGCTACCCAGAGCACTGTTACCACTGCAATCGACGCTTTGGACGGAAGCCATGATGTTGTTACGATAGGTGCTTACAGTCCACAAGACGGTGAAAACGCAACACAGAAAATAGAATTTTTTGATGCAACCCAAACTAATGGTGTTATATCGACAAATGGAACTGTAAGTGAAACATTGTATTTGTCACAAGCGGTAACGGCTGCTAACCCGATTATTACAAAGGGAGACCTTTCTGGCATTGTCGGTGCTATGGTTTACAAGGGTACTGTCAGTAGCAATAGCGACCTTCCTACAACTGGTGTTCAGGCTGGTTGGACTTATGTTGTTGCAACTGCTGAAACATACGCTGGTCAAGCATGTGAAGTCGGTGATATGATTATTGCCAAAGATAACACACCAACTTGGAACATAATCAGTGGTGAAAATCAAGTAACGAATGCCGACCCGACTATTGTGGCTGGTGCAGGAACATCATCTACAATAGCTACCGTTGATGGAACGACTATTACTGCAAAGGTTTCGGTAACTGGTGGTAATGCAACCATCGCTTCCAACAATAATGGTGTCGTTACAATCAAATCTGGTATCACACAGGTTGGTACAAGTGGTACTATCGATAATAGTAACAACGGTTCAGACATCGTTCTTAAAAAAGTTGCTACAACTGGTGAGGCAGATGATGTGACATATAGCATCGGTCAATCTGGTATCACTCCAACAGAGCAAGATGGTACAACCGCTACGGTACAAGAAGCCATAACACAGTTGGACAGCAGAATAACAAACGCAAACATCACAATCGATGGATACAAGGGTGCAATCACGACTGGTGACGGTTTGACAGATGTTGCTGCTGACGGTGGCTCATTCGGTATAAAGATTGACTCGAACAATGCAAATGGTTTGTCTGTTGGTGTTAATGGTATTGCAATGGCAAAGGCTACTGGTTCATCATTCGGTACTGTTGAAGTTACCGCTGGAAACGGATTGTCATTAAGTGATGGTGTTGTTTCTTACGCTCACAACACAAATGCAATCACGGTTGCAAGCAACAATAATGGTGTTGTAAAAATCAACGGAACATTGACACCAGACGCTTCCGATGCAATTACAGCAAGTAATTCAATCACACTTGCAAAGGTTGCTACAACTGGTGCGGCTGCTGATGTATCTTATGCTGGTACCGATAGTGTTACTGGTAGTGAACCCGCAACAGTAGAAGATGCTTTGGATGACTTGTATATTAAGGTTAATACACTTCAGTCAACTCATACTGTAGTGGAAGGTTCCAATAGTGTTGATGTTAATAGTGCTACTTCGGGTAATACGACTACTTATACTGTTGACTTGGTTTGGCAGGAATCATTGGCATAATCGAAACAATATGCAAAAAAAAAAGAGTTCCAATCGGAACTCTTTTTTTTTTGACTATTCGTCATCCGTTTTCATAAATTCAAAATCGAGGAAGTCAAATACGTATTCCATATAGGGAAACTCCTTCTTCAGTCTCTGTAAAAGGTTGAAGGCGGTGTATTCGTCGTTTATGCTTCCGCTGTCCACTCCCACCTTTATCGCTTCCGCTATCACTATCGCTTCCTCTTCACTGATGTCAATCTTGGCCATACTTTACTGTTTGTTTCTTTTCATAACACAAAACAAACTCGACTTGTATGACAACATCGAAGGTATCACATTAAAACCGACCAGCTCCCATCCCTCTTCACCGAGTTTGTTCAACAAGGCGGTGAGAGACTCTATGTTGTCCGGTGTGTCGAGTATCGTCTTGTACTCGTATTTATGGACAACGGAGTGAACCGGTTTCTCTTCGAAAAGTTGTGCGGGAACATCAAGACCGCCAGCCTTGAGGTCCAGAATCTGTTCACGGGTGATAGTACCCTTAACCTTTTTGGATGACGGTTTTGCCTTATCCTCTTCCTTCACCGGTTTCACATCGTGGATTTCCGGCGTCACTTCGGGGATGTTGAAGTTCACCTTCGGGGTTTTAGGTTTGAGTTCGTTCATTATATCGTCCTTCAACTCCCCGTCGACATCCTTCAGTGTGTTCAGACTCTCCTCGATGGACATACTCGGTATCTCGAACATCTCCGATGACACCACCGGTGTCTCCGTCTTCTTGTGTCTTTCGAAAGGTTTCACCGGTTTCAGCTTGAAGATGTTCTCCTTCTTTATGGTTATCATCTCGTTGTTGTCCACCAGCCTTCCCGTATATACGGGATTGTCCTCCGACACCGCCTCCGAGTCGTCGAACTTGAACTTTCTCGCATGTGGGTCTGTCTTGTCAAATGCTATCCATTCCATATTCTTGAATTTAAAATATCTGTATTAAAAATAACAAAAAATCACTTTTTCAATCTATGAATGTCACAAGTCTTTAAAATCATTCCGACATAAATAAGATATAACCTATTATAGTTAGAATATATATGTCTGCAAATAGTGTAAAATTTTATTCACTTTCAAGTATACCGAACACATATCAGAACGGTTCGTTCCTCAATCTGACCACCGGAACACAGAACAATCCGGCTGGTCTCTACTTCTGTTTTAACAACCAGTGGAAGTATCTTGTCAACCTCGACAATACTCCCGGTGTGAAGAGTGCGGCTGTCTTTGGTAATGTTGCATATTTCTACAACTATGCTCCGGCACCTTCACAGGAACCGGGTTCCGACTATATGTTTTCAATAAACCTTCCTGTATTCGATGCAAACAGTCTTTCCGCTACAACCGTAACCGGAAACACCACCACGCCTCATACCGGAAGTACAAATATCTTGAAAATAGACTCCAATGACAAGTTGTCCATAAGCGACACTTGGGACTGTGGTGAGTACAACAGTAATGTTTACAGGCACTTGAAGCACTTGAAGTCAAGCGGTCTTGTGTATGAGCGTATTCTGAAGTACGATATTCCGGATGGTGTTTCCATCTCGGATGTAAATGAAGTACCTAGTGCCCCGACATCACTTTCACCGGTGTATATACAGGTGACCACCAACCACTGGTACTACAAGCTCGTGGGTCAGCCTCCGGCCACTTCGAGTCTCGAATATGGAGAGATAGCCGTTTCATATTCGGACGGATATGAAAGACTGTATATCAAGAACTCAAACGACGAGATAGTCGAGTTCGAGCCGGCGAACAAGAGGAGAAACCTTGTTTCAAACGCAACTTTCATAAACGGTGCGTTGACAAAGCAATTGAATGACGACATATGTATATGGGAGATATCGTATTCCGAATTGACGGATGCCGGTATCAACCCTGTCGCCGCTTCGGTTTTCGTAAGGGAAATCTCCACCGGAAAGCAGCTCATACCCGATGTGGTGTTCAATGATACGGACAGTGTTGTCGAGATATACATATACTCCACCGCTAACATAGCCGCTTCACAATATAAGGCGATAGTCGTGGGTTCGAACTATAATAGATAATACAACGCAAACCGGAATAGTAAATGGGAATTAAACTGACAAATCCTCTTGTTTTTGACTCGCAGAAACCGAACTTCGAGCGTGATGTCATAGACACGGCGACCGGTTTCACCAATGTCGGAAAACTTGTTCCGACGAACCAGTCATACTATGGTTCCAAATATGATGTGGGACACATAGTGTGGGACGTATATACCCAGAAGAACTATCGTTTCGAATATTCCGGAGGTTCGTACTATTTCGCCCCTCTGGAACCCCTCGCTATGGCGACACAGGACTGGTATGACCTGGTGAACAATCACACGCCTTATATTCCGAAGGAAGGTGAGATTGTGATATTCACGGACTACAGGTCGGTAAACGGAGTGAATGTCCCTTCCTTCAAGGTTGGGGACGGTGTTCACAACACCACCGAACTGCCTTTTGTAAACACCCCTTATGCAGAAACTTCGGGGACCGCTGACAGGGTTGCACACAAGCTCTATATCGGACCACACGAATATGACGGTTCGGCCGAAGTCCATATAGGGTTGTATGTCGATTCCGACTTGGAGGCAGATGATAGTGACTGGACGGTAGATTAAGAACAACATATAAAATAATTTATAAGATATGGCAAATATAAGAATTCCAAGTGGTACGGGGGGTATATCGATTACAGGTACCGTTACAGGTTCGGGAACACAAGTTTTTGATACCCGTAAAATCGTAACCCTTAATACAAAGGACACCTATGTTCTTGAAAACATAGATGTGTATGCTGATTTAAGCATCAATGTTCAGGCTGGTACATTGAGTAATGAAGCAAGTTCGGGCGTAACATATACTCCCAATACGGCCGCTTCAACAATATTACCGGCGGAGGGAACACTTTACATAAACGAAGGTTGGTATCCCAACACAAGTGTAACCCTTGCACATATGATACCGGACGATGTGAGTTATTCTAATGCCGGAAGTAATCAAATCCTATCTGGATTTGAAGCATATGATGTTGACGGTAAGAAACTTATCGGTACGTTAGCCACAGTTGACCCTACTTTTAACGGTGGTGATGTAACTGCAACTGCAACTGTCGGTACGATAACAAAACCTACCGCTACAATAGAATCCGCCGGTACGTTCAAGACTGCATCCACATACGGTGTTACAACTGCACAGCCGTCAACCGGAACAGACGGAACAAACTACTTGACCATTGACGGTACGATTACAAAGGGTACCGGTAGTGTAACTGCAACTGCAACCGCCAACAGAACAGCGGTCAACTGGTATCAGAATACGACCGGTCATATATCGAAGGCCACCGGTGATGTTGCATTGGCCGCACCAGCTACGGCTGCAACAAATACTTCGGCCGCATCATCGATTGATGTAACTTTGACGGATAATTTTGCACCTCTGTATATTCCTATCGTAACTGCATCTTTCGGTGGTGGTGTGATAACTCCTATTGCAAGCGGTGAAGTAGGGACTGCACCAAAGGTTACATATTCGGCTTCGGCTGCCGGTAAAAATTCGGGTGGTTCAAGTATTACACTTTCTAATTATGGTGTTGAAACCACAACAAATGCAAGTTCAAACGGATACATAACATTTACTGCATCCGGAGAAGCGACAGACGGTGCAGTCAAGGCAAAGGCGAATGCAACAAGTACAGCGGTTACATATACCAACTCCGCCGGTGCAATAGCGGCCCACGATGGTGCTATTGCAACAACTCCGACTTCATCAGGACAAGCGAGCGTTGATGTTACTGTTACACCTACTGCACAAGCGGGTACGACTACGAAATACAGAATACCAATCGTAACACCGACCGGTACGGGTGGTGGTTTAACTGTTAGTGGTGGTTCTATAACCAATCTTTCGGGAACGGCACCAAGCGTGACACCTTCGGCTACGGGTACATTCCTTCCGAGTGGAACCGGTAATGTGGGTGGAACATATGGTGTAACCACAAGTACACCGACCAGCGGTACTGACGGTACGAATTATGTAACAATCACTCCTAGTGGTACGGCCGGTAGTGGACAAGCATATACAGCAACCGTAAATTTGACTTATAACAGAGCGGCCGTTACAACAGACGCCGACTACAAGGGTGCTGTAAGTATGGCTTCCGGCGACACTCTTCTTGCGGCCGCCAATAACCAGAACGCTAGCAGAGCAAATGTTTCCGTAGGTACTATTCAAGCAACTGTCGGTAGTCCTTCGACATCATACTATATTCCGATTGTAACACCGGTCGGACACGGTGGTGGAGTTACCAAGAATGATTCGGGTAACAGTGGTGCTGTAACCGGAACACCTCCAACCGTAACACTTGGTGAAAGCGGTACACTTATCACAAATGCAACTACATATGGTGTGGTGACATCACAAGCAAGTGGTACTACTTATGTTTCTATAACCCCAACAGGTTCAACTACAACAAAAGGTAGTTATTCCGGTACCGCCACTATAAGTTATACGAGAGCGGCAGTAACACCCAATGGTGATTTCATTGGTCTTGTGAATATGGATGATGATGATGAATTTCTCGGTTCGACAACAGGTACTCTTACACACACATTGACAAGTGCAAGTAATATTGATGCAACAATAGCCGCCAATCCTACAACATACTATATCCCTGTTATAACCGTTCCAAGTACTTCAAGTGTAAGCAATAGTGTCATCAATCCTACAGTGGATTTGACTGCTGGAGTAGCATATGGAGGTACCGGTGCTCCTTCGGGTAGTGTATCCGGATTTACATCGACACAACCATCATCTGGAGCTTATGTGGTAATAACACCGGGTAAGAATGTTACGAGCGGTACGGTTACATCAACAGTTAGTTCTATCACAATAGATAAGGGTATCACCGCCGGTGGTACAATTACCGGTGGAACAGACACCGATAATATCGGAGTTACCAATGGAACTACGACTAATTATTATGTGAAAATCTATGACGGTACATATACGGTGGCATAAACATTCCGATAATACTTTCTACAAAAAACAGACTGTAAAAACCACAGTCTGTTTTTTATTTGATGACATAAATATCTTACATAATAATTATTTACAATATGTCAAATGTTAATTTATCAGTTAATCCAGGTGAATCGAAGACACTAACCTTCAATACGGAGGATACATATATGCCCGAAGATTTGGTCTTTGATATAACCGCCAATTCGAATTATATTGTCGGTAACCCGGTGTCACCGGGTACACCTACGCCAAATTCAGTTGCTCAAAAAACCACTTCTCCAGTTTCTGCGGCCATATGGAGAGGAAACTGTGAAAATATATCTTCACTATATTCGGGATTAAGAGTGACTTATAAAGTCCCTGTAGTTGGAGGTGCTTCATATGGTACCGTATTGGATATAAATGGACTTGGAAATCATCCCGTACTTGTCAACAATAACACTTGGATTGGTGCCGTACAAGGTGGTTCAATCATTGATTTGGTGTATGATGCAGTTCCAAGTTACAGTATTTACTTGGACGGTTCACTCACTTCAACAACCGGTGTCTGGAAAGTATGTGTTCCGATGGCAAGTACCTCGGTGGCGGGTATTGCAAAACTCGGAGCAGAGGGTGGTGCCGCCGCATATACTCATTATCATGATTATTTGACATCAGTGAGTGTAGATGGTCTGGAAGGCGGTTCAATAATACATAGTGTTTTGTGTTCAACCGCTTCCGGAACCGCTATGAAACAAGTTACTCCAGCCAACAATTTTTCGGTTAATGGAGGTTCTTCACTTACAATAAAATTTGAGTACGATAACACGGCGGACAATCCGACATTAAGTGTGAATGGTGGACGAAGTGGGGCACCAATAGTTTATAAAGGCAACCAGTTGACTAATATAGCCGGTGATGCCAGTTTTATAAAAAGGGATAGACTTTATGAATTTGTTTTTGATAAATTTAATGAAGTGTGGGATATCGTTGGTGGTATAGATGAGACTTATACTTATTATATAGATGCTCATAATTTTGGTACTATTCAATTTGCTTTTTCGGATAGTGACAATCTATATACAGATATTGCTGGAACACAAATGAATTTTACAGCCGATGAAGTGTATGGTGCTATATTAAAGCATATTGTTAATAGAGAGAAAGTAAAAGTTGTTGTACGATGGGATACTTATAGTGAAATAATATTTGAAAATCCGGTTAGAACCACAAATTATGATTGGAATGGTAATTTAAAAAATACTATAACTCTTACTTCACATTTATTTTATTCGACAAATCAACAAGGTGGTATGAGTGCAATTAATAACGTTTGGGGAATAGCTAGTTTGGAAATATGGGAACACTATACTTATAGTAATAATGAAACTGGTCGTACTGTTTATATGTATTCTTCTTATACTCCATATTTACCTCAAGTTGGTACGATAATAATCCCAAGATACGGTGAAAGTAATCAAAGTAATTCTTTAGGACATGCTAATATAGGTAGTAATAGTTTGTATACTTATATTGAATTACCCCAAGATGTTGAATATATGGTCTCAATGGCGGGAGATTTAAGTGACAACTGGGCGACTAATAATTTTACCAATTTTCCAACAAAAGGTGTGTATTATAAGAGCCTTATAAACGCCAACACTACCATTTCTATAAATTTGGCGAATTTAAACGTGGGTGAGACATTCTATATTCTGTTAAAGCATAGTGGCAGCACCGCCCATAATGTAACCTTCCAGTCATCGGGAAGTAATGTCACGCTGTATGGTGCCGGAACATATAATTTAGGAGGTACGGGTCTTATGGAGTTCAGTTTCTTGGTATTGAGTAAGACAAGTAATACCAATGGAGAAATCCTGTTGACATATAATGAATATATAAATATATAATAATTTTAGTAATATGAATTATTTCGTAACACCTATAAACGGAGGAGAAAATATAATACTTGAAGGTGATAAAGGGGTAACATTACCCGGTTGGGTCCCGTTTACGGAAGAACAGGAGGAGTTCTATAAAAGTCATCCGGACTATGAAGTCTGGAGAATACAGTCTTGCACGGAAATATATGAACAGCCCTACGATGAATACAAGGAAAGCAAGGTCAATGATTTCAAGGATTATTCGGAAGGACTTTTGAATAACAAGTATGCAAGCAAAGTGATGGATTTGCTGTCTTCCGTGGTATTGAACTATAAGGATTCAGTTTATAGTCAAGAGGATACTCGTAAGATAATGGTGGATTACACTACGGACAAGATAAATGCAAACAAGATACTGGACACGTTCGTAAAGGGGATTGGAGTCACAAAGGGTAAAGACAGTCTTGATTCACTTTATGAAAGTAATATTTCATTACTATATGATACGATAAATAAAAAGGATAGTCAGAAATAATGTTAAGGAGTCGAGTATATGCCAATAACAAAAACGAACCCGTCAAGGATTTGCTTGACCTTTCGTTATTGACTGTGGGTAAATTGAACGATAAGGTTTCGGGGTATAATTTATTGCAAGCAACCGCCAATAGTTCCAGCTTTGTCTGGGATAGCAGTGTCGGTGCATATCAGTTTTCCGTAACCGGTTTGCAAACTAGTTACGCCCCATACATAAACTATGGAAGTAACAGTAACAGTCCTTTGGCATCAATAATATCAACAAACGGACCGTCTACAAACTATACCGTTTCATATGAGATAATGTCGGACAGGGTAAATCAAAACCAGTGGCAGGTATTATTTCGACCTAATGTAAATTCGTTTGGTTCGGCTAAATTGTGTATGGCAACATCCATAAAGGGTGCTGATGAGTATAATCTAAGAAACATTCTTGTGGCGAACAGATGGTATAGGTTTGTATTCTACATTGATTTGGATAATGTTCAGTCCGGTTATTTTACACAATATGGATATAGTAGGGACTTGACCACAAATGTCATCAGACATGCTTATGTAACGAGATGGACTCTTTCTTCAAACCTTGCCGTTACAAATGATGCATCAAAAATTTATATAATAGGGGCAAATGCCAACAATGAAAAAACAAATAGCCCGGTAACCGTTAAAAAATATCTGAGAAATCTAAGGATATTATCGGGAGACGCTAGACAATATTTAATATAAATGCCTCCTTTAAGTGTCTTCATATCATTCCTGTTCACCTTCATTGTGGTTTCATACTACATAGGGGAACTCATTTCGTCACGAAGGGAGGATACCCATAAATAGAGTATAAGACAACTTTTATTATGATGGTAAAAAAGAAAAACCCCGTGATTAAAAAGAAGGGCGGATGGTTCTCCAATATGCTCTCCGGAACCAACGGTGACATTTCAAGCAAGAGGTTCTTCGGGGGCATAGGTCTTGTGGTTATGCACATCATAGCGGTGGTTTCGGTGATACTTTATCCGGATTCTCACTGGATGGGCGAACTTCTCATAACACTGACCATAACGGACGCAGGTCTTCTCGGTGTCGGTATTTTCGAAAAGGTCAGACCGAAAAGGAAGATTGGTGAGGAAAGTCACGAGAACCACGAGGATGAAGAGAAATAAAAAAGGCGGTCAATCGACCGCCTTTTTTATTTTAAAGGAAATTTTTCATCGAGAAATCTGGCGAATGAAGCGAACGTGTTGGCGTTTGAACTTAACTTTCCGGTCTGTCCGGCACAGTTGCATCTGCACGACGCCCCTTCGGATTTCAAATATCCGAGAAGTGTCCTGTAATAATGTACGGCAGCTTCGCTTACCGTGGCATCACCGTCCCTCCGCTCTATTTCCATCTTCAGTCTCTTGATGTCGTTTTCAAGGGCTTCCCTGCGGGTGATGTCATCCTTGTGCAAGTCTTCCCATTTTCTCAATTCCTTGTATAACATCTTCTCGACTTCATCCTTGTTGTCACATGTTCTCAGTCTGCCCTTGAGACCTTCCGGAATTTTGAACAGCATATTTCCGTTCACAGTCTCCTTGTCACTCTCCCTTTCTATGGTAAAGTCGTTTTCGGAGATGTAGTTCTTCTTCTCTATGAACTTCGGTTCGTTCTCCGGTTCGTTCATCTCCGTCTCATATGATGAGATGACGAAGTTACCACTGTCGTTCAACAGCGCCTTCCTGACGGCCTCGTTGAACTTTTCCTTGTCGGTGTATTCCACACCGTTCACATGTCCAATAAATTTTTTCATTTTATGTGTTTTTAAATTTTTATATTTCTGGAACCGGTCATATATCCAGTTCCTTTATGGTTTTGCCCGTTTTTTCGCCCATTATGGAGGCGAATATGTGTCGGTGGCAGAAGTCTCCACTCTTCTCATAACAGAGCAGTACGAGGTCTCTTTTATCGTTTATTTCCGATATCCGCTCAAGACCTTCCAATACGAGATTGAAATCATATCTGTTTGTCATCTCCTCTCTGTACATTCTCTCGTACTCGACTTCATCAATTTCACCTCTCTTTATTTTTCCCAAAATCTCTTTGGATGGTGCAAATATTTTCAATTCACAAATCTCGATATTCTTCGGCGTGTATCGTGCAATCGAGATTGGGAAGTAACCGGCATCCTTGATTTTATTGAGTTTTGCAAAATAACTTGTGTATATTTCCATATTGTAAATATAACAAAAAAATCGGAGAGTCTCCGATTTATTCGTTGGTTTTAATTCTTCTCCTTCTCACGGGTTTCTCCTGTGGTTCTTCGGAGCGTTTCTTTCTTGGACGATACTGTCTCTTTTTCGGTTCGACCGTTTTCTCTCCGGAGAGGGTTTTGAGTCTCTCCACTTCGTCCTTCTCGATTTTGAGGGATTCGGTGAGTTCCTCTATCCTCTTTTCGAGTTTCCTTAATGTTTCTTCCTTTACTAATCTGTATCCAAACATAATTTTTATTTTTTTCTTACTCTTAAAAATATGGGTTTTCCTTTTTCATCGGTGGTCTTTATGACAATACCTTTCTTTATTTCATCGCGCAGTTTCATTATCTTCTTATATTTATTCTCGACAGTCAAAACTTTTTTTTGTTCTACAGTGGGTACTGGTGATGGTTCAATAATTACCGGTTCCTGTATCCCTACTCCATTTTCAGTAGAACTTTTTTTCTTTTTCTTCAACTCAAGTATAAAGTTTTGGTATTCCTTTTCAAATTGTTTAATGTCAAACATATTGCTGATTACTTTTATTTTATTTATGTTGTGTTCATAAATATCCTATGAGAATATTGATAACAGGATGTTGTGGTTTTATAGGATACCACTTGACATTAAAACTTTTGAAAGAGAACTATGATGTTGTCGGAATAGACAATATGAATAACTATTATGATGTGTCGATGAAAAACCGAAGACTCGACCATTTATCTGAATATGGAAATTTTGTTTTTCATTTCGATGACATTTCACATTATGGTTCAATTTCTTGTATATTTGAAAAAAACGATTTCGACATTGTTGTGAACCTCGCCGCCCAAGCCGGTGTTCGTTACAGTATAGAGAATCCATCGGTTTATATACAAAGTAACTTGGTTGGATTTTCGAATATTTTGGAGTGTTGCCGGAATTATAATGTTAATAGATTGATTTACGCTTCATCATCAAGTGTGTACGGAAACAGTGATGATGTTCCGTTCAAAGAAAGTGCAAGAACTGACAGTCCGGTCAGTCTGTATGCCGCTACAAAGAAATCAAACGAAGTGTTGGCGGAATCATATTCCACACTTTATGGAATACAATGTACGGGATTAAGGTTTTTCACAGTATATGGACCGGAGGGGAGACCGGATATGGCACCGTTTTTATTTACAAAGGCGATAGACGAAGGAAAACCAATCACAGTCTTCAATAACGGGAATATGCTGAGGGACTTTACTTATGTGGATGATATTGTAAACGGTATAGTCAAAATCATTGAAAAGAAACTTGATTATAAACACGAGATATATAATATCGGCTGCTCTCATCCAGTTAAGCTGATGGATTTCATCAACGAGATTGAAAGGTGTCTCGGAAAAAAAGCGGAAATTGTTTTCAAGGAGATGCAGAAAGGTGATGTGGTAAAAACATATGCCGATACTACTAAACTTGAAAGAGACTTCGGATACAAACCATCAACAAAATTGAGTGATGGTATAGAAAAATTTATAAAATGGTGGAAAGAGTATGGACAATAAGATTGTAGTAAGTATGACGAGTTATCCGAAAAGGATAAACAATGTAAGTAAGTCGATATTTCTTCTTTTGGAAAAACAAACGGTGAAACCGGATGAAATACATCTGTGGCTGAGTGTTGAGGAGTTTCCAAATAAAGAGAAGGATTTACCAAATGATTTGAATATAATTATTGATGGGAGTGAAAAAGTTTATCTTCATTGGTTGGAGAAAAATACATATGTACACAAGAGACACGAAATATTCAAATTTATAGAAAATGCTTATGTGTTTCTTATCGACGATGATGTCAGATATGCAGACGACTTGATTGAAACGGTGATTAAGAAAGCAAAACAATATCCGAATACGATTGTGTGTTATAATAGATATGACCAACACAGATATTCCGGAAAGCGTATATTGTATGGTAATCCCATTTTAAAAAACTCACCACCAACGGTGAACAAATATAGATGGTGTGGGCAGAGTATGATACCATCAAATATATATCCGAAAGAATGTTTGACGGATGAAAACCAAAATATAAGAAACAACACTTCACCCGTAAGTGACGAATGTTGGTTTCAACCTTGGATTGTCAAGAATGATATTCCAATTGTATATTGCAGTTACGGGTGGGGTGAGGACATTGACCCGAACAATGGAAAGAACAAAGGTTTGGTTGCTTGGTCGCACCAAAAGGATGAGAACGGATACGAGAGAAGAGACATTTGGTTGAACAATGTACTCAAAGCATATCCGGAAATAATGGAGAAATATATAAGATTGTTTAATTATGGAAAATAAGGAATGGATTGAATTTTGTGAAAAACAAATTCCAGAACTAAAAAACATCTATAAAAAACAAACGGGAAAATATTTGGATTTATCAAATTGTAAAACTCTTACAGAGAAAATCCAATGGTTGAAAATCTATGATAGTAATCCATTGAAAATAAAATGCAGTGACAAAATACTTGTGAGGGAGTATTGTAAATCAAAATTGGGTGTTGATTTATTTATACCCATTATTGGTGTTTGGAATAGTTTTGATGAAATTGATTTCAAGAAACTTCCAAACGATTATGTGTTGAAAACAAATCACGGTTCTCATACAAACATAATAGTTAAAAACAATAACATCAACAAAACAATTACTAAAAAGAAATTCAATGAGTGGTTGTCTAAGGATTGGAGTTGGTGGGGTAAAGAGATGGCATATTATCCAATAAAAAGAAAGATATTTGCAGAACAATTTGTAAAGGATAAAAACAAAGGTGAGTTGACGGATTACAAATTCTTGTGTTTTAATGGAGAACCGAAATATTGCCAAGTCATAAGTAACAGAGGTGAAAAATCATTCCATCTCAATTACTATGATATGGACTTTAAGTTTGTAGATATATCTAGAACAGATGTTCAAAACGATAAAAACTCAATAGATTCTGTACCGAAATCATTTGAAAAAATGAAAGAATATGCAAGGATACTTGCACAAGATTTCAATTTTGTTCGTGTTGATTTCTATGAGATAAACGACAAACCATACTTGAGTGAATTGACATTTTTTCCAGCAGCTGGTTTTCAACAATATAAAAATCCAGAAACCGATTTGTTACTAGGTAATATGTTAAAACTATGATACTTTTGTATTATTATTGTTATAACTTATTTCACTATATTGTTTTCCATCATCGTTATTTTTAAACAACTCTTTATATTTAGTAAAAATATTAAATGCTAATTCTACATTGTTTTTTACTAAATTTGTTATATATATTTTTGTGTAATCGTTTTCATATTTTTTAAGATATTCATAATCTGACATCATATTCACAATAACAATCAAAGGATATTTTTGTATATTTTGATTGATTATGTATTCCATTTGAATATGCTTGGGTTTATCAATATCCCAACTACTACCTGAAATAAAAATTGGTTTATCGTTTAATTGTAAGCGGGAATTATATTTTTCAATTATATAATTTCTTATATCACAATAATAAACATTATTATTTTTCTTTAAAACTTCTTTTTGTTCTTTATCTTCAACATAATGTTCATAAAAAACACGAACATTATTGTCTATAATGAGATAATATTTTTCCTTTTCATTGTGTTTTTTTAATATAAAATTATTAAAATTTATATTTCTATAGTTTTTTATTAAGAAACCAAATGAAACATAATCTATTATGTTCCAACAGAATGGGTTTATATATGGTTGTTTCAATATATCAAATGTTATATTTGATGAAACACAAGAATTACCTATTATATTAAACATATTAAATCAAATTTTTATATTTTTAGAAATAAATTCAAATTCTTTTTGTCTACATACCTTACTTTTTTTCTTAATTTCATTATGTAGTGGTTGTTCTTCGTCATGAAATGCATATATGTTTCTCCAATTTTCTTTAACGATAATCGCTTTATATAGTTTCATCTTTTCTTTTAAAGATGTATAGTAGTCATCATCTTGATTGGTATATTCTAAAATTTTATTTGTTAAACACTTTAATCCATATTCCTTAAAAACATATGGTGGATATAAAGTCGCCGCTCCACCAGTGTGATAAACACCACTTTTTTTCTTTTCTCCCCACATGGATACAAAACAGTCCTTATTTTTTACCCACACGTCATAAAACTCTTGTGCATAATTTTTCAAATATATACAATCATCATCTGCACTTATAACAGGGACATCACGGTATTTGTCCATAGTGAACAACACTTTCTTAAACGCTTTGTAATTTTTATATACCCAAAGGATTTCAATCAAATCATTGTCAGCAAATAATATCAGTTCTTCAGGAAGTTCTTTTTCTTTCTTTGGAAATTCTTCTTCACTCAAGACCAATACGATATGAAAACCCGGACACATTTTTATCAGACTATATAAAGTTTTACCGACAGTTTTTATTCTTGCCTTCCAACTTGTGAGACTGATTACCGCTTTTTCTCCATTATATTGTTTCATTGTTGTTATATTTTTCTTCCGTATATTATAATGCCATCATATTTGATGTCTTTGATTTTCTTAAATTCTTTCCATTCCGTTATCAACAATGTCGCTTTGGTTTCATCCATACAGTCTTCAATACCATTGCAATATTCAACAACATCTCCTATTCTTCTTTTACATTCGTTCATTGCAATGGGGTCGTATACCTTCACTTTACAACCGTCTTTCAATAATAAATCAATAACAACCAACGATGGTGCTTCTCTCATATCATCAGTCTCCGGTTTAAATGAAAGACCGAGTATTCCGATGACTTTACCTTTCAAGTCACCGAGTTCTTTTTTTAATTTCAGATACGGTGTTGTCTTTTGGTATTCGTTTACGGATTCAACGGATTTTATTACTTTCATTTCATATCCGTTTTGTTCTCCGAGTTTAATCAACGCCTTGACATCTTTTGGAAAACAACTTCCACCATATCCACAACCGGGATTGAGGAACTTGTTTCCAATTCTGCTGTCGCTTCCCATACCGAGTTTTACAGATTCAACATTTGCACCAACAAGTTCACAAAGATTTGATATGTCATTCATAAAAGATATTCTTGTCGCCAACATACTGTTTGATGCATATTTTGTCATTTCGGCACTTGGGGTGTCCATAACAATAACATTATCGAAATCTTTATATAATTCCAACATAATGTCGGTACTTCTGTTATCGTTTGAACCGATAACAACTCTGTCCGGATTCATAAAATCATTTACAGCGTCACCTTCCTTTAAAAATTCGGGATTGCTGACAACGGAGAACTCTATATCAAGTCCTCTTTTGCTTAATTCGGTTTCTATTGCAGACCTTACCATTTCGGCCGTACCAACAGGAACAGTTGATTTTGTAGCAAATATTGTATATTTATCTATCATCTTACCGAACATACTTGCAACAGATAACACATATTTCAAATCTGCACTACCATCCTCATTAGGTGGTGTACCAACAGCACAGAAAACAATATCACTATCTTTTATACTATCAAATTCTGTTGAGAAATGCAATCTGCAATTCTTTTTGTTTTTTGATATAAGTTCTGAGAGACCATTTTCATAAATTGGTATGATACCGTTATTGAGATTGTTTATTTTTTCTTCAAGAATGTCTATACAAGTCACATCATTACCCATTTCCGAAAAACAAGTTCCAGAAACAAGACCAACATATCCGGTACCGATTATTGAAATTTTCATATTATTTGTTTTTATTGTTTTGATAATATCCGAATGACTGTTTTATATCTTTCCCCGTTTTCCTTCTAAAAACCCCGTTGACAACTTCGTCATATCGTTTTCCTATTAGATGTACACGATTGTCTTTCATCGAGTATCTGTCTTTTATTTCGAATTTATCCAATAATTCCCGTATGGACCATTTGCTACATCCTTTGTTCAAATATCCATTCAACCACATAAGTGTCAAATATGTCCTGTCATCGTTATATGTGTGTATAACAACATCATCAACGAATTTTTCCCAGTTGTTCAACATCTTTTTCTTAAACAACGACATCGCTTGCATTGGACACATTTTTCCGTCGAATCCTATTGACACCTTTGGATTTGATGTAATTGAATATTTACATTCATTTTTCTTAAAATCATTAATCCTGCTTTCTATCAAATCCTTCGGAAACAATATATCATCATCTGCATCAATAATCAAATCATCGTCATCCAGATATTTCAGAATTGGAAACACCTTCTTCATTGATTTGGTGTTCTCGCCATCTACCCAGTTGATTACAAGTCTCTCGTCATTTTCGAAATACTCGACCAAATCCTTCGGGAGTTTAATTCCTTCAAACTCCGTTCTGCTCAGATTAAGATAAACACGGTCCGGCTTTACGGTGTTGTCCATAATACTCTCGACAACCCGTTTCACATTTCCAATCCTCTTTGTCCAAGATGTCATTGTTACAACCAGCATATTATTCATCCTCCTCCTCATCATCGGAGTCACCTTCGTCCGTATAGAAATCCTTGAACGCCTCGTCGAAAGTCCTCTCTATGTTCCTGTATATGGAGTTGAGTTCTTTCTTCAGTTCGTCCATCCCGCCGTCTTCCACCTCCGGTGTGTATCCACCGTGGTCAACGACAGTCCATTTGGAAAACGGAACATATCCGTTCTTCTCCACATACTTGTCCCATTGTCCGAGTGCGTCTTCCGGCATATCCGAAACAGTGTCGAACCAGATGTCCTGTTCCCTATACTTCTGACATTCCTCGTCTGTGAAACCGTGTTTTCTCTTAAATTCTATATAATTATCCATAAGATATTTATGAAAAAAGGTGGTCATAAAGACCACCCTCAAAAAACAACTAATATTATGGCAGAAATCAGTTATCGTTTATCCCTGAACAGAGGAGAGAACCTTGTCTATCGGAGCATATCTCTCGGAGTCAAGGGTTTCCTTGAGTATCAACCACGGGTCGGTCTTTCCCGACATAACCATCTTGGCTATGTTTACAGAGAAACCGGATACGAGGGCGACACCGAGTTCGTTCTCCTTCACGGGTATGGTGTCGGTTCTTGAATTGACATTCCAGAACACCAGTCTAGGCATCTTGTAACCTGCCGATTCGTATCTCTCCGAAATGGTGTCGAAAAGGGTCTTCATAGTGGAGAAGTAATTCCTTTCGTATGCACAAGTCGTAGCGCTGTCGAACTCCATATCGGAGATTATGAGAATCCTTTCGGGCAGGTCCGACTGCTCCATCTGGTTCTTCAAGGCGGTTTCGAGAAGAAGCATAAACACCTTCTCTATGTCCGTGTTGGAACAGTCGTTGTACTGGTCAACCAAAGCAATCTTGTCTGCAAGAGTGTTGCATCCACTGATGTCTATGAAGTGAGGGTTGCTCGAGAACTCGATGAACTTGTTCTTGAACTCGCCTTCACACCTTTCGGCGAAATATACCGAAAGAGAGCGTGATACATCGATAGCCCATACTTCGTTTGCACCCTTGATTGAGGTTGCCATAGAACCGGAGCCGTCACATACGACCATAGTGTTTCCACCGCAGTCGATGTCCTTCAGGTTCATCCACATCGCTTCAAGGGAGTTGTTCATATTCACCTTTCTGTTCCAGTAGTTTACTCCATTGAGGTGGGTATACTTAGCCCATATCTCATAAGGATAGAGTACGGATGCGTTCATCTTGGCGCTACCGTCTCCTCTCATCACGGCTTCAAGATACTTTTCGTAACGATATCCGTCGTGCTTTGCAAATGCGTCCTTGTAGCGGAGGTTAGCCCTCGACGGAACGGTTTCGTAGTTTATCTTCTCCCACTCGTTTGCACAGGTGAATCTCTCTACGACACCGATGTGCTTACGAAGTCTTGAAAGCATCTTGCGGTATTCCTTGTTCGAAATTCCAAGGTGTCTCTTCAAGTCCATAGCGAGATGACGGACTGAATCCGAAGCGTTTATGGAAGGCATCCACTTTGCAAGAAGGGAAATCGGCTTGTTGGCGGTGCAGTTTTCAATGTCTTCCCTCAACTGCTTCTCCACTACTTCGTAGCACACCTTCTTCAACTCCGGTATGTTTGCACATTCGATAATGTCGAAGATGTCCTTCCAGCGGCCGTATTCGGCGATGAGCGAAACCATCTTGGTTGCTTCATTCGGATGACGCTGCATAAAGCGTACGAAAAATTCCGTGAATGCTCTCTTTTCACCGAGACCTTCCCTTACGTCACGGAGGAAGAACAACCACTTTATAGCATAGGACAGATTTCTTTCCATAGCCCTGTCAAACGCCATAAGCGAGTCCGTCGGTACACCTCCACGGAATGAAGGTACCTTGAAGTTAAGGTCAACGAGTTCGTTCTTTGTGGTAGAATAACCGATTGCACCGTTTTCTGTTTCCTGTAGAGAGTTTATCCTCTCAATCTCATTTCTAAATTCGTCCATCATAATCTCTTATGTTTTTACAAGGTTCCGTTCTGGAATATGTTCCGCTGTCGGGAACCTTTAGTTAATAATTAAGTTTCAACTTTACAAAGATACTATTTTGTTTTTAAAAAATAACAAAAATTAAAAATTTTTAACTTCCCTTTCCAAGTCCCTTTCCTTTATGGTCTGTTTCTTGTCGTACGTGTGCTTTCCCTTTGCGAGATGTATCCTCATCTTGGCGATACCCCTTTCGTCTATGAACAGGAACTCGGGTACTATGGTCATCCCATTTTCCCTCACCTTCTTGTCAAGTCTCCTTATCTCCCTTTTCGTCAGAAGGAGTTTCTTGTCACGCATAGGGTCGTTCTTCTCGTATCCGGACTTGTCGTAGGCGGATATGTGGAGGTTCTTTATGAATACCTCTCCGTTTACGACCACGCAGTACGAGTCGTTGAAGCTGATGCAGCCCATCCTTATGGACTTTATCTCACACCCCGTCAGTACTATGCCGGCGGTGAAGTCCTCCACAAATTCGTAGTTGAACCTCGCCTTGCGGTTTTCGAATTTCTTATGTTCAAATTTTTTTTTCATCTCTCCTTGTAGTACAATACGGTTGGTGTACCGTCGTGAATATCAATCTCCTTGCCGTAGATGTCACGGAACTTCTTCTTGTTGAAAGGTCTGGTAATCAAGTGTACTCCGTGAGGTGTGGGGATTGCCGTCACAACCTTCTCGCAGTCGAAAGGTTCACACTGGTTCAAGGCGTCTATGACATTCTTCATCTCCTCCTCCGAAACCGTGTCTATGTCGATAATCCAAGTCTTGTTTCCGTCACACGAACCGGTCTGTCCACAGGCGGTTTCGAAAACGGTTCTGAATGTGTGCCACTCCTCGTGGGCGACAAGGTGAGCCATCAATTCCAAACCCTTCAAGGAAACCTGTTTGAAGTTCTTCTTGTTGAGGTTTATGCAAGCACGGGCGTTGAAGAACTCGCACAACGAGATTATCTCCTCACGTCTTTCTTCAAGGTACTCCACAGACTTTATGAAGTACGACTTGATAATCCTTACGGCGCTTGACGACCTTCCGTCGTTCTGGTCCTTGCCCCTCTGCATAATCTGGAGCATATAGAACTCCCCGTTTTCCTTGAAGTCGAGAAGTCCCTTTATCTGTTCAAAGTTGTCTACTGTCATAATTTTAGTTTTTCACAAAGATACTATTTATTTTTCAATAGTCGAATATTATTCGTCTCCTTTTTCCATTATCTCGAGCATCTCACGCTCGTATTCTGCACGTTCACGGGCGGCGACCTCCTCATTGTGCGTCTCTTCTTCGTATTTGTCAACAAAGTCGAGGAAGTCCGGATTCATCTTTACCGTTTCATCCCAGAGGTTCATACCGTTGCGTTCGATAGACCACTTGTCGAGAGCGAGAATTGAATCTATCGGATTGCATCCGTTCTCCAAATTGGTGTCGTTCTCCACGGCATATTTGTACTCCCTATATGTCCAAGAGTTCTTGCCGGTCTGCGGTACTTGAAGAAAAATGTCATCGTAGGTGTGACCGACTATTCTGATGTCCTTGTCGAGATGAAACAATTCCATCAACTTCGCCTGATATCTCGTTATGTTTTCCATACTAACAGTTGTTGACATCGACTATCCATATATTTTTCCTTCCCTTGCCCGGAAGCTTTTCCACGAACCTCGCCATCCAGGGGTTATTGCTCTTATTGGATGTGTTGGTGGCAAGCGCCGACTGAAAGGCGTTCCAGTCGAGTTCCCTTCTCATAAAGAGCATCCTGCACATCATCATCCTGTCTATCGCTTCCCTGAATTTCGCTTCATCGTATTCGATGTCGTATTTCTTCGGACAATATTTGTCCCACTGGCGGTCTTCTTCATATGGGGCTATTCCGAATATCTTGCATATCGTACCATCAAGGTGCTGGTGTACAAGACATTCCGTGTCACCGTATTTCAGTTTGATTCTGACAAGTTCTATAACTTGAAGGTTTCTGTCCACGAAACTCTCGAACCCTTCCGGACTTTTCTCCGTGTAGTTGTGCTTCAGCAGCCATATGACAAGTCTGTCCTTGAGGGCGTAGAACTGCTGTTTCGTTATGACATTCCTTACATCGTGTGTCTTGAATACACTGTTGGTGTAGGTTATGTCTTCGAGCAACCTCCGGAAATCCATTTTTACCTCTTCTGCTTTCATATCTTTTTTTCACAAAGATACTATTTTTTCCACAAAGAATTAAAAATCTTGATAATCTTCGGGAACGAAAGTCTCGATACATTTGTCGGAGAACTTCTTCGGGTCGAAATCCTGTACGTCCTCAATCTTGATTTTGTCCGACTCGTATTTTCTTCCGAGCTGGAAACCTTCCCAGCCGTAGTATTCAAGAAGATTGGCGAGACCCGCTTTTATCCTCCTTACCTTGTCGGCGACTCTCCTTCCACGGAAATCGGCTTCGGGAAGGATGTTCTCCACCTCTGCGTTTTTCTTTTCCTTGATTATCCTGTTTACAAACTGTATCCAAGTGTTCTTCACGGCTTTTTCGAATTTCTCATACAGTCCGTCACCCTTTTCAAGATTCAGATAGTTTGTCAAATCTTGACAGGCGAGGTCGTGTTCCTTCTTCAACCTCTCCCCGATTTCACGGAAAGCATCTATCTTCCCTTGATAATACCAGTTATTGCAAATCGTGTCGGTATCGACACCGGGTCTCTGTGCGTTTTCGAAATTATTCATCGAATTTGTGACGGCCGTCATCAGTTCGTTGAAGAAACCGTCGTAAAGCTCCTTCGCCAATTTATATGCTACTTCCTCTTCAAACATATTGAATCATTTGTTTTTTTTCCTGAATGTATTCCTCCGGTTTCGGACATTCCTCAACCATCTCGTGATGCCACTCTTTCCAGAGGGGTTTGTATTTCCTGTTGAAGTCGTCCCATCCGAAACCGTTCTTCAAGTCTTCCATTATACTGTTGTTCAGAAGGACACCGCAGTTGTAATGTGTTATCTTTCCATGTCTTGCAATCTGCACGGCGAACATAAGTATCCTCATGGAGTGGAAGAGTGACTTCGCCCCGCACCTCATATCGAGGTCCTTCTCGACCGTCATCTTCTTCTTCGCCTTCACCCACGAGTTAGACGATACACCGGAGAACTCCTGACGAAGTTTCCATCTGTCCAGCTCGAAGTATTTCAGGTAACCGGAACACGGCTCCTGAAACAAAGCCTCCATAGCGAATATGTTGTGTTCCTTCACCATATCTATGAAGTCGCTTTCACGGACATACTGAATGTCCATCTTCTTTCCGTCCCTTTCGGTCGTCTCGCAGAACAGTCTGTTTTCGAAACCTGTCTCCGTAGAGTGTGAGAAGGAGGAAAGGTCATAGTCACCGTCCACTATGCACCCGAGGTCTATGTCCGAAAGTTCATCGTTTGTTTCGAAAAGTGTCGAACCTCTCTTGAAGTATATTTCCATCCTAAAATTTCCTCTCTATTCTCAAGTTAATCTGCAACGAATCCCTGTAAGGCGTTATAAAGGGGTATATAGACTGTTTCTCGAATGAGATGACAACTTCCTTGATGAACTTGTTAAAGTCCTCCATAGTGTCTATTTCGACCTCGTAGAGACCGTTCAGCATCTTCGCCCCGTATGTTTTCTTCATAAGGTCGTCAAACCTCTTGTTACCCTTGAGCATAAACGCCTCGTTCTTCACATAGACTTTCATTCTTCGGTCCTTTTGTTCTTTATGATATTCTTGAATTCGTCCACCGTATAGGACTTGTATCTTGAAAAGTACAGTTCAAGTCCTAGAAAATAGAACGACATACTGAATTTGGACACACTGAACCTGTCGGTGTTTATCCTTATCGTTGGGATAAGGAATAACTTGTGCTTGTCCCAATGCACTACGAACATATTCTTCTTTTCCGGCATATTCACTAAAGTTCTAAAAATTCATTATCCATTTCCTTGTACTTCTCCACTATGAGCGAGGGGAGCTCGTTCTTGATGATGTTGATAAGCTGACACATATCCTCCCGTGTCATATGTTCCGGCACGACGGATATTCTCCCCGAGGAATCCCTCTCGGCGGAAATCCTCGAAAGGAACTGCATATCGTCTTGCAGTTTCTTCGCTTTCTTGTATGTCTCTATGTTCATCATATATCGTTTTAAATTTCCTTCAGAAAATAGTTTCCAAAATCGAGTCCTCTATGTGAAACCCACTTGTGTCCACACTTCTCACACTCGCACTTTATCCTGACCACATTGCCGGGTTCGTTGTTGTCGTGGAAATGCACCCACACGCCGCCGGTAACCCTGTGTTGTGAGGTGTTCTCCGATATTTCATTCACCCATATGTCGTCACACTTGCATTTAGGACAGGCGAGTATACGCTCCGCCAGTCTATCCTTAGTTTCCCTTGACGCCATTTCTATTTCATCAATATCCTGTTGACCTTACGTAATTCCTTTTCAATCAGACTGTCCTTGTATTCGATGAAGAGCAGCATAGTTTCCGACCACAACGCATACTTGTAGTCCGACACAGCCTTCTCTATGTCGTGGTATTGTCTTACACGTATCCCAATCCAGTTCAGAGTGCTGTACTGGCTGCGTGGGTCTTCGGAATTGAACTTCTTGTCCAATCTCCGGTTATAGATAAAGTATTCCCATTCCTCGTACTTTATCTCCAGATTTCTTTTTGCTCTCTTACGGAGTTTTTTTAACAGTTTGATTTTCATATTATTAGTCTTTGGTATTTTCCATATCCTTCTTGAAGGCCTCCACCATATCGTTCAGTCTTCCGGAGTTGAATCCACCGTAGAGCTCTGCGTGTGTGGCGAGCCATTGTATCGTTTTTTCGACCATCTGCTTTCTCTTCCATCCGGCCATATCGATGGCCGCCATCTCCGCCCAGCACTCTTTCGAAAGGTTCGGGTCGTAGTGCTTCGAGTTCTCCCATCCGATTTCGTGAGCCTTCTTTCTGTCATCGTTTACTTCACAGTCTTTCCTTCCTATGGTTTCGGTGAGGCAGTACTCTATGGCCGTCTCCATAGCCTCCTCGAATGTGTAGAAGCTGTCAGACATAACCTTATCCACATCCGAATTTGTCATCTGTATGGTCGGGAGATAGTTCTTTTTTCCGAGACAGTCGACCATAATGTGAATGAAGTGTTCTTCACGGAGCCATCTGCATACGGCCTGAATGGTCGGACACAATACGTTGCCTTTGCCCATATAATGTATGTCGGGGTCTATGAATCCCTCTATCACTGCATCGTCATACGCATACTGTCTTACACAAGCCTCCTTGTATCCACATCTTTGCAGAAGTCTCGCCAGTTTTGGCGAAACAAAGTCCCTTGAAATTTCATTCATATCTGTTCCTCCATATTTTTCTTGAAGTTGTCTATAAATTCTTTCACGTTTACTTTCTTGCGGCTCGCCACCCAGTGTTCACTACCGCTGTAAAAGAGGTAGAGTTCGTTGTCCATCCACTCGGCCGCCTTTTCAATCATCCGCCGCTTCATCCATTCGGCCATTTTCAATGCACCGTGATAGGTTCCTCTATTTTCACAATTCCAGCATCCGTCATCTGCGTGAGATTTTTCAAGGCATCCATCACACAAACATGCCATCTCCAATATTTTATCCTTTGTCTCTTTATCCATATTTCTATTCCTCCATTAAAGCCCATTGATAGAATTTCTCTTCACATGGTACTCCATCGTCATCATCTTTATCACAAAATGATTTTGCCGGACATAAACTGCAATCTCTCAGGTATACAAAATCGTTGAACTTGTCAGATGTTATGGATTTTAACCACTTAGTTATGTTATTATCCATATCTTCTATTCCTCCATCGCTTTTTTAAAATCATCAATCGCTGTTTGTTCGTCACAATACAATTTTGTCCAAGGCGTATTTCGTTTCAACCACTCCGATGCCTCCTCGATAAGCATTTTCTTTACATTCTTTGCCACATCGACAGCATCAAATAGTGCATTTCTACGACCACAAGCAGTTATGTCACATTCATCAATATGAATGCAAGTAGGACACATATTCCTCTTTGCGTATTCTTCTATCTTTGCATTTGTCATATTCCTATTCCTCCATCGCCTTTCTAAAATCATCAAGCAACTCTTCTGGTGTGGCATATTCTTCCGACCAATAACTGGACCCATAATCTTTCAGCCACTTCACGGCTTTCTCGACCATCTGCTTCTGCTTCCATTCGGCCATCTCCAAAAGTAAATCCTTCAAGGTTTTTGTACCGTGAAAGAACATCAGCATTTTGTCTATCTTTTCGTCGTTTGTCATAGTCTTATATCTCTAATTCTCCATATCCTTTCTGAAGTCCTCGATTATCTCCGGAAATATCTTTCCGTATCCGTAGTAGTCAGGTATGTGGTTTCTTATCCATTCGGTCGCCTTTTCAATCGTCCGCCACTTCATCCATTCTGAACCCTTCTCGAAAGCGAGCTGGATTGTATACTGTGCCATTTCGGAACGGTAGAACGGTCCCTGTTCCCAGAGTTCGTCCTTCGCCCTCCTTATGGCCTCGTTTCTTTCCTTGAGGAATATTAAACCGGCATCCGGTTCGGTTTCTTCCGGTGTGTATTTTTTGTCGTATATGTTTCCGGTCACCGTTTCAATCTCGTCTCCGGTCTCCATAGTGAAGCGTTTGCCGTCGTCCCTGACGAACTTGAAGGCGCAGTTCTCGTAATATACGGTGTATGTCCATTCCGAACCCTTGAACTTCACGGCGTCTCCCTCGTACACATCGTCTCCGCTTACGGTGGAAACACCTATGCACTCACAGAGTGTCTCCGGAATGATTTCGTAGAACTTCTCGTCATCGTCGGGGTATATGTAGTATGACCCCTCGTTCCGGCGGAGGTCTCCGTACACCCATTCGTAGTTGTCGATTCTCTTTCCTTTGAACTTCAATGTCCTTTCCATACGATATGTTTTTTACAAAGATACTATTATTTTTCTTCTTTTACTATAAATCCGAATGGAATTTTTCCATCCATTATGGATTTCCAGTGTGCGACCACATTCTTGTTGGCCTTGAAGTCTGACTTTTCATTTTCTTCTATCAGTTCCTTTGCTCTCTTCTGAATGGTTTGCCATACTTCCGGTGGAATGGACTTTTCAAAGCGGTGTTCATACTGTGGATACAGCATATTATTGAAGTTCAACATCTTCATTCCGACATCATGGTCTTCCGTTATGGTATTGTCTATGATGCCCCACATAACTGCACCGGTCTGGAACGCTGTAAGTCCGAACTTATATGTAAACATTCGGGCTGCCGCCAGTGAGATTGCCGTTGTTGCATTGACCGTTTCCTCATAGTAGTCCGGTTCCGGAAGCGTTTGGCAGTATTCCACGAGTTCATTTGTAAATGTGTTGAACTGCTCGAGTGTCTTTATGTCGTTCTTTGCCCTTTTTATCCACGTTTCCTTGTTGGACTTCCATCTATTCCTCTGTTCGTCTGTTATCTGCATAATATGTTACTTTTCAACTTCTGTGATTTTCGAAAGTCTCCTGTATTCCGGAGAGTCTTTAAAATTTAATTGGACTATCATCACTTTGCAATTCCGAAAGTCTTCTATATTCCGGAGAGTCTCTAAATTTCACTGTAGAGGATAATCTTTCTATCTCTGCGGCCTTGTTGAGTTTCTCCCTGATTCTAGACCGTTCATTTTCAAATTTTCTCGCTAGATAAGGGATTATTTCATCGAGTTCGGAAAAAACTTCAGTGTTTGCATCACAAGTCCACTCTATACCAGTTTCATATTGTATCCTGTAAGGTTCGCATCCGAGCTTGTGGAGTTCCTCGAGTATATAGCACAACACGGGGTTGTCCGACTTGGATTTCTCCGTAATCTCTCTTACCTCGCAGAAGTATCCCATATCAATGTTGCATCCGAACTTTCTGTCAATACAGAACTTGTATTCCACCCCGTGTCTTTTGCAGCTTGCATCCAGTTCATCATCGTTCAGTACCCAGCAGCCAAGAGAGGTATTTCCTATTTGTACAGAAATTCTACGTAAATGCCTGTGCAGATATTCGGGTGCGTATTTTATCATCTTTTCCATATCTTTATTCTTTTATAATATTACTACCTTTTCATTCTTTATGGAAACCGTTCTTTTCAAGGAATACTTTCCGTTGAACGACACTCCTACGAAAGCCGCTATTCCACCACGCTGTTCTATTATGTTGTCAGCACTCTCGTTTATGAGTTTGTTCTGGTCACTGGACTCCATACGGGGATACAGTTCCGGATATTTCTCCGACATATTCGTCCCCGTTTCCAGTCCTATCTGTCCGTTCACGAATGAGTCTGATGCACAGAAGACTCCGAACATATATGTTTCGGAACAAAACTTCCCGTCCGATTCGGTTATGTTGATTACATAGAAAAACATTTCCTTTATTTTTCAATAGTTTTCTGTCTTATCACCTCATCCACGACTTCCCCCACTTTCCAGTCTTCAAGTGTGAAAAGGGGGAATTTGTCCTCCTCGACATTTATTTCGAAATTCCTTTCCAGAGCCATCAGCATCTCCACGAGGTCGAGTTCATCGAACGTCAGGTTCCCGTGCAGTAGTGTTTCTTCCGTAATCTTTTCCGTTTCTTCGGGTTTCAAGTCCAGCAGTTTCTGACAGAACCCCTTTATGAAATCCAGTATTTCTTTCCTATCCATTTATCTTGAGGTTTTTAATCACATCAATGTACGCCTCCTTTGAGGTCTTGTATCCCGCATATCCGTGATATGTCGTCCTGTCGAGCACGGCCTTTATCGTATATCCTTTCTTTCCGTAGTAGAGTTCAACCGAGTCACATTTCTCGCATATCTTCATCAACGCACCGGTTGACCAGCACGGAACATCACTTGGGTGCATACCGGGTTTGGAAACCCATACCCACGGTTTCCTGAAACCGTCAAGCGAGGTATAGAACATATCCGCCGTCATCGGATTCAGACCGAGTTCAAGCAGAGCTTTACTTTCTTCTACTGTAGTGTACATATCTCAAATCAATTCTTCTATTTCAATCTCTCTGTCGGGAAACCTGAACCTTGCGATTTTCAACGCCACATCACGAGCCTCCTCCTTGCTTTCGAAAGACGAGGTGGTGTCACCTTCGTCATATCCTACCCACCTTTCAGGGTTGTCGTCAATCTCTTTCCGTGTGAGATGTCTCATCACCTCAATCACCCATCTGCCTCCTATGTTGTCTCTCAATTCCGAAGGGGCGTTACGCCATTCTTCACATATGTATCCTCCATGCACGAGGACCTTTCCGTTCTCATCCCTTTTGCAGATTTGGGGTTGTGAGGCGCTTATCGTGGCGTAGTAGTGTATGGCACCTATGGAAATCCCTCTGTACGATGAGATTTCTATCTTCACCCTTTCACTGAAGGGTTTCCCGAGAAAGTACTCGGGGTGACCGGATATGCTGAAATTCTCCGGTATCTCGTTCGCCATTACGAGGGGGTAGTTTCCCAGGTCACGGGAGCATTCCCTTACCCATTCTTTATTGACAGTTTCCATTTTCATATATCCTTTTTTACAAAGATACTATTTTTTTAAAAGATAATAAAAAAAAAACCGGTACTTATTGATACCGGTCCTAAATTTATATTTGGGTTATTTTAATAACTCGTGTCCTGAATGACATCACCGAATGTAAATACTTGTGGTGTTCCGTTATTGTTGTATGACAACAGAAGTATTTCCATACACAAATTTGAATTTGGTTGAACCGGATATACGATTGATGATGTCAATACTCTTCCGTTGAAGAAGAAATATGTAGAAGCCTGGAACTGTGTCGGGTCTACTGTCACATTAATCGTATCGTTTGTTACATTTACATAATAAAGTCTCAACTTGTTTCCGAAATCCGGTACGGATGAGAATGAAACGGTTTCACTTTGTGTTCCGATAATCAAAATAGTGTTGTATCCTTGTGCATCTATGTTTGCACAAGATGTTATTGTCTTATAGTTTGTGGATTGTGCATTTACATCGCTTGCCGTAATAGCGGTACCAATCTGGACATGACCATAACTGTCCGCCCCTATCTTTACTGCATTTGTAGTCAAACCCGTTGGTGAAAGATTGTGAGTTATTCGTACATTTCCATCCAGTGCCCCGCCACCGCCGAGTGCTCCCGTACCGGTCACAGTTGTCGTCTTCGGTACATATGCGCTTAAAGCATTTGACAATGCCACACCATTCAAGGCATTGTCGGTATCCGATGAAATATATGTCGATGTAACTTGTGGTATGTTCGGCTGGTTTGACAAGTCATTATAACTGATACCCAAATCCCTTGTTGTCTTGTTTCCGGTAAGTGTCACGCTGTTAATACTCGGCTGGTTTGACAAGTTACTATATGAACCGCTTGTGGCTACAGTACTTAAATTGAGTTTGTTCTTCAAGACGGGTAATGTTATTATATCGACATTCTCGTTGTCGTTATTCGTGTAATAAAGTTTATTGTTTGTCTCATCGTATTTTATATCAATAACTTCACTGACATTATCGTTCTGTATCAGATATAATTCATTCAACCCAATCATATTGTTGTTGGCAAGGGCATCGAATATGGCCTTGCTTTCAAGTTTGTTTATAACAAGAGGAACCTTTACTTCATTCATTTTAGTTTACTTTTATTATTTTATAGTTTTTTGTCGTGTCAAACAAATTGTTCAATGTTGTTTGTTCCACCCATTGTCCGTTCACCTTTCTGAATGCCTTTGATACGGCTGCCCATTGTCCGTTCACCTTTACATAAAGTGTTTCACTGACCCTTGTGGATGCATATAGCGTCACATTATCGGTAACACTGAATGTATATGGATTATCGGTTGAAACAAGTGTTGTTCTCTGTGGATTCGAATACCATCCTTCAAACATTCTGTTTTGTCCCGTGACTGTAGCGGTAACTGTAACACTCGTACCATATGTTGCTTGTGCGGCGGTTGTCGATACTGTACAATACGAGTCTGCAACAACATTGACATCATACAGGAAATCACCCTTTGCATATAAAGTTGTATCTTGTGTAATCGTTGTCTGGTATGTTGCATTTGAAGAAACCTTGTTTGTACAAGCCGAATCCGAATACCATCCGTCGAATGCCACTCCACCGATAAGTGTAGCCGTAAATGTAACAATATCACCATCCACCGCTTCACTTTTACTTACACTTACGGATGAAATACCGGTACCGACCACAACCGATGCTGAACAATCAAATACATCATCATAAGTTATTGTAAGGTTTGCTTGTGTTATACGGAGTTGTACGTTTGCAGTCTTGGAATCGGAAGACATTGTATACAAACCGGATGTTTGAAGTCCAAATACAATGTTTGCATCGAATATTGAATTATAAATTGTATTCAGACCGGAAACGTTGGAGAAACTTCCCGAATAATTTGTATAGGAAGTCGTCATACTCGCTTGATTTCCGTTTGCGGATGCACCACCATTGATACTTACTGTCGGAATAACATTCGCCGTTACACTGGATACACTAGAAAGTCCCTCATCACTTGTATTGTACATTCCTCTGAATAAGTAACTTATACTCCTCAGATATATTTTTTTCGAAACACTGTTATCACCACATTTGAAAGATGATGTTTTTGTAGATGTTGTTTTATCAAATTTGTGGTATATGTATGTCGTGTTGTCATCCGATGTGACATCATAGACCAATGTATATCCATTTGAAGTATTTGATGGATATACATCGTGATTTAACGAAGCGTCACTTATCGGGTATATCTTTAAAGTCTTAGCCATAATTTAACTTCTTCTTTAAGAGTATTTTTAATATTTTCCATATATGGTAAATATCCGGGTTGCTTTGCCTTTGTTATTCCAAGATTATTTATCGTTTCGCTCATATCTACTAACGACAGGTTCATTGCAAAAACAATAATGCTGTCATTGGAGAAGGTTACAGTTCCACAAACCTTCCGGTTGCCATACATCATATCGTTTCCATCCGCATAAACATCCGGATAGTATTTCTTCACGGTTTCGAAAGATTTTTTAAAGAAATAATCATTATAGTTGTTCTCATATGGAACACAGATGCAAAATCTGAAATCATCGTTGTGCGTTATTATCACACCACCACCGGATGTATCGTATCCTGGTTTAAAGCAGTCAAGTCCATTTTCCTCATATCTGTTTTCATCTTCTTGTGACAAACTGATAGGTACAAGGGCAAACGGTTTGTTATATTCTACAAAGTAACAGAACGGTGTTGCATTTTGATAATTCGTATAGGCGAGAGGCTGAAGAATTGTTGCAGAGTCTGTAACCGATACTATATTGCAGTTTGCAACTTTGTACCAGAACTTGTCGATTCCAAATTCTTCCAAATCGCTGTAACCACATGAATCAAGATAGTCGTGTATGTTTACCTTGTTATTGCCGTTATTTATTTTTTCATTCAGGTATTCCCGCTCTTTCTGGATTGCCAATGCAATATTCTTCATACATTAAGATTTTAGATATATGTCACCGTCCACACCGAGACTGTTGCTCGGGTCGGAAGAACCGTAATAATAACTGTTTATTACAACCGTACCAAGAACTTCCGAACCGTTTACCCAGGCCGCCTTTCCTTCCACGATGTCATTGGATGTGGCCAATGTGTAACCGGTAGTTTGTGTTCCTGTTCCCGTGTATGTTCCGACAGTACCGAGAATATTTACGCCGGTCTTTATGTTTTCGGGTTGAATGCTTGAACCGTCACCTTCTACGAACATAACGGAAACACCCTTTATTTTATTTGTTCCTAAATATAAACTCATATTAATTTCCTATTGATTGTATGTCCGAGTCTGTCCAAGTCTTTATTGTTGTCAAGTTGCTATTGACATAACTCTTTACATCGTAGGCCGTAGCCACTCCATTGCTGGCGGATGTCGATGCGCTTATGTCCTTTATCTTTAAACTTGATGACAATGTTGTTGTCGTTATGCCGTTGGATGTTGTGTCGGATGTACTCACACTAATGTAGTTTCCATCTCCACCCGAAATTTGTGTTTCGCCGGTTATGGTATTTACCGTATTGGGTAATGAGATATTACCACCGGAGTTCGGATTATATGTACTTCCATTCAATGTCAATGACTTTGTGTATCCACTCAAGTCAATGGAGTTTGCACTAATGTCAATCCACTTATAAGTATTTCCACTTTGAACTGTCATAATTTGGTGATAATCACCATTATTTGTAGTTTTACACAAATATATCTTATTCATTGTGGATGCCGAAGCAGTTAAACTACCGGTGTAATATGAGTTTCCTTGGTAATAATGTGAATATCCGCTTGGTGTTGTTGCATTGCTTGTGGGTTCTATATACTGTATTTGTCCGGATGACAAACTTGTGAGTCTTGAATCGATATCGGATATCGATGACTGTATGTCTGTCGTGGTTGAATTGTATGTAACGGATATGTCCTGTGAGGAACCGGTCGTCGCCACCTTGTGCAATGTAATGTCGGATGAACCCGTGTTGTTTATTACACCGTCCACCTCGTTTATCGTTGTCTTTATGGTAACTACTCCGTTGCTTGAACTTGCTGTCGTTATTGTTCCGTCAAGTGCAGTTATGGAGTCACTTACCGCCTTTGAAATGGAACCGTTTCCACTTCCGTTTATAATACTTATTGCATTGGTGTTTGTGTTTATGTCATCCCTTATTCTGCACAACAGACTTGAAGGTGCATTTGCAGAAGTATCATCCTTTAGGTTTATGCTGTATGTTGTCCCGTTGATTGTGGATATGGTCAATTCCTTTGTCGTAGTGTTCCAAGAAGCATCACTTACATTTGATGAATATCTTACACCACCCACAAAAATGGATTTCGTATTTTTATCGAAAACAATAATTCCTTCAGAAGCATCTGTGGATGAATTGTATTCCTTTTTCTTAAATCTTAATTGTGTTGAACTCATTTATCCGATTCGTGTCTTTTAGATATTTATGTGGTTGATATAAAATGAAAGTGGAAACCGATTAGTTTCCACTTTCATTCAACCGGTGGTGACGACAAACCGACTTGTATGTTATATTTCCTGTTTCTATCGCCACAGACTTCCCACAGCGGAATAGTTTACCGTTCACATCGGTTTTAAGTCCGTAGCAAATGACATCCTTTTCGTCTGCAATCCCGCATAGTACAAGTACATCTTCCCGTGTAAGAAACTGAACCTCATCTACAAACAGTACTCCGAAATCAAGTTTGAGAAGTTCTGACGAAAGGTCGTTATAGTAATATGTCTTTATATAATCTTATGTTCCAGACAGTATTTGACCGCTGCCCCTGCCGCTTCCTCGTATGTGGCGAAGTCCTCGCCGTAGTCCCCGTCCTTCAGCATCTGTCCGGGTATAGTAATCCTGTACATCCAGGATTCCTGTGACTGTGAGAAGATGGTTATGTGGAAATGATAAAGTTCCCTCAGCCACTTCATCGCCATCTGCAACGTTGGCATAACAATACAGCATTTCTCATCGTATTCTCTTGTTGTGTCGCCAACTTTGTATGTACAAGAATTCCAGTGACATCCGGTTGAAAATTCTTTAACAACATACCACGCATCATGTTCAATATTCTGTGGAAAGCCTTTATCTCTCAATAATTTGGCTATCTCAAATGTTACTCTGTCTTCTGTAATCATATCTATAAGTTCTGCAATCCCGTGCTTCAACTCGTCGGTAAGCGGCATCCACCACTTGACATGCGTCTTGTTGTAGAACGACCACCCGCTGTCACCTTTTTCGAAACGGTTTACAAGAATTTCGTGTTCATTGCAGTCGAGCATAGTTATGTACCACCCGTTTTCTTCCGGATATTCATTCTCTTTCGGATTCCTCGGGTTTTCAACAGTCTTTGTCCAAGGAATCGATTCGAGCAGGCTTTTCATCTTCGGATAAACCTCATCGTTGTATTTTTCCTCCGATATTCCTTTGCTCTCACTGCAATGGGCTATACTTCCGGAGAGCCATATTTCACCCTTGCTGTTAAACGAGAACTTTGCTCCGGCCGCTTTCTGCAATATGTTCAGTATTTCCTTGTTTTCCATTACAATAGATGTTTCAATGAATATTTGATTGCATTATAGACTGCATTTTCGAACGAATGTGCATCACACTGTGTACAGGGCGTGTACTTTATCACATCCTCATCGTGATAGATGCTATGCACATTCTCCATCTTGTATACGGTGGCCGTAATCCAGTAGAAGTCGGTCTGTGAAAGCCTCGGTTCGACACCTATGAAGATGTTGTGTTCTTCCCTCAGCCATTTCATAATCTCTTCAAGTGTCGGTCTTGAATAAAGATACGGGTCTTTGTTCCAGTCCTTCTTGACGCTTGATGTGACTTCCATAACTTCCATAGGCTGTTCATCGTCATAATCGAAATATGAGTTTACCGGTCTGTTGAACCCACATTTTTTCAGGAGTTCCGATACTTCAAATTCAATTTTTTCCATACTTTTTTTTTACAAAGATACTATTTTTTTCTTAACGAATACGTCTTCTTGTACTTTTTCTGAAGTTTCACGTACCTTTTCTTCGCCTTTTCATACCTCTCGTACTCGGGGACGAACTTCTCGTCGAGTTCCTTTATGAGCCCCGACTCGTAGAACAGGGCCTCCATAGGTGTTATCGACTGTATCCGAAAGTATTCTTTCAACGCCTCGTCCCTCTCCTTCATAAGTTTCCTTTCGGGAGAGTCCTCGGGGAACTCCATATACCAGTCCCTTCTCTCGCCTTCCTCCTTTATATGGAGGTCCATCATCTCCTTGACCTCCTCTACAGTGTAGTATTTCTTCTTTCTTCCCATCCTTATAAAAAAATTTTCGAAAACCTCTTTTCGAATTTTTCCGGCTTTGCAAAGATACTATTTATATTTCACAGTATTGAAAAGGAGGAAAGTTTTTCAACATCCTCCTTTTGAAATCTCGAAAATCAGTACATTATCGAAACGGACTCCGAAGCCCTTGTCACCCCCACGTAGCGGAGCATCCTTACCGTGTCGGGGTCGGGGCATTTGAGAATGTCGGCGTCATTGACCAGAACGTGTGAGAATGTGCTTCCCTGGCTCTTGTGAATAGTATGGGCGTATCCGTAGTCTATTACTTTGTTCTGGAGCAGGTGTCCCTCTTCGTCCCGGATGGCGTCGTTGACGAAGAGCAAGGAGTCTATCCCGGAAATCCTCGCCAGAAGCATCCCTTTGTCCTTCTTGTCGGCCGTCCTCCATCTGTTCCACAGGAGTTTCTTCTGCTGTGAGAGGAGTATGGCGGCGGTCATATTCTCGGGTCTCCCTATCACGTCCACGTAAGGCACTGTCACTTTTCCTCCGTCCGGTTCGGAAAGCACCAGCGGGGTGACCGTCATCTCTATCTTTTCATCCGAACTTCTCTCGACTTCTATGTATTCCGTCACGTCAACTTTCTTCTCGTCCTGCACCTCCTCTATTATATACCCTTCGGAGTTCACGAACTTGTAGGGGCTTCCTGTCATTCTCCTTGTGAAGTCGTATCCCCAGTTGGCGTAGGACATGACCGGCTCCCCCTTCACCGGACCGTCCCCGTATCCGAGAAGCCTCCTGACGGCTCCGTTGACCGCCTCCACGTCCTTATTCGTATACGATAGGAACCGGAAGAAATCCGGGTCGTCCTTCAGTCCTGGAATATATTTTTCGAAAACTTTCCTGACCGCCGGTCCGTTCCTACGGTCTATGAACTCCACTCCGTCCGAGTTTTCCATCGAGAACCCTTTCCCTTCCCTTATACGGGAGGCCTCGTCTATAATCCCCTTCTCTCCGGTACGCTCGACCCTTTCTAAAATTATTTTTCTCCCCAGTTCCGTCCGGAAGACTATTGATATGTCGTCCTCCCCGACCGGAGGGAGCTGTGCCTCGTCTCCCACGAAGACTATCTTGCATCCGTAGTCCCGTGCCTTGCACATTATGTCGGTGAAGTTCTCCTCCGAAAGCATCGAGGCCTCGTCTATGAAGACTATCGACTTCCTCGCCAGACGGCATTCCGCCTCGCTCCGTTTCTTATAAGACACGTCGAAGGCCTCACGGTCGAAGTCCTGCTCCACTATTATTCCGAACAGGGAGTTCACCGTACAGGCCTTCTCTCCGGTCTTCTTCTTCAGAACACCGGCCGCCTTGTGCGTAGTCGCACAGAACTGCATCCTCTTCTCGAAGCGGTACAGGTCACGCACCAGAGAAAGCATAGTGGTCTTTCCTGTACCGGCCCCTCCGGTGAGCGTAACGCAGTTCTCCCCCTCGTCTTCAATGAACCTCGAAATCTCCTCAAGAGCCCGAATCTGTCCACCGTTCAGTTCAAGAGGAGTATCAAGTCTCCTTCCGTTTATGTTATATCCGTTCATCTATAAATATGTTATGTCCAAAACAATAAATTTCTCACGACTGGAAAGGACTCTGGAAGGTCTCTTTGACGGAATAGCGGAAATGAACGCTTTCTGTTTACAAGACCTTTTCCTTCAAGTGAAGGAATATCCCTGGAAGCCGTATTTCGGGACGAGCTACGGAAAGTATCTCCGTCCCCTAAATCTTCTTCAAGAAAACATAATAGCCGTATCCTTCAACATAAGGATGATTTCCTCCCACTCCTCTCTTTTCAATATCTCCTCATACGAGGCGGCCAGAAGGATAGCAATCCACGAGGCCGCACACGGAGTGGTAGACTACATAAGGATGAAATCAAACATCCTGTCTTCTGTAAAGCCTCTGTCGGTAGAAGAGGAGAATATGGTAGAGGACTTCTCCTCCCGCTATCCCGAGGAAACATTCCTCTACCGTACAATATCGTCCTTCGTCCGGAACACTATACACGTCGGACTGTGAGACATCCTGCACTCCCTTCCATTCTTTCTCCATATACGGTGAACTCCACCTGCTCACCTACCTTGTATTCGTACTCTATAATGAATTTAGCCATATAGGTAAATATAACAAAAATACGGGGAGGGGACGGGAAATGAAAAGGAAAGAAAAGGAAAGCCTTCGGAAAGCCTTCGGAAAGTTTTCGGAAAGCCTTTTGGAAAATTCTGGACATCCACTCCGTTTAAGTCCCTGACGGCGAGTAACAAAATATAATCTACTGATTTCTAATGAATTACAAAATTGATTTTTTAACTTCTTGAATTATAAGGGAAGGAGAATCGAGCCTTTTAAGTAAAACACCACCCCTACACCCCCAAAAAAGCCGATTTTTCGGAATTCCCCGAATTCCCAGAATTCCCCTATTTTCAGCATTTTACCCTTTTTTGACCCCTTTTTAGACCCCCCAAAATACCCCTTTTTTGACCCTCTGAAAATACCCCCTTTTTTAGATACCCCATTTTTTACCCTTTTTTCGGATTTTCGAAAAAATACCCCTTTTTCTGAAAATACCCTTTTTTCGGATTTTCCCATTTTTTGCATATTTTCGAAATATCCGTTTTTTCCACATTTCCGATTTTTACCAAATATCCATTTTTTCGGAAATATCCGTTTTTTCGGTTTTTCACCATCGAGTGATTTTTTCACCTTTTTCGGAAATATCCACTTTTTCCGAAAATACCCCTTTTTCCCAAAACCCCCAAATTCGAATAATCCACCCTTTTTACTGATTTTACCGATTATCCGATATCACCGATTATCCGATTTCTGTGGAAAATACGGTTCTGTGAAGGTATCCGATTTCACCATCCGACCTCTTCGGAACGGTTCATCGGGTGACGAGTCGGATTCGTCCGGTCGACTTCCCCCACCGGAGCTCCCCGACAGGAAGACCGGGTCGTCAACCTAGGCAAGCGGGTCGTCAAGACCAGGCTGACCGGTCTCCAACCCAGGCAAGCAGGTCGTCAACCCAGTCGGTCATACCTTCAGTGACGGATGCAAATCATCGGTCGTGTCCTTTCAAGAACTCTTCGGATTCGAAAATGAAAAATCGGACAACACCTACCGATGTTATCCGATTCGTCAATCCGACTTCTACTCGTCAACCCGACCTTACTTGATTACAGTGAAGTCACCTTTACCGTCGAGGAACGGGCAGTTGAGATGCACGTACTCCTCGTCGTCGAAGTCACATTTCTGCAACAGGTGCCACGGAGACTGGGCAGACACGCCCCAGCAGTTTGCAAGTCCGTCGGAGTAGAGGAACATATCCGTTATCTCAAGTTCCCCCTTCCCTTTTTCGAACTGGTCCATCAGCCTGTCCCACTCGGTGTCCCCTTCCACCCCCTGCGTCTTGGACAGACACGATTCAAACCCCACCTCACGGTAGTGGACATAGAAGACCGTCCTCTCAAGACGGTTCGCCTCCTTGTGACCGGAGACAAGTTCCTTAAAAAATTCCAGAGTCATATTCTTATAGTTTTTCTTTTTTAAAATATAACAAAAAAAAAAGTCCTCCGAAGAGGACCTGAAGTTTAACTATAAAGTAGGAAATTGTATGATTACATTTTGATTTCTTTAAAAAACTTTCGAAAGGCCGACCGGCCTTGAACCGGCCGTCCCCTCCTATGGCAAATAAAATTTTATATTACCTCCTATTCGAATCTCGGGGAGACTTTCGTTATTCCGAACACATACTTGTCATCGGTCATCCTTGCGTGGAGTATGTAACCGGGCGAGATGAGTCTCTTGACCTTGGCTCCCTTTTCCATATCGGTGTTCAGTATGGTGAAGACTGCATCCGCCAGCACCTTGCTGTCCCAAGGCAAGGTGACTATGTTTTTCATAAGGCCGGTGGTCACTCCGTTCGCCAGAGTCTCCTTCGGGTAGATGTCCATATACATGGTGTCCATCACCACCTCGTCCGATATTTCGACTTCCGAGAAGTCAACCTCTATTGTATCCTTGTAAGTTTCCATATCCTTTCCCTTTCCTTCCTTTTTTACAAAGATACTATTTTTATTCCATAGTCTTCAGATTTCAGTAAAAAAATTTCGAAAAAAAGAAAGGGGGACTTTCCGTCCCCCCTTTGTTCTGCACTGCACTCTTGTTTTAGTCAAGACGACTCTTGTCAATTCCGAGTGTGTCCGCCAAGTCCTCCTTTGCACTCTCCTCGTCATTGAACCCAGTTGCAAGGTCGTGGAAGGCGTAAGGCTGACTGCAATCCTGATAGAACCAGCAGAACTCGTCATACTTGTTCTTGAAAACCACCGCAAGGTACTTGCAGTTATCTTCGTCCTTTACTACTCTCTTTACTCTTGTTTCGACCAAATCATAGTCTCTTCTCAAATCTAATACTGTATCCATCTTATTACTTTTTTAAGTTAAACATCTCTTTTGTTATTTCTTACGATACAAAGGTAACACTTTTTTTAATACCGACCAAATTTTTTTGCAACTTTTTTTGAATTTTTTTTTTTTAGATTTTCGAATTGGGGAGGGCGAACCCCCCCCCCGACTTCTTTACATTGCATAGTAGATGTCTTTAAGAGTTTCCTCAATGTTTCCCAACTCGTTTCTCATTTCGTCTATCTTTCCTAATGTCTCGTTGATTTTTCTCTTTAAATCAATCTCGGTCTTGGTTGTCTCGGTCTCGGTCGGAACACCGCCACCCATTACAACACCCATTGGAGCGCCACCCATTGCAATGGAGAATATCTTTTCCAATGTCTTTCCCATATCAAGACCATCGGTCATACCCTCTCCGAACTTTGATGTCGGTCTCGGACTTGCAACCGACAACATCTTTTCCAATAACTTGCCGATTAACTCCTCACGACTTCCAATCTTGGTTTCGGTCTCGGTTGTCTCGGTCTCGGTTGTCTCGGTGGTCTCGGTTTCAATCTTCGGAGTGAGTATATCAACATCGGTCGGTATGAAATTGATTATGTCAATTTCATTCCCCTTTTGAAAACTCCTCCAAGCGTTCTTTTCCAAGTCCCAGAAGACCTGCACCATTGGGGAACTTGAACCGTCGGACTTCCTAATAGGTTTGGTTGCAAGTATGTCTTTCTGCAATGTACCGATTGCAAGTCTTACCGACCCGTCCAACTTATGAAATCTAAATGTTACGATTCCGTTCTTCAAACCTCTTTCAATCTTTTCTAACATTGTTGCCATAACTTTTTTCCTTTCTAATTTTAATTGAACTTCGTTTTTGTTATTTCTTACATTACAAAGGTAACACTTTTTGAAATACTGACCAAGGATTTTTTTAATTTTTTTCTCCCTCAAAATCAAGCACTTAACAAAAATTTGCAAATTTTTTTCATAAAGTAGGTAAAAATTCCGTCATTTTTTTCGGAGATTTCTGTAAAAGTCCGATTTCGAAAATCTTGAAGGATTTTTGAAACGCATAACTATTGGTCGTGAATGGAGTTTTTGGATACCGAAGTTTGGATACAGCAGTTGTATCCGACCGTGATTTCGTTCATCGGTCCACAGGTCGGATTCGGAACAGTTCCTCTTCGGTCGTGGATGAGGATTATCCACCCAAAATCATTTGATTGTCAAGAAGTTAGTCCGATTTCTTCATCCATCATAGGTTGAAAAAGTCCGTTTTCGAAATTTTTGGATATAAAATCAAAACACAAATGGGTGATTTCGTTCATCGGTCCACAGGTCGGATTCGGAATAGTTCATCGGGTGACGAGTCGGATTCGTTCATCGGTCCACAGGTCGGATTCGGAATTTTGATGGATGCAGAATCATAGTCGATGCAAATCTTCGGATATCTACAGACGACATCTTCAGACATCTTCAGATATCTTCAGACGACTGTTTTCATCCACGACCGGTTGATGCAAATCCGGTGGGGGCATCCCAAGAAACCGGTGTACTCTTGGGCGAATACACCGGCACTATTATTAGAAAGGGGGTTTCGAAATTTTACTCTTCGGTTTCAATTATCGAAGTCCCCGCACTCGGGAAAGGTTTTTCCTCCGGCAGAATCTTCGGGATAAACTCCTTGTTCACGTGGCCGCATTTCCTGCAGGCGAATACCGGTATCGGGATTACGGCGTCCTGCTTTTCACCGATTAGAAGACCGGGTATCCTCCTCAGCAGAACGCTTTCGCTGAAGGTCTTTCCGCTACAGTTCTCACATACTATGGGGGTCGATTTCGAAATCAACGCCGCTGAATTAAGTTTGTTTCCAAGTTCGTCCATTTTCTATATCCTCTTTTTTAGTTACTTTTCATATTCGAATCTCTTTACGATAAGCGGTTCGGAAACCTTGAATGAATGGTACTCTTCGGTCACGTGGTTGTTCATTATGATGTCCATACCGTGAGGTGTGCTTTCCGACAGGTACTTCATAAGGTCCGGGTCGTCAACCTTCCTGACAAGACGGCCGTTGTAGACGAACTCGAGTTTCCTTTCATCCCAGTGGAGTTCGTACCTGATGAACTTCTTGGTCGGGTCGGGCATACGGAATATGCCGACACGTTTCGCCATGTTACGTACAGCATCCGGTTGATGGAAATTGCTTGTCACCTTCCAGGTGAACGGGAAACCGTAGTAACCGCCACGGGAATTCGTCCACGCCTCCACCACGTCTATCTCCGGAGGCCAGGGTCCCGCCCACATCCACAAGGCCGGCCAGAGGTTCCTGCCCGACGGGAGCTTCGCCTCCCACAGGTAGTGGCCGTACCTGAAGACTTTTCCGCTTGCAAACGAAGATACCAGTCCGACTCCGTATGCCGGATAAAAGCTTTTTCCGGCAGTCTCGATTCTCCTCGGAGAGTACTTGCAAACCAGTCGAAGACATCCGTCTTCATCCACGCTCACGCAGTTGTCGTCATACCACGCATATGCTTTTTCCGGATGGACCGTTCCCCATCTCTCCTTCGTAGTCCATCTGATGCCGCACCATTCAAACTGTCTGTCCATACTATTTCACTCTTTCCTTATATTTCTCCAGTACTTTCGAAACCGCATTCTCTATGTCGCCTTCGAGCGATTCGTCATCCGACTCGTATTCGTATTCGGTGTCGAACTCCGAAGTGACCCAGTTGCACATTCCTCTGTCGTGGACCGTCACACAGAACCACCCGTCCGGATGAATGTCGAAGTAGATTTGGATGAAGACCGTAACTATCACGGAGATTCCAAGCAGGATAAACGGTAAGTCTCCAAGCGATTCCATATCCTTTAAGTTTTAATGTTATTGCTTCAAATGTCTTCTCGCCGACGATACGAAAGCGTCCGGTATTTCGAAACAGTTGTTCTCTTCATCCGCTATGTATGTGAGGAAGAAATCATATGATGTCAGTTCGCCGCCCTCTTCGTAATAGACTGTTTCCGATGTCTTGAAAAATTCTATGAGTATGCCGGATGGTGTCACCAGTGACATATCCGTAATCTCCTGATGCGATACGAAGTAGTCCATCCTTTTCAGTGTCTTCACCGCCTCGTCACGGTTGACTCCGATTTCCACGTCGCCTATCACGGTTCCGTCGTCCTCGTACTTCGAATTGATGAAGTATCTTCCGGTTTCATCCGTCTGAATCGAGAGTACCGTGTTGCGGTTGTCGTATCCGTTGAAGACGGCCGCCTTGTACACTGTCGTCCTCTGCTGTGAAAAGCAGAACATTGACGACAAAATCAGAATAATTACTGCGATTGCTTTTGTTTTCATTTCCTTCCCCTTTCCTGTATTTTCGAAATTTACTGTAATCCGAACCTGATGTTCTTTACCTTTCCGTTCTCGTTCACCACGGCGGTGAGGATTATGAAGCCGTGCCCCTCATCGATGAAGTTGCACATACGCTGCAACGTGTCGTCGGTGTCTATGGTCGACACGCTCCTGGAGAGAAAGGCGTATCTCCTGGACGCATCTGCGTTGAAGCGGGCGACCTCGTATGTCACATCCCTGCCTTTCCTGCCGGAGTGATACTCGACTATCATGCTCGTGAACCCGTCGGTCACGTTCCGGAACCTGATACTGTCGTCAAGCTTCACCGTAAGCTTCAACCCTCCGTTCTTGGACAGGCTCGCCGTCGACTGTGCCGCCGCTACCGCCGCTGCAAGAACCATACCCATTATAATCAGAAATCTTCTCATTTCATTTCGAATTTTGAATTTTTTACCAGGCGCTGTAGTCGGTTATGTCCTTCGCCTCGCCGCACTTCTTGCAGACTATGATGGCGCTTACCCCTATGCCGCCGGACCAGTCGAAGATGACCTGGAAACCGGCGGATTCCCTTCCGTGCTCCGCCTTGTGTTCATCCATGAACTCCAGCGCCATCCTTTTCTCTTCGGCGTTGAGTCTGAACAGATTGTCGGGCAGTGTCGATTTGTATCCTTTGGTATCCATATCCGTCCCCTTTCCTTTTTTTACAAAGATACTATTTATTTTTCGAAAGATATAAGTTCCTTCAGCATTTTTTTATGCTCTTCGGTCTGCGGTGTCCCCGAGAAGTTGTAGTGGTTGAACAGGATTATCTTCTCACGGTCCGTGAGCGGAATCATCCAGTCCGAATAATATACGTTCCCGGTCATTGAGTTGACCCTTTGACGGAAGAAGGTCTGTGCATTCCTGTCGAAGTCCTTCCAGAACACCTCGCATCCGCCCACGCTGATTGGGAACTCGTTGTGCAGGAACTTGTGGATGGTGAGCAGCCTCTGTTTCCCGTCTATTACATATAATGTCTGCTTCCCGTCCTCCGAAGTATGGAGGACTATCACCACCGGCTCGATATGCTTCTCCAGCATCAGGCTTCTGATAAATTCATTCTTCTGGCAGTACTCCCATACGTACGGTCTCTGTAGATTTCTTCCGAAATCTTTCAGATACACATCGAAGTCATATCTGTTGTACCCGTATGAGAAGTCATCCGAAAGCATCGAGTTGAACAGCCGGTAGTCGAACGTCAGTCCTCCGCTTACCGTGCAGTGGATATCATTTATTCCGGTATCCTTCCGTATGTCATCTATCGTTATCATATTTCTTCGGATTTATTTTGATGCCTTTCATAAGTTTCGTAGAGGTTTTCCAAGAAGTAGTACCAGTCCCAGGAACGACCGTATAGATAGCAGTCATCCAAACTTACTTCCTGCGGGTTGTTTTCACTCCATTCGTCTTCCAAGTCCCGGTCACCGGATTCGGTATTGATATAGATATCACCGATTTCCGTATTTAGCATGAACTCAACTTCATACCAGCCGTCACAATCAACCCAGCGGTGGGTGTCATCGGCGGTGACGGTCCATTCGTATTTACCGATTAGACCGTCCACAAAGTCTTCAAGTTCCTTGACAAACTCTTCCGGCATCCATCCGGCTTTCTCCTGATGGAACTCTTCACATTTTCTGCTGTATTCCTTTGCTTTTGCAATTTCTTCCGGTGTCATAGTCAATCCTCCGATTTTTTCGAAAGCGGGGGTGAACCCCCACCAATGTTATTCCGTGAAAAAATATCCTTCCTCCAGAAGCGCTGCCGCCTCGTCTATGTCGTGGGCGAACACCTTGAGTTCGATTTCTTCCGAGCACTTCAATCTGAACATCTTCAACCCGGTATCGTTGAACCTGAAATTTTTCAACTCAACTTCCGTTCTCACCTTTTCCACCAATATGTGGAGGACCTCCATAATCAGTCTCGTGTTGAGTTCGTCGAGCGAAGTGAGTTCGTTGTCGAGGGACAGTATGACCCTTCCGTCAACCCAGTGTGCGTAGAGACCGTCGTCTTCGTTGAGTTCGACCCTCTTCATTTTCCTTACCGTTTCCTCGACAAGGTTTTTCGCCTTGAAGTAGATTATTTCCGGTGTGATTCTGTCACCGGCGAGTTCTCTTTCGAACCCTTCCAGTTTCTGCAATAACTTTTCCATTGTTCTGTTTTTTAGTTAAACCTTCTTGTTATTTCTTACATTACAAAGGTAACGCATCCGGAAATATCTTCCAAGGATTTTTTTAATTTTTTTCACAGTGGAAATCAAGCAGTTGACAGATTTTCGAAAAAATTCAGAGAAAATCTTCGTAAAAAACCGTCGGATTTCTTCCCGATTCCGGCGGATGCAGAATCATACCGTTTCGAAATTATTTCTGTTCCGCTTCAGTAATCTGTCTGGGCATCGATGTGAAGTCGTATTCCATCAGGCCTTCCATTCCCTTTACCGTAGCGTGGCTTCCGTTGGATACCATCAGAGACTGTGGACCTTCGTCCATCTCGACGACCACTACTTTCTTGCCTATGCCATATGCATATCCGATTTCCCAGGAACTGCCGGCCGTCGTCTTGGTTCTGCCGTAGGATATGGCCACTACGCAGTCCGACTCGTCTATCGCCTTCTTGTCCGCCTCGAACACAAGCTTCCCCCAGTCCTTATTCGAATAATCCCAGGCATTCTCGATGGCGTGTTCGACCGGACCGTAGACGTTATGTCCGCCTTCACGAAGTTTTGCAAGAACCTCGTACATCTTGGGACGACACTCGTGTGACAGTGATGATGCAAGGTAGATTCTCATAACTCGTTTCAAAATATTTCAAGAATATTTGCAAACACAACCGCCTCATCCGGTGTGAGGGAATACTCGTTGATGTCCCTCAGTTTACGCAGGAACCAGCATGCACATTTGACCGGTTCGTCGTATGTCCAGTACTTGCACTGGCAGTCCATGCATTTCTTGTTCGGATGACCCGCCGAACAATGTTCCTCGTCGTCAACCGGGAGTTCCTGGTGTCCACATGAGAACAGACTGAGTTCGTATATTGTGTCGGTCTTCTTGATGTAGTTCCGCCTCCATTCCTCCAAGTCGTGACCATTCCTCTCCAAAGCTTTCGGCTGAAGCTTGTCGTACCAGCTTAAGCATCTGTTGTCGTGAGGAGCTCCTTCCTGGAAAGCGTACTCGATATAGCGTCCGTTCTCATCCTCTTTCAGAACTACGAACCTGTCGAGTTTCCCGGTAGCTATCGCATAAGCTCTGAGTTTCATATATTCATCCTGTGTCATCATAGTATATCTGTTTTATTTTCTTATTATTCCAACATATTCGAGTGTGCCGAACCGCCCCTTCAGGTCGCCAAGTGTGAGTCCACGCTTCTGTATGAACGACTCGATACCGTCGAGCAGCTCCTTGCGTGTGTACTTCCTGACGACATCGTATGGGACAACCCCGTCAAGGGAGTATTCCTGCTCGTGTGACTCGAAGAGCTCTTCATCCGGAATCCAGGATAAAGTCCTGGCATGCCATCTGATGATGGAACCCTCGTGTTCAACCAGGTAGTCGAGAGCCTGCCCGTATGAATCGAAGACGTACTTCCTGCGGTATTCCTCTTCGGCTTTCTTCCATTCCTTCCGCTTTTCTTTCTCAACCTCATCGAGGAGACGGCTTATCGTTTCTCCGGACTTGCCGGAACATATGTCCATCAGTGTCGGCATACTTCGTTGTATTTTTAGGATTTGTAAAAGATGTCATTCAGTTTCATCCACTTTTCTTTCGAAACCAGTACGAATCCGTCAAGCAGGTCGTCCTCGTCGAGAGGCACGTAATTTACGTCGACAAGACAAAAGCGGATATTCATATCCTTCGACAGGACATAGTACCTTTCCCATCCGTCGGAATGATAGTCGACCTTCCTTCCGTCTTCAAGCGTGAAGCACCATCCGTCACCGGTGACAGGCTTGTCGTCCGCTACCTTCGACAGCGGAAGGATATACTGTTCTATGTACTTCGCCGCATTTTCGAATGTTATCAGGCTCGGGTCGGCTTCAAGTACGAGACCATATACCGTTTCCTTTCCCCAGTTGTCTCCCGGCAGAGTGACCGGACGGTTGAATATGGCCAGACATTTGTTCTTTATGATTTTGTCCATCTCTGATTTTTTTAAAAAATGGAAACCCGGTGTTTCACAACGGCGGGTTTCCGAAAGCTAAGTATTAATAAAATTATGGCAAAAATGTTACTCTTCAAATTCCGGATATACCGTCTTCATTCCGAATGTGCAGTGACTCTGATGGTTCACGGCGTAGACTATGTGATATTCGTCAATCGTCAGTTCCGCTTTGTCGTCACCCGATTTCATATGAAAGATGAGGTTCGCCACGGCGTCGTGCATCGCATCCATACAGAAGGAGTAGCTTACCAGCGACCTGATGAATCCGGATGAAATTGCATTGGCCGTTATGATTTCCGGATACTTCTGCAACGTATCCTTGTCCACGTTTATCGGGACACACATTTCTTTTTCTTTCAGAACCATATTCGCTTCCATATCCTTTTCCGTTTTTTACAAAGATACTATTTATTTTCGAAAGATTTCATCTTTTTTCCGTTTATTTCCTTGAACTGCTCGTCCTTCCATACCGCCATCTTCATCAACGCATCCTCGATTTGCTTCCGCTGGGATATTCCGTTACAGCCGAAGTGGTCCCGATGCATTACTTCTTCAGACAGTTTCTGTGCCATCTCCTTGTTCGTCATTTCTATGCTTTCCATTTCAGTTCTTCTTTGGTGTTTCCTTGATTTCTTTCTTCTTTACTTCTGCATTCAATATTGCACGTGCCGATGCTGTGTAGATATCCTTGAGTTTCTTCATCTTGGCTATGTTGTCAACCAGTCCGTCGAAGACAGCCTTGGAAATCTTTATGGGTCTCACCCACGAAGGGAAGATTGCCCTCACCGGTTCACCGTTCTGGTCATATCCGACTCCGGTCTTGTTACACCACCAGCACTCCGGTCCTTCCTGGTTGTCTTTTCGAAAATAACCCTCGAAGACCACAACTTGAATACATCCGACTATGAGGTTATACTTCGAGTTCATTTCTTGTCGTCAATCAAGGATACCGTAACTTCCTTTACTTCACACTTCATATCATGTGAGATGAACATCCTGGATTCCGCTCCACGGCGTGTGCTGAACAGGAAAGCTTTTTCGAAGCCTTCCTCCCATCCGTGTGCCGATGAGGTCGACTGGTTCTTCCAGTAGAACTTGCCGTCTTCCCGCTGCAACACGTACATCGTCCTGGTGAGTATCCTCTTGGAGAGTTCCTTCTCGTAGGATTTCAAGATTTCGTCACCGTCCATAAACGGTCCGGAAGCAAACTTGACGAACTCTACGAACTTCTTTATGTTTTCCCTTATTGTTGACATAACTGTTTCCCTTTCTTTACAAAGATACTATTTATTTTTCAAAAACCATCAATATTTTAGTTTTTCGAAAGCGGGGTTTCCCCGCAGTTTACTTTTCTATCATTCCGTAGGCCATCATTTCACGGTAGTCCATAAAGGCTGCGTTCCTTTTCTGACACTCCTCGGGCAACGCCCTGAAAAATCCCGACTCTCTGGATATTCCCACAAGATGACCGGTCCTGTACGGGTTCTCGAAGTCGTCGGTCTTGTCTGCGTCGACACCTATTATGAAGAATGCACCCTTGTCTATGTACGACTGGCATTCCTCGCACGGTTTCTCGGTGAAACCGACCACCTGTCCGTTCATCTCGTTTATCCTACGGGCGTTCTTCTTGCTCGCCCTCTTTCCGATGAGGATTTCGCTTTCCGATTCAACTTCCTTGCCGCATATCGGGCATACTCTCTTTACAAGCGCTACTCCAAATCTCTCTGCCATAGTTTCCATTGTTCTGTTGTTTTAAGTTAAACTTCTTGTTATTTCTTACATTACAAAGGTAACACTTTCCAAAATATCCACCAAGGATTTTTTTAATTTTTTTCACAGTGGAAATCAAGCAGTTACAGAAAATTTGCAAAATTCTTCCGAAAACATCATAGAAAAACCGTCAGATTTCCGGCGATTTCTCCCGAATACGTGTTTTCGAAAAATTCCGAAGAAATCTGAAACACAAAAACAGACCGTGACGGGGAGTCACAGTCTGTCACTTGTTTTAAAAAAAAATTTAATGATAATACAATTAAACGAATTCTACCACCAAAGCGCCTCTAAGTTTTCACAGAAAAGCTTTATGCCTCTCTTGTGTTTTCTATCGAGTGAGGCACGTGCCCTCTTGGACAACCCGTAGTAGGATGAAAGCTTTTTCTTGTCGTCCTCATCCCACTCGTCATATGACATGACGGGTTCCAGGGTCTTTCTGTCGAATACCCAGTCGGCTATACAGAAGTACCTGAATGACCACAGCATGCTTCGAAGCTCTTCATCCCACTGCTCCGGTGTCTTTCCTGTCGGGTATCCACCGTTTTCCTCTATGAAGACTTCGAGTCTCGGTACTATGAACTTCGCTATGGTTGAATCCAGGTTCCAGGTCTCGCTGTCGTCAAAACCACGTGTGAGACGCTGCAGCTTATAGGTAAGCTCCGTTTCCTCGTCGTTCGAATCGAATCCGAAGTAGATGGTCTTGTTGTTGGACATATCCTTTACATCCACACAACCTAACTCTTTGAGGCATCTGATTTTAAGTTTCAACCTTCTCTTGTTTCGAAAATCTTCGTCCAAATCTGAACCGAGCGCCATCCCAGTCGTATCGTTGAAGTAAATCCCAAGCGCCTCATCGGATGCTGCATCGATTTCCTCCGGAGTGAACTTCCGCTTGTAGGCGGGAGTATCGTCGAAGGCTTCCGCCGACACACCGTGGAAAACGGTACCGTGCTTGGATACGTATTCCATAAGCCTGTTGTAGTACCGGAGTTCCAGCTCGTCGTCTATCGTAAAGCTCCTGGTGTAAGTGCTGTCAGGCTCAGAGTCCTCGTCGAGCAGCTCTTCAACCGGGATGAAATCCCGGAAAGTCTTCCTGTCCATCGGTTTCAGATACTTCACCTTGTACAGCGTGTCGACCCTGTAGGCGAAAGCCACCTTGTCGTCGCCGCATACCGCCATCTCGTCGGTCACCCGGACGACTTCGCCCGTATGGTCGCAGTCGACGGTACGGCCGTCTTCACCGGTACACAGATTATAGAACTGTCCCCTGGACAGATGTATCAGCCCTCTTTCCATTACTCCTTCTTTTTACCGTTTCCGTTGAGATTCCAGTTCAGGCTCATACGGAAGATAAGCATCGTGACTATGCTAAGCACCACCGTCTGCATGTAGCTGAGTTCCGGCAGCCCGAACAATCCGGGCATAAGCCAGTTCCAGAGCGGCCATACGACCAGTGCCGTCACAAAGCTGTAGATGCACGTGACTATGACGCCTATCACCATTATCACCAGTATCTGGAAAAGCTTTCCGAAGAAACCTCCTTCGTTATTGTAGTTGTAATGCATATCCGTTCCGTTAAGCTACATTAATATGCAGGGTATGGTCACCTGCTCTTCGTTCTTCATTATGACATACACGTATTCGGAGTCACGCTGGAACTCGACTTCGTGTCCCTTGTACGAAAGAGCCGAACCCACGTTGCCCGGTTCAGAATCCAATGACACCATAAGCAGATAGTCGAGTTCCACCACCAGGTCCGCTTCGGTACTTCTTTCAATCTTGTCCTCGCCCACCATCAGCTTGTAAATCCTGTCGATGAATGCCGAGTAGTCATACGGATTCCTGTTGGCTTCCTCGAGTCTCTTGATTTCAAACTTGACACAATAGGCGGGTCTGTTGTTCTTGATATTAATCTCCATCTTTCTTCTCCTCTTTTCTTGAACCTTTTTTTACAAAGATACTATTTTATTTTCGAAATATGAAAAAAGGGGATAATTTTTTATCCCCCTTTTCCGTTAGAGCGTCATTCCGGCGGCCGCCTTTTTCATCTTGTCCACCGCCTTCTTGATGATGGCGTTGACGGTCGCCGGTGAAATTCCGAGAGTTTCCGCTATCATAGCGTTGTTGTATTCGTAGTCGTATCCGATGCCGAAGTTCATCTTCACAACTCTCTTTTCCCTTTCGTCGAGTCTTCCGAGAACGGCCTCCAATATCTTCTGGCGGTCGGACTTCACGATGCCGTCATCCGAATTCATATGGCCGTCTATCGTGTCGGCGATTGTATCCGAATGGTCTTCGTTTTCAGAATCCATAGGAGTGTCGAGCGATATGATATTCATATCGGAGAGCATCACCTCACGGATTTCCTTTTCAGTCACCTTCAGAGTGTTGCCCGACGTTGCGTTGACCGCCTGTGCGATTCTTTCCAAATCATACTTGAACTCTTCGTCCCCCTGATGTCTGGCGATTGCAGAGCGAATCTTTGACGCTATGACTTCCGAGTCGTGGGTTCTTCTGACCATCCTGCCGTAGTTCTCGATTGCGTCCGTTATGTACTTGTTGATGTACCACACTGCGTATGACGAGAACCTTGTGTTGTCGTGGTCACTCTCGCCCTTTACGTCTATCTTGTAGGCGTATCTTCTTGCCGCATCCATCACGCCCATATTTCCGTACTGCACGAGGTCTGCAAATGACAGTCCCCTGTTGGCGTACTTCTTGGCCATCTTCACCACTATGAGGAGGTTGTGCTTTACGAACTTTTCGAAAGCCTTCTCATCGCCGAGAGCTATTCTCTTGGTGAGAGTCAATTCCTCTTCCCTGCTCAATGCCGGATACTTTCTGATTTCAGAGATGTAAACCTCCACTTCACTCTTCTCGTCGAAGTTTATGATACCTTCGTTCAAATTAAACTTTGCTGTTCTCATGACTGTAGTTTTTATAAGTTAAACAATTTCTATATATTCTATCTCTACCGCTTCTACCTTTACACCCGCCGGAACTATTCTCATTCCGTTTCTCTGCATCCTCATTTCCTTGATGAGCCTTGCGATTCTGCTTACTAACTTTTTCATTTCCGTTATCTTTAATTGTTCAATACAAAGATAAGGCATTCCAAAATACTGACCAAGGATTTTTTTAATTTTTTTCACAGTGAAAATCAAGCACTTAACAGAAATTCGAAAATTTTTTTCAAAAAAATGTCCGAAAAAACCGTCAGATTTCTTCGTGTTTCTCCCGAAACCGTGTTTTCGAAAAAAAAACCACTCCGCTCAAAAACAGGCGGAGTGGGAAATAATAATATGAAACACAGCAATTCTAATCCTTGCACTTTCCGATGAAAGGCATCTTACGGATGATGACAATCTTCAGACCCATAGACATCATAAATCCGTTGAGGTACTCGTCAAACATTATGGCTTCCGGAGTGTACTTACGGAGTCCCTCCACATCCATCCATACCACCGGTTTCGAAATATCCAGTCCGTATTTCTTTTTCTTCAGTTCCTCGTTCTTGTCCAAGTCAACCTTCGTTGCGTTGGAGAAGGTATGCTTGCACGCATCCACGAAATCCGAAACGAAATCCTCGTTCCATTCACATCCGCCGTCACTCCACAGGGGCGATACCGCCCAGGCAGCGTTGGTCAGACATCTCTTGAAATAATCAAACGCTAAATCACCCATACTTATTATAATATTAATATATGTCAATATCCCATTTCACTCTTATCAGAACAACGTCCTCTTCGTTCTCGCTTCTGTTTGCACACATTATCTTGTACACTCTACTGTTTATCCTTACTATGACTTCGAACGCATCCGACTTGTCGACACCATATCTCTCTTCGGTCCAGTTGACCAGTTCCTTCAAGGTCTTCATCGTAACCGTCGTGTCGTCAAAACCGTGTTCGGCGGACATCTCCACGAATGTGAAGACCTGGTTCATATAGTTCACGTCGAGTACGTTGAGTCCGCTAATGAAGCAAAAGTAGTTGGTGTGTCCGTCAAGTTCGATTCTCAACCTGGATTCCGGATTTTCCTCACACAGTTTCTTCAGCTCGTGCAGCGAGAAATATCTGTATTTGTTCTTGTCGTCACTCATATCCTGTTAAGTTCATTGAAAGCATCAGCCATTTCCTTCGGGGTCAACCTGCGTCCGATTGTTATCTTCCGCCCGCAGACCTTGGAGTCCTCATAGTTTACTTCATCACTCCGGTCCTCCAATATGACCTCGTGATACGCTGCATTTTCACCGTAGTAGTAACCAAAACAATCCAGTGGGTTCGTACAGGCATGAAAGCCGCACTCACACAACTTTGCGTTATCGCAGACGTAGGTTTTCCCCTCTTCGTACTGGAACCCACGGCAGGTCATATCGGAACGGAAGCCTTTATAGGCTTTATTGCCTTGTGGTTTACGCTTTACGCTCGTACCATCAAACGCATTGATATCAATTTCTTTCACCGAATCGGGGATGACGACTGAAGTAAGGTTGCGGCAGCCGCAAAATGTGGAATCACCAATCTTCGTTACCGAGTTTCCTATTGTAACTGACGTAAGGTTAATGCAACCTCTGAATACCCACCATTCTATCTCTTTCACCGAATTTCCTATTGTAACCGACGTAAGGCTCGTACAATATTCAAACGCACAGAGACCAATCTTTTCCACCGAATCCGGTATCTTTATTGAGGTAAGGTTGCTGCAATCTTCAAATGCTTTATAACCAATTACCGTCACCGAATCGGGGATGACGATTGAAGTAAGTCCGTTGCAACTACAAAATGCATACGTGTCAATTTCTTTCACAGAATCGGGGATGACGATTGATGTAAGGGCGATGCAATTACAAAATGCCCTATCGCCAATTTTCGTCACCGAATCGGGAATGATGACAGAGGTAAGACTGCTGCGACCATAAAATGCACAACTGCCAATTACCTTCACACCGTCCGGTATCACGGCATCGCCACCATTACCTTTGTATTTGATGAGCACGCCGTCTTTTATTTCGAAGTCTTCTTTCATATCCTTATCGTATCGTCTTTGTAAAATCTGTCCACTACGTTGTCTACGGCCGACTTGGCGGCTTTCGAAAATTTTTCGACCTCATCGGAACATATCTGGGACTGGAAACCGGCCAGTGTCTCAAGACTGAACTCGACGGAAATCCATCCGATACCGGTGTTACTCTCAATCTCCTCCCGCTCCGGTTTCCGGTACGCATACACCGTGAAGCGTCTGGCCGCATCGGCCAGCTTGAAGTAGACCTTCACCGAACATCCACGATAGTCGTGCTTGAAGAAAAGTGCAACCGGACCGTCGTAATTTATGCTTTCGAAAATTTTTCCGAAACCTATCCTTTCCATAACACGCTCGTAGAGCAGACACTCTTCACGAAGCGAGCCGTGGTATGATGTCGACGTCGGGTCCAGCACGCTGTTCATGTCTTTCCATGCCAGTACGGCGAGTGTCGTCAATCCCACGGTGGCGATAACCGCTATCCCGATTTTTATCCACCCGAGTGTGTCGGGCATTATGAAAGTCAGAAGTTCCATCTTGGTCTTTTTTAAAAAAAGGGGGTATATGCACGACCCAGCTCTCCGGCCGCTACTTTCTTCACGGCAGCACGGTTTGCACTTCCCGCTCGCCTTCCCAGTATGCCGGTTACCCCTGCCGCATACTATGATTGGGTTCGGATTTGTTGTGGGTGCGTTAAGTTCCTTACGACTCCCGGTAATGCTGCACCGGTAACTATTCGATATGTCCCGACTGCACTCTTCTGCAAAATCGACACCTGCCGGTGCCGATGCGGGTTATCCACGCCCTCACCCCTTTTTGTGGATGAAGACCGTTTCACCGGACTTCACCCTGTCGTTAGTCAATAATAAAAAGAAGGATTATTCCTATTTGAACGGTATATTCTTCCGCCAGTCACGGCTACCATCGGTCTTCTTGATGACAATCCAGATTATCAGGAAGATTATTCCGAATGCCACAAGTACCAGCACCGGTATCCATATCGGTGAGAGAACCCACCACCATGACCAGTCGATTACGCCGCACAGTTTAAGTACTATGAACACTATTGCAAGTACTCCTGTAAAGCCGATTCCTCCCGAAACACTTTTCTCGTTACTCATTGTATTTCTGTTTTTTACAAAGATACTATTCTTTTTCGAAAATATTCGGTTCTATGAAAGTTTCTTCATAACTATTTCTGACACTGTTCTGCCGTCCGCTGTCGGATAGGCGGACTTCACCATCTTGATGATTTGGCCCATATTCTTTTTCAGAGGTTCCACGCCGGATGAAATCACTCTGTCGACTTCATCCGAAATCTCTTCGACCGAAGCCTGCTTCGGAAGGAAGCCTTCTATGTATTCCGCCTCCCTTGTTTCCTTCAGCATGAGTTCCGGATTTACTCCTGTGTATATTCCGGCCGCCTCACGCCTCTGCTTCACCATCCTGTTCAGTATGGATATTTCAACGCCATCATCCATAGGCTTGGATACCGCCTCCTTCGAGGTGTTGTATTTCTGCAATTCGGTCTTCACCATCCTCAGCACACCTAATTCGAATTTCATATCGTTCTTCATTGCATCGGAGATGAGACTGTCTATCTTTTCCCTTATCATCTTGCTGATTATTATGTGTTTATAATTTTTACTCTTCGTTTTCGAAAATCAAATGAGATTTTCAAGGATGTATATGAACGCATTCTCATACGCTTCCTCCACCGTCCTTCCGGTACCGGAGTGTGTATTTATCCGTCCGGTCGAATCACTGTAGATGTTCCACAGATATCTGTTCTCGGTCCGAGTTGTGATATCCCTGGAGACTCCGACGAATATGTCGTGCATCTCGATGAACCAGTCCTGTACGACACTGTACGGGATTAGCGGATAGCAGTTCACGTTTATACATCTCTCTTCGGCCTCGTTTCTGTCACATTCATCGTACCAGCTGTCAATCTTGTCGACGGGAAATCCCTTTTTTTCGAGCAGCTCCACTACGTCAAACGGTACGTATCCGTTCTTGGGTTTCCACTCCTTTCTCCTCGACGACTCTATCATCTTCAGTGTGTCAAGAAGACCGGCACAGACTGCCTCCTCTTCCGTTTCGAATCCTTCCGGGTTCTCGTGTCTGACTATGTATCCGTCATCTTCGAACTTGTCCAGCTCGACTACATCCACCGTGTATTTCCAGTCGTCATCGAGGCTCTTCATATAACGCACCTCTATGAAATATCCGAATGTTTCCTTTATCCACTGCTTCGCCTCGAATACGTTCGGAGTCGCTATTATGTTCTTCACCTCCGAGTTACGGATGGATGTACACGACACGGCGATGTCACCGTCCTTATGATAGTAGAAGCTGCAGCTTTCATCAAACCCGAGGGTTCTCAGTGTTGTCGCTATCTTCTTAGTTACCGCTCTCATCATTACGCTCTATATTTTTCTTATATGCCTTTTCAAATACCAGCTGGCTTTCCGGCCATTCAATATTTTCACCTTGGTGTTTCACAAGATAAACCCAGTCATTGCAGTCGTTGTCCCAACGCACACCTTTCACTTCGCCCATCTCATTTTCATCCTTCAAAGTGAATGAGAGATATCCCAGTACGTCTCCGACTTCGAACCTATGGTTTTCACCGGGAGTCCAGGTTTCCGCCCAGTATCCGTACTTGGGCAGTTCCATACAGTCGAATACCCGTCTGAACTTGTGGTGTCCCGGTATGACTTTCCAGTCACCCCAAGTACCGTGCAGATATCCGGACAAATCTACGGACTCGACTTCACCGTACCACGCTCTTCTCGGGTCATCGTCGTCGAGGATGACTATGGTGTCACCTGCGGTTATGTTACATCTCATCATCCTCATCCTCCTCTTCGTCACCGCAGTATCCGGAAACCGGTTTGTCAAGGCAATCCTCGTAGAAGACCGTGTACCGGTTCCCACCTTCCGTTATCTTGATATACGCATCGCACAGGTCCCATCCGTTTTCGAGCCACTCGTTCTGCAAGTCGGCGACTTCCTTTGTGTTGTAGCAGATTCTAAATGTTATCATAGCCTATTTCTTTTTTTCACGCTTTCCGATGGCCGCATACAGGGCGGACGACCAGTTCTTCAGTTCGTCCGGAGTCACCGGCACTATCTCACGGTTCAGCCATTCCTCTTCGGTCATACCGTCTATGTTGATGAACTTGTCGTGCCTTATGGTCCTTACTACAGTGTCGGAGTGTGTAATCAGAAGTACTCCATACGTCTTGTCACGCACCGTCTCCGGGTCGAGTATCCCGTTAAGCCAGAGGCAAGTTCCGGTCTGTACTTCCTTCGACATTCCGGTTTCGAGCTCATCGATTACCAGGAACCTCTTCCCGCCATTTCCTTCGCTTTCATTGAAGACATCAAGAAGACCTTCCAGAAGACAGACGGTATGTTCCGACGTGCTTTCCCACGGGAGGTCTTTCATTATGGAGTCGAGTCCCGTCCCAAGCAGCGAGCCCGGAGTGTTGACACGCATCTGCATCGAGATGGATGAAACAACACTCTTGTCACAGCCGAGCTTTTTCATCAGATGACAGCTCAAAAGCTTTCTGATGACCGACTTGCCGGTTGCGTTTCCTCCGGTGAGGATTGTTATCTTTCCAGTCTCTATCTCATCGAGTATGTCTATCAGACGGTCGATATGATTGTTGAGATTCTTCTTTGAAATATTCTTGTAGTCCATTATTCCGTTATTTTCCAAACCTTGCCTATTTCCGTCTTTCCCCCGTCGAGCTCCACTATGCACTCCTTCGCCCATTCCGTCATCGACCCGCCATTTTTGAGTGAGGCGTATTTCTCCAGATATCTTCTGATGACCGGTATCTTTTCCTTCGTCACCATATTGTAGGCGTGATACTTTCCGTCCTCTTCGAGGAACGCCTGGAACTTCTTGACACCGCCGCCAACCGAGTACGTATATCCGGTGGGTACGCCGAGGCTTTTGCTTCCCAGAATCATATTATGCACGTTGGTGAGGAAGACCTGCATCACCATGTTCTCGTCACCGGAGCCCTTCAGATATTCCTTTTCACATATTATAAGGTTGTTGCACATACAGCAGAAGTCGTGTGTCGTCTTCATAAGTATGACGTAGTACGGGTCGGTTTCGTCCGAAGTGTTCCAGATGTTCCTTGCCAGCAGAAGGAACTTTTTACATACATCTTTCAGCAGACTTCTGTCGAACTTTTCCCAGTAGGGGTGTTCCTTTATCTCGTCGTGGGTCTTCCGTAAAATACCCAGTCTTTTCTGTCTTTCCTCTTCAGTCATCTTCCTGTTAAAAACGGGAGGATGTTTCACCTCCCTTGGCACAAATTATTACTTCCGCCACACCTAATCCCGGTGTGCATCTATTCTTTAAGTCTGTCGATGTCCATCTCTTCAAAAATCTTCAGAAATCTTTCGAATTCGGGATTCCGCCACGCCGTCATTGCATAGGGCACCGGATTGGTGTAGTGGTAACCGTTCAGCTCTATGTGTTTCTCGGCCGCACGCCTGGTCAGAAAGCATCCGGTCTGTTCCGAAATGCAGAAGCACTTCTCGGTCTCCACTGTCCTTACTTCCCTGTCGAGCCTCTCGGAGGCGAACTCGACCACCGCTTCCATATCCGTCTTGTCGACTTCATCCCAGCCGGCAACCGTCTCGTCGTCCCAGTCCTCATCGGAAATGCACGTATCTATGATTTCCACGTACTCGTCGAGCGAATAGGACATACAGTCTCCGGTACTGTCGACTATCTTGACTTCATCCCCGCATCCGTCGGCGGTAGGTCTTTCGACCGTCTCGCCTATCCCCCAGAACCTCGGGGTTGCCTGGCCGCAGGTGTCCTGTGTCTTCATCTCGTTCTGAAGCTCCTTCAGAAACTCTATGTCTTCCTTCGTCAGCATATTTCCTATAATATCTTCATTCCTTCTGCGTTGAACTTTGACACCGGATTGTCCTTTCCGAGCTTCTCCATCATCGAGATGCACTCGTGTCTGTCGATTTCGCCGGAAAGCATCCGGCCGATGAGCCTGTAGAAATCCAGGTTCGACCTTGTGACCTGCTCCACGGTGGCGTTTATCGAGTAGTACTCCGCCTCGTCGACATTGGATATGAACATCGAGGAGAAGAATCCGTGAAGTCCGGTCAGTGCGGCGAACTCCGAACAGTGGCAGGAAATCCCTATCACGTTGTTCGCCTTTATCCGGAAGACGTTTTCCTCGTGCAGCACATATGACTGGAACGACTTCGGTACAAGCAGTCCGTATGGCGTTCCGTGCCCGCAGAACAGAAGCGTGTCCTTCTCCTTCCCTATGGCGAACTCCACCATCTTCCTTCTCAGATTGTTCCAGTGGTTTACATGCACCACCGTCAAGTCTATTTCGGGAGGCAGGTCCTTCCACATCGTGCTTAGAATGGAGGTGTCGTCGTCACCCCAGTCACACCATATTACTGTTACGCTTCTTTTCATTGCCTGTGTCTTCATTTGAAAAAAGACGGCCGGTCCAAGAATCCTTAAAAAACATCGTCCACTTCGATAAATCTTAAAAGGTTCGCTGTATGATTCTTTAATCCGGTCGTCTCATTGTTTAACTTAAAAACCTACATTACAAAGATACTATTTGTTTTCGAAAAAATTCAGATTTCCGTAATTTTTTTCAATCTTTTTTACCAGCCATCTTCTCGCCCGAAGGAAATAGACCTTCGCCGTGCTTTCCGAGATGGAAAGCCTTCCGGCGATGTCCTTGAATTTCAGACCGTCTCTTCTCATTTCGAAAACTCTCATCAGATATCCGGGCATTTCATCCGCCATCTTTCCGAGTTCCGTCAAATCTTGATTCCTTTCCGTGCTCTCGACGGGAAAGTCGGGGCAGTCGTCCATAGGGACAAGTACGATTCCTGCGTTTTTCCGTAGACGGTTGACCGCCTCGTTCCTCGTCAGGCTCATAATCCATCCGCCAAAGCTTCCTCTCTCCGAATATCTTCCGATGTTTTCGAAAATCTTTACGAAACATTCGGAAACAGTGTCGTCCACGTCGGCCTCGTTCTTCAGATATCTCCGGCAGAGCGATTTCATCTTGTTTCCGAAGGTTTCATAGAGCATATTCCACCCTTGCTCGTCGTTTTCACGGCATTTCAGTGCGATTTCATTTTCTTTCATTACATTTCACCGTTTCCGAAGACTCTATCGTACACTCTTCTGAGGAAATCCTCGTTGAATATCACCTGACGGGTGCGTGTGATGAACTTTCCGGCCTGAGTAGGTATCTTGTACGATACCGTCAAAGACTTTCCCGCAGTCTCGATGAGGTCTTCGAGCAGTTCCTTCCATCTGGTCTTGGAGTCACGCTTCATTTCGAAGTAGTCCATAAGGTATTCACCCTGCTTTTCCCAGTCGTGGTAGTCAACTCCCCACGGTTTCCCGCCGGCGAAGTCGGAGAACTTCATAACGAACTTATTGCCCGTCTTCCCCCTTGACTTCATCTCCTCCGAACCGGTCTCCTTTATTATGTCCATGACGGCATTCCGGATTTTTTCCTCGAGTTCGTTCCTCTCGGTCTCTATCTCGGAGAGCCTGCTGTTCATTTTTTCAATTTCTTCCCTTCTGTCCATAGTTTTTTTTACTTTATTTATTTGTAGTCAGAGACAGGCCAGAGGGGTTCCTCTTCATTCCGCTTCATTCTCTCTCCGGTACGGACTTTCTTGGGATTCAGTATGTCCCGGCAGATTTCCGACAGGTCTTTCAGGTCCTTGTCACGCCCGTAAGTCTTCTTTGCGTCAAGTATGTGCTTCACCGTGGCCAGACGGAACCCTTCGACAAGTGAAATCTCCGTATCGAACTCCTCGTTCCCGTCAAGAACCCAGATATTGAACTCCACGTCCTTCCATCTGAATATGAACGGCTTGTGTTTCACTCCCTTGAAGGTGTCATCGGATATCCTGTAGAAGGTGTTGCCTCCGTGAATCTTCGTTATGGTCTGCAAGTCACGGTCAAGCTCCTCGTTTCCCCTTATCACGATGTCCACGTCGTGTATCTCACGCTCCGGCGGAAGCATTCCGTGCTTGAAAAGGGCGATGCTTCCCGTTATCATCACGTCTTTCCTGTCCAGACGCATCATATCCGTGAACTCCGCTATCGTCCGGAGCAGACTTCTGCACGTCCTCTCGTTCATCTCTTCCATCGGAGGACGGGTGGGGCCGGTCTTGTGTGTTTCGTGCTTCCTTTCGAAAAATTTCATCCTTGTGTCAGACACAAGGTTCCTTACGAACCCCTCGTCTATGCTCTCACGGATGGTAGATTCGGCACACGCCTTCTGCATCTCGGCCGTCATCTCGTCGAGCTTCTTGATGAGTTCCGAATATCCGAACTTACGGTTCCTTACATCCATAAGGAAGTCACGGTCACGACCGGTACGGTCGAGTATGAGGCCTTCGCCCTTCGCTATCTCCGTACACATCGCCACGTTCCTGAAGGAATGGTACATATTCTTGCAGTCGTACTTCATATCGGGGTCTCCGGACTTCTCACCCTCGAGGTTGGACTCGTATCTCGCCTTGTTACGCTTGCTCTTCCACTCCTCGTACTCCCTGAACTTCTTGCAGTGGCTTCCGTACCCCTCGCTGTTGTAGGTCATCATACATACCGGAGTCTCGTCCTTGTTGGTGGAGCAGAGCCTTACCGTGTTGGATGTTCCGTCCTGGTTTATGATGCCGCAGTGTTCACCGTAGGGCGTACTTGTCTTCTCCCTCATATAGTCGACTATCGTGTATGTCTCGCCGTCTATGATGACGCTCACCTCCGGATAGCGGAGGTCAACCTTGCACAGTGCGTCCACCAGTTCCTCTTCGGTAATCTCCCCGCTGTTCCTTCTTGCGTATATCTCGTCCTTCTCCTCCAGAGCCTTTCCGACCCTTTCGTCGAACTGCTTTTCGAAATGTCTTCTCATAAAGCGGAAGAACCTGCTCTTCGCTTGCATCTCCTCGTCAAGTGTCGTTCCGGCGAGACGGAAGTGCTGGGCGAAGTCGTAGTACATAAGGTAGCAGTCCTTCATATTGATGAGGTTCACAAGTCCACAGCAGTCCTGACGGAGGTCGTACCTGCCGAGCCACTCCTGTATGTTCACGCTTCCCTGTCTTCCATCGAAGGTGTAGCAGAAGTCGAGTGGAGTCATACGCTTCATATCCTCCATCTCCCAGTGTATCTTCTTGTTCTGGCCCTGTGCCTTCCTTATCTGTGAGACGGCGTATCCTCCGAATGGCATGAACGCCGCCTTCGTGACGAACTCGTCACGGTGCTTTCTGATTTCCTTGAAGAGCGGGTGCTCGAAGAGGACAAATTCATCCGGAACGAAGAAAGCCTCTATGACGGCGGGGTTGGAAGTCATCGCCAGACGCATAAACTTGCCGAGCTCCCACCACTTAGTGTCGTTCTTCTCGTCGGACACCTCTTCGGTTATGTCGAAGTCGAAGTCCGGCGGACAGATGAACACGCCGCCCGTGTCGGTGTCGCTCTCCGGTGTGTCGGTGTGGTAGAGCTTGCTGCCCCTCACGTATTCGAAAAGGAGAAGTCCCCTTTCCCTGATTTCTTCAAATGTAAGTTTACTCATAAGTCTGTTTCCTTTTTATTTTTTTGAAACCTATCTGATAAATACGGTCTGTTCGCCGCCGATGTTGACGGGCTCCACATCCGTAGCCTCCCTGAAGTATCCGGTCATCTGGTCCTCGTCGAAGTCCCATATCTTCACCTTCGCCCCGCTCGGGACTTTCTGTAGTTTTTCTATAAGTTCTTTTGTATCCATCCTTCAACTAATTGATTTAGATTCAGTCCCACGGGAAGTACTCATTTCCCGACTTTTTCTGTAACATTATACTCGTCCGATGTTATGCCTTTAAGCACCGGCATCCAGGTTCCGCTGTAATTCTTCTTTCCGACAACCATCACTTCGGCGTCTGCCGGTCCGTGTCCGACCGGAGGCGGTCCGTACTTGGCGTTGTGGCATCTCACGTACTCCTCCTCGTTGTTCACGGTGATTTCCACCCTTATCCACTTGTAGAGGCATCCGAACTTGTTCGGCACGTACGACCTGAGGTCGTTCCACGCATCCCTGTCGTTGTCGTATTCCTTTACGGGTGTTTCCCACAGGCCCGTCTTTATCATATACTCCGCCATAATAGTTTGTTTTTTACAAAGATACTATTTATTTTCGAAAGTCTTTCAAAAATCCATCGTATAAAACATAGTGTCCAACATCTGTTTGATTTCGTTGAAAACAAATTTAATAGTTGTATCCACCGTATAAAACATAGTGTCCAACATCTGACAACGGTTTTATAATTCCCTCTTTTTCGTTGTATTCACCGTATAAAACATAGTGTCCAACATCAGTTGAACCGTCTTTGCTGTGTGTCAGAGTGTTGTATCCACCGTATAAAACATAGTGTCCAACATCAGGGTGTTTTTGGACTTCTATGCAATCCAAGTTGTATCCACCGTATAAAACATAGTGTCCAACATCCACGCCGTTACGACCTAAAAAGTCAGTTTCGTTGTATCCACCGTATAAAACATGGTGTCCAACATCCTTTCGGAAGGTTTCTCCTAGTTCTCCTTCGCTGTATCCACCGTATAAAACATAGTGTCCAACATCGCTGATATGCGTAACGCAGGACTTGAAGTCGTTGTATCCACCGTATAAAACATAGTGTCCAACATCAAGTTTTCCACCTTCTGCGATATACTTCTCGTTGTATCCACCGTATAAAACATAGTGTCCAACATCTTACTCTGTCTAATTTCTTTTATTCCAGTTACTTATTACATTCATTCTCAATAAAATTTCCGTTTTCATCGAGCTTTCCATATATTGCACCGAGAGTTTTCTTCAATGTGTTGAAGACACTTACATTGGAATTTTTCTTGTAGCACTCCTTCAAGTCAAACGCTGGTCTGTTATACATTTCCGTGCCGTCCTTTGTCCTTTTGAGGAACTTGTCCCTCAAAGTCTCGTTTTCGAAAATATACTTGATATTGTTGGCGGAGTTGGTGTCGGCGTTCATCCCGTTTACAAATGACTCCTGTTCTGTCCTCACGCTTTCCTTGGGGGCGACTATGTGTTCCTTCTTCTCCTTTCCCGTCTTCTCGTCCACCTTGACTGTCTCGATATAGTAGAGGGAGTGTGTCCTGCTGTCGGTCTGTGAGGTGTACGGGGACGGTACATATACCATCTGAATGTCCTTGTAGTTGGAGAGCTGGACGAACTTGTCCTTTATGCTCGCCCACCTCAGGAATTTCGGTACGAGGTTCTTGAACCTGTTCCTTCCACGGGCCTTCTCTCCCATATCGCTGTATTTCACATCCGTGAGCATTCCGTTTCCGTCATATTCGAAAGAGTAGTATGACTTCGGTATCTTGTTCGCCTTCAAATAGGCGGTGACTTCGCCTTCCGGCTTCCCTTCGAGCTTGTGTCCTTTCAGGAGACCTCCGGTTGACGGTATTCTCCTTGCCTTCATCTGGGAGCTCTCCAGATATTCGAGTGCAACGGTGTCGTATCCGTTCCTTATGAAAAGGTTGACGGCGTATGTGACTATGTTGTCCCTGCATCCGATGATGTCCTTGTACACGTTGTTGAGCTTTCCGAGAATTTCCTTTCCCTTTTCGGTCTCGTTGAACTCGTCCTTGTACTTTATCTTATTCTCCTCGGACAAATCGCCGCTTCCTGCACGCTCGCTGTCATATTTGCCGAGCATCTCGTAGTACTTGTCCTTCAGGATGTAGGCGGACTTTATCTTTGCACGGAGAATCTTGTTGTAGTTGATGTAGTTTTCCGTATCTGTGTCGGATGTGCCTTTTCTCAACTTGTCGAGAACCCTCTCTATGGCGGCCTCCCTCTCTATGAGTTTCTTCTCCGCTTGCACCTTCAGTCCGTCCACGCTGTTTTCCTTCTTCTGCTTCACGATTCTCTCGTAGAGGCCGTCGTACTCTATTATGCCTATGTTCACGCCCTCGGCGAGTTTCTCGTATTTTTCAAGTTCGGTGGCGTTGAGTGTCTTACGGAACCCCTCGTCCTTCAGGAGTTCCTTGTATATGTTGAGGAAACCCTTCATATCAGATGCGTTGTCGCTTACGGATATGATGGAGTGCTTCATATTCATATCCACGCCTATGTATTTCTTCGCCTCCATACCGTTCTTGCTGAACTTCACCGGAGCGGAGATGCACACGTAGAGGTTGTCACCGTCCACAACGAAGACTTTGGAGTCACCGGATTTGTCGCCACAGATGTCCACGAGGTTCACACGCCTTCCGTTAACCACCTCCACCACACGCCTGTGTCCAAGAAGATGTATTTCCTTCAGTTTCTTGCTGACTTTCATAGTGTAGCCGGTGAGACCGTCCTCCTTTATGTCGGCTTTCTCCAATGTGACGGAGAACGAATTGGATTTGCTCCTGTTGCATCCGCCGAACTTCCTTATGTCATCCAGTACCAGACTTTCCCTGTACTCGTTAATCTTGTCGGTGTTGGTGGAGAAGTATTCCATAAGGCACTGGAGCCTTTCCGCCTCTTGTGTCTTGCCTTTCTCGTTCAGATACTTTATGGTTTTTTCGAAATCACACTTGAACTCAAGTCCACGCTTCTCCATCTCGAAGACGGTCTGTCCGAGTATGGTCTCCTCATCGTCTTCCGCCGGATTGAACTTCTTGTACTTGATACCGGTTTTCAGGGTAGCGAACTTCGTTCTAATATTGGAGACTACGTTTTTCAAATATCCTCCCCTTACATATGACGACTTGCAGAATCCGAGTATGTTTCCCGTATTGCCTTCGGGATTTAATGCCTCCACATAGCGTTCGATGGAGTGGTCGATAAACATCGACGACGCCGCCTTTGTGAACATCTTGTATAGCGGAAGGTCTTTGTTTTCTTCTTTTATCAGATACTTGTAATACTCGTTCTTACGGTATTTTTCCGGTATGAAGCTCGCCACTTCGCCCCACGTCATATCCGTGAGTCTCTCACAGAGGAATGTTGTCAGCCTCTTGTAGTATTCCGAGTATTCGACTGCGGCCTTTCTGAATAATTCGACCGTCTCCTTGTCCGTTTTGACCTTGAACTTGAACGACTTCTGAATGTCACCCTCCCCCTTCTTCTTACTATTGTACATAATCTGTTGTTTTTTTACAAAGATACTATTTATTTTCGAAAGGACAAAGAAAAACCGGAAAAAATTCCGGTTCCCTCTATTCCATTTCGAAAATTTTTCTGATGTCTTCAACCAAATCCAAATCCTCCCACGGGAAGTACTTGATGCCGTCCTTCACATAGCTCTTCCTCCCGAAGTGTCCGTACTTGGCGGTCTCAAGATAAATCGGGTTGAGGAGGTTGAGCCTCGTTATCATACCGTGAGGCGTGAAGTCGATGTTCTCCATAAGGCGTCCGGCGATTTCTGCATCGCTCATTCCGATGTTGCACTTTCCGTGAGTGTCTATGAAGACCGAGAGGGGCTTGGCCATACCGATTGCATACGAGACCTGTATCGTAACCTCGTCCGCCACTCCGGCCGCCACAAGGTTCTTGGCCACGTATCTACAGAAGTAGGCCGCACTCCTGTCAACCTTCGACGGGTCCTTGCCCGAGAAGGCTCCGCCTCCGTGAGGACACTTGCCCCCGTAGGTGTCGACTATGATTTTTCTTCCGGTCAGACCGGTGTCCCCGTGAGGTCCGCCTATTACGAAGCGTCCGGTCGGGTTGATGAACAGCTTGAAGTCGTAGAACATATCCGAAATCCTCTTCGGAAGTTCCATCCTTACACAATGCAACGCTTCCTGAACCCAGTCACCGAGAGCCTCGTTCGAAAGTTCCTCGCAGTGCTGCTGTGAGACGACTATGGTGTCTATCTTCTCGGGCTTGCCGTCTTCACCGTACTCTATAGTCACCTGTGACTTGGCGTCCGGTCTCAACCCGATTTCCGGATATCCCTTTCTCAGCCTTTCGAGCTGACGGAGTATCATATGGGAGAGCATTATTTCAAGTGGCATGTACTCTATTCCGTCCTTGACTGCATATCCGAACATAATCCCCTGGTCTCCGGCACCCTGCATCTCCTCCTTCTGGCGGGACACGCCCATATTGATGTCGGGGCTCTGCTCGTGTATGGTGTTTATCACCGCACAGGAGTTTCCGTCGAAGTAGAGTTCACCGTTGTCGTAGCCGATGTCGTTGATGGTGTTACGCACCGTCTTCTGCAAGTCAACATACGCTTCGGCGGTAACTTCGCCCGAGATGACAACCAGTCCGGTCGTCACAAGTGTCTCACACGCCACGTGGGCGTTCTTGTCCTGTCTTATTATTTCATCCAGTACGGCGTCCGAAATCTGGTCGGCCACCTTGTCGGGATGACCCGATGAAACGGATTCCGACGTAAAATATCTCTTATCGCTCATTTTCTTTTAATTTTAAAAGGAGGGTGTGTAACCACCCTCCGGTCCGCTTTTTTTTTACAGACTTGTCACATAGTAGAGACCGGTCTTCACGTCCTTCTCGAGGTAGCGATTGTTGCACCTGCTCGGGAACAGTACCGAGTTGCTCGATACGTTGTCGAGGTACGATACTCCCCAGTCCTTTTCGGAAAGGCTCCTGCCGGCGACCGTGAGGACAACCTCGTGGAGTTTTGTCCAGGTCTGTGGTCCGTTCGCCTCCACAAAGTTGCAGAGGATGTTACGCATATTGTAGCGGTTCACTTTCTTCTTGGTGGTCTTGGCCACCTTCTTGGTCTTTTTCATAATTTTTATGATTAAACGTTTAACAATCTAAAACAATGCATCCTCGGTACCGCAAATCTCCGGTTGCTTTCTTCCGAGTATGAAGTCACATATCCAGTTCCGTGCATAGTCCTTTGAAATCATACTCCTGTCCTCCGAGCAGAGTCCCGCCTGACCGCTCGGTTTCGAGTCGAGTATGTTCTTGACCACTCTGCTTTTCTGGTAGGTGAACCCGTCGGTGGGGACACAGTTGACAAAGAAGTAGGCGGTCGGCTTCTTGAAGTAGTCACCCCTCTGGGTACGGTCCATATCGACTATGGTCGGGGGCATCACGAAGTTCCATTTGAGGAAGGTCTGTTCCGACCAAGGATTCTCCATCACGAGTCTCAGTCCTCTCATCTCCGCTACCGCCAGCATCTTCACCGCAAGGGCGAAGAACATCTCACGGTTGTGTGAGCGTTCGAGTATCATATCGGTCTTCTCCTTCACGCTCTTCTTCCGGTAGTTCACACAGGTCCAGTACATGGACATCTGTGAGAGAGCCGAGAAGTAGATGCAGGGGAAGAAGGCGATGATGAGGTCGTCTTTCGAAATGTTGTCGAACAACGACGGCTTTCCGTCATATGCGTCCTCTATCGCCTTGAACAAGTCGTCCGTGTGGTCGGTCTGTCCGAAGTTGTTCTGAATGTCGTAGTCTTCCGCCGGGATTCCGAGCTTGATGAACTCGTTCTTGAACGTGCCGGACTGCTCGAAGAAACAATGTACCTTACCCTTTATTTCCATATTAGAACTTCCTTTTGATTATATCAACTGCAAACTTGCTGATTATCTTGTTGATAACCTTCTGTTCCGAAGAATCGAGCGAGTCGTATTCCGGATGGTCACGCCTGAACTCGTCTATCGTGTCGATAGAGTATTCCTTCAGTACGAGACCTGTCTGCTTCGGCATCTCTATCTCTCCGAGATGTGAGATTACATTGTTGAGCCTCGATTCGGTGCAGTAGTTTCCGACTTCCTCGATACACTTGTTGCAAGTATCCGAATAGACCGGAGCCTCCTTCGGCTTCTTGTCCTTCTTTTCGAATTCCTCGAACTTCGGGTTCTTGTTCTTGATGATGATTCTCTCACCGTTCGCCATAAAGAGCGGTTCGACCGGCTTGATGACAACGCCTTCTGCAAAGTTGTCCTCTATTTCCGGATAACCGAGTCTTGTACCTATCGTGCTGATGAACACCGGACTGTATGCAAGACATTCGTCAAGTGTGCCACGGAAAAGTTCCTTGTTGTAGAACAGTCCGGCATTTTCGAAAATCTCGTTGCACTTGTCAACGCCAATCCATTCAGATTTTCCGTCGGTGCCGGTCACCAGAATGTCGAAGGCGTAGAACATATGTTCGGGACAGTAGTCTATTCCCTTCTGTATCCTTGACTCATTTGTCTTGTAACCCTTGTATCCTCCTCCGAAGAACTCGCCGAACATCTGTACGTTGTGTACCGGAGTGTCGTTATACACGGAGATGTATTTGAAGATACCGGTTATCTTTTCCTTGAGCATCTTCTCTGCGTATTCCTGAAATCCGTAGAACTTTTCGTCCGGTTCGAGGATTGAAGACCTCTTGCCGGTTATTATGTTTTCCCCGTCCGTGATTACAGATACGTTGCATCCGTCGACTTTCTCCGAGACCGAGAACTTTGCGTCCTCACAACCGAAGTACTTGAGGGTTTCCCTTACGCTTTCAAGATACTTTTCCCTGTAGCTGTTCTCTATCGAACTGTATTTCCTAAATTCCATATACTAATTTTTTTAATTGAATATTCTTGTAATCAAGAAGGCGAACATCATAGTCGTTGAAAGTATTCCGCCTATTTGAAGTATCACCTCCGTCTTCGTCAACTCACGGTACTTGGCCTGAAATGAAAGGTTCCATATCTGACACACTATTCCGACCAGATAGTAGATGAGTGCAAACAACGCAAGCACTAATTTTTCAGTTTCCATATTAAATATAACAAAAAGTTTCTAAATCCGCTTGTTTTCAAGAAGATATTTCACCGTCTTCACGAGAACTTCCATAAGGTCGCCATACGCTTCGTACACGGGTGTCTCCTCGTAGAAGTCAAGTACCGGATTGGTGTATGAAACAACATACTTGTCCTTCAGCTTGTCGAATGAGAACTCCCATTCGTAGTCGTGCTTCACGTTCACCGCCTTTATCTTCTCCGGTATGATTTCAAGCAACGCACCGGCGGACCAGCACGGAATGTCGTTTCTTCCTTCCATTCCCTCCCTTACGGAGGGTATGTCGTAATGTCCTCCGTCCGTCTTCTCGGGATAGACCAAATCGGAAGTCTCCCCTTTCAGTCCCGCCTTTTCGAGCATATCCGACTGTTCCCTGTCGGTGTAGAGTCTCTTCGGGGCAATCTCCTTGAACGGGATGAAGAATGCGTATCCATCGTCGTCCTCGAAGTGGCAGCAGGTGTCGGTAAATGTCGAGTTGAACTTGTACCTCTTGTACTCGAACTCCTTTCCGTTCCACTTTGCACGGTCGGTGTTCCTGTTGTCACCGATGTACCAGCATCCTTCTTTAAGCATACTCTTCGGTATCGCCCCGCATCTGATGAGGTTGGGGACTACCGTATCTCTGAAGAACCTTTCCTCTTCCTCTCCACGGTACACGGGTATGCCGGGTATGTCCTCCGGTTTTTCGAAAACCTTGAGGTTCTCCCAGTATTCCTTGTTCATCTTGTTCATTATAGTGCAAGCCTTAAATTGTTCAACACTTCCTTCTTTACCACATTGGTGTTTCCGCCCACGAACTCGGAGTACTGTCTGTCCACCTCACGCTCTATTTCCTCAGACAGTCTCTCTTCAGCCTCCTTCAATGTCGGGTCTTCGCTTTCTTCAGTCTCCACTTCGCTTCTCTTCATTTCTATGAAGTCGGTCTTTGAACCGTATTCCTTTCTGTCCCAGACCCTTTCGTCTGCAAGGACACAGATGCAAGTTGTCATTCCGTTCAAATCCTCCTCCTCGAATGTGGCATATTTCACGTTATTGAGGTTGAACTTTTCCAGAATGTCCTTCAGGTCGTATGAAGAACCGCCGTCGAGTACGACAAGCGTCTTGTCGGTGGAGAGCCACTGCTCCAAGTCATCGTCACCCTTGTACTTCCTTATGTACTCGCATACTGCGTGTGCCGTCTGTATCCCCTTGTTGAGACCGTTGAGGTGTCTGAGCACTATTCCGTACATCTTGAACTCGTGCTTGTCCGGTCTGGCACTAATGAGGTCTCTGTATTTTTCTTTCAACTTTTTATATGCCGCCTCTTCGCTTTCCCCCATATTGACGACAAGATGCTGATATGCCTCGCCGTCATCGGCGAAGTACCCGCAGGTCCAGATTTTCCCGAAAGGTGTATCGGTGGATGTACTCTTGTACTTGTACTCCTTGTCACCCTCTTCAATCGTTTCGGGAAGAAATTCACCCGGCAGGCACTTGCAGAGTTTCTCGTAGAGTATGTTTTTGGCGGCAATCCCCGACTCGAGTGAACACCCCGACAGATAGACGCAATATCCGTCCAAGTACACATAACCGGTGGTATGGGTGTCATTTCTTTCGTAGTATACTCTCCAGTATTCCGAAAGGAGACCGTTCATTTTCTCTCTCTTCAAGGTCATTTCAACACCCTTTACATTTAATTTTTCAGGTAATGTCATGTTTCTTTTTTTTACAAAGATACTATTTTTAATTAAAACCTTCGTATTCTCTCTTCTTTTTTTCGTTAAGTCGGTTATTCCTCCTCTTCCGCTTTCTTTTCCTTTATAACTTCAATGCACTTCTCAAGAAAGTTAAGGTGCTGGTTATAATCGACATCTTGACGATAGTAGTTTGTAACACCCCAGGTCAGTTCAAGAATGTGAAGACCGTCGATTAGAGCCGCCGTTTCGACAACCTCTTTCATATATTCCGGTTTGAGATGCTCTTCATAAAATCCGAACTGTGAAAGGATGCAACCGGTCATACCTATTCCCTCTCTGTAACGGAAAAGACCTTGACCGTGACCATAACAGTGGCGTTTGAACGAGTATCCCTCCAAATCACGTTTTCCAAAATCCATCGAATCACATTCTTCAGAATTTACCGAATCACATTCTTCTTTGAAGACGCTTTCGAAAAATGTTTCCTCAAATTCCTCCGGAACATCACAACCGATTTTTTCACAAAGTCCGGCGAGTGTGTGTGAGACCTTTTCATACTGCTTGAACTCATCCTCGAGCCAGACATAGCACTCCTCCTTGAGTTTCGGAAGGGTTTCGTGAGTCCAGTCTATCACCTCGTATCCCTTATATGTACCGAGCTGGTTCTTTCTGTAACCGAGCGCTTCTATATACTCGTGCGGTATTCTCCAGAAGTATCTGTCTTTCTTCTTGGGGTTGGCGATGGAGACAATATGGTCGAAGATTTTCTCGTGTTCCATAATGTACGTCAGAGTCAATTCCGTATCGCTATAACCACTGTGGTTCAAAATGGTTTTGAGAACCTCTTTTGCAATCATATTCTCATCTTTCATCTGGTCTTCACAGCCACAACAAGTTCTCTCGGCGAGGTCAACGAGTTTGGTTGTTTCCATACCGAAGAACTTTTCGAGTACATCTATCGCCGGTGTTCTGTCAATGTTTTCTATACCACCGTAGTCGTTGTATTCTCCTCTGATTGGGACGGAGATTGGTACAAATGAATGTCCCGGTGAAAAGTTATCGAGTTCTTGACCGAATACTTTACCGGTCGGTCTTACACCGACAATTACAACAATTCTGTCACCATAAGTTATAGGCAGGTTTGAAAAATTTCCTTTATGGTTGAAACATCCCATTTTTATTTCTTTTTTAAGTGTTAAACAACGGGGCTGTCGGTTATTCCTATGTTCCCGAAGGTCTTCTTGAACTCATCGGTCCTGTCCATTTCGTCACAGTGTGTGAGTTCCACCTTGTAGTTAAGGTTTTCGGCGTCCCCTTCTATTCTTCTCTTCAATTCCTTTATGTCGAGTTTTCCGTATCTGAAATCACCCTGCCCTTCGTTGTAGTTGTTGCACCTGTCTTCCGAAATATATGACGAGATTGTTTTCATCGAGGTCTCGTCTTTCAGCAGTCCGTCACCGTGTCTTGTGAGATACGGGCGTGTTACATAGTGTGCGGTCAGAGTGTATTTATCAAGACCAGATTCCTTCAGCACACACAAGGCGTCGTGTACACCCGTGTTGGAAGGTGTGGTGTCGTAAGTGTCTTTCCCTCTGTCGGTTAGCAGAAGTCCCTGTCCATTTTCGAAAATAATTCCGTCATACTTCACAAACTCGTCCTTCGTTCCGTATGCGGGTATCGTGTTCTGCAACATAAACGTACAGTCATCCATAAAGTTGGTGATGAGGAACGGACTGTTCCAAATCCCCTTCCATTCGTCGGGGACGGGAATTCTCCTCTCATACCACTTCTTGATGTCTTCGAGTATTGCCAGCTTTCCGCTGTAAGGAAGGGAGTTGAAGTCGTCAAACGAGATGAAGTTCATCTCTCTGTTACGCAGTATCGTGTTCCATACACCCATCCGGCAGCTCCCGTGTGTACCTTTGAGCTGTTCCGTGATGGTGTTCGCAATCATATCGAATGGAACCGTCCACTTGCATCTTGTGTCCCTGAACACTTTCGGCTTGATGACAAGTGAGTTCCACTCCTTTCTGAACTCCATAGGGTTCAGGATAAAAAAGCGGGAACAGTATGTTGCCGCACCGGACAGGGTTCCGGAACCGAAATGATGGAAGGTGTGAACCGTATCATTCGTCACCACCGTGTGTCCCCTCTGGGCTCCTCCGTTGGTGAGGATGTTGAGGACTTCACCGTCTTCCTTCGAGTACTTCGCCACTATCGTGCCTTTCCCCTCGTCGCCGTAATTGGCTCCCAATACTATTCTCGCTTGTATAATTTTTGGCATTTTTTCTTAAAATTTGCCGGTTTACCAGGTGATTTCTCCGTTCTCGTTCAACTGTGAAACCGGTGCCGTCTCCGTACTTGATGAGCCGGTAGACTCGTCGATGCAACTTTCTATCGTCTTGGCAAGGTCGTTGACCGTAGATGTTTTAAGTCTGTTGCCGAGAAGCTGTCCGAAAGTCTTCTCTATTCCCATCTTGTGTGAAGCGTAGCAGTTGTAGCGGTCATCCACAGCGATATGGAAGATGTCGAACTTCTCACTTGCCTCATTGTAGAGTTCACGGGTTTCAATATCCTTCTGCTCGCTCGAAGCGGTATAGTGGTTCAACTGGCGTACCGGAAGATAAGGGTTGAGTTCCTCGTCACCCATAGTGATGATAATTCCCTTACGACCCTGCTTGTCGAATGCGTCAAGTTTGGTTCTCTTCAATCCCATATACCAGGCCGCAGTGTAACTTTCGAAAGAGTTTCCGCCGCCACCGTGTTCCATCCAGAGCTTGTCAATCGCCTCTGCGATTCTAACATCCGATTCAAACTGGGACATCTGTACCGGTGCCTCATCGTATGCAAGGTCTCCGATTCCCATTATGCAGAACTCGATGTCCTTGTGCTTCTCGTAGAGGTTGCTCATTATTACACCGAGAGCCTCTGCACATTCCTTGCAGCTCTGTCCCATAGAACCGGTTACGTCGAGTGCAAGTATGACCGGTATGGTATTGGGGTGTTCGTCCGAGTTTACACACTCACGGATGGAGAATTTCTTGGGGTCAAGTTCCTCTGCAAGCTCTCTTGTTGTAAACTCCTGTACAGTAGACCTGCAAGTTATTGTGTCATAGCTCCTACCCATAGATGTAGAGTAGCAAGCATATGAACTTATATCAAATGAACCACCACCCATTACTTATCCTCCTTTTTGTTTTCGAGATTCTTGTCGGTGTCTTCACACTCGTCGGTGTCTTCACACTCGTCAATGTCCATGTCCATGTCAATGTTGAAGTCGAACATTTCCTCGAAAGGATTTTCGTTCTTGTTTCCGCCCATAAGCATCGACATCGCCATCATCTGTCCGAGTCCGCCACCGTTGTTGCTACCGCCCATCAGGCTGGACATTACCATCATCTTCATAATGTTCTTCAGTCCCTTTCCCTTTGACAAGGAGCTACCGAACATAGAGACAATCTTGCCGTAGAAGTAGGTGCTTCCCATAAAGACGTGTCTTTCGGGAACGATTTCCTTGATTTCGGAGTTGTCGTAGTCGATGACCTTGATGCTCTCCTTGTTGACGCCGATGACACACTTCGGTTTTCCCGAAACAAGTATTATGTCACCAATCTGTACCTTTGTGGTAGGCATTACGAAGAACATCTCTGCACCAAGGTCGAAGCAGAAGTTCGAGACATTTGTCAGTCTCTTGTTCTTCAGATTGTAGGTCTTGTAATCACCATTGCTGCACTTTACGGCAATCTCGCCGTTCATTGTGATTCTGCATTTGCCGGATTCCACTTTTCCGAACATTCCGTTGAAATTTTTCTGAATGTTTTCAAACATAATTTTAATTTTTTATTGGTTTAACTATATTAAATATAACAAATTTTTAAAGAATTACTCTTCGTCTCTTGGTGTTTCTTCGATTTCTCCGGTTTTATCCCTTTCTTCACCCTTTTCACGCTGTTCGTCGTTGATGTTGTCAAGATAGAGACTGAGAGCCTCGACCGCCTTGTCGGGTATCTGCTTAATCTTGTCGTTATCCTGCACCCATTCGAGTGTTCCTCCGACTCCGTAGATGATAAGTGCGTCATTGGTGGAAGGTATGAATATCACACCGGCAACGACTATCGGCAGTATTATGACAAACGGTCTGAAACCCTTTGCAACCTTCTTTGCACACTCCTGGTCGGATTCATACTCGGCCGCCAGCCCACAAATTCTTGCAACCACAAAGGCGAGAGACCCGATAATTGCAAACACCATTACGACGAGAAATGTCGTGTTAATTGAATCAAGTCTTGTAATCCAGTACATTAAGTCCATTTTTATTCCTCCTGTTTAATTTGTTTTAATAAAATTTCCTTTTTCATTATTTCTTGCATTTTTTAAGTATGTCCAGTGTTATTATACCACCCCTTTCGAGTGACATCTCATCGAGTTTCTTGATGTCAAACTCTTCCGTTCTGAACTTGAACTGTATCCAGTTGGGTTCGGTTTCACGGTAGTCGAGCCAAGACTTCGGCTCATCCGTTTCAAGAACCATCTTCACCATACGGAGAAGTCTCTCGCCGGCGGGTTTTGATGCAACGAAACCGGAGACGTCGTGTGTACTTACACCACGGCTTGCCCAGTATTCACCTTCCTCCGGACGCTTGTCGGGTGCAACATAGTACAGACGCTCGCTGTATGAACCCTCGATGTCCGTGCAAAACGAACCTATCATTCCGAGTGTTCCGAAAGAAGTGGATGCTCCGTTGATGCAGTACATCTTCGAATCCACCGATATGAACACCGGTACTTCCGACGGGTTGATGTGGTTCGCTTCGGCGTTCTTTTTCATATTCATAAGCGCCTCTATGGCCTCTTCGAGGGAAAAAGTCCTGATTCCCTTGGCTTCATCATTGGCTTTCCACTGGTCACAGTGGTAATTTTCGAATTTTTTACTGTCTAGTATCATTTCTTTATTTCTCTTAAAACTGTTTTTGAAACTGCGTAGTAAATTCTGTCCATAGGATTTACCGCAAACATCTCGGAAACCCTTTCCGCCTCTTCCTTCGTATCGAACACGAAGATGCTCTTCCAAGTGCCTCTTATCTTCTTGTCCCATACGAACCAGTCGAGTTCGTGAACCGCCGGACGGGAAACCCTTATGTCATCCGAGAATGATATAATCCATTTTCTGTCAACCTTGCATAAATTCTCCTCGGTGACTTCTACCATCTTGTCGTTGTTGTCCTTGACGGTGTATGTTGTGGTTACGGACAATCCACTTTTGCTTTCCGACACCTTGTGCTTCACATCACATATAACATATGTACACTTGTCGTTTATTGTACACTTGTCGTTTATCAAATGGAACATCGAACCGGTGTATCTTACCAAATCACCTTTCTTGTATTCATCGTTGAACACCGACTCGAAATACTTGGTGTTACTTAAGTCCAGAAACGGATAGGCGGACAGAAGTTCGTCACGCTTGTAGATTTTTCCCGCTTCCACCATATTTTCTATCGGCATAATCGCCTTGACCATCGGTATGTATTTCTTCGCCATTTTATTCTCTGTTTTTAAATTCATCTATGATATTCCTTGTCATAAGACAGTCCGCCAAATCGTCCTTGTAGAGTTCCCTTCCTATTCCCTTCTCTACACAGTCACGGCAGAGCATCGTGTACTTGTTGTCCGGTACGGTTTTGCACATAGTTCTGACTACGTTGAAAAATCTCACCTCCTGTTCATATCCTTTCGGAAGTCTGTATGCGTGTGATATTTCTCGAGGTACAAACTCCTTTATACCAAGACCTTGAAGCGCCTTTCTCCATACATCGCCCTTCAAGACCGGCGACCTCATATAGAGTTCATCCTTTCCACAGCACGAACAGGTGTAGTGATAGTGGGCGTCTATGAAGTCCGACAGACCTCTTGGACTTTTGCACGCCTCCTGTAATTTAGGAAGTTCCTCCTTTGTCAATTCGAAATACTTTGGCATAGTCTTATTTCTTAAACGGACACCAGTCCGGTATTTCACAATCCGTGTTCCTGTGCATCGAACCTCCGAGACACATGAGACCGGGCTTATTGTATTTCGAAAGCACCGGATATTCGTAGTTGGCCGCTTCCTTGTGCTTGCAATACCAGTCGAAGTTGGGTTCATCGAAAGTGTCGATGCAGCTCGAAGTGTCGACTTCCTCCTTGAAGTAAGGGCAGTCGTTACATCTGTCGATAGTAAATTCCTGTGTTACTGTGATTTTCATAACCTTATGATTTTCTTCTTTCAATAATAGACCAGCAGTTATCTATAAAGTCGTCCACCGAACTGTCGTTGTAGAAGCAGTCAACCTTGAACTCACTCACAGCAGTTCTGGCGACACCGTACTTTGAATCAATGTAGTTGAATACGGACTGTCCGTATCTGATTTCCTTTCTGCGTACTTCGGCGGCGGACTTGATGTCGTTTATGAACTCCTCCTTGGTCATAAAGTTGACCATATATCTCGTGATGTTGTCCTTTGCGTTAAGAAGGTAGCAGTTCTCTTTGTAGATTTCATCCGCCTTTTTGTAATTTAATGTATATACCTCCTCAATATCTTTGAGGATTTTTTTCATCTTATTGCTCTTGTATTCGGCTTCGGTCAAATTCGGATGGATGGTAAAGTATGTCATACCGCACTCGGTTAGGTTTTCACACTGAATTTCCACAAAATTCTCCTCTTCATACACTTCCGGTGTTTCAAAGTTAAATTCGTCCTCCTTTACCTCTTCCGGTGAAAGATAGTCGTAAACCAACCTCTTCATTGTGGGGTTTTCAAGACAGTCTTTGTTTAATGACTCGAGGATTTCCCTGTCCCATCTTGACTCTTCGTTTATTCTTTTAAAGAAACCTTTTATTTTCTCGTCCATCTTTGTTCTATTTTTCACAAAGATACTATTTATTTTCGAAAAAATATGTTTCTCCCGAAAATTTATTCAGGAGAAACATTTGTGGTGATGATATACGGTGCGTATATTATTTCACCCGCTTTAAAGTTCTTGCACTCTTTCGGTTTACTTTCCAGAAACCTTTTGTCGTGGTTGCAGTACGGATGGAAATCTATATGTGCCGAACACATACATCCGTCACAAGCGGCTTTCCCGCTATCCTTTGTATTTTCTTTCATATTCGGTTATGTTTTCAGTTGCTATTGTTATAACTTCCACTATTTCAAAATCTTCCGTGTTTTTTCCATACTTTTGCAAGTGAAGGTCAAGATGGAGGCAGGCGTTCTTTGCACCGGCGACATTCTTGAAAACCTTCGCCGTTTCGAATGGACCGAATGATTCTCCCATAGTGTTGAAAGTCTGGTTTCCGGTGTAATAGTCCATACTTTCCTTACGCCGGATTACAAATCTTCCATTCTTTTTGTCCATTTGCTTCGGCAATATCTGTGTTGCAAAGGTATATACTTGATGTTCACTGTCATAGCAGAGGTCATCACTTATGAAACCTCTGCTTTCCAGCCATTTCATAAACTTCAACAGGATTTCTTTCATATTCAATGTTTTAAAGGTCTGGCAAGTAATATTCCTTCACGAAGTCGGAAGGCTCGTATGGTCTATGTTGGTTGGCAACCGACATAAAAGCCTCGAATGAGTTTAACGCATTTATACCGATAGACACCTTTGGCAGTTCAGCCCAAGCGACAACTCGGCTGTCGGCATAGTCGCATATATGGTTGCTTCCATCGGCATCGTGTTCCTCCGTTGTCTGGGTACACCAGTATTTGCTTATGTCGTCATAGACATAGCAGTACATTCCGCCCATATAGGAATCGTAGCACAAGCACCTCTGCAAGTGCTTCGGTCTGTCCTTTCGGGCATCGTTCCATCTGATTTCAGTAGTCGTATTCATAGTCAATGTTTTTAATTTAGTTATAATGTACCGTGTCTTTCGTGTCGGCTTCGCCGTCCACCATATTCAGCACTTCCCCGACCGAGTAGTCACCCCCGCCAAAGACACCGTACTTTGCGTCAATACCTCTGTCCTTCATCGTTTCTATTATGTTAGTTATATTGAACATTAGCCCTTCACAGTTCTCCTCATCATAGTAAATGCCATCGTCACCAGTGGCGTGGATTTCATAGCCAATGTAGTTGTAGTCCCCACGGTATGTCCTTATATTGACCTTCGTGAAGCCAAACGCAATCAGCAACAGTTTCAATACATCCTTTCCGCTCATAACCAATGTTTATTTTCGTCCGTATATCTTCTTCTGTGTTTTAACTCCAAGTTCAAAGAAATGTTTAGCAATTTCTTTTATATCTTCAACAGTAAGATAATATGTCGAACCTTTAACTGCTACACCATCAAGGTCAAAATATATATCATCAATATCCTCTTTTAGGTGCTTCTTCAGTTCGCCCTTGTATGTCCTGTCTTTCATCAATGCAAATCCCTTTTCCGTCATCAATACATTCATCACCAATAAACAAATTATAACCATCAGAATGTACATACTTAAATCTTTCACTTGCTTTGTGGCAAATATTTCTGAAGGGGTTATTCTCATCAGTATCGTTTATGTTTAACTCAGCATAATTATCAATATTATCCAATATTTCCCACAACTTAACAACTACTTGTTGCAAAAATTTAACATCGGTACTCATTGTTTTCCAATTTCACTATCTCTTCCGAACCATTTGTTTGTACGACCTTGTAGTTTTTCAATCGAACAGATTGCATCGAGCAAGGTATCTGCTAAAATGAAGTCTGGCATATTACAAATGGTATCTATACCATAATTGTTCATTAAAGTTCCCAAATCTTTCAAGAGATTCTCTCTGTCCACTTTGTCAGAATGTTTTAATTCGAAATATTCCATTACACGTTCGACACCACCATTCTTGGCAGCATCAACAAATGCCTTTCTTGCTTCTTGTGAAATTTTCGGAGCAAATGTTCTATTCTCAACAACTCCACCTTCATCAATATACAACGGTTCGTTATATATTTGCTCGAACTCCGCCTTCCGTGTCTCTATTGATTGTCTTACTGAATGGTCACAAAGTATTTTCATTAGTTCCACTGGGTCAATACCATAAAGAGCACATATTACTCTTAATGAATCTAACTTGTGGTTTTCGTACTCCTTTTCAAAGTCCACATTAGTCATATTGACAATCTTACGACATTCTTCTGCAATACTATCTTGTAATTGCTTTCTTGCTTCACCAACCTTGTTGGATTTGTTTTCTAAATTTGTATTCATATTTATTAAATTTAATTATTTTCCAAACAATACTTTATATCGTCACTTTCATTGTTCTCGAACACCGAACTGAACGGTAAACATATCATCAAGGCAGTCATTGCTTGCATCGACCATCCATAGACGCAATCCACTATCGGATGCCATACGGACAAACTTTGAAAGCGTATCAAAATACTCCTCCCAGTTTTCCTTGAAACCTCCGACCGCACTTCCGCCGTTATGTCCGCCTCCCACGCTTATAAAAAGTGTACCGTCTTCAACTTCCGTGAAGTTGGGGTCATCCATTGGAAATACGCAAAACTGACAGTTTCCGACTTGCTTCGCAAGTGATGACAACATGCAATATATTTCCTTGTGCCTTTCCGTTAATTGTTCCAAAGTGTCGTAATGTTTTACTTCTTTTTTAATAGTCGTATCCATATTCATTAAATTTAATTATTTTCTAAACAATATTTTATATACTCATTATACAACTCGTCACGGCTATAATAGGGTCCTTCCAACTTGTGATACAATAAGGAATCGTTTAGGAATGATATGTTGCCCCACCATCCATTTTCAGTATGGAATGCAACAAGATAAAGACCGAACATCTTTTGTATTATTTCATCTGCCAACCAAATAGACGGGCAATATACAAATTCGTCATACCCGTATGGCGGTTTATCAATCTTGCTTCTAATCCATCTGCTTCCGCCAAACCCATACCAACCATAATCACAGCGTTCACTTAAATCAGCGGCTTCGTTTAAACCGCTCGTTTCAAGAAGTTTTGCAACCTCTACACAAACATAATCTATAGTCACCATATCTACTTTTTTCTTTCTCCAACAACTACAAGCAGGGGTATCTTCTTTGGGCATCCGTTCACCAAAATGACTTCTTCTCAACATATAGTCAAGACATAGAACATTGGAATTTTCAAAATGAAAATAAGAGCAGTTCTTACATTTAGGGGTTGCCCAAAAACTACATTCATTTTTGAACACTATACTGTTTGTTTCCATTGTCTAAATTTAATTATTTTCCAAACAATACTTTAAATCTGTGTCTCTTAGATTCTAGATAACCTTGAAAGGTAGCACAAGCATCTTGTCCTTGAGATACTCAATTTCAGCCTTTATCCCGTCTGGCTCTGGTGGATTGAGATACTTGGGTTCATCGTCTATCGTGTCCCCGAACTCAACCTCGACATCGGGTATTCTCCACGACAACGCCACCTTGCCGTAAGCGTCCGCCATATACACCATAACAAAGGCGTAGTCCTTTGTGAGTTCCCCGTTTTTGTTCTTCAGCAGCGTAATTTCGAATCGTGTCTTGTCCTCGTCATATAGAGACTCGTTGAAGTATGCATATGGCTCTTTCACATCATTCCTGTCGAAGTCCGATATGTTCCGCCTGAACTCGTAATTCTCGCCAAAAAATTCAAATCTCACAATTACTTCCATATCTCTGTTAGTATTATGATGGTTTATATTACATCCCTATTCTCGTCCTTCTTGTCGGTGTCGGTTATTTCTTCATCACCTTTCAATTCCATTATTTCGGAAATTATTTTCGCCATCTTCATCTGCTTGATTAACTTCTCACATCTTCTCTTGGATTTTTCAGAATGCATATATTTGTGCTGTGTGGTCAAGTATTCGATGAATGTGTCGATATTCTCATCCTCAATAGATGCAGTTGATGTCAAGTTACGCTCATCGTGTATGATTTCATAGCGTGTAAGACTTACATTATCAATCGGAATCAAGCCTTTCGCCTTGAGATATGCTTCGGCATAGTCCAAAAATTTCACTCTGTTGTCATACGGGAAATCACTAGTTTTCGGTATATTCCTGTACAGTGCCTCATCCATTGGTACTTCCACCATAGTGTACTCCGGTGGACGGTCAGCATAAGCTTGTTTTACTTCAAAGCGGACACTGCACTTGTTACCACACTCTTCCGTAACCTTGATTTCTGGTGCAAACATACCGGCCAATGACATCTTAACATTGGCATCGACTATCGCCTTCTTGTCGATATCGGTCAGTTCCTCATCATTGTCCACAAATTCCACGAAGAAGCTGTTGTCTATAGGTGTTATCTTGCCGATTAGCATTCCCTTTGGTGGATATATCTTTGTTCCTCTGATACTCACCTCCGTTGCAAGTTTGTCGGTGTCACCCTTTGGTGTGCAGAACACTTTAACCATACCTTTGAGCGTCTCATCCTCGTTATCCACTTTGTCGATTGCTCTAATCCGAGCAAATGTTCTATCTACATCTTCATCAATATACATATACAACGGTTCGTTATATATTTGCTCGAACTCCGACTCCCATATCCTTATTAATTGTCTTACTAAATGGTTACGAAGTATTCTCATCAGTTGCACCGGGTTAATGCTATAAAGTTCACATATCACCCTCAATGAATCTAACTTGTGGTTTTCATACTCCTTTTCAAAGTCTGCATTGGTCATATTTATCAATTTATGTCTTTCTTCTACAATACTATCTTGTAATTGCTTTCTTACTTCACCAACCTTGTTGGATTTGTTTTCTAAATTTGTATTCATAATCTTTAATTTTTATTTGTTATTATGTTTGGGTTCATCATCGTGGATATACTCCTCAACCCACTTGACACTATATTGACAACTTGGGTCACAAGTGTCGGCGGTATCACTTACTTTGTACCATACCTTATATAATTTATTATCTTCAATGTTCGATTCCATTCCTTTAGGGTATGTCCAAGTGTCTATACCATTGGTGTATTTCCAAGTGTGCATATTTTCACCACGCATTATAGACACCACACATTCCGATAATATCTTTGTGTTCGGTTTACTTTTCATAACTTCTACTCGCTTTCCCTGCCAGTTAATTCAAAGCCGCATAGTCCAGTAACACCGTTGATACGCACGAAATACTCTCGCCCAGTTTTCGTATCTCTCCATACCTCGTGATGTTCTCGCTTCTCGATGAGTTCCATCGTTTCCGAACCAACGATTACCTTGTTATTACTATCGCTATCCGTGCTATGCCCGTTGCACGAAACACATACGGCAACCGCCGCAAGCATCACCATTGCCAAAAATATCCTTTTCATAATCGTTTATTTAATGGTTTAATTGTTTATGAATCCACTCAAATCTTTAATTTTATGACATTCACAATCGGGGTCATGGACAATGCCTCCCCACCCTTTATATCCATTCGTTCCCCAAAAAGCAATATATGTATGTCCTTCATAATTGAACCTTTGGGTATTTTTAAACGGAAAATAAGAAGACTCTCCGAACTCCGCCTCGATAGGTTCCGATAGTACGGGTTTAATCTCCGTTTTCTTACACTGTTCACACGAACAGCAAGTCATTGCCATTCCAACCAATATAACAATCAGTAATCTTTTCATATACTTTCGATTTTTATTATTTTCCAGTTCTTAAATTATATTCCTCCCAGCTTATTACCATTCTATAGCCAACATCACTCTTAATGTTGGGTTTATGTTCCATTGCTTCGATAAGAACATCTACAGCTTCACAAGTCTCCATCATTCCGTAGCCCATTTCAGTCCTTATCATTTTTGCAATTTGATTTCTTGTATCTGAATTAAGTTTCTTGCCCATATCTTTTATATATAACGTTCCCCATTAAAATTTTCCCAAACATGTTTATTGTTATGTTCAAGTTCAAACGGTACAAGTTCCGTGCTGATGTCCATCTCATCAATAAAGGGTTCCCTGTATTTGAATGTACCATCTGCATAATCATCCTTATATACATCATCCAAAAGGTAACGCTTATACTTATGAAGTTCTTCAAGATGTTTTTCTGCAAGCTCCTTGCTATTGTACCACACACTTGCCTTATAGAACCATCGTTCCCATTCACAAGTATCTGCATTGTTGTGACAGAATATTGCTCTATATAATTTCATAATCTTTTAATTTTTATTGTTATTATTCTTGTTCTTCCATATTAAAGCCTTATTGTATGCTGACATTTGATTTTTTCAAACTCCTCATCGGACACTTCTTTAATAAAAACCTTTCCTATGGTACCTCCTCTGTCAATGATATTGTATAACTCCTTTTTAAACATTGCTTCGGATGTATATTCATTTACAAAACTAAAACATCCTACCTTCCACGGTGCTTCAATACAACCTATTAATCCACCATCTCTGGTATTTTCTCGTTCACGAATCCATTCCTCTATACAGTAAATCAGTTTCATACCACATCTATTGATATTATATCCAATTTCTTAAACTGCTTTTCTCCGTTCTCATCGGTTTCATATTCACATATCAGTCTTGGAGCAAATTTTAACTCAGCGCCGGACTCCACACAAGACTGCAAGAATTTTCCATCTCCGGTGTCAAGAAGTTCGACATCAAACATAAGGTTTCCATCATCAAACTCTATATCTTCAATTCGATGAGATATGTGACCGATTTGAACATAAGGTTCTGCATTGTGTTCAAAATTCAGTGTACCAAGCATATTAGACTTTTTATATTCTCTAATCGCTTCCTCCATCACAGATTCCGGACACTTTGTTTTAAGTTCATATTTTACATTTTCAAGTTTCATATTATTTGTTTTTAATTGATAAGATATCCTCGATGGAACGGGAATAACGCAAACCCGGATGTTCCATAACAAGCTCGTGCATATCGTCATACGAGTAGCCGTCTGGTGTTATCCTCACACTACGCCATCCCAACGGCTCGTTATCGTATCCAAACGCAATCAGCACGGTATGTTCGTCATCAAGTTTTGCACTTGATTTTATTTCGCTAATAATTTCATCAAGTTTTGCACTCGGTTTTATTTCACCGAAAATCTCGTCAAGTTCTTTCATCCATCCCTATTTAAAAAGTTCCCTGCATTTCTCCGTATACTCCTCGTCTATGGATACGATGTTGTATTTGTCGGAGTCGTATATCTCGTCCCTGAGTATGACCGGTGAATGGGAGATTATAATTATCTGTTTCTTATACTTGTCTATAAGTTCCGGAAGTATTTTCGAATAAAGTTCAAATACATTCAGAATATCCATAGACTTGTCTACCTCATCGAACAGATATGTGTTTATCCCCTTGTCGTCAAACGCCATCGGGAACGAACTGTAATATTCCATCTGTGTCTCATATGCAACCCTCCACGCATCGGTCTTATTGAATTTTTCATACCTTTTGTGTGGCTTGAGAATATCACCGAAGGTTATGTTCTTGGACATCAAGTTACAGAGTTTGTTGAACTGATAGAACATATTCTGTCCACCCGACATCTTCCCCTTGCTCATAACATAGTTTATCTCCTCGAATGTGCTTTTGATTATGGAACCGGTCAAGTCTCCGAGACTTCCGAAGTTCTGTCTGTTTTCGAAATTGTGGTAGTATATCGGACTTCCGTCCCAGTCTATGACCGATGATGTTCTCGCCATCCCGACAATTCTCTGATACAGACCTTTCATATAGTCCTTCTTGGTCGGTGTGCTAAATATCCCCGTTGTTTGAAGTTCAAACGGTCCCAGGAATTTTGAGAATCCGTCCTCACAGAAGGCGTGAGACGCTATGGAGCGTATAATCGTGGTCTTTCCCGAGGCATTCGGTCCGAATATGAGATTTACCTTGTCCGGTGAGAACTCAAACGTCCTTCCCACAAGAAGTTTAGAACATTCAACCTTGTATTCCCCCTTGACTTTCTTGAAGAATTCCAATTCGGACTCGTATCTTTCCATATCCCTTTTGTATTTCTCCTCATCAAAGACACGATAATGGGTTTCACCCCTTTTCTGGTAGTTAAGAGCGTTCTTATTAGGTTTGGACGGTTTGTCCTCGTTGGAGTATTTTGCACCGATATAACCGGATTTACCATCGAATGTTATGCTTCTTATCATTATTTTCTCCTTTTGTTCTTTCTTTTTCTTCTCGCTTTCGCCGCCTTCTGTTCGGACATAGGTCTTGGTGCGTTGGGACTGCTGTAACGGGATGTTCTCGCTATCGTAAGTGAACCGATTGAAATATCGGCATTTTTCGTTACGTCATCGTAATCTTCACAGTTTTCTGCATCCATCTCCTCGTGTTCCACCTTGCACCACCACTGTCCGAGATTTATACTGTGTCCGTAGTGTGAACACTTTGAACATTTCTTTTCTTCATCCATATCCTTATGTTAAAATGATGACAATAAAAGGTCCTCTCCTGAAATCAACGAGGTAAGAGCCTCCCTTTCTATCTCGTCCGTCAATACCGGCATAGGAAACGCCTTCCATGTCTTTCTTGTAGTTGTAGTCACACCGTTCCTTACATACTTTTCGGGTATCGGAAACTCTTCCTCCACCTTCTTGATAAGTCTTCCGTACTTCCAGTCTTCCCTGAACGAGTTCCAGTCCACATTGTGTTCGCTTTTGAGAAGTTCTATCTGCTCGTCGCTGTTTTTCCCCGAAAGTTTCTTCTGTGAGAACCAAGTCTGTGCGGCCTGCTGTTTCGAATTACGGATACAGTCTATCTGCCTGTATAGAAACCAGGCGAAAACTTCGTTCTCATTAGGTACATTCCACACCTTGCAGTCGAACTGTGCCGGTTTGTGTTCCTTGATGGTCGGGATGACCTGACTTGCAGTTGAACCTATGAGTTTGTTCATAATATAGAGCTGGTTGAACTTTCCCGTTGCCAGCGAAGCCGCTATCGAAAGCAACTTGTTACTTCTCAAATTGAAGAATGAATCCGAGATGTATTCGTCCTTTATGTAGAGCGAAATTTCATCCGACTGAACATAGGCGAACTGGACTCCCGATATATTTTCACACAAGTACTTGGCGGTTTCGTTCATCATATCGACAAACTTGTCGTCAAACGGTTTCTTGAACTTGTTCTTGATGAGTTTCGAAAATGAACGACCATCGAGCATCATCAATATGTGTCCGTTTGGTAACAAATTGTGTTCACCCAAATCCCTGTAAAAATTGCATTTTTCTTTAAGTGTTCCAAAAATCATATCCTAATATTTTTTTATCCACACATATTATTCTTCTACCTCTTCGATTTCTACCATATCGTAGTAGTCACTCCTTTTTGATATCTTCTGTTCTGCATCCTCGTAGTTGAACGCTTCAATGGACACACATACCTCTCTGTTATGTGTGTCCAAATAAGTAACTTTGAATTTTTGCATATTATTCAAGTGTTGCAAGTTTTTTCTGTTCAAGTTCATCCACCGCTTTAAGTAAACTCTGTGCCTTTTCCTTTCTTCTCTGACACATCTCCCTAATTTCTTTACAAACGTTTTCTTCACTCATAAGTTCGTCCATCATTGAAATTTCCTTTTCAAAGTTTCCTTTCAGTCCCTTGAATGCGTCTTTAATTTCTTCTTTTGTCATATGCGTATTTTTTAAATGTTAAATGTCAGTTATATCCATTCCTTTGTAGTCCCGCTAGTCATAGTGATGACCACAAGCAATCCTGAATCTCTCCCACTTGGTTCTGAACCAGTAAAGTCTGAACACATAGATTTTCAATATGGTCTTCAGACTGTTTGTATACCAGATTCTCCAACGCTTTCCGGATTTAGTCCACTGCCAATATGTTTCGTCGGAGTTTTCCCATCTTTCACCAACCTTTTCGTATTCTTCAAGATAACCGTTACTGAAAAGATAGTCGAGCTGCTCTTTCGTGTAACTCTTGATGTAGTTCTCCTTCGGGGCACGGAAATCAACACTCAATGCAAAACCCGTTACAACACTGGACTTTTCGAATTTTGTAAGGAAAGCGTCCTTGCGTTTCATCTTTGGTTTCCTCCCCATACTCACCTTGTTGTTGTTTCCGATAATAATGGGGGAATTGTTTCCGTAAGTTACATTATAATTCATATTAAATAGTTTTTAAGTTCTTAACCGCTTCCTCTATATCCGATACGAGTTCATCGACGGTATATTCTATCCCATCGTAGACTGTGCCGTACTTGTCATCGCAGTGGGCGTAATCCCATCCAATCCAATATCCTTTCTTGAAAATGTTATCATTTTCGATATTCTCCGAGAATGTAAGTCCACCGTGGCACATTAACGGGATGTCATCGTAGTTCTTTCCGTAAAACTTGTTCGATTCATCGAGACGGATGTAGCAGCACGGGTGTGTCCCCAGTGATAAAACCAGTATGTCATAACCTTCGTATTGTCCCTCTGCAAGGATTTCACGCTTACGGATGCCATCATATACCATCTGTCCCTTTATAATTATTCCATTATTCTCTGTCATATCTCTTGTATTAAGTTTATACTTTATATGTATTTTCGGACATATTCGTCCAGTGGAGATAGAGAGCCACTTCACGCTTCCAGCTCACATTGTCCTCCTTGAGTTTTATCTCGTAGTTGGAGACCTTCTGTCCGAGTACGTTCGTGTTCAACATATCGGTTATCTTGTTTATAGTCTCACCGTTTCTTCCGATGAACAGAGACGGGTTTTCGAGGTATATGAATATCGTATTGTTTACCGCCACAATCTCCGTTATACCCACCCTTGCAAGAGCATCCGTCCTATCCTTGTAGAACTTTGCAATCGTGTAGCAGGCATGCTGGAAGAGACTTCTGTCCTGTATGTTCTTGGCAATCCACCACCAGAGTGTGAATGTCATATCCTTCTTATTGTCTCTCAAAGAAAGATACTCTCTCATATTTGACTTGAGGAGTTTCCTTTCTATGAATTTTTCGAGCCACTTCTTGAATATCATAATACTAATTTTTTACAAAGATACTATTTTCCCAATTCTCTTTTCACCATATCCCAAGTGAAGTAAAATTCGTATGTACTGCAAACATTGTAGAGCCAGCACTGCTTGTGTCTGGACCAGATTTTGAATACCAACAGGTCGGTGTATCCGTTTTCCTTGAACTCCTTGTCCGTACAGTAGTCGACTATGGTGTGTTTCTCTCTGTCACACCACATAAACTTCGTCCCAGCGGGAAAATCTTTCTTGAAACTCTCCAAATCGGGATACTTTTCCAAAAAATCTTCAATCGTTATCATAAAACTCCTATTGAGATTAATAAATTTGCAAGTCTGGGAAACGGTTTCTCCGAATTCCACGAGAGGACATAACCGTCCATCTCCGGAAGTGTCCTTCCACTTATCTTGGACACGAAAGTTGACTTGCACACGAGTTTTGACACATCTATGTCGTAGTCAAGTCTCACGTAGAAAAGATACAAATCCTTACCCTTACGGTAGAAAAACCTACCGAGTTCCTTGATTTCACTCTTGAAGTCATTGACATCGAGACCAGTCTCCTCTTTCAGTTCCCTTGCACATGCCTCGAAGTAGTCTTCACCCGGTTCGACGTGTCCTTTCGGTATGTCATAGTTGCCGTCCTTGTCTGATTTCTCCGTAGGATGACACATCAGTATTCCCGAAGGGCAGCTTATTATTATTCCGGCACTAATTTCTTTCATACTTTAACTCCTCGCTATTATGGCGTCAAACAATTCGTTTATTCCATTGTCTGTACTTAATATACGCACATCTGTGATTAAAACGGTGTTGTCGTTCTCAAACTCCCTGTACAACTGACAAGCCTCTTCCACACTTTTTGCCACCACCAGTCTGTTATTCACGCTATAAACGTGTGTTAATTTCCAGTTATCCATAGTTCTATTCTTTAATTAAATTCTTTTCTTTAAGTTTCTCATACATTTTCTTAGCGCCTTTATAAATACTTGGACTAGCACAGCTGTATTCATAAGATGCACAACTATCGGGGTCTTCTGGCTTGCAGTCTTCACACATTCCTGCAATATCTCTTGCCATTTTGTCTATCATTTTCTCATCCATATTCTTTTAAATTAAATTCTTGAAAGTCGGTCAAGTCTCCGGAGCATATCGTCGAGAAACAAACTTTTTCCGAAATATATCTCCCCTATGGAAAGGTCTTCGAGGTTCGCCCAGAAACCTTCCTTACCGCCTTTGGTTTCATCTATGCCACGCTCTCCTTTCACTTCACCTCTGAAATCCACAAAGGTGAACCTTCCTTTGGCGGGACACCATATAAGCGCCACCGCTCCGAACTTCTTGTACTCCTTGTCTTCGTTACCACGGAAGAAAAACTTCTTGTGTTTTATGAATTTGCCGTTCCAGTCTATCTTCAGGTCGAACCTTATTTTCGAATTATTGTCAAGATTGGTGAAGATGAAGTCGGGTAAGTCGGAAACCTCCGTCTCTATGTCCCTTTTCTCCTTTTCGTTCAGAGTTATCTCGACATCGGGATATGTTCTGTTTATATTCTGGACCAGCAGGTCTTCCATTATGAAGTTGGAACAAATGTCCCTCGCAGTGTCAAATGGAGAACGAACATCCCTTCTTTTCTTGTCGAATGACTTCACTATCCTCTTGTACTCCTTCTCGAATTTTTTCGAAAATTCCTCCTCGTCAAATGTAAGAAGTCCTCTTATGTAATCCTTGTATCCAAACTCATAGCAGAAATCCTCGATAGTTCTGTCGGGGAAGACCGAATTGAGATAGGATACCACCTTGCTGTAGTTGTTGTTCCTCGCCATATCAATATAGAAATTCCGTAAGTGGGGCGAACTGTATTTCCTTTACGGTTCTTCCGTCGAATATCATAGAGTTCAAGGCGCTTGTTCCGTTGAACACTATATAACCGGACCTGTATGTTTCGACCTGCACTATCAGATTTTTTCCGGAACGATGGTTATACGGCTTTTGCAACTGGATGTTCATATAACCGTTTTTTATTTCGGTTTGTCCCACAAACACTTCTGTATCAACCACTTCAAGTTTTTTAAGTTTTTTCTTACCGGTATCTTTCATACAGATTCTCACTATGGGGAATGTGTTGTTTGAATACGATACCACCTTGTACCTGATTGTGGTTATGTTCTTGTCGTCAAGAAAACCTATGTTACGGTAAATAACCTGTGTGGTGTATGTCCAGTCGTCCTCACCGACAAGTTTGTATTCGGAAACCGGTGAGACATCACAAGTCGCCGACCCGATATTCACCGGTATCGTCTGTGACATTACCGTCAACGAAAGGAAGACCGACATTATCAACAGAACGTTTCTCATTATTTTTCCTCCGAAACAAAGATTCCACCCTGAATCCAAATTCTTTTTCCATCAAGGTCGAAGAAAATCTGGTTGTCGTTGTTTTCGTCACGGATATCGAACTTTCCTTCCCAAGTCTTGATTGTGTCACCTTCGTAGTCCATAAGGACAGCGGTTCTTTCAAGACCTCCGAACTCGGAATCCCACGATTTCAATCCCCTACTGCAAGACTCACACGATGTGGTTGAGAACACAAGCACTGTCAAAAGTGCAAAAACCAATGCAAAAAATACTTTTTTCATCTCTTTATTCCTTTATGTTATTATTCTTAATGTTTGTAGTCACTGAAATGTTTTCGATAGGGAATTTAGGAAGTTCCCCTACTTCTTTGTAATAGAATGATTCAAGATACCAGTTATCGTGATACTTCTTTGACATGTCTATGAGTTCGTTCATATCCTCTATGTCGTTCTTGTATTCCAACACAACACCTATCGGCAGTTCATATTCCTTCTGAAGTATCTGATATTCCAGATTTGCCTTTTCGTACTTGGACATATCGTCTTCCAGTTCCGAGTGTTTCAACCAGGGTAATAGACTGGATAAACCATACGTCACCAACACAATGGATATGATAATTACAAAGAAAAACCAATTGTCATCCTTTATTCTATCTATAAACTTGAAAATCAATGCAAATCCCAATAACATCGATACGATTGAAATTACTACATAAACCATATTCTTCTATTTTTTACAAAGATACTATTTATAAACGAATTACTTCACTATATTCTTTGGGAAATTCAATCTGGCAATATCCTAATATGAAGGCGTTCTTTCTTTCGTTGAAGAAATCGTGTCCCAATATGATAATATCGTTTGGACATATCTCGAGGGTTTCAATCGAGTCTTCATACACCGTTTTATCCCTCCACTTCTTGTGGTCATATTCTTCGTGACCTTCCCTGTAGATGATAAAGAACATATTTCCTTTCTTCTTTAAGAAATTCATAGTGTCCCTGTTCGCCGGCATCGGATTCTCAAACTTTTCAAATTCCACTTTCATTTTGTTTTCTCTTTTCTTAAATAATACGACCAGAACATATTGTTTGCAAGTACCACGGAGACAAGTTCCCATCCTTTCTGTGAAAGGAGATTGAGTTGACTTGATGTCATCTCCGTCTGTGAGCGTACTATTTTATATTCGTATTTCATATTCTAATTTTTTACAAAGATACTATATTTTTAATCAAACCTTCCATCTTTTCCGTAAAAATAGACAACTGTCGGGAATCTTAACGATATTCCGCCTTGCAGATTGCTGGTTTCCTCGAAGTACTGCACCTTTACTATTGAACCTATTATCTCTTCCGGATGGTCGTGCAAGTATTCCCTCTGTTCTTTCGAAAAACCGCTGCCCACCTTGACATCAAATCCCTTGTGGTTTATCGTTATGGAGGCGAGAACCTCCTTTTCGACCTGTCTTCCCTCCTCAACGAACCTCATATCACCCATCTCATATCCGGTAATGGTGTATTCGTTGTCAAAAAATCCCTTTACTTTCAACAAGTTATTCGTTCTACCACACTCATATGGTATATTTTTTCTTATCATAAGACCTTCCCAGCCTTTTTTCCTCGATTCCGTAAAGGCCTCCATCAATTCCTCCTTGGAAACGACCAGTTTCTGTTCAACAAGGTTGAAATTGGAGTTAATATCGGGGTTACAAAGGAAAAATAGACGGAGTTCCTCGTATCTTACCTCAAAATTGTCACTCTCCTTCCTTCCGTAGAACTCATCCTCCGTGAGTTTGTCGAAAACCTTCATAACCGGATGCTCTATGGTGTAGTTTTTCTTGGTTATGACCTTCATAATCTCCTGAAAATTCTCATTTCCATCGTCATCTATGATACAAACCTCCCCATCGAGGACAAAATCACCGGAAACTTTGCCTATGACCCTCTTCAACACACCGAGAGTCTTTATTTCCTTGCCCTGTCTTGAAAAACAAGTCACATTTTCTCCCCTTTTTATCAAAATTAACCTGTTTCCGTCAAGTTTTCTTGACATAAACCACTTTTCCTTCGTGAAATCAACCTTGTCTTCACGCTCGAAGTACTTGTTGGCGAGGGCGACATACTCCGTGAACGGAAGTTTCACCGGAAACACCTTCGCCATCGTCTTTACATTGACCCCGCACTTGAAATCCTTGTCAAGTATCATCTTGAACATCTCGGTCGCCTCATCCCCCTTGTTTCTACGGAGATTTTCCATATAGAATTTCACGGAAGAGAGGGCAGTGTCACCCGTCAACCTTCTGTCCATAAGGTCTGTCAGGATATATTTCACATAATCGCCGTTATATTCGACCGGAGGAGTGTCTTTCGAAAATGATTCGACTTTTTCCGAAGTAACTCCGAACGTTATGTCCCCGTCATATATGAAATTGAATATTTCAAGATACGACTCCTCGTTGTTCCTGTACTCTTCACTTTCCTTGAACTCGCACAACGTCTCTATTTTCTTCTTTACCGATGAGCAGGAGGCAAGTTCCTTGTGTAATCTGTATAATCTTTCAAGCATAACTACTTAATCTTTTATGTTTTTCAATATGTGTGCAATCACATCCACAGTCCATCCGTTACCGAGAGCCCTCTTCGCTTGACTTTCACTTATCGGTGATGTGTATCCGTCAGGCAGAGTCTGCAATCTTTCACATTCAGTCCTGTTCAGGTATCTCCAAGGGAGTTTTCTTCCGTTCAGACCGAAAGCGTCAACGTGTCTTCCAAACGGAAGAGGTGTCAAGACATTATCCTTCCCCACCGTAGTGAGACAGTTGACCTTCCTGTTGTTCGACTTTCTCACTTCAAGACACTGTGTGATAGGTATCCCCTTGTTATAGTCCTGTCTGTGCCCGCTTCTGTCGAGTCTTCTGCCTACTATGGTCGCCTTGTGCAATTCGTCACCACCGAAGTCGTCACCATCGATGATGTCTTCAAGAAATATGTACCGGTCCTTCGGCTGTCCCACATTCGGTATGTTCGTCCAGTACAGTCTCACCCTGTTCTGGGCGGAGACAAGCGAACTGTTTATGCAAATCGGTTCCACTCCAAGATAATCCGTTATTATATCCTCGTGCTGTCTTTTCATCTTGACATTTTCAAGAAGAAAGTACTTCGGTTCGGCTTCCTTCAGAGCCCTTACGAACTCGAAGAACAATTTCGACCTCGGGTCGTTGAAGTTGAGACCTTTTCCGGCGGATGAAAATCCCTGGCAGGGACTTCCTCCCATCAGAATGTCATACCCCTTGAACTGGGTGAAGTCCGCTCCGACCACCGAACCGTGTTGTCTTATGTCGGGGTAGTTGGTGTTCGCCACCTTCATGGCGTTTTCATCTATTTCGAAAGAATCGTATGACTCGACATCGAACCCGCACCTTTCAAGTGCAACCCTTCCACAGGCTATTCCGTCAAATAAACTTAATATTTTCATTCTACAATGTTTTTCAATATGTGTGAAATCACATCCACAGTCCATCCGTTCCCAATCATCTTGTATCTGGCCGAATCACTCACACCTTCCGTATAGTTGTCCGGAAGTGTCTGCAACCTCTCACATTCAACCGGAGTAAGTCTCCTGTATCCACTTTCGGTAAAGTCACTCTTTACATATGGACAATATGGAGGTTGTTTATAATATGACGCCAGAATAGGTTTAGATTTGCCTTCTAACGGACTTTCTTTCCAAGATGGATAAGATTTAAGGAAAGCGTCATAATGTCGTTTAGAAAGGGGATATGACCCCTTATCGTCTTCGAGGATGTCTTTCAGCAATATCCCACGGTCTTCCGGTAGTGTAATATCCGGTATGTTCGTCCAGTACAACCTCTGTCTGTTCTGGGCGGAAACCAAGTTACTGTTTATTAGTACCGGTTCCACTCCGAGATGTTCCGTAATGACCTTTTCGAAATTCTTCGGCATCTTTACGTTTTCAAGAAGAAAGTATTTCGGTTCGATTTCCTTCAGAGCCCTTACGAACTCGAAGAACAACACAGACCTTTCATCCTCGAAGTTAAGTCTTTCACCGGCGAAACTAAATCCCTGACAAGGACTTCCTCCCATCAGCAGGTCATACCCCTTGAAACGGGTGAAGTCCGCTCCGACCACCGAACCGTGCTGTATTATGTCCGGATAGTTCTTCAGACTTATCTTTATCGGGTCCTTCTCGATTTCAAACGCATCATATGTTTCCACATCGAACCCGCACCTTTCAAGGGCGACCCTGCCGCAACCCATTCCATCGAAAAGACTAATCACCTTCATACCACAAATCAATATTGGTTTTTGACAACGGGGTGGCCGCCGAAGCACCACAAGGAAATCCCATAAGGTATTCTGCATTTGTGGGGGTGGCCTTCTTGAAGACAGTGACAAAGTTTCTGCAACCCCGATGTTTCTGCATAGACGAACACGAATAGTTGGGTATTGTTACGGGTGTGGAGATGTATCCGAAATCCATTCCGTATGTCCTTTTTATCCACGAGTTTTTCACTTCAAAGACTTCCGATATTTCTTTCCGTGAAGCGGTCAGCGGACATTTGACATCCCTGATGTATCTGTTGACGAGTATACGGAAGGCGGTCGCCGCCACATATGGGGACTGTGCATTGCCGACACCCCTCAACTGCTCGAACCTGTTTTCAACCGGAACGGTTTCACCGAAATGTTCCAAGTCGTTGTTCCACACTGAAGCCTTGAGTTTTTTCCATACCGACAGATGTTGTGCTATCTTGTTGAACACATCGGTATCCTTGACACCGAGAAGCCAGAACCTGGTTCTTCTATGGTCTCCCCCGAGTTCACCGCAGGAAAGTTCGACGACCTGTGTGACATACCCGATGGACTCAAGGTCTTTTCTTGCCATCGTTATCGCCTTTGATGTAACATTCTCACCGAACACAACCGGAGCGTCCGATTCTTTTGCAAAACGGAACATCTCACCCCACAGGTTCTTGGATGATATGTTTCTTCCATGGGCGGCGTGTGAAAACGCCTGGCAAGGAAAACCCCCGCAAAGCACATCGAATGTCCCCTTGAATGAAGTCCCGTCCAGTTCGGTCAAGTCATCGTAAATTGGAAATTCGTTCATCCATCCGTCCTTCTGTCTCTGTAGCAGAACATCCTTGCAATGTTCGTCTATTTCAACGGCACCACTGCACTTGTGTCCGAGAAGTTTTCCGCCATATATTCCACCGCCTATACCGGCGAACAAGTGTAATTCCCTTATGTCTTCCATTATTTTTCGGTCGAATAAAGTTCTGAGAGTTTCTTTGCAAACCTCGTATAGGCCATTTCCACTATTTTATCGGAATATCCGAAGAAACGGTCGTATCTCTCATCCCTTGCAACCTTGAGGAAGATGTCTTTGAGGGAGACTTTCGGTTCCTTGTTGAGTTTTCTCTTTATGTTGTCCACCATCTTTCCAATCATACCGGTGTGTCTTTCCTCCACAAGTCCGTTCAACTTGACCTCGTGGTCGAGCTGTTCGAAAAAGTCAGAGTCGGCGAGACCGTTTATGTCAACAAACATACCGTCATTCGCCGAAACTTCATAAAGGGCAAGGAAAAGACAACCCTTCTCCGTGAGACAGTATCTTATCTCATCGAACTTGTCACACACTCTTCCGCCGGGTGTAAAGTTCTTGCAATTATCCTGTCTGGTGCAGTCTTCACAAGATGGTTCCACTGAATAGTCCTTGCAGACGGCCTTGTTTCTTATATAGCCCCGACATTTGTCCTTTTTTGAACAGTCGTTACAAGTGGCGGCTTCCTCATCGAACCCGTAATAATCACAAAGAATAGGTTTTTCTTCGTTAATGTTCTCGCAATCGAACCTGTTCAGACAGTTCATACAGTTGTTAAAAGTTACATCTCTATTCATTTCCTTAAAATTAAATGATTATCAAGTTAAATATAACAAAAAATGGAAGAAAGGTTGGTTCTTTCTTCCAAAAATATTATCTCAAATCAAACAAATTACCTTGTCCTCTGTCTCCGTGTCTCCTTATCACGGATATTCTCCAAGGAATAGCATGATAGAAGTTTCCACATTGTGTTTCAAGAGCCGAATTGCATACCTCACAAAGTCCGTGTCTCAATCTCCACGGTGTCCTGACCTCCCTTCCACAACGGTAGCAATGGTTGTCAAGTTTCCTGACGAACCGTATGTGCAAGTCGGAATCGAATATCTCGTGCTTTCTGTTCTGGTGTCTTCTTCTTCCGAATATTTCTTCACGTCTCTGCAACCTGTTGAACTGGTCGAGTGTCAGATTGTCGTCTTCAAGAAACTCCATATCCGGAAGTCTCAACTCATCGTCTATCACGTTGTCACCGAAATCACGATGTTCGGTGAGGTCTATCTTTTGTGGAATCATTTCTTGCTGAATACACTTCTAACCTTCTTGAAAAACCTCTTGACTGGATTACCGTTTGTCTTCTGGTATGTTGGAAGTGCAACCCTTTCATTCTCAATGGTAAGTGCATATCTGGAGTCTTCCGGCTTATTGTTCTCCTTGTATTCGTTCAAGATTGAAAGAAGTTCTTCGGCATCCTTCGGAATAGAAGTTGTCACCGTAGGATTTATGTTCTTTTTCTCCTTGTATTCGTTAATCATCTTGTCGAGGGTGAGGTCACAGTATTCATCAACCCAGTCTCCGAGGAAATAGAAGCGGTCGGCCACATTCGAGTTGTTTTTGAAAACACCGAAAAGAATGGGGTCCTTGTCCCTTCTTTCCTTTTCAACTTTTCTCTCTTCCTCGCCGGTATAGTCGGTAAATACGACATACATTTCGTCAAAGAGACCGTTGACCTTTTCTATTGTGTCAACAAGTTCATCGGGAATTTCCCTCATATACCTCGAAAGTTCTATAATCTTGACAGTCTGGTCGGCCACATTCTCGATATAGTCCTCGATGACATCCTTATAGACGAATGTTGTGATACCCATCTCAATAAGTTTCTCTTCCTTTACAAGTGTCTCTGCAAGGAAACAGAGCTTTTTAAGGGATTCGACTTGCCCGAGTTTCTTATACTTCTCTGCAAGTTTAAGAAATACATCGAAAGAGTCATGGAGTGCTTTCGTGGTTATTGTTTTCTTCGCTTCCTTCAATGTGTCAAAATATTGACTCGGTGTAATCACCTTTTCGTTCTTATTGTCTTTCATAATTAAATTTTTAAGAGTCTGGGGTGGGATTCGAACCCACGAAAAATAGTTTTGCAGACTATCCCCTTAGACCACTCGGGCACCCAGACATTTGTTCACCCAACAGGACTCGAACCCGTACCAGATGGTCCGTAGCCACCCGTTCTATCCATTAAACTATGGGTGAATTATTTTGTATCCAAGTTCGGAAAGATGTTCAATCGCTTCCTTGGTATATTTATCTTTTTGTTTTTTCTCCACTTCCTCTATGAGTGAAATGGCGTTGTCTATCTCTCTTTTTTCCCTCTCTATTCTTTCTACACGCTTTTCTTCGGGTTCATTCACGGTGGTCTGGACATAGATGTCTATTCTTGCATCATCCGATATGGAACATCTGATTTCGTCTTCATCTTTCGGTGATTCGGTGAGGGTGAATATGACTTCCTTTTCATCGGCCTTGATGTCTTCAAGTGACTTGCTTATGTTTTCAAGCATCTTGATGAAATTCGAAAATTCATCCGGTTCAAAGATTATCTCGTCGATGAAGTTTCCTTTCACGGTGGTGACATATGTCTTTTCCACATTGTTTTCACAGTCTCTTATAAAATGTCCTCTATAATCCATATCTTCAATTTTTTATTCTGGACAGTCGGTATAAGTTAAAAAGGTTGGCGGTGTATGACAGAGACAGCCTTCAGCACAAGAAAACTTTTAAATAGGCAGCCGTCCACTTCTCATCTTCTCGTTATTTGTCTATACTTTTCTTGTTTGTGTTCATACACCACTCAACCGGGTGTGCCGGAGGTGGGACTCGAACCCACACGGGCATTACTGCCCAAAGGATTTTAAGTCCTTCGCGTCTACCAGTTCCGCCACTCCGACATTGTGGGAGATGAAGGATTCGAACCTCCTAAGCCGAAAACGGCAACAGCTCCACTTGAGAACAGTTCGCTGGATGATTCTTTAACAAGAATCTTATCTCTCTGTCCCAACTCTCCTACGTTGGCGCTCTCCCTTGATTTTGTGCCGATGACAGGACTCGAACCTGTATGGGCTTTCGCCCGCCACATCCTGAATGTGGTGCGTCTACCAGTTCCGCCACACCGGCGATTTGTTGTGCCCAGGACAGGACTTGAACCTGCACGGGGATACCCCCACCAGCCCCTCAAGCTGGCGCGTCTACCAATTCCGCCACCTGGGCATTGTTGAGTAGGAAGGATTCGAACCTTCAACTTTCTGATTCAGAGTCAGATGCTCTACCAATTGAACTACTACTCAATATTTTGCAGTGCCACCGGGACTCGAACCCGGATTTCCAGCTTGAGAGGCTGGCCTCCTAACCGGTTAGAGGATGGCACCATTGGCAGAAGTGGAAGGAATCGAACCCTCATCTGTGGTTTTATTTTTACAAGTGAATTAAAGGCTCTCACAGGACCTTACTCTGTATGGAGACCACCATTCTACCATTGAACTACACTTCTATCTTGTAGGGAAATTGGGACTCGAACCCAAAGCTACACCTAATGGTTTCGGTGTCGGTTTATGTACCATTAACCTATTTCCCAAAATACTTATAAGTATAGTCTTTCGACCGTGGGTCAGGAGGGATTCGAACCCTCGACTCCCGCCTTAAAGGGGCGGTACTCTACCACTGAGTTACTGACCCGTAAATAGGTTTTAATTCAAGTTTTTTTTAGTTTTTGTTCTGACCGGTGCCTTCCAAAACTTGTGCAGTGGTGTTACTGCTTTCATAAGGGATAACCTATAAAACCGCTTTTCATAAAAATACACCGGTTCCGGCCTTTGTTTAAACATTTGACAAGCTAATCAATTTCCTATTTGGGACACCACCCCCAAGAAGAAGTATTTTAGAGCTCATATTATTACTTCCCGACAAGGAATTTTCACTTATGTTCCGTGGAAAGCCACTACCACGAGTCTGAATTTTATGTCTTAGCGACCACCGACATTTTATGTGTTTGCTCCAGAAGAGGGATTCGAACCCCCATCTCCGAGATTTTTACTCTCGACGGCTTCAGCCATTTGCCCATTCTGAATGTTCACCAACCGGAGTTGGTGTGTGGGTGAATGGTGGGACTCGAACCCACGACCTCTGGTTCCACAGACCAGCGCTCTAAAACCGACTGAGCTACATACACCATAATATTTTACAGAACCAAGTCGCTATCTCGGAATGGATGTTTCTATACCTTGGGGACCACAGCTACTCACCTTCCGTCAGCCTTTCGGCTTACTCAAACAGCACCATTGTCTTTCGACTTCTGTAGTGGGAGAGGAGGGATTCGAACCCCCTGTGTATCTTACGTAACGGATTTACAGTCCGCCGCCACTCCACCATCGTAGCCGCTCTCCCGTTCAAACTTATTTTAACCATCCAGTATGTCAAAGAACCTTTTTTGCAAAGATACTATATTTTTTTCTTTCTGCAAAGAAAAATTTAATTTTTTTGTGACCTCGGTGGGACTCGAACCCACAACCTTCTGATTAAGAGTCAGAAGCTCTACCAGTTGAGCCACGAGGTCATTGACTCATAACAAAAAATGGGGTGCTCTACCACTATTAGCACCAATGTTTCATTTTAGTCACCCGCCAAATAGAAACTTCAATCTAAAAGATTGTGGAAATGCTTGCATTATAAGTGCAGACGACAGGACTCGAACCTGTAACCCATATGGGAGCGGTTTGAACCCGAAAACTTGCTGTCCAATTCTTTATCAAGAATCTGTTGATATTGGACCGCCGTGTTTACCAATTCCACCACATCTGCAATTTTCTCCGGTGTACCGATGGTAGGACTCGAACCTACACGGACTTTCGTCCACCTGTTCCTAAAACAGGCGTGTCTACCATTCCACCACACCGGCGTTTGTGGAGTTATACAGATTCGAACTTCGTCTTCCAAACATCCTCCAATGTTCCTTTGTCGTATGTGAGGTCTGACGAAAAGGTAAAAAGTTTTATAAAACCTCTGTTCCCGCTCCCGTAACAACTGTGGCCACAACTGTTACGGCCGGCTTCCAGCCCGTTTAAGCGACCTTAACCCCGTTTTTTTGAGCGGATGATGGGAATCGAACCCACACATCCAGCTTGGAAGGCTGGCATACTACCGTTGTACTACACCCGCATATCGTTGTGAGGGAGGGATTCGAACCCCCGTACCCCTTTCGGAGAACAGATTTACAGTCTGTCGCCTTTAACCACTCGGCCACCTCACAATATAAAGGTCGGGGTTTCGTATCAATCTTACTCGAGTACTACGCCGATTGAGTGTTATCCCCTGGATAGACTTTTTCCAGTGTATACTTCCGGAGTCTATCTTTAATGTGGGATTCCAGGGAGTTGAACCCCAGCCTCTGGATTTTCAGTCCAGCGTACAATAACCACCTATACGAGAATCCCAAAATATCCGGTTATTTTTACATCCACCGGAAGTAGTAGTACCGTATGGAGAAACCTAATTAAAACAAGACATCTCCTTCCCGCTTCACAGAACCACCGCTTTTTAGGTTGCTTACACAACGGTCATCCACTGTCGGGTTCTCCACGGGCTTGAATTCGGCGGTACGGCCGCCTATTGTCCGGATTGTCAACCTTTAACACAATGTCCGGACATTGTGACACTCTTGTGTTTTGTGGGTAGAGAAGGACTCGAACCTTCGACCTCATGCGTATCAGGCATGCGTTCTAAACCAACTGAACTACCTACCCAAGTGTGGACACAGATGGGACTCGAACCCATGACACCCTGCTTGCAAGGCAGGCGTTCTTCCAACTGAACTACTGGCCCAGATATGTGCGGGATGATGGATTCGAACCAACGACCCCCTGCTTGTAAGGCAGATACTCTGAACCAACTGAGCTAATCCCGCATAAAGGAGAGTTTTATCGTAAACTCTCAACCTAAACCGTCCGACATACGGAAGGAAAGTGATATCGGCTTTCCTATATTTGTGCCGGTGGAAGGACTCGAACCTTCGTCTCCGCCTTATGAGAGCGGCGCAAGAAACCACCTCCGCCACACCGACATTTTGTTGGGAGGGCAGGACTCGAACCTGCGACCACTGCTTTATCAGAGCAATTAGAAAAAGGTTCGCTGTTCGATTCTTTCACAAGAATCTTTTCATATAGTGCTCTACCCACTGAGCTACCTCCCAAGTTGTCCCGGAGGGACTCGAACCCCCAGCCCACAGAACCAAAATCTGTTGTGCTACCATTGCACCACGGGACATCGTATAATAAAAAATCCCACACTTTCTTGTGAATGTGTGAGATGTTGGATATTATCGAGATAAACCGGTTTTGGATTCAAAATTTATACAATTCTACACTCACACGAGATATATGCAAAGAGGACGAGTAACGCCTGATAAAACCAGCGATACATCCCGCACTTAATCTCAATATGTTGTTTTATTGCATTCATTTCTCTTTTATTTATGAAAATTATTTTTCGAAAATTTTTGGAGCGGGAGATGGGACTCGAACCCACGACCTGAACCATGGCAAGGTCCCGTTCTACCACTGAACTACTCCCGCATTAAGCGGCTTTCCGTCCCTACTAACCTAAATTTCAAGACGGCATTATCTAACGGTGTGAAACAACAGTCTGCATTATATTTATTCGTCGACAGCACAGACTATGTTTGCCGCTTACAAAATATCACCGGATGGTTTATTTTAACGTCTTAACATTAAACCACCAAAGACGAGTTGCCCGTTTAGGCGGACTACTGCTGCTACAACCGGACTCGAACCGGTGTATGGGATTTATAACACTACCTTTACCAGTATACCCACAGGGCGTCCCGAAATAAATTCTACTGCGTCCTTGCTTGCCAATCTTGCATATGTAGCATAAAAAGTTGTCACCCAAATGTCCGCTTCACAGCAGGTGAAACAGTGACATAGTTTCTTTGGCGTAAGAATAAAACATTGAGACCACTGTTGGAGTTGAACCAACAAGGGAGGCATACCACGGAGGTTTAGTCCTCGTTATGTGCCGTTTACCGACACTTCCTCAGCAGTTTCAGGAACCCGTCCATCCACCGCCTTCTTTACCTAATTTGAATAAGTGGTCAAATTCTATTTCCAAGTTATACGCTTGTACTCACCGTTCTCACCCCTGTAACCGAAAGCGAAATTGTTCGGTTCAAGTTCCACGAGTTCATCGAGAACATATTTCCTGTACTTTTTCGCCATCCCTTTCTTCATATAGGCTATGGTCATATGAGGATGATAACTGTATTCGGTGTGCATTTCGAAATTCCTGCCGATTTCCGAATTTGTTTCAACCATCTGTTCCGATGATATGGAACACTTCAACACATCGTATTCTTCATTTTCGAAAATACTTATGTCCGTTATTCTCGCCTTGTACTCCTCTAACGGTTTCAACACTTTCTTCAACTCTTTGAGCAGACCCAAGTCATTTTCAAGACAAGGTGCAAGTGTTACGTGTGATTCCGTTTCAAGTCCGTATTCGGCATCGTCATCGAGGTCTTCCGAAAAATATAGTTCGTCCTTCGGTATCCTTTCTTGCAATCGTAAGATTAATTTCGGCATCTTGAAATCAATCATTAAAAATGAATATCTCTCTTCCATAAGAAAAAAAATTATGTCGGAGTAGCTGGATTCGAACCAGCGACCACTTGGTCCCGAACCAAGTATTCTCCCAACTGAACTACACCCCGAAATTTAATTTAAGTCGGGGTAGCAGGACTCGAACCTGCGACCCCCTGGTCCCAAACCAGGTGTTCTGCCAACTAAACTACACCCCGAAAAAAAAATCCAAAGCGAAGTGAAAAACCGGTACCCACACAACCGGACATTGACCATTTCCGAGGGAATGATTTTTTGATTCCAGTGAAATCAAGGACTAACCATTTGGAGTGTTTTCACTCCCGCCCTCACTTTGGGAAGACATTCTCTTAATAATTTCCCCTTCCAGCAGTCTTCGATACTGGTCGTAGTAGTCTGTTCGGTTTCATCTTCACGGTGATGAACGAGACAACTTCTTCCGTGTGTTTCCGACTTGAGACTGTTATAGGACAGTCATCGGAGTTTCGATGGTCTCCGTACCCATATTAAATGAGTGTAACCGGGCCGGAGGCAATTATCCATATATAATACCACGACTTCTCTCCCTATACTCTCCGGATGATAATTCCGAACCCTATTCCTCGTGATATTCTGTGGACCCCGTGGGACTCGAACCCACAACATTCTGCGTGCAAGGCAGACGCTCTACCAATTGGAGCTAGGAGCCCATTTTTAACACGGTTAACCGAAAACCCCCTATAACAGTTCTGTCGTCCGTTTTATACAAGGTTCATTTTTACCGGAATAAGTGTTTTTCGGTGAACCGTGTTGATTTGCAATCAGAATCTTTATTCGGTGATTGCTGTAAGAACCTTTACGGACTCCATAGAGCCGGAGGAGGGAGTCGAACCCACAACCTTCTGATTACAAATCAGATGCAACTACCATTGTGCTACTCCGGCATTTTGCGGGGACAGTAGGATTCGAACCTACGACCTACTGGTTAACAGCCAGTTGCTCTACCTATTGAGCTATGTCCCCAAGAAATCGTTAGTCCGTAAGAACTAATATGTGGCAAAAGACCTGTTTTACTGGCGTCACAGAACTCCGTACTCCGTGTACGGTATGTTAATGTAATATATTTCAAGCCATCTTACCATTGCATGCCCACAGTAAGCACTCTCAAAAATTACTTCTATCTACTCAATATTCAACTCTCCGGGTCATGACTCCAAATCCTTGTACATCTTTCAAATAAGTCAGAACTTACACCAATCTTTTAGCGGTGCGTATGGGACTCGAACCCATGACCCTCGGCGTGACAGGCCGATATTCTAACCAGCTGAACTAACGCACCAGACAAATATTTGTCATTATTTATGTTTTTTCAAAAAGGAAAAATTTACAAGGTTCTTCGATACTTTTAGAAACCCAAATTCTACGTTGTCAAAAGATTTGCTGTTTGAACCTTTAATGACTATTTTTCCTATGGCGGAGAGTAAGGGACTCGAACCCCTGCCACAACGAGGTGGGCTTCAGATTAGCAATCTGACCAGTTACCACTCCTGCAACTCTCCAAACTAACTCGGAACTATCCGGATTAGTACGCAATTTCGCATTAGTAAAACATTGTGGTCTTTTACACCACTCCATACCGGTATGGCTATAACCAAGCGGGCTTGCTAGTCACATACAATTCCGAGTTAAATCGGTTTTGTGAGCACAGCAGGATTCGAACCTGCAACTTACGGCTTAGAAGGCCGTTATTCTTCCAATTGAATTATGCGCCCATAGATGTTATGGTTGCAACAAAACCGTAACCAGTTTTCCATACTTGTTTTTCGGTAAGCGACTTTTCCGATGTACCTTCTCTTACAAGGGTGATGAATCTATTTAAGGTTCACCTTCCTTTTCCGTTCTGCAATCCTCTGTTTAAACCTAATTCTCATAGATGCCGTGTCACCACGGTGTGAGTTCACAACTAGTACGATTTCATAACATCTTTGCTGGGAGGACAGGACTCGAACCTGCGACCACGGTCTTAAAAGGACTGAATAAATGTATCGCGTTTGATTCTTTTGCAAGAATCCCAAAATACGTGCTCTACCAACTGAGCTACCTCCCAATTTGATATATTCTTTTGGCGGAGGGGGAGGGATTCGAACCCCCGGACCCCGTTAGAGGTCAACGGTTTTCAAGACCGCCGCAATCAGCCACTCTGCCACCCCTCCAAATGAAAGATTGATTGAAATAACCCCGTTCAATCTTTCGAAAACGTGCCGACCTACGATTCGGATGCCGAGTTTGACTGATGTCAGGGACTAGCACATCTTCGTTCCCTTGTACTTCGGGCTAATTGGTAGCGGAAGCCGGACTCGAACCGGCGTGGAACGGCTTATGAGACCGTGCTGGGACCATCTCCAGTCTATTCCGCAATATATTTTTGACATTACGACCGGACTCGAACCGGCAGTACCTATATGTTTGTGATATAGGGCAACTTTTACGTCCCACTCCCAGGACTTCCATCTGGCTGCTCACAACAGCAGTTACAGGCGAGGGTTTACCAATTCCCCTTCACATAATGTTCTTTTGTGATACGACACGACTCGAACGTGCATCACCCTGCTTCCCGCTCGGGTGTCCTAACCGTTAGACGACGTATCTGGCCTCCTGTTAGCTACTCAAAAGACCAATAAAAGTACTTTTAAACCAGCACTCCCGACGAGACTCGAACTCGTAATCTCCGCCGTGAAGGGGCGGTGTCCTAACCTATTAGACGACAGGAGCATATTATGTAGCTCGACCAAGAATCGAACTTGAATCTGTGGTTTAGGAAACCACTGTTCTATCCGTTGAACTATCAAGCCATATCGAGAGTTTCTTTTCACTCCCAAGCCACTACCTTATCTTTTTGTCTTGTCGTAAGTTCGGAAACGACAATTTATTCACAATTTGCATCTTCGTTATTTATGAGATGTCCATCTTTATCCAATTTTATCAATCCGGCATGTATTTCTCTGTGGCAATTTGAACAAACCAATATACACTTATCCAATTCAGATTTAACGTGTTCAAAAGATTTAGTTCCACCACTAATCGAAAAATCCTTTTCTTCTGGATTTATATGATGAAAATCTAATGCGTCAATACATTTACAATATCCACATATTTGACATTTTCCACCTTTATAATCAACAAGTTTTTGCTTTATGTCTCTTCTATATTTCCTTGTATCTCTTCTTCTATTTGTTCTTAATCTATTCTTATTTTTGAATATTAAAAAACCTTTTAGTGTATTGTATGAAATATGAGATATTTTTGCAACTTTTTTACATTTCCTATTTTATTATACAATTCTTGTAACTCTTCTTTTTGTTTTTCTGTTACCATTAGAATTTAATTTTATTTTGTTGGGGTGGTGGGGGTTGAACCCACGTGCAACCAACTACCCTTTCGACAGTTTATAAGACTGAGGGGATACACCCCAAAAAATTACAAGGTTCTTAAACACAATTAACAATTTTGATTTGTTTGATATTATTGCTGTATGAACCTTTACCAAAGAGCCGGCGGGAGGACTCGAACCTTCGACTTGCGAAT